>Ga0070698_100000886_pt1 | contig 32912 bp, 22 predicted proteins | sample KBSK1502metaG_FD_65477 | JGI IMG/M metagenome (GOLD analysis project Ga0070698, IMG submission 65477) | Corn, switchgrass and miscanthus rhizosphere microbial communities from Kellogg Biological Station, Michigan, USA - KBS K1-50-2 metaG | ecosystem: Host-associated > Plants > Roots >... | reverse complement strand
GTCATTGCATGAACGACCGGTGACTCTAACGATCCCTTTTGACGGTCCTTAGCTGTCCCTTGCGAAATCCTGGACGTCATCGGGTCGCAATGACAAATGAAAAATGTCAAATGGAAAATGGTTTGTCCCTCGCCTGTCTCACACTCAACAATCAACGAACATATTCCCAGTGCCACGGCTCATAACAGTAGGGACGAAAGCCGTAGCGCTCGGCGTTCCGCACCAGCCATTGGTAGACGCGCGTCTGAACCTGTAAAGCACGATTTGAATCCTGAGTATCAACCGGCTCGCCGCCAACATATAGATCCAGCGCGCGCCCGGTGAAGTGTGGGCTGTTGACAGCTAAACCGGCTGGGCCGGAATTGGGCGACTCGCGCCGCAACTTTTCCTGGTACTCGCGGGAACGAAAGGCAGAAATGATCTTCAAGTATTTCTCCCCGGGCGCCAATTCGCCCCGCGAATCGTGGGCAAGACCAAGTGAACGCTGGGCGATTGCCGCGGCAACCATTCGCTTGTATGCAGCATAAGTTTTACGCTCAACCTGCCGCAGTTCCTCGGCACGCGTGGGGTCATAGAAATCCGAGATCGGAGCGGTGAGTAATTGATCTGGTAACGCCACGCTGCGGTCCTTCAGTCGCGCCTCCTGCCAGAACTTAATCATCGCGTAGAGTGTTTCTTCGTCAAGTATTCCACTCGGGTTCAGGCCCGCCTTCTTCTGCCAACGCGCGACGGCCGAGGCAAACTTCAGGCTGGCGGAGTCGTTCTTGGTGTCTAAGAGCCGGTTAATTAGCGGCGTGTAGATATACCAGCCATGCTGTGGCTTTCCCCCGAAGATCCAGTTCAAGTCGGTGCGAAGCAGTGCGTTGGTGGCGGCAGCTGAGGTTTGGGTGGCTTTACTCGTCCGTTTCGATTGGCCGCTGGCTGGCGGTGAAGTGGAACCCAGGACTCCGAAGAACAACCCCGCGATCAGAGATAACGCTGCAATGTGAACTGTGCCTCGTTTCATTTCAATTGATTTCTGGATCTCTCAGGTGATTGTCTGGGACAATTTTCTATTCTCGTGCAAGGCGCGCTCGACGGTCAGAAAATTTTTCTTGATCACGTCACGATAAACTTCTGGGCCTCCTGCCGGATACTTATCGGGATGCCGCAGCATGTAGTTGACGATCGAGAATAGCGACTCACGCATGCCCTGCAAGTTTAACGAGTGCTTTTGATCGTGGCGGCGGCAACTGATTAGGGTCTTCTCTACAATCGCCAAAGGATAGCGAGCGAGCACGCGCATGAAGAATTCGAAGTCTTCGTTATACAGAACGGTTTCATCAAACATGCCGACGCTTGCAAATACATCGCGCCTCAGCAGGGCGTCGGAACAAGACGGAAGGAATCTGGGGAAAAAGTCCTGCTCGATCCGCGGAAAGTAGCTGCAGTCCCTTTCAATGACTCTGCCGTGATAACCGTCCCATCGTTGTTCGGAGATCTCATCTGCGTTCTCGACGATCACCCGGCCGTCCTCAATCACGCGAAAATAGCAGGCCACTACACCGGCATCCGGAAAAGCCTGAGCAGCGGCCCACTGTCGTTCTATCTTGTTTGAGTCCCACAGATCGTCGGAGTCCAATAACGCAATCCACTTCTGGGTGCACTGGCGAATCCCGGCGTTTCGCGCCCGCGACAGACCGCGCTGTTCCTCTACCACCACCATGGCGCCCAGGCCTGATGCTATCTGTGCTGTGCGGTCAGTACAGCCGTTGTCCACTACGATGATCTCTGAGGTCTTCAGAGTTTGCGCCTGGACGCTCTCAATTGCCTCACCGATGAAACGCGCGGCATTGAGAGCCGGGATCACAACTGAGACAGGAACGGTCATCTGAGCTTTGCTGCCTGGATTCGCTTACTTCTTGCGCGGAACGTTCAGGTCCAGCTTGATGACCACTCCATCGCGAATCAGATCGTCAGCCTTCCCGGCATAGACGATTCCAAAGTCTTTTCGATTAATCGAAAACTCTGCGTTGACAGTCACGTTATCAGGAGTCACTTTAATGACCGCCGGAAAGGAGATCGACTTCTTTACTCCATGCAAATCAAAATTTCCGGTCACGAGGTAGCTCATTGTGCCGAGATCGCTAGTACCTGGCTCAATCTTCGTGGACGTGAAAGTAGCCTTGGGAAATTTAGCTACGTCAAAAAAGTCTGGGGTCTTCAAGTGACCGGTTAATTGATCGTCATCCGCTACGACCGAACTCGTCTCGATATCAATCGTCACTCGACTGCCGGTAATATTGTTCGGATCCAGATCGATCTGACCGGAGAACTGCTTAAACGATCCGTTGTGACTGCGAGTGACTTTGGACGCGACGAATTCGACCTTCGAGGTTGCCGGAGAAACTGTGAGCGTCTCAGTTCCCGACGATTTGGGTGTGTTTGATTCCTGCTGTGCATTCGCGACGGTGGCCTTCTGCTTGTTCGCCGACGGATCTGAGCAGCCATAGGTTAGCGCCGCGATGATTATGAGAATTGCTATGGATAGGTAACTTCGCATTTCGTTCCTCTCTTTCAAGTAGCAAACAGCAAACAGTTAACAGCAGACAGCCAGAAGCGGCCTGTGTCGAAAGTTGATCCTCAATTACCATCGCGCAAATTTAAATCTGACTACTCTCCGGCTGTTTGCTGTTTGCTGTTCACTTTTTGCTGAATGTCTACAGATACGACAGCCACCAATCGCGGCGGCGCGCTTTCACACCGGCAAACCATTTGCACAACGGATAAAGCAATAGTACGCCAACGAGCCAGCAGGCATAAACCACCGCGAGGTTAAAACCCACGCCAGGCGGTGGCGGGGCAACTCCCAACAAATTGCCAAACAACCAACGCCACGGTTTCCCGGTAGCGGCGTGAACGATAACTGAGATCAGGTGTGCAGCCGGCCACTGCAAAAGGTAGAAGAAGAGCGGCACACGTCCAAAGGTTACGAAGAAGTTGCGTATCTTGCCCGCTGCGGGAGACGGGCGAGATACTCGCGCTGAGTCGGCTGATTCAAAGAAAGCGAGCGCTAACATCGCCGGTCCCAGGGTCATAAGTAGAAACAGCAGCGACGGTGGGTACTTCGTCGTGTTAAGAAACGAAAGTACCGTGAACAGTATCGTGCTTTGTCGGGACCAGGGCGCCGGGTCGCCGTAGAGATTGAGAGCTCTTACGACGATGAAGAGTAAGGTGGTGGCACCTCCCAATCGCAATAACAGCTGCCGTCTTCTCGCAGTGTCCCACTGGTATACGACGCCAAACGCGTAACCGGCAGCCATCACACCGATCCACGGAATCAGCGGATAAAGTACAAACACCGCCGGGCTGGGCCAGCCAACAATAGGAAACGCCTCAAAGGGTTGGTGCAGGATAATAAAGAGCTTTGCGCTATAACTCGGCACCGCACTTCCCGGTCCATGCCAACCCTCCACGTGAAAGCGATCGCGATCGAGCAAGTTGTGCAAGGCGATCATCGCCACGCCGAATCCGGCGATGGCGTACAGAGGCAGGTGAATCAAGGCAGCCAGCACGATCATCGAAACACCGATCACCCAAATCACCTGCATCATTCCCAGAAAGTGATAGTCAACACTAAACGTCGCGCCGAGACGCACCAGGGTGAACTCGAGCACGATCAGCCAGAGCCCGCGAGTGATCAGGAATCGTGATAAGTCTTTCCGGTTTTTGCCTCGGGCAAACTGCAGATAAGCGCCGGTCCCAGCCAGGAACACGAAGACTGGAGCGCAGTAGTGTGTAATCCACCGCGTAAAGAAGAGGGCAACGTTTGTTTGAGTCAGATCAGTAGGATCAAACTGGAAAGAACCGGAATGCATGAAGTCGCGCACGTGATCGAGCATCATCACAACCATGACGATACCGCGCAGCAGATCGATGGAGTCGATCCTTTTTTTCGCCGGTCGACTGGATTCAGGCATGCGTCTACAGTGATTCCCTCCTTGCCTTCTCAGCGTGGTTGGCTTCTTCATCTTCGAATAGCGAGAGGCTTGACCGCGCTGGAGGCTGCATCAAAAGCGACGGCGCTGGTTCGAATAATTGCTTCACGCTTTCTCTACCCAACACCAGAAAAGTAAAGACAGCCAGTACTACGCCCCATGGCATTTGCAGACACGAAGCCGCGGCCGCAACCTGGCAGAGTAGCCGCGAACGCCGTTTTCCAAGCGCGCGGGCCGCCAGGAGCTGAAGCACTGCCTGGACCGCAAAGAAAAGGCAAAGCACGATTCCAAACACCACGAAGAATCCGCCGATGACTGCGAGGCTGGGCTCGCCCGGGCGGGTGGGCATCTGAATCCCGGAGGCGGTCATGGCAATACCGATGGCAACGTAAACCAGCGGCATGAGCGCAAAGAACGCATCCGTTACGCCTATGATTATGTAGCCGATGCGCAGTAGTTTGAGGTGTTCTTCGTCAAGGATGTTTTGTTTTTCCTGTTCGGTCATGTGACTCCTCTCTGGAACAAAGGCCTATCGTTCTGCTTTTGCCAAAGCTGAAATCTAACTGGAATTTAAGGGGTGAGGCCCTCAACCAATACGACCGATTCACCTGTGATCACTACCTCGCCGTTTTGATTTTTGGCGACGCCGTCAAGCGTGATGATCTGCTTGTCTTCACGCACATGCCTTACGGTAAGCGTGGCAGTGATGTTATCTCCGGCAAATACAGGCGCTAAAAACTTGAGCGATTGAGAAAGATAAATCGCACCCTCACCGGGTAATTGATGAGCGATGATTGGTGAGAACAACGATCCGGTAAGCATGCCGTGACTGATCGGTGTGCGGAACCGAGTTCGGCCCGCGTGCCCTTTGTCAAAATGTAGTGGATTGTGATCGCCCGTCAGATCGCCGAAGGTCCGGATGTCCGCCTCGGTAATCGTCTTCGTAACAGAAGCGCTGTCGCCTACTTTGATTTTCATGACCTTGTCCCGTCCATTGAGAGAACCCGAACTCCGCTGCAGTGGCTTTCGCTCCAGCGGAGCGAGATGTGTATAGTCACCAACGCACACCCAATGGTCTCGCTCCGTTAGGAGCGAAATGTATCAGGAGAGCCAAAGGAACATTGCGCTCCTAATGGAGCGCTCCGGTTGAATTGAGAATTGTCGGGCTAATAAACATTTCGCCCCTCTGGGGCAAAAGCACAAACAACGATCTGTCACTCCTTGAAGTTGAATCCGCATGGGACATTCGCTGCCCAGTTTCCTAAACCAACTCGATCACACGCACTGAAAGGATTTCCGGCAGTGAGCGCAAAGCGTCGAGCGTTTCAGCGTCAGCGGCGGCGTCTACTTCAATGACGGCCATCGCTTCCCCGCCCCGCTCGCGTCGGCCAAGATGAAAGCGGCTGATATTAATTTCGTGCTCTCCGAGTATTGTCCCGACGCGGCCAATTACGCCCGGCACGTCACGATTGCGCATTACCAGCATGTGCCCGCGAGGAGTGGCCTCGATATGGAAGCCGTCAATTTCTGTGATGCGACCTTCGCGCGCTTGTTCGCCAAAGCCAAATATGGTTCCGGCCAGAGATTGCTCGCTGCCGCCACTCAAAACGCGGGTGCGAATCGCGGGAACAAAATCGGCAGTCGCGCGGAAATAACTGGTCGTGACTTTAATGCCACGTTCCTCAGCAATCAAAAACGCGTTGACGGCGTTTACTCTGGCGCTAACGTCACGCAGGAGTCCGGCCAAAAACGACCTTGTCACCGGCGCCGCGTTCAGCTCGACCAGCTCACCCGCAAATTCGATTTTCACTTCGCGCACGGCAGTGTCAACGAGTTGGGCCTGAAAGCGACCGAGCTTTTCGGCCAGTTCGATGTACGGCCGAAGGAGGGCCAACTCTTTCGTACCCAGCGAAGGAACATTCACCGCACCGCGCAAAGCACCGCTCAGAAGATAATCGCGCATCTGTTCAGCAACCGTGAACGCGACACCCTCCTGAGCTTCGGTGGTTGAGGCGCCCAGATGTGGGGTGACGATAACTTCATCGAGCATTAACAGGGGATGGTCGCGCGCCGGAGGTTCCTCAACAAAAACATCGAGAGCAGCGCCCGCGACCGTCCCTGATTTGATCGCGTCGTAAAGTGCGCTTTCATCAACCAACCCGCCGCGGGCGCAGTTGATAATGCGCACCCCTTTCTTCATTTTAGAAAACGCGTCGCGACCAATCACGCCGCGTGTTTCCGCGGTCAGCGGCGTGTGGACCGTAATAAAATCAGCGTTCGCAAAAAGCTCATCCAGCGGCGCCAATTCGATCTCTGCGTCACGCGCCTGCTCCGGAGCGATGAAGGGATCGTAGGCAACTATCTTCATCCCAAACGCACGCGCGCGCGCCGCCACCGTGCGCCCGATCCTGCCCATGCCAACTACGCCGAGGGTCTTGCCCTGTAGTTCAACGCCTATGAAAGCCTTTCGCTCCCAACGGCCCTCCTTAAGGCTGGTGTTAGCCTGGGGAATGCGACGGGCCAGGGCGATCAGCAGGGCGATGGTGTGTTCAGCCGTTGTGATTGTATTGCCGTCAGGCGCATTCATCACCACAATGCCGCGCTCGGTCGCCGCCGGTACGTCGATGTTGTCCACGCCGACTCCGGCGCGGCCGACAACGCGCAGCGCGGTTGCGCTGTCCATCAAGTCGCGTGTGACTTTGGTTTCACTCCGAACCACGAGACCCGCACAACCGCTTAAGGCCTCGCGCAATGCCTCCGGGCCTAGATGCACGCGTTTTTCAACGACAAACTGAGCGTCGCGCAACGGTTGGAGTCCGGTATCGCTGACTTCGTCAGCTACGAAAATCTTGATCTTTGCAGATGTCATGAAACCCTTTTTTGCTTACGAATGATGGAGTTCTTGGTATAAAGAAGTGGTATGGTAACAGCCTGTTTGATGTCCGACAAATCTGACTTTGTTTTGGAGTGCGCTGACCTGTCAGCGCTTTGGTCCGCGGCGGCTTGACGCCGCTCGGCTTCTTTAAAGTCTGCTACTGCTGCAAAGGCTGCGACAGGTCGCAGCCGAACAAAGCGCTGACAGGTCAGCGCACTCCAAAAATCGGAGACGCCGAATGGAAATTCTTGTTTACCACCCGGGTGCGCCCAAAGTGGAAGAGGGCTTTACCGTTGCACAGCTTCCGGAGTTACTCAAAGATGAGCAAGCCGTCATCTGGGTCGACATGGCCCAACCCACAAAGGCTGACGAGGACGTGCTGCTGAATGTATTTCAATTCCACCCGCTCACGGTGGAGGATTGTCGTGAGAATCGACACTACCCCAAAGTCGAGGAATTTCCAGGCTACTTATATCTGATCGTGCACGGTGTTCGTGCAGACACCAGTCCCGATCATTTCAACACTATCGAGCTCGATGCTTTTCTAGGTAAGAACTACGTCATCACCTATCACCACGACGAGTTTCGCAGTATCGACAACGTCAAGAAGCTCATCCACACCACTCCAATTATTTGCCAGCGCGGCGCCGCTTTTTTACTACACCAGATCCTCGATCAAATTGTTGATTACTACTCCCCGGTCCTGGACGACTTTGACGAGCGCATCGATGAACTCGAGGCGAACATCTTCGGGCTGAAGCGCCCGAGCAATACCATCCTCGAAGATATTATGGATCTGAAGCGCGGCGTGTTGCGTCTGCGTCGAATCTCGGCCAAGCAGAGAGAAGTGTTGCTGAGAATCAGCCGCGGCGAGTTTCCTCTAATCGACGCGCAGGTATTGCCCTTCTATCGAGATGTTCACGATCACATTGTACGGGTCACGGATTTGGCGGAGAGTTATCGAGATCTCATCGGCGGTTCGCTTGAAGCGTATCTGTCTGTGGTGTCGAATCGCATGAACGAGATCATGAAGGTGCTCACGATCTTTTCCGCGATCATGCTGCCATTGACTTTCATCGCCGGTGTCTACGGCATGAACTTCGACAACATGCCGGAACTTCATTCTCGCTTCGGCTATTACACAGTTTGGGGAATCATGATCGTGGTCGCGGTGGGAATGCTATACCTCTTCTGGCGGCGTGGCTGGATCGGGCGCAGCGAGCCGAGGAAAAGCACCGGCGAGGAGAAAGGTTAAAGTCAGCAGTAAGGGGGAACGGGTCAAGGGGAATGGGTAAACGTTAGTGCAGCCTCGTATGTTTTACCCTTTCCCCCTTACCCTTTCCCCGTTCACTTGGGGCATCACACTGGATATCCGCCTTATAGAAACCAGCTAATCACAACCGCCACGGCAACCACTATCGCTGCATAAACGCCGGCAACGATGTCGTCAGCCATTATCCCGAGTCCTGCTTCCAATGATTCGAGTCTACGGGCGGGATATGGCTTAACGATGTCAAAAAACCTGAAAAGAATAAACGCTAGTATCGCGGCCCACCACGCAGTCCCTAAAATAAAAGGCACGGGAATCAGGGCAATGAACTGACCGGCCACCTCGTCTATCACCACTTTGCCGGGATCTTTTTTGCCTGACAGCTTTTCGGTGCGAGACGCAGCCCAGGTTCCCGCCAGTGAGATTGCAAAAACTGCAACCAGCTCAATAGCGATAACTCCATAATAAACGTGAAGTAGATTGAAGTTGCGTCCGGCACCGGCGTCGAAGAAAAACTTCATCGCGGCTCCGCGAACCAAAGCGTAGACGCCGATGCCGACCAGCGATCCCCATGTACCCGGTGCAAGTGGAAGGTAGCCGACGCCACAGGTAGCAATGCCGAGGGCCAGATAGTCTTTTGGAGTGCGCTTGATTCGAGCTTTGGCGACGATCGCGTCGGTGGCGACGACTGTCTGATTCAATTCATTACTGGATTCTTTGATGGCCATGTGGAGACAGGAACGCGGCTTTGCCGCCTTCCGTGCGGAAAGGCTAAGCCTTTCCGAAATGTCTATTTTCCGAGATATTTCGCTGAGGCTAAGCCTCAGCGAAACTCTTCTTGTCTATGTTCTACGGTAAGGCAAAGCCTTACCGCACGGATGGAGGCAGAGCCTCGAAGACACTCGAGTGAGTTAAGAAACGATTCTACCGACTAAGTCATATTCCTGCGCTTCGGTGATCAATACATTTACCATTTCGCCAGAGATAGGCACGAACCCTTCAGGTGCATCGTTGATAAGAACACAGCCATCGATATCAGGCGCCTGAGTTTCCATTCTTCCCTGCCATAGTAAATCGCTTTCGGCGGATTCACCTTCGAATATTACTTGAACCTGCTGACCAATCATCGATTTGTGTTTTCGTTTGGCAATCTTCGCCTGTTCCTTCATCAAACGCGCGCGACGCTGCTTCGCCAGCTTCGCCTCAACCTTGTCAGGCAGATCGTAAGCCGGCGTGCCTTCTTCATCGGAATAGGTGAACACACCTACACGATCAAACTCGACGTTCTTGATGAATGTCAGTAGCTCTTCAAAGTCTTCGACAGTCTCGCCGGGAAAGCCTGTGATGAAAGTGGTGCGCACAGCAATTCCCGGCACGCGGTCGCGCACTCGCTTGATCAGCCTCTCGAGCGATGCGCGATTGCCGCCGCGCTTCATTAATTTCAAAACATTCTGAGAGGCGTGCTGCAGGGGCATGTCGAGGTACTTAACGGCCCTGGGCTCTTCCGCCAGTACGTCAAGAAAACCATCACTGATGTGCGTTGGATAGGTGTACATCACGCGCACCCATTCGATGCCGGCGGTATGTGATAACTCGCGCAGCAGATGCGCGAGCGCGTCCGGCTTGCCCAGGTCTTCGCCATAACGCGAGGAATCCTGTGCAACCAATATCAACTCTTTCACTCCCTCTTCCGCCAGTTGATGTGCTTCGGCCACAATCGATCCAAAACGCCGGCTGCGAAAATGACCACGCATCTGCGGAATAAAGCAAAAGGCACACGGACGGTCGCAGCCTTCAGCTATTTTGATGAACGCATAGTGTCCAGGTGTGGCCAGCACGCGCGGCGTCGATTCATCGTATAAATAAGTGGAGCTCTGATTGCCGAGGGAAACGACGGGGAGTGAACGCGTATCTGTCGCCGGATCGCACACCGCAAGAATATCGTTGATCTGGCTGGTGCCGATAAAAGCGTCAACTTCCGGCATCGCCGCCTTCAATTCATCTCGATAACGCTCGACCAGACAGCCGGCTACAACCAGCCGCGTGGCCTTGCCGTCAGACTTCAGGCGTGCCGCTTCGAGAATCGTGTCGATAGATTCCTGCTTGGCGGAGTCGATGAACCCACAGGTGTTGACGACGACCGTGTCAGCCTCACTGGCATCCGCGGTTAGCTCGTAACCATTTGCCTTGAGTTGTCCCATCATCACCTCGCTATCGACGAGGTTTTTAGGGCAACCGAGACTAATAAATCCAATTTTCTTCATGGTATGAATCGTAAAATTAAACCGCCTTCTGCTTTCTGCTTAGCTTTGCACAAAAGCCTCTCAGACTTTTTGTTTACTTCGTCTTCGTCGCAGAGCGACGGTTGAATTTAGCCCGGCCTTTCAAGGCCGGGAACAGATGACGAGATTTACGGCCGTCGCTTTAGCGACGATTGAATCTAATTCAGCCGTCGCTGACGCGACGCGACAGCAAGAAGCTGTCCTTCTTCCCCGGCCTTTTAAGGCCGGGCTAAATTCAGCCGTCGCTCTGCGACGAAGACTAAAACCGTGTCAAGACTCTGGGCGATTTTTTGTGCAAAGCTTTTCTGCCTTCTGCTTTCTGCTTTCTGCTTTCTGCCTTTTGCCTTCTGCCTACTCATCACTCATAACTCATCACTTGATTCGGACGCTCCCCGCACACACATCGCCTTCCTCGACTCCCTCAAGCCACCGGTTCAAAGTCTGCGTGCGCTCTTTGGTGATCTCCGTGAGGCTGCCACAACGACACATCGTGCTGACCGAACCATACTGCGAGGCAGCGCCAGGATAGATCGAGTCAACGTGCGCATCGCGGTAGTGAAGCCAGGCCAGCTGTGCTTTCTTGAGGGCCTTAATGAACACGGGGTCACGACGGTAGTCGCTCACTATTTTCAGGTAAACCCGGTTCAGCTCGCGGTCGGCCTGCTTGTATTCAGCGCAAGACGCCTCGTTCATCTGCAGCTGCGTCTGAGAACTTTCAGAGGACGACGCCTGAACACCGGTGAACGAAAGGGCAACCAGGCCGACGCAAACACAAATCAATAATAGCGTGCCAGTAGGTGAGTAGTTCTGCATTCCAGAATAACGAATCACTGTGTTGTACTCCTTTCCAGGTCGTTAAGCGTCCGCTCAATCTCTCGCAACTCCACAGGAGAAAGCTCCTGCCCACCGAATCTGACGCGGTTATAGGCACGCGTAATCTGTAGCGCTGGTTGCAGACCGAGCCCGGTTGCAAACTCAAGCGGCGTGAGATCCGGATTCCGTTCGATTCCCCGGCGTTCCAGCAAAGCCATCAGGCGCTGGTAAAAGACCACCGCCGAAGTTTCTGTTTTTTCCCGCTGCCTCTTAAAGCTCAGTGCCCAGCGCCAGCCGAAGCGTCGCGCACGCATTCCCACGAACAAAATCAGCAGCACTGCAGCGATTGCAAATCCTGTCAACGCTATCGTCCGGCTGTACAAAGACGCAGTCGTCCGAATAGCCACAAACAGGCGCTCCAGCCATCCGCGATACTGATTGACATGTGCGCTGACCGAAGCTGCCAGCGACCGCTGTTCCTGCTGGTCGTAGCCCACGACGTATTGAAACCAGAACAACTCCAGCGCCTCAGCATACTTTCCCAGTTGCGCAGCGATTCCGGCGCTTACCGGTTCAGTCTTTCCGGCCGCGGGCGTCGGATCAAACGTTACCCAGGTCTGAGTCTCCGGAAAATAAACTTCCACCCACGAATGCGCATCGCTTTGCCTGACAGTGTACGCCCCGGCAGCATCGTTATACTCACCGGGAAGAAAACCATTGACGACCCGCGCGGCGATACCGCGAGTTCGCAACATCACAGTCATGGCGGTTGAAAAGTATTCGCAGTGTCCCGCCTTGATGTTGAAAAGGAAGTCGGTAAGCGGATCGGATCCACTGGCCCGCATCTGGAGACTGTAGCCAAATTCCTGTTGCAGATGAGCTTCGATCGCTTTGGCTTCATCGTAGCGATTGCGCGCGTGTGCATTCACCACGATCGCGTTCGCGAGCGCGTCTATCCGCGGATCGAGAGATGCCGGCAATTGCAGATAGCGTCCGAAAGCGGCCGGATAGAAGCGGGAGTCGCTGCGCAGCAAAGACTCATCCGGTTCACTCACGTCCGAAAGCACCTTGTAAATCAAACGTTCAAAATCATGACGACGCGTTTGGATGGAACCTTCGCCATCAACGAGCACAAAAGGAAGGTCGCCTTGAATCGCAACCGGACGCGAGGCGGCAAAAAGCGCCGGAGAGCTGATCGGCTCAAGGAATACCGTTTGGGTTGTCAGGCGATGCAGAGCTTCAGTGGTACCAAGCTGGAAGAAGCCCCGGTCTTTCTCTTTCTTAATGTTGCGGCGCGCTTCAGATGACTTTCGCCAGCCGCGGCCAGTGAATTCGTCGAGCGCGACCCCACGCCACCTGAACCCGTCGCGCGGCTGCGCGTCTTCGAAGCGGACGTGCATTACGACAGCGTTGTCGCGTTTCAGGTCCCCAATCTCTCCCAGCGTTACGCTCTCCGAAAATCCCGTGAAATTGGTCAGCCCTCCGCCTGAGCGGCTGAGCATCGCGGCTCCTGACCGCGGCGCCGCCAAAAATAAAGGCACGGCCAGTACAAAGGTCAAAAGAAGCAGAACGATTGCGACCAACGGCAGTCGATGCGCCTCCACGTTTCGCTTGCCGGCGCGAGCGCGAGCGCTCTTGAAGATGCGAGAGTCTGGTGGCACGAGCAGATGCGTTTCCGCTAACGGGAGCGATCGTTTTGATTTTTGGATCTCGAAAGCGATGATCGTGGAAACGCTGCAGAGCAGGTACAAGGTTAGAGTGACCAGAAATACCGGACTGAAAGTGAGGCCCGCGGCCAGGAGGACTTCGAAGAAGGAGATTAGATACAGAAAAACCCAATCGCGGTCTCGTTTCTGCTGCAGCAGTTTCACTGCCGAAAGAAACACGATGAGGTGCGCCAGGGCGGTGACGCCCACTCTCCCTGCAGTCTCGCCGATGTTTTGCTGAAGTTTCCAATCAAGCAAAAACAGCGGAATCGATAGCACCACGACCACCAGGACTGTACGTTCAGAAAGTTGCCACTTTGTCCCTTCCAACTTCCAGGAGAAGAGCATGACCAGCCAAAATAAAACAGCGAGGATTACTGACAGCCCGCCCGCTAGCAACAACGCCAGCGTCGCAACTGCGATCATTGCGTAAGAGAAGATCTGAAAATAGGTCTTGAAATTCATGCGAAGAATTGCGCTGCCCGTTCACGGCTATTTTTTCGTTAGACGAATTTCGAATAGCTTGGGCCAGAGCTTTCCGGTGACAAAGAGTCTGCCGCTGGCCTCGTCATAAGCAATACCATTCAGGACGGCCTCTTCATCCTGTACTTCACCACGGGCAAGCAGTCCGGCCAAATTAATCCAGCCCACCACTTTGCCGGTTTTTGGATCGATGCGAGCGATCCTGTCAGCGTGCCAGATGTTGGCGTAGATTTCGCCCTGTACGTATTCGAGCTCATTTATTTCCTGCACTGCTGCGCTTCCGTCAAGCACAGCGATCGTTTTGGTCACCTGGAAGTTGTCCGGGTCAATAAAGCGAATTTTATTTGTGCCGTCACTAAGGATTAACGATTGGCCGTCATTCGCGAGCCCCCAGCCTTCCCCGGTGTATTTGAACTCGCCGCTCTTTTCGAAGGTCAAGGCGTCGTAGATAAAACCCAGCTGATGCTGCCAGGTCAACTGGTAGATCTTTCCCTTCAGCAGCGTTATGCCTTCGGCAAAGTAAGGAGGCGGCACGTCGACCTTTTGCACTACGGCTCCGGTCTCGGGCCCCACGCGTCGCAGGGTTGAGCGGCCCACTTCGCCGGTACTTTCGAGGAAGTTGCCGCCATTGAAGACCAATCCCTGGGTAAACGCATCGCGGTCGTGCGGCCAGGTGTGAACGATCTGATAGCCGTAAACTGTAGGGCCATTTTCAACTGGAGGCTTTCCTGACTCGCAGGCCAGACTATTAAAGGAGATTACCAACATTAATATTGCTGGTGAGTGGAAAAGCTTAAGCGTTGGCAAGCGTGAAATCACCGCAGTAGTTAGATAAGTTAGCCTCATATAAACCCGACTCAAGGACTTGGAAATCAAAGTAAGAACGGCATCCAGCTTAACATCGGCGAGCTTCAAGGGATAAACGGCGACAAGTGGCAGGAGAGAATCGACTGAAAGCGGCTTTGCGCGAAAAGTCCCTAGCGTGGTTTCTGGAGAACTCTACACAAAATCAGAACTGGGAGCGATAGCGACCAGCCGAAGAGGTAACTTTCCAGAAGTAGAGCCTGTTTGGGCCGCATTTTCATGAGTTGACTCTTCGGCTGGTCGCTATCGCTCCCAGTTCTGATTTTGTATTACCACCAGACAACTCAATTCCACAGCTGTGGATTAGACATTTTGTCCAAAGCCCCTGAAAGCCCCTTCGCCAGAGCGTCTTATTTGCTTGATTATCTTGCGTGTTAGGCATAAAAGTGGGCAACAGATTATCGCCTTGCTCTTCAGCATTGCCGCGGCGATGTTTCCGATGCCAACAAAGTACCGCTGTTTTAACCCTACACACGGTGGCTTGGCGGTACGATTGGTTATCGTCCTCCTGGCCGCAACCTTCAATGCACGCGCCGAGCTCTTGCCGCTTAAGGCCTATACGGTTGCTGATGGTCTGGCGCACAACGACGTTCACAAGATAGTGCGCGACTCGCGCGGCTTTCTTTGGTTCTGTACCGCCGAAGGACTATCCCGCTTTGACGGTTATAGCTTTACCACTTACGGAACAGACCAGGGACTCCCGCACCGCAACGTCACAGACTTTCTCGAAACGCGAGGTGGCGAGTTTTGGCTGGGGACTTCCGGCGGCCTTGTCCGTTTCAACCAGAAAGGTGAACCGGCAAATCGTGTCATTAATGAAAATGCCGGCGAAGCTGCCTCACAGATGTTCACCGTCATTGTGCCGGAAGACAAAGACCGCCGCGCGCAGTCTGTCACAGTCGTCTTCGAAGGGCGCGACAGAACAATCTGGGTCGGGACTCTAAAAGGGCTGTACCGCCTGGACCGAGCGAATGGCAAATTCGAGTTGCGCCCTGTTGACCTGGGTATGCCGAGCGAGAATCCGGAGCAGCGTTTCGTTCTGGACCTGCTGGAAGACGATCAAGGCTCGCTATGGATCGCGTCGGCAAGTGGTCTGTATTGCCAGCGACCTGACGGCACCACAGCGCACTTCACAAAGCGCGAAGGTTTGCCCGGCGAGTTCGTTCTGGATCTATCCGTTGACCAGGAAGGACAACTGTGGGCGGGCACTCGAGACCACGGCTTCTTTCGCTTCGTCCCCAGCGAGGCGCACGGCCCGCCGGTCATTGCGGAGGCCTATATCTACGCCAGCGAGAGTGGTGTGATCAAATGGATCAATCAGCTCTTCGAAACGTCGGACCGGCGGTTCTGGATCGCCTCCAATGAAGGTCTCGTCGAGTTTTTCCGCAACGGAGACGAAGACGGCCGCCGATTTCATGCATACACCGCAAGAAACGGCCTGTTGTACCACGAAATCACCGCCCTCAATCAGGATACTGGTGGCAACCTCTGGCTTGGAACCTATGCGGGAGCTATGAAGCTGGCGCGCAATGGCTTCGTGACCTATGGCGAGCGGGACGGTCTCATGGGAGTTACTGCGATCTTTGCAGACGGCGAAGGTGGAGTTTGTTTCCGAGGCTACGTCCTCGGCGATCAACACACTAGTGTCTTCGACGGCGCGAAATGGGACTACCTACGTCCCGCGGATTTTTACCATTTCCGCTACGGGTGTTTCGATGGGCACCGTTTTGAATGGTTCCTGCCCCAACTTCCGAAAAACAGAAGTTTCGGCTGGGTGGGTGAGGGGCTCACGCTGCAAACGCGCGAGGGCGAGTGGTGGCTGGGCACGGGCGAAGGACTTTACCGCTATCCGCCGTCATCCGGGTTTACGGGAATCAAGACAATGCGCCCTTTGGCCATTTACCAAACCAGAGAAAACCTGACCCAATATCAACAGGTATTTCGCATCTTCGAAGACTCCCGTGGCGACATCTGGGCTTCGACCATCGCCGTCCCAAACGGTCTGGGCCGCTGGGATCGCGCGACCGAACATTTTCGTCGCGACTTGGCTGACTCGGCGGTACTGCCTTCGTCAGCTGACGATTTGGCCCGCTCGTTCGGCGAAGACCGCGCGGGTAATGTCTGGATCGGTTTCAGCACCGGCCTGGCACGCTATCGTGGCGGCAGTTTCACCTTCTTCGATGCGCGCAATGGTTTGCCGCCCGGCGAGATCCAATACATCTATTCCGACCGGCAGGGCCGACTATGGCTTGCCTCGGCCCGAAGCGGGCTGATTCGCATTGATCACCCGGAGTTAGACCTGCCCGTTTTCAAAAGCTATACAACCGAGCAGGGCCTTTCGAGCAACACCACCGCGGTCATCACTGAAGATCTCGCCAACCACATCTACGTCGCCACGGGCCGCGGCCTGGACCGGCTCGATCCCGAAACGGGTCGCATCAAGCACTTTACAACCGCTGACGGTTTGACTGCGGGAGAAATCGGCGCTGCCTTCCGCGACCGACAAGGCACGCTCTGGTTCGGCACTTCTAAAGGTCTCTCCCGTTTCACGCCTGGAACTGACACAGCTGCCCAGCCTCCGCCCGTACTCATCACAAAGTTGCAGGTCGCGGGCGTGAAGGAGATCATTTCGTCTCTCGGTGAAACAGAAATCGTTCTGCCTGACCTCGCGGCGGATCGTAATCAGCTCCAAATCGATTTCGTAGGACTAAGCTTCGCGCCGGGCGAGGTGGTGCGTTACCAGTACCGGCTCGAAGGTGCCGACCCGGACTGGAGCGTGCCGGCCGAACAGCGCACCGTCAACTTCGCCAACCTGGCGTCGGGTCGCTACCGCTTTCTCGTGCGCGCCCTCAATTCCGACGGTGTAGCCAGTGCTCGGCCGGCAACTGTTACCTTCACGATCCTACGCCCCCTCTGGCAACGTTGGTGGTTCGTTGCGCTCGTCATGCTGATAGTTGGGCTGATCGCTTATTCAGTCTATCGGTATCGACTCGCGCGCCTCCTGGACCTCGAACGGGTGCGGACGCGAATTGCCACGGACCTACACGACGACATCGGCGCCAATCTCACGAGGATTGCCATTCTCAGCGAAGTCGCAAAGCAACAATCAGGTAACGGCAACGCAGGTGAAGACGGCTCGCTCGCCTCCATCGCACGCATCTCGCGCGAGTCAGTCGCCGCGATGAGCGATATAGTTTGGGCTATCAATCCGCATCGCGACCAACTGATCGACCTCGTGCGCCGCATGCGCCAACACGCCGAAGAGCTGTTCACGACCCGCGATATCGAACTGCGCTTTGAGGCGCCGGACGCCGAAAACAATCTGAAAGTCGGAGTGGACGTGCGCCGCGATCTGCTGCTGATCTTTAAAGAAGCTGTCAACAACACCGCGCGCCACTCGGGGTGCTCGCGTGTCGAAATTAATCTCAACGTTGAAGGATCCCGCCTGACTCTAATAGTCAGGGATGACGGGCAGGGTTTTGACACGTCGATCGAGGGAGACGGGCAAGGGTTAATGAGCATTCGGCGAAGGGCGGAGAGGCTGGGTGGCACGCTCAAAATCGAATCATCGCCGAACTCTGGCTCAACGATCACTCTCAGAATCCCCCTTGTCTTCTCTCTTTCAAAGACGGCCGAGGGCCCTACCTCAGCAGGTAGGTGACAGCGCTATGATTTCGGAGTAAGTTCGCACTGGTCTCAATCGGCGCTCATCATCCCGAATCGAAAACATGTCAGAAAGGGTCCAAGTGCAATCCTCGAAGCCGGACAGTGGTCCAATTCGCGTCCTGCTTATCGAAGACCTGCGCGAAGTGCGCGAGGGGTTGACGGTCCTAATCAACGGGACCGCGGGCTTTCAGTGTGCCGGGAGTCACCGCACGATGGAGGACGCGCTCGCACGCGACACTAGAGACTGCCCGGACGTAATCCTGACTGACATCGGACTGCCCGGCATGTCCGGCATTGAGGGAATCCGCATTCTGCACGAACGCGCCCCTGAAGTCCCCATCCTGGCGCTTACCGTCTACGACAATGACGACAACATCTTTGACGCGCTGTGCGCCGGGGCCTCAGGTTATTTACTAAAAAATACGCCGCCTGCGCGCCTGCTCGATGCGGTTAAAGAAGTTCTTGCCGGCGGCGCGCCGATGTCCCCAGAAGTCGCCCGGCGGGTCATCCGACTGTTCCGTCACTACCGCCCTCCAGAACACGCCGACTATCATCTGACCCCGCAGGAAGCGGAGCTACTCAAGCTCCTAATCGAAGGCCATCACAAAAAGACGGCGGCTCGCGACATGAATATTTCGGTCAACACCGTCTCCTTTCACCTCAAAAACATCTACCAAAAGCTTCAGGTTCACTCCAAGACTGAAGCGGTCGCCAAGGCCCTCCGCGAACACTTGATTTAATGCGGTCGGCAGTAGGCAGTATTGAACTAATCCCACCTAGATCGCTGCCTACTGCCTACTGCCTTCTGCCTACTGCTCACTGCCCACTGCTCACTGCCCACTGCCCACAGCCCACTGTTCTCCCCTACCTACCTGAGTAGTTACCCGTGCCTTCAGCTCGATGCTACAAACACGTCGCCGTACAAGCGATTCTCGATCACCCATGTCCGCCGCAGGTTGAAAGGAGACACTTAACATGTCCCGCCCGAACTTCCGCACCTGGCAGCAACGCAGATTTTTGCTCGCGCTCCTCCTAGCGTTGAGCATGGTCACAGTCCCGCTCATTCCGTCGAGCCGCGCGAGCGCATCACTGCCGCTCAATGCCAGCCCTGTCGGGGAGGGAGCTGACCCCGTTTCGAGCGATCAGGCGGCTGAGGCCAGCGCAAGGGCGCAGGAAGACTACGGTAAGCTCTCGCTCCAGTTCGAGGCCAATCAGGGACAGACCGACCGAGGAGTCAACTTCATCACGCGGGCAAGCGGCGCGACTATCTTCCTGACGAACACTAATGCGGTCTTCGTGCTGTCCGCGCCAGACGAGAGCGCTGCTCGCACGGCGCAGAGGAGTCCCAAAGGCTCGAGCGAGCCCGATTCCGCCCCGAGCCCAAGCAAGATGCTGGCGTTGCGCATGAACATCGAGGGCGCGAACACCGCGCCGCAAGTTCAGGGAGCGGACGAGTTGCCGGGCAAGGTCAATTATTTCATCGGCAACGATCCGGACAAGTGGCGCACCGACATCCCGACGTTTGGACGGGTGCAGTACGCGGGCGTCTATCCCGGCGTTGATTTGGTCTACTACGGCAACCAGTCGCAGCTCGAATACGACTTCGTGGTCAAACCGGGCGCAGACGCGAGCCGGATCGCGCTCAACTTCGAGGGCGCAGATCATTTAGCGTGGGACGCGGCGAGCGGCGACCTGCTGATCGAGACCTCGGTGGGCGTAATGCGACAACAGAAACCGCTGGTCTATCAGGATGTGAACGGTACGCCGCAGCCGGTCGAGAGTGGTTACCGGCTAGAGGGCGGTGGGCGCGTCGGCTTTAGGATAGGGGCTTATGACGCTAGCCGCCCGCTCATCATCGATCCAGTGCTTGCATACTCCACCTATCTCGGCGGCAACGGCGATGATTCCGGCACAGGCATCGCTGTCGACCCGGCCGGCAACGTTTACGTGACGGGCACCACCACCTCGACCGACTTCCCGACGACGCCGGGGACCTTCGACATCACCGACAACCCAAGCCAGGACGTCTTCGTAACGAAGCTCAACGCCTCCGGCACGGCGCTCGTCTATTCCACTTACCTCGGCGGAAATAACACTGATAGCACCACTGGCATCGCGGTAGACTCGGCGGACAACGTTTACGTGACCGGCGGAACACTCTCGACTGATTTCCCGACGACCCCAGGAGCCTTTGATACCACCAAAAACCCTAATTTTGACGCCTTTGTGACGAAGCTCAACGCCTCAGGCGCGGGGCTCGTCTATTCCACCTATCTCGGCGGCAATAACAGTGATGGCGGCAACGCCATCGCGGTAGACTCGGCGGACAACGTTTACGTGACCGGCGGAACACTCTCGACTGATTTCCCGACGACTCCGGGCGCCTTCGATGCCATCAAAAACCCTGACTCTGGTGATTGGGACGACTTCGTAACGAAGCTTAACGCCTCAGGCTCGGCACTCATCTATTCCACCTATCTCGGCGGAACTATGGATGATTTTACCTTCGGCATCGCGGTGGACTCGGCCCGCAACGCTTACGTCACCGGTCGAACAGTATCAACCGACTTCCCGACGACGCCAGGGGCCTTCGATATCACCGATAACCCTAACGAGGACGTCTTCGTGACGAAGCTTAGTGCCTCGGGCGCGGTGCTCGCATATTCCACCTACCTCGGCGGCAATGGCTTTGATTCCGGCGAGGGCATCGCGGTGGACTCGGCCGGAAACGCCTATGTGACGGGTTACACCCTCGCGACCGACTTCCCGACGACGGCGGGCGCCTTCGATGACACTGACAACCCTCAATCTGACTCCTTTGTGACGAAAGTGAACGCGTCAGGCGCCGCGCTCCTCTATTCCACTTACCTCGGCGGCAGTGGCGAGGATTCCAGCTTCGACATCGCGGTGGACTCTTCGGGCAACGCCCACGTCACGGGCGTGACCTTCTCGATTGACTTCCCGACGACGCCGGGCGCCTTCGATGACACTGACAACCCTCAATCTGACCCCTTTGTGACGAAGCTCAACACCTCAGCAACGGCTCTAGTCTATTCTACTTACCTCGGTGCCGATGGCGTTGATTGGGGCACGGCTGTCGCGGTGGACTCGCCGGGTAATATCTACGTGACGGGACGCACAAATTCGACCAACTTTCCAACTACGACCGACGCTTTCCAAACGGCCGGCGGCGGCGCCCTCGATGATGCCTTTGTCGCCAAGATTGGCGACTACGCCATTTCCGGGCGCGTGATTGATTCTTCCGGCAACGGCATCGCGGGCGTCACCATCACCCTCAGCGGCTCGCGCTCCGACTCAACGACAACGGACGCCAACGGTAACTTCCTCTTCCTCAACACAACCCCCGGCGGCAACTTCACCGTGACGCCCTTCAAGACAGCTTTCACCTTCTCTCCTGAGAGCGTCCTCATCAACAATCTCAACAGCAACCAAGACCTTCTCTTCATCGGCACAACGACGGGCGCGACTCCGACGCCTACTCCGACGCCTGCACAGACGAGCGTGCGCTTCGAGTTTGACCAATACATCGCGGCGGAAGATTGTGGTGGTCTCTCGGTCGCCGTCGTCCGCACCGGTGACACGACAGGTGCACTGACCGTCGACTTCGCCACGTCAGACGACACTGCCAAACAAAAGAGCGACTACGGGAATACACTCGGCACGCTCAGCTTCAACCCCGGCGAGACGAGCAAGACCGTTAACCTATTAATCACCGAAGACGCATTCGTCGAAGGCGACGAAACCTTTAACCTTAACCTCTTCAACCTCAGCGGATCGGCTACACTCGAAGAACCAAGCCGCGCCAGCATTACCATCGCCGATGACGATACGACGCAGACAAACATCAATCCGACCGACGTCTCCGAAACCTTCGTCTGCCAGCACTACCACGACTTTTTCAACCGTGAACCCGATACGTCGGGTCTGCTCTTCTGGATTAACAACATTGAATCCTGTGGAGCGAATGCATCTTGTCGCGACGCAAAGCGCATTGACACCTCGGCCGCGTTTTTCCTTTCGATAGAGTTTCAAGGGACAGGTTTCTATGCGATCCGGCTTCAGCGTACGGCTTTCGGCAAACGTTCAGACGCAGCTTCAACGCGCATGACGTATCAGGATCTGGTTCGCGATACTCGCCAACTAGGTGAAGGCGTAATCGTCGGCGAACCTGGGGCCGCGGCGCAGCTCGAACAGAATAAGCAGACTTACGCCACGCAGGTGGTCAACACCGCTGCGTTCATCGATCGCTTCCCGACGACGCTGACGGCCGCTGAATACGTCGATGCGCTGTACGCTTCGGCCCAGGTAACGCCGACCGCGACCGAACGAGCTGACGCTATTACAGCATTCGGCGACGGGAGTGTGAGTGTCGGTCGCGTGGCCGCGCTGCGAAAAATTGCTGAGTCGCAATCTCTAATCAATGCAGAGTTCAGTCCGGCGTTCGTACTACTGCAATATCATGGTTACCTACGCCGCAACCCGACGGACCTGCCCGACATAAACGACTCCGGTTACCAATTCTGGCTAAATAAGCTCAATTCGTTCGCCGGCGATTTTCGTAAGGCCGAGATGGTCAAGGCCTTCCTCTCATCCGCTGAGTACCGACAACGGTTCGGGCAGCCATGAGCACGTACAGAAAAGGGCCCGCGAAAGATTCAACTTTCGCGGGCTCTTCTAAATAATCCCGGCGACTTCCTACTCTCACACACAGTTACCCGTGCAGTACCATCGGCTCCAGTAGGCTCAACTTCCTTTTCAGGATGGGAACCGGTGTGATTTGTATGCATGGAGTTCTCGTCAAGATTCCTGCTGAGAGCCTACGAGATCAAAAGCCGCGTTGACTGCGCTTCAATAGGGCCACAAACTAACAACCCTCGCTGTGATGCTCCGTATGCATTCGCTCGGTCGATGTAAAACCACCGCACTGGTTTTATTTTGCCTCACAAGGCAACATTCAGGTATAAGTTGCCCGATTTCGTCCTGCTCGAACCGACCCGTCATTTGGCAGGTTGCTTGAAGACACTCACAAGACAATGAATGGGGAACAACTCAACAAGATTTTGGCCATAGGGTTTATGGCGTTCGCGGCGATATTCTTTATTACGTTTGTGCTCTTGCTGGTGGTAACCACCGGCACGTTTGTCGCGCTGGGAATCACTTTGGCCAACGAAAGCGGTGACGGTCAGCAGGCGGGTATAGGAATCCTAGGCGGTGTCTTCGCGATCGTTTTTTATGTAGTGCTCGGGCTTATCTGTGTTCTACCGACGGCCGTGGCGAGTTGGAAGCTTTTTAAGCGCCGCAGGAGAGCGCGGTTGTGGGGTACCATCGCCGCCATTCTGGTCGTCCCGATTCTGCCGCTCGGAACAATCCTGGGCGTTTGCGGTTTATGGTTTTTCTTCAGCGCGAAAGGAAAGCAATTCTATTCAATCTAGGGTAGGAGGAAAGGGTGATTTTAGTCATGAAATGCTTAGTTCAAATTCTGTTTACGCTGTTCATTTCGCTGGCGCCTATGCAGGCGCAAACCCCTCAAACGGCCGAGGATTATTTGAAGCGCGCTCAGGAAAGACAAAAGTCAGGCGATCTGGACGGCGCGATTGCGGATTTTTCAAAAGTCCTGGAACTTAAGCCCAACTCCACCGAGATCTACGCCGGAGCCTTCTATGGTCGCGGTCGGGTCCGAATCGACAAGAGCGACTTCAAAAGCGCAATTGATGACTTCACCAAATACCTCGAGTTGGTGCCGGACGATGCCGAAGGATACTACGGTCGCGGCCATGCACGAAGTCACACGGACGATTTGGATGGCGCAATAGCCGACTACAACAAAGCCCTTGAAATCGATCCTGATGATTATCTTGTTATTAACGATCGCGGAGTCGCGCTGGAGAACAAGAAGGACTTTGACGGTGCAATTAAGGACTATACAAGGGTAGTTGAAATTCAGCCCGACTATGCCATGGCATACTTTAATCGTGGCAACGCTCGTCGCTCAAAAAAAGACTTAGAGGGCGCGCTCACAGATTACACAAAAGCCATTGAACTCAATCCGAGGTACGCCAAGGCTTATAATTATCGCGGCCTCACTCAAGCTGACAAGGCAGATCTAGATCAAGCGCTCTCTGACTTCACAAAAGCCATTGAACTCAACCCCGATTACGCCGAAGCGTACGAGAACCGCGGCGTCGTCCGTTATAAAAGAAAAGACCTCGACGGGGCGATTGCCGATTTCAAACGGATGCCCCAACTAACGCCTGATTCTCCCACAGTCTATGCAAACCTTTGCGGCGCCAAATACCTAAAAGGTGATTTGGACGGCGCGATTGCTGATTGCACCAAAGCGATTCAACTGAAGCCTGATTATGCTGGCGCCTACTATAGTCGCGCCTACGCTCGAAATGAGAAAAAAGACTTAGTCGGAGCGATTGCGGACTATACGAAGGCCATTGAGATTAAGCCCACCTATTACGACGCTTATATAGAGCGGGCCAAAGCCCGGTCTTACAATGGAGATAATGAAGGCGCAATCGCCGATTTCACCAAAGCCATTGGTCTCAATTCCAACTCCGCCGGGCTGTACTTCGACCGGGCCCTGGCTCGGTACCAAAAGGTAGACTTTGATGGTGCGTTGGCCGATTTAACAAAAGCGCAGGAGCTGGACCCCAAATTTGCTGACGCCTACAACGAAGGCGCCTGGATAAATCTCTACTTGCATAAAAGCAATTTGGCGTATGCCGATGCTCTCAAATTCCTTGAACTCAAGGGCACGACCGAGCCTCAGTCTCCCTACATGGTCGTGGTAGCTCACCTCGCTCTCAGCGAGAGCAATAAGACGAAAGCTGCGAAGTCTCTGCTGGCAGAGTGGATAAAACGCTTCGACTCCTCTGCATGGGCAACTCAGGTCATGCGCTATTTGCAAAAGGATATAAAAGAGAAACAACTGCTTGCTCTGGCGACGGACAGAGACAAGATGACTGAAGCTCGTGCGTATATTGGAATGAAGCTTTTGCTGTCAGGAAAGCAATCAGCAGCGCGCGATCACCTGCTTTGGGTTAAACAGAATGGCGTCAAAACTTTTTATGAATATGCCTTGGCGGATTACGAACTACGAAGACTCGAAGGGAGTTCGGCCACCAAGCCTGATTAGCAAAGCTCGACGCTCCCAGACAGTTACCCGTGTAGTACCATCGGCTTCAGCGCTTAACTTCCGTGTTCGGGATAGGAACGCGCCGGGCCGGTTCGCACTTCGTAAAAAAAACTCCCAACGTGATGATAGGTTTCCCGCAAGTCTTACGCCTTAGTGAATGAACTGGCAGGGGCGCCGGACGACCTGACAACTCAGCAGGTAGGAGACTAAAAGCAACCAGGTTCCATCGCGATCATGATAGCCCCCAACTCTCACACTCACTTGAAAGGCCACAAAACGAATGAAAACCAAACTCACGTTAACACTAATAACATTTGTAGGGCTGATCGTACTCATCGCCCAGGTTCTCGAAACAAGTTCCAAGGCAGCCGTGCCGCCGGACAATCTCACCAACGCACATTACAAAGGTGGGTCGACGTTTAATCTGACAGGCGCTGGGCCAAACGTCGCGCGTTGCGGTGCATTCCCGCAAAACATCGAGCTGTCTTTCACCGGCTCAGGCATTGACACGGAAGGCGGCTTTAATAACGCCGTCTTCTCCGCCTGTACTAACACCACAACTAATGAGGTCTTCGATCTCAAAGCAACTGATACTTATGTCCAAAGCGGTGATCAGGTCTTTATCGAAGGAGATTCTTTCGTGCAGACGGTAAACCCTGTTACCTGCGTGGCCACCAACTCACACGGCGTTACTTTTCGTGTTGCCGGTGGCACAGGCGGGCATGCGGGCGCGACCGGGCAAGGTCGCTTTCACATCACCAGTAACCTGACGCCTTGCAATGGCCTCACTCCACCGGCGCAAGTTTGGTTTGAAGGTGTGATCAGCCGTCCACGGTAGAAACCAATAAAAAAGCCCGTTAGAGCACGCAGCCTCTAACGGGCTTTGAATTAATCTCGGCTGAACGAAATTGCTTCTTATGAAATCGCCTGATTCGCCCGCTCACGGAACGCAAAGCGGGTCAGCTGGCGGCTGGATCATTGGTACCGCGTCGAGATTGTTTTGTTGTAGCAGCTTATTCAGGGCAGGCAGCTTGTCCGAATTCAGCACGCGCCAACGCGCCAGGTTTGTTCTCAACGCCTCACAGGCTACGTTGGCATTGGTGCGGGCCGATTGCGCCGGCCGCATATCGCCGCTCTCAATCATCATCAAATAGCGCGCCTGGTCGCGGTTGATGAGACCAAACCCCGGTGCCGCTTGAGTGCCATCAGTGAGCTCGGCAATTTGTTTTTCCAACACCGCAAGGGCCTCCGTAAGTTCCTTATTTCCTGGTTTGCTCTGCCGCCTCTCAGCCAGCGCTTTAGTCAAAGCAGCAAGGTCGTAAAACGACTTGTAACTCGAAGCCATGCCCTCCGTGATTTGCCGCGCCAAATCAAGTTGCGCCTGCAAATCAGTTTGCGACGTCGACACGCGCGGATCAATTTTTACAACCAACTGTTGACGGTGCGTTTCACCCGCGATTGTTAAGACCACTTCATAACTCCCCGGAACCACATAGGGACCGGGTGGTTGATGTCGGGGAGTTTGTCCGGCGATTGCATGATCGGGAACCGTGTATTCAGTGTAGTTGAGCAATCGTCCGCTGTAACCGAACGGCAGTGTGTCCGGATGCTCCCATTGCAGGTTCCAAACGAACCGATGCAAACCTGCCTTCGTCGACAGCACTGAAGGCGGAGCAAACCAGAATTCGGGAGCATTTGCGAGACGCTCCTCAGCTGGAGGGAGCGTGCTCGAGTAGTGGCGCACAGTTTGCCCATGTTCGTCACGAATGTCGAGCGTAGCTTCTCCCGACACGTCTGACTGCAGGTAGTAATCAATAATGGCCCCATCCGGCGGGTTCTGTCCGGCAGCTGTATCGGTAGGCAGCGGCGTGTCGGGCCAGTTATCCCAACGCACGCGCGTCGCAACTTCAGGCGGAAACAGGTGCACTCTTGTCGCGCTGGTTTTGTCGTCCACTTTTCTTAGCGGCGAAAGATTGTCTAATGACCACAGCCCGCGGCCATACGTAGATGCAACCAGATCATTGCCCTGAACCTTTAAATCACTAACCGCGACCGTCGGCAAATTCATACTCAACGACTGCCAATGATCGCCACCGTCGAAAGAAACGTGTGCACCGGTTTCAGTTCCGGCGTAAAGGAGACCGGTGCGTGCTGGATCCTCGCGAACCGCGCGAGCGATTCCCTTTTCAGGGAGTCCGCTCACGATCTTCTGCCAGGTTCGTCCCGCGTCACGCGTGCGATAAATATAGGGATGCGAATCGGGAAACGCGCTAGCGACCGCATATGCCGTGTCGGCGTTAAGCGGCGACGCTTCAATCAAAGTGATCGCGCCGCGTTCCGGCACACCAGGCGGAGTGACGTTTTGCCAGGTCTTGCCGGCGTCCCGCGTTAGCTGAACCAGGCCGGTGCTCGTGCCAACCCAAATCACGCCCGCTTTCGCTGCTGATGGCGCCACGGTTTGAATTACGCCATTTAAAGGTGCTTGAGGTTTATCGTCTTCTTCATCATCCACATCCGCGTGATGACTCTTTTTGGCCGCAGGTTTTGCAGTCAGGTCAGGACTAATCTCAGTCCAGGTCAGCGCGCCGTCGTTTGTTTTCAGAACGTGTTGCATTCCCACATATAAAGTTTTTGGATCAGTGGGGGAGAAAACCAAAGGCGTTTCCCAGGTGTAGCGATACTTTGGTCCCGGCACGAAGACGGTTGAAAGCTGATTTGTATTGCGATCCAGCCTAAGCACGGTCCCAAACCAGCCGATCGAATAAATGAAATTTGGATTGGCCGGATCGGGTGCAATGTAGCCACTTTCGAAAGCGCCTGAAGGAAACCAATCGCGGAAGGTTATCTGGCCGAAGTCGCTGCGACTTGGCACCACCACTGAGCCAGTATCTTGTTGCGATGCGTAGAGCCGGTAAGGAAACGCATTGTCTGTACTGACGTGGTACATTTCGCCAGTTGGCTGATTGAACCACTCGGTCCAGGTCAGCCCGTTGTCAACGGTAATCACAGCCCCCTGATCCGTGCCCATCAGAATCCGGTTCGGATCGTCCGGCGCAATCCACATGACGTGGGGGTCTTCTCCGCTCGGTGTACCTTTCCAGGAGCTGAAAGTTTTTCCGCCGTCAAGCGAACGATAAGTCGCGGTCTGCATCACGTGGACGTCATCGGCATTTTTTGGATTTACGAACACGCGGCTGAAATACCCGCTGCCAATCACGCGCGCATCAGTCGTTGTCTTCAGCCAGTTCTGACCGCCGTCGTCCGAGCGATAAAACCCCTGATTCATGATGGCATACACGCGCTTGCCGGAAGTGCCCGGCGCAACGGCTACCCCTATGCGGCCGCGACGCTCCGACGGCAAACCAACCTCGCCAACGGGCTGCCAGCTTGAGCCTGCATCAAGCGATCTGTAAATCGACGGACCCGAGCTGTTTGATGGCGGCTCGGTAGGATTGAATCTCATCGGGCCGGTGGCCGCGTAGATAGTGCGAATGTCATCGGGGTCGGCGCACATGTCGAAGACCGCAGTCCTTCCATTCTTGAAAAAAACTTTGTTCCAGTGCTTTCCACCATCGGTGGTCTTGTAAATGCCTCGATCATCTCCGGGAACAAAAGGACCTCGCGCCCCAACGATTACAATATTTGGATCGCGCGGGTCGACAATTAAGGAGGTGATTGAATTAGTTTCGCGTAATCCGATGTTAGACCAGGTCATGCCGGCATCAATCGACTTGTAAACCCCATTGCCTTCGAGATTTTCACCGGTGCCAACGTAGATGATATTGGGGTTCGAGGGTGCGAGTGCCAGCGCGCCGATCGCCGCCTCATGTGTGCTGTCAAAAATCGGCTGCCAGGTGCGGCCGCCGTTAGTTGTCTTCCAGAGACCACCGCCGGGTGTACCAAAGTAATAGATCGCCGGCTGGCCCGGAATTCCGGCTACGGTCGTCACCCGACCTGCACGATGGGGGCCAATTAAACGCCATTGCATCCCTGAATAGACTGAGCTGCGATCCCTTTGCGCGGATACTGAGACAGCAAATGCCAGGCTCGTCGAAATTGCGAAAAGGGTCAGTGCAAGCGTCGCAAAGCGACTACGATAATCGGGTGAGTATGTATTCATGGCTTCTCTGCTGATATGCGTTTACTGTTTACTGTTTGCTCCAAGCCGCGATGATACGACCAAGTCACCCTGATCGTTTCACATTTTGCGGGCGGGACGAAACCTTGGGTTGGAAGTGTTTATCAAGTCTCCTTCGGCGTGTTTCGTCTTCTGAAGGCGGTGACGTGCCCTTACAAAAACAAAAAGCCCGCTCGAATTAACGAGCGGGCAATTCTAAATAACCGGCGACTTCCTACTCTCCCACACAGTTACCCGTGCAGTACCCTCGGCTCCAGCACCGGCGTCCCCGGCGGCGCAGCGCCGCTGGGGTGGAAGCTGGCTTAACTTCCGTGTTCGGGATGGGAACGGGTGCGACCCTGCCGATAGACAATTGACCTGGACAGAAATTCTACGGACCAGCACGCCTTGACACTTAAAACCCGTTGGGATAAAACCCGGCACCGAATGGGCTCGTACCACTTCCCCAAGAGGAGCACACGGTGGAAACAAAATGACGCAGACGCGGGAAGCGAAAACGGGACTCGATCCGTGGAAGGTGGCCGAGCTCCCGACGGCGCCCAGACCACATGGGCTCGGATGGTTAAGTGCTGTTGGCCCAGGTGTGATCGTGCTCGGGGCCTCCATCGGAAGTGGTGAGTTTCTTCTTGGTCCCGCCGCTTTCGTCAAATACGGGCTCTCCCTGCTTTGGGTAGTTGGAGTTGCCGCAACCCTGCAGACGTTACTTAACGTCGAGTTGATGCGCTACACAATGGCGACCGGTGAGCCCGTATTTACTGGCTTCATGCGGACCCGTCCGCATCCCACCTTTTGGGCCTGGTTCTATTCGATACTCTACTTTCTGCAACTGGGTTGGCCGGGATGGGCCGGCGCTGCGGCAGGTGCGGTGTTCTTTCTTTTTGCGAAGCGGCTTCCGGGCCCGCCCGACGCCAATCTGATGTATGGAATTGGCGTAGGTCTATTCCTCACCTGCGGAATAATTTTGCTGCTGGGGAAACGCATCGAGCGCACGCTCGAATTTCTCAACTGGATACTCGTCGTTGCGATCATCGGCGGTTTCGGTTTACTTGCGGTGCTTTTTGTTCCCCGGTCCAATTGGTTAGCTGCGGTTGTCGGATTCACCGGGTTCGACCTACAAACAGCTTCGTTTCACTTCATTCCTGCGGGAGCTGATTTCTTCCTGCTGGGCGCATTTGCCGCCTATACGGGCGGTGGCGGCGTAATCAATCTAACGCTGAGCAACTGGGCACGCGACAAGGGATATGGAATGAGCAGTATTGTTGGTTACATTCCCGCGGCAGTGGGTGGTCGCAAAGTTCCTCTTGCTCATACCGGCACTACTTTCGAGCCCACTCCAACTTCACTGGAGCGCTGGAAGGGCTGGTGGCGCATCGCGCGCGTCGATCAATGGGGTGTGTACTTCACCGGCGCCATCCTGGGAATGATGCTGCCGGCACTGCTCTACGTAACGTTCATTCCAGCGGGTAGCGATATTCGAGGTCTCGGAATCGCGGCCGCGTTGGCCCAAGCTGTCGCAGTGCAAAAGGGAGCAGTATATGGCAGCGTCATAGCCCTGCTGGGAGTCTGGATCTTATTCAAAGCACAGCTTGACTTGTTGGAAGGCACAACTCGCGCGGTTACAGACATTCTCTGGACGGGAAGCAAGAGAATCCGCGCCTGGCGCGACGGCGATGTTCGGGTGGTCTACTACTCCGTACTGGGTTGCGTTTCTTTATGGGGAATCGTGGCGCTGCGGTTAACTCAACCGATCGTGCTGCTGGCCCTGAGCGCAAACATGGCGGGAATAGTCTTCATCTTCAGTTCGCTGCATCTGCTCTACATAAACACGCGACTGTTGCCAATTGAATTAAGGCCTCCGCTGTGGCGTCGCTGCGCGCTGGTCGCACTCGCACTGTTCTACGGACTCTTTTTGACGCTTTGGCTGTGGAGTCTTTTGTAGATGAGTCCGGGCAGCTTGAGGCTGCGCGCAAACTCTATCAACAAGTGCTCTGATATCATCCGAACGACGTCGAGGCTGCCCAGGCCTTGAAGAGGCTTCGATGAGGGTTTTCGGAATACAACCAGTTACTAGTTACACTCAAGGTTTGGCCACTTAACACGTCGATCCGGCGCTCTTTGATGTCCTCGCCGAGCTACGGATGACCAGTGTAGAACTGTCGCACCATTTGACCACCGTCATTTCAACGTGGTAGGCTGCGCCCGGCATCAGATGACTCTAGCAGCTTCTGATGACTATTGATTGGCAAGCATACGCTGCCAGAAGGAGAAGTAAATGCTATTTCCTACCAGGCTACTTGAATTAACTCCTCGCGATAACGAACACATAAAAAGGCTGAATGATCCAGCGGATGCTGGTTTGTTTCATCTCGAAACATGGCTGCCGTTCTCTGCCGCCGCAAAGTTGGAACGCGGCAATGCTAATGTCAGACCAGCTTCACAAAAGAAGAAACCGTTCCGCGATATGGTAGAGACGGTCGAAACCAATCCGTCTACTTTCCATCGGAAGAATCGCGGAATTATCTATGTGTGCGAGAAGTTTGAGTTTGATAACAAGGCCCGACTCTTGAGGGTGACCATTCCGGACATCGATCCAACCGATTTCGAGGAACTCGAGAACGGCGAACCGAAGTTCGGCATCGCGGATGGTGGCCACACATTTGAGGTCATCCTGCAGACCGTGGCGAGGATCAACGAACTGAGGGAACGCGAAGGTTGGACAGAGCCATTCGTGCGCGTGCATTTCCTCGCAGGCCAAGCTTTCGAAAGTGGCGAGCTTGAGCAACTGGTTGAAGCACTGAACACTTCATCTCAGGTGCAACAGTTCACACTTGATGAATACCAGAACAAATTTGATGAACTGAAGGAGACTCTTCAGAAAGGCGGGTTCGACCCTAACGTGGTTGCATTCCGTGAGAATGAAGACAAGGAATGGGACGTTCGCGACATTGTTCAACGGCTTGCCTGCTTTTTGAAGGAACGTTGGAAAACCACGCAACCGGCACAGATGTACAGGTCAAAAGGCAAAGCTCTAGACCTCTACACGAATGAAGCCACTCATGATGAATTTCGCAAGCTCTACGATGTCGCTGCGGAGGTGGTGACGTTGCCAGAATTTATCCAGGCGGAATTCAGCAGGGATACAGGCAAGGGTCGCAAATTCGGAAAAATAAGAGCAGTTAAGACACTGAAAAAGCCGTGGACTCCCGCCGGCACGCAGTACACAACCGATCATGAAATGGATCTCGCGGCCTCGCTTCCTATTGCGGCGGCTTTCCGCGAGCTACTAGAACTTAAGGGTGATCGGTACTACTGGAGCGCTGATTACAAGGAAGTGTTCAAGACCGCGGCGGATGAACTATATAAAACGCTGCTGACCAAAGTGAGGACTGCGAAAGCAGTAAATTCCCTTGGGGCGGACACCGAGTATTGGACACAATGCGCCAATATCATCCTCAGGGCCAAGTACGAGGTTCTCAGCAGACCGAAGTAGTGGGCAATTTAGACCGAGCCCCAGATCAACGAAGCCCGCGAGATTTCTCTCGCGGGCTTCGTGAATAATCCCGGCGACTTCCTACTCTCCCACACAGTTACCCGTGCAGTACCATCGGCTCCAGCAGGCTTAACTTCCGTGTTCGGGATGGGAACGGGTGTGACCCTGCCGACAGAATCACCG
>Ga0070698_100000885_pt1 | contig 32941 bp, 30 predicted proteins | sample KBSK1502metaG_FD_65477 | JGI IMG/M metagenome (GOLD analysis project Ga0070698, IMG submission 65477) | Corn, switchgrass and miscanthus rhizosphere microbial communities from Kellogg Biological Station, Michigan, USA - KBS K1-50-2 metaG | ecosystem: Host-associated > Plants > Roots >... | reverse complement strand
AGCGACCGCGCTTCAACTCGGCCTGCCGCTGCTGACCACGAACGTCCGCCACTTCCCCATGTTCGACCAGCTCCGGGCACCCTACTGAACGGCCTCGTATACTTTCCGAACAAACCTGTCAAGACGGACGACCGCCCGTGGGGGAGCGGCAGACTCGTCCGGCGCCGTGCTGACTATGACCGTTACTGCGGAGGCAGGTTCTCGAGCACCAGGGGATTCTCGGTCGCAATGAGGTCGCCAAGCGCCACCTTGTCAAGCGGAAGCTCCCAGAAGAACGTGAGAACCCAGTTGTTGTAGATCTTCGTTCCGCTTGGCAGGCGAATCTCTTCGACTTCCCTACCGCAGGCCTCTCCGAGGGTGTTGCTGATTTGCCGAACCAGCCGCTGCTTTGCGTCGAGCTCGAGGCCCGGTGGGACGGCAAGAGTACATATCGGACGCATCGGCACGTTCTCGATCCGACCATCCTGGCTCACCGCTTCGTTCGCCCATTCTCTGATCAGAACGCGCGTATCAGGGATCGGCCACGCCGCGTGAATCGCTTCGTACATCTCCGTGAAGATCTTCTTCTTGGCGCCGTCATTCACGCCCGTAGGAATGTCGATGTAAGCCACTGGCATGTCTCTCTCCTCTTCTGGTCTCTCATCTGCGATGCGGCGATCGAGCCGCCTTGTGATCAGTTCAGAAGCCCGGTGACCTGGCCGACCTCGATCAAGTGGCCGTCCGGATCGCGGACGTAGGCACGGATCTCACGTCCGTGATCCTTGGGTTCCGTGAGAAACTCGACACCTTTGGCCGACCACTCCTCGTAGATCCGTGCGATGTCCGCGACGCGCACGTTCAGGAACCCGCTGGCCCGCCCGCGGTCGGCCGGCGTGCTGAGGCTGACGCCCGGCTTGTCGTCGGTGGGACCGCCGCCGGTGACCAGGGTCAGCCACGTGTTGCCGGCCTTGATGATGACCGGGTCGCGTTCCAGCACAACCTGCCCGCCGAGCAGCGACTGGTAGAACTCCCGGGAACGCTCCTGATTGGCGACAACGAGCACATGGGTGATGACGAAGCCCTCCTTCGGTGCCGGAAAGTCGTCTAGGTTCATGCGATACCTCGGCTGGTGTGACATCGGGCTTTATCGCCCCTTTCGGCTGGCACGCTCACACGCCACGACGCAACGTACGACGCCGATCAGCAGATCGGTGAGAGTCCGATCAGACAACTTTCGTGCCAGATCGGCCACCTTCATCGGACCGGACGTGCGGGGCCCCTACAATCCGGTCAATGGTTTTGGTAGTGATTGCCGCACTGGCCGGCACCGCGTCGATCGGCACGGCCGGGCTGATGGACGCGCTCAACAAGGCCGACCTCGCCCAAGCCCTGCAGACCGGGCGGCCCGCCAGGCGCGTGTTCGATGTGCGGCTGGCGGGCCTCGATGGTGGCAGCGTCAGATGTCGCGACGGCGTCAGCCTTCAACCATCGGTGGAGGCAGCCGACATCACCGCGCCGGACCTGGTCGTGGCGCCCGGACTCGACGACGATCTGGCGGCGTCCCTCAACGAGAACCGCCGCTGGGTACCGTGGCTGAGAACCTGGCATGCAGCCGGGGCCAGGATCGCCGGCTCGTGCACCGGCGCCTTCCTGGTCGCCGACGCCGGGCTGCTGGACGGCAGGCCGGCTACCACCCACTGGATGTTCGCCGACGAACTGCGGCGCCGCTACCCGGCGGTCAAGGTCACGGCCGACCAGATGATCGTCGACAACGGTGATGTGATCACCTCAGGCGGGGCGACCGCGTTCTTGAACCTGGTCTTGTACCTGGTCGAACGCTTCGCCGGCCACGACCGCGCCAACCTGGCCGCTAAGGTTCTTCTGGTCGACGGCCACCGCACCAGCCAGCTCCCCTACATGGCGTTCGGCCGGGAACGATCCCATGACGACGTGCTCGTCCATAAAATCCAGCAGCACATCGACCTGCACTTGGACGAGCCGCTGCGGATCAGCGAGCTCGCGGCCCGGTTCGGGCTCAGCGAGCGCACCTTGTCCCGCCGGTTCGCGGCCGCCACCGGCCGCGGGCCGCGCACCTACCTCCAGCACGCTCGCATCCGGCACGCCGTGCGCCTTCTCGAGACCGCCAGCGACCCGATCGATGAGATCCGCTGCGAGGCCGGGTACAGCGACCCGGCCGCGTTCCGCCGCGTCTTCAAACAAGCCACCGGCCTGTCACCCCGCCGCTACCGCGAGACTTACGGACTTCGCAACGGCTGATGCCGGCTATGTGCCCGAGCGCGGTGGAGCCATCAAGTACTTAACGTACTTGACGTACGTAGAACTTTAGCGCACACTGATGCTGACGAATGGAGATGTCAGTGTCAGCGGTTCATTACGACAGCTACAGCGATGCGCGAGCGCATCTGAAGGACCTGCTGGATGCGGCTGAGCGGGGCCGGGTCGCGACCGTGCGGCGTGAGTCGGTCAGCGCCGCGGTGCTGGACGCGGCCCGGCTGCAGCATTTCCTGGCAACCGTGGTGCCGTCACGCGCCAAGGTCGTCGCGGAGGACGACGGCTGGTCGGTGTTCATTCCCGGGTTGCCGATTGCCGCCGACGGTCCGACGTTCGACGAGGCCATCGACGAGATGGTCGACGCGCTCCGGGAGTACGCCGAGGACTGGCAGGACCGCCTGTTGGATGCGCCGAATCATCGGGACAACTGGGGCCTGGTCCAGCTCATCAGCCTCAGCGATGACGAGCAACTGCGGGATTGGCTGGCGGGATCGCCCCGGTGAGCTGGCCTGCGCCCACGCGCAAGGACCACGAGGCCTTCTGCGCCGCTGAGGGATGGCGGCGAGTACGGGACGCCCGCGGACGGACCGGCACTCACCACGTCACCTACGAGCTGGCCCTGCCGGACGGCCGGATCCTCCGCACCCGGGTCTCTCACCCGGTAGACCGGAGCAGTTACGGGCCCAGCCTGTGGAGCCACATTCTGCGGGACCAGTTGCAGGTAACCGAGCCCGAGTTCTGGGCGTGCATTCGGGAGAACAAGAAGCCTTCTCGCGGCGAGCCGGAAGTTCCCGCACAAGCCCTGCCGACGGACCTGGTACGTCTGCTGATTACGCGAGTCGGCCTGCCCGAGTCTGAGGTCGCCGCGATGAGCAGGGAACAGGCTATTGCCCGGCTCCAGGAGTACTGGATAGGCGGAACCTGATCAGGCCGTGGTTCAAACGCTGGCAGGCCCGGTTGCCTGGCGTGTTAAATCGAGGTTAGCCAGCGTCCCGGGGGGACCTCTCCGCGGCGATCCGGGCGGCCCTGGGCGGCAGCGTCGCGCCGGTCTCGGCCGCGAAGGCCAGGGCTTCCGGATGGCCCGGAAGATCCTCCAGGACTTTGCCCACCAGGGTACGGGCCCGGTCCTTATCACCGCGCCGCCAGGCCAGGCGGGCCTGCAGCAGGGTGCGCTCGGGGCCTTCCAGCGCGGGATGCTCGGCGACCCGGTCCAGCAGGTGGGCGGTCTCCGGGCCGTCGAGCCGGCCGAGGAGTTCCACGTTCCATTCGGCCAGCGCCTCGGCGCGCCGATTCCGCCGCCAGTTCCGGCCCGAGCCAGTTCCGAAGTCCGAGCTCAGCATGATGCCGCTGCGCGCCGCCCCGTCGCCACGGGCGGCGTCGTCCAGCGCGTCCAGGTAGCGTGCGGCGAAACCCGCCCACATGTCCGGGACCCGCAGCATGCGCGTGAGCACGCTGGCCAGGGACGTCTCCTTCTCCGCGAGCTTGCCCCACCCCGAACGGCTCCAGCCGTACCGGGACTCCCAGCGGACGAGCTGGGGCGCGGCGCGCTCGGCGAACCCGGCGAATCCGTACCGGTCCAGCAGCGTGCTCCACAGCAGTTCCGCCGCGTCCGAGACGACGAACCGGGCCGCTTCCATGGGATCGTCGGAACGGAAGTAGTCGAAGTCCCGCGTCTCGCACGCCAGGTCGATCAGCAGCGCCAGCGCCTCCTCGGCCGGCCCGCTGTCCGGAGCCCGCAGCGCGGCCTGCGCGTCGGCCGCCAGGCGGCGGAACGTGACCCGCCACTGGCTGCGTTCCTTCGGCGACACCTCCCGGGTCCCGGCCAGGTAGCCACCCGACCGGGCCAGCCGGACAAAGTCGCCCACGTCCATGAGCACGAGATCCGGGTCGGGCAGCTGCGCCGCGGCGCGCTGGCGGCGGGCCTTCTCGGCCGGCTCGATCTCGCCCTCGATGCGTTCGCGCACCTGCGCCGAGCCGCGCCAGTACAGGTTCCACAGCGCCTTCCTCAGCGCAGCCTCGTCCAGCGGCGCCAGCTTGGCGAAGAACTCGTCGCGGTTCATCCGGTTCGTCGGCACGGTCGATCCCTCGTCCTCTCGCTACCAGGGCTGTGCTTGCTACCAGGGCTGTGCTTGCGTGAGCCGCAGCCGGGACTGCAGCAGCGGGGTCACCGCGCGGGTGTCCGCCGACGCGACCTTGTACCAGTCCGCGATCGCGTCGTGGGTGGTCCCGGCCTGCCCAGCCCGGTGACCGACCATGCGGTGGACGGCCGCGGCCAGCACGCTCGGCCGGTACCGGTCCAGCAGGCCGGGGCCGTCGCCGATCCGCCACCACGCGGTCAGGCAGCGCACGGTCACCGGCAACCCGTGCACCGGCAGCCCCTTGCGCCACAGCCGCGCCGCAACCGGGTCCAGCTCGGCGTCGGGCTCCGGCAGCCCGCGGAACATCCGCTGCGCGCCCGGCCCGTACATCCAGACCGCCGCCGGCAGCCGGTCCGACACCCAGGCCCCGAACGGCAGCACCTCCGACACCAGCCGCGTCTGCGGATGCCAGCGCAGCAGGTAGGTGTAGTCGGCGCGGCTGGTGGACAGGTACCCGCCGGTCCCGGCCAGCTCGCCGTCGCCGAACACCTCGCTGACCGAGGTCAGGCTCTGCGGGCCCTCATCCGCCGCCAGCCCGACTGCTACCAGCGGCCCGTCCGCGCCGAACAGCCTGATGACCGCGGCCGCCGGGGTGTCCGGCGTGCACAGCCGCCGCAGCGCCCGCGCGTTGGCCTGCGCCGTCACCGACCAGAACTCCATGGCCAGCTTGTCGCCCGCCGCGCTCACCGCCTGCGCGCCGGGCCGCTTCTTCTTCGCGGCCGGAGGCACCGGCCTGGCGGCCGCGGGGCGCCGCGGTGGTGCCGCCGGCCGGCCCGGCCGCTGGCCGCCGCCGTCCGCCCGGCCCTTCCCCGCTCCCGCCGTCGTTCCCGCTCCCCGCGCCTGCCCGGCCGGCGCCCGCGACGATGCTTCCGAACGGCCGCTCCCCGGCCCCCCGGTCACCCCGGCCGCGGGCGGGGTCTCCGGCGGTCCCGCCGTCGTCCGCGCGGCGTGCGCCCGCCCGGCCGGCGCCGGCGGGGCGGCCCCGGCGCTGGCAGGTGCCGCGGGTGCGGTCGCCGCCGGGGCGTCCGGCTCACCCGCGGGAGCGGCCAGGCAGCTGGCGCAGCCGAGCCCGGTCTTGGCGGCGGCGAGCGGCCAGCGGGCGGTGTCGGCCCCGCAGCCGGGACAGTTCAGCGGCGCGAACGCGCCCGCCGGCAGCATCCAGTCGAGCACGAGGGGGAACCGCCGCGCCCCGCGCAGCACGTCCACCGGCAGCCGCAGCACCGGGACCAGCAGCAGGTGCAGCCGGAAGGGGCGGATGTCATGCCGGGCGGCGTACTTCTCCTCGATCTCGGCCAGCCGGCGCTGCTCCTCCGCCCGGACGGCGTCGGCCCGCGCCGCCAGCAGCGCCTGACGGTCCGCGGCTGCGGTGGCCTGGCGCCGGGCCAGCGACGCGAGCGCCTCGGCGTAGTACTTCGTGGTCCGGGCGAGCTCCTCCGCCGCGGCGACTCGCGCTGACCCGGCGGCCAGCGCCTGGCACCGTTCGGAAAATTTCTCCTCCAGCAGGCGGTGCGCCCGGGCGACGGCGGCGGGGACGGCGGCGAGATCCGGCGGCCCGGCAGGCACGTGACCGCCGCCGGCGTACCGCCGCATCTCCGCCGCGGCCGGCCCGGGCAGCTCCCGCCGCGTCGGGACGTCGACCCAGCACTCGGCCCGCTCGTGGAACACCTCGTCCGCGGACGCGGTGTAGGTGACCAGCGCGCCTACCCGCAGCACCTGCCGCAGCGCGCGTTCGGCCGGGCCGCTGGCGTCGATCCGGCCGTGCTCGACCGGGAACTGGTCGCGGGCCTTGGCCAGCAGGCGGTGGTCATCCGGCGGCCGCCCGGCGGGGGTGGTCAGGACGAGCACGCCGGCGTCGTCGGCCGACAGAACGTCCTCCGCTGCCGCGGTCAGCAGCGGGTGGCCGGCGCCGAGCAGCGTGACATGGTCCTCGCGGGCGACGTCCGGGTGCTCGGTGACGGCGAATTCCTCCGGGAGCTCGAGCCTGCGCTGCAGCTGGGGCGGGATCATCACGATCGTGCTGTCGCCGGCCGACTCCCAGAGCCCGCCCCGCGACTCGACGTAGTCCAGCCAGAACGTCAGCCCGCTGTCCGCGCTCACGGCTCGGTCCCGCCGATCAGCTCGTCGGCGTGGGCCCGGTCGCGCAGGTATTCGGTCCTCGCCAGGGCCAGGTTCTCGCCGATCTCGGCCAGCCGGTCGGCGAACTCGCCGTCGTCGCGGGCCTCGACGTACGCGTCGAACACCGAGGTCTCGAAGTCGAAGTCGTCGTCCACCCGGCCGAGGATCATGTCCAGCTCGCCGACCACGAGCTCGAACAGGTTGATCTTGGCCTCGAGCACGTGCAGGATGCGCTGCTCGATCGTGCCACGGGCTACCAGGTTGGTCAGCAGCACCTCCCTGGTCTGGCCGACCCGGTGCAGCCGGCCGAGCCGCTGCTCGATCTGCATCGGGTTCCACGGCAGGTCGATGTTGATCATCATGTGGCAGAACTGCAGGTTCCGGCCCTCGCCAGCCGATTCGGTGCTGAGCATGACCGGCACCTCGTCCCGGAAGGCCCGGATCGCCTTCTCCTTGTCCGGGCGGGCCAGGCTGCCGTGGTACACCACGGCCGGGATGCCCTGGTTGTTCAGCTCGGTGGCCATCAGCTCCAGGGTCTGCCGGAACGCGGTGAACACCAGCACCTTGTCTGTGTCGGCGCTGTTCAAGCCGGTGCCGCTGGAGCTGGCGCTGGGCGAGCTGGCGCTGGGCGAGCTGGTGCTGGGCGAGCTGGTGCTGGGCGAGCTGGTGCTGGGCGAGCTGGTGCTGGGCAAGCTCGCACGACGCAGCCGGGTCACCAGCTCGGCGATCTTGGCCGACGCGCCGATCGCGGCCGCCTGCCGGGCCAGGTCGTCCCAGCCCACTTTGGCCAGCGTCGGGGCCACCGCGGCCGGACTCGAGCCGGCCAGCCTGGCCAGGCTGCGCAGGGTCAGCCGCCGGGACTGCGACGCGTGCCGGGCCTCCTGCCTGATCCGGGCGGCGACCTGCCGGTACAGGTCCGCTTCGGCTTCGCCGGGGGTCACCAGCACGGTCTCGGCCAGCCGCTGCGGCAGCATCAGGCTGACCTCGCTGCGCCGGTGCCGGACCATGACTTCCCGGGTCCTGGCGCGCAGCCCGGAGACGTCGCGGGGCGAGCCCGGGTCGCCGCTGCCGTGCTGGACGCGGAACTGCGCCGGCGTGCCGAGCAGGCCCGGGGCGACGAGGCTCACCAGCTCGTACAGGTCCTGCAGCCGGTTCTCGACCGGGGTGGCGGTGAGCAGCAGCAGGTACCGCGCGCTCAGCGCCCGGGCGAGCCGGCCGGACGCGCTGCGCGGATTACGCAGCCGGTGCGCCTCGTCCATGATCACGACGTCCCACGGCTGGCTCGTCAGCGCGGACCTGACCGGGTCCCGCCGAGCGGTCGCCAGCGAGGCGATCACCACCGGGTTCTGGCTGCTCCTGGCGGTCTCTGGGTGATCCCCCTCACTGGGGCCTCCTCTGCCGTCGCGCCCGGCCGCGCCCGCCCCGTCCCATTCCGCCCGGGTGGCGATGGCAGCGGGCAGGCTGAACTTCCGCTCCAGCTCCTCCCGCCACTGTTCGGCCAGTCCCGCGGGCACGACCACCAGGGCCCGGTCGCCCAGGCCGCGCATCCGCAGCTCCGACAGCACCAGCCCGGCCTCGATCGTCTTGCCGAGCCCGACCTCGTCGGCGAGGATCGCCCGCCCGCGCATCCGGCGAAGCACGGTCTGCGCCGTCTGCCACTGGTAGTCGAACGGCTCGAAGCCGAGCCTCGGCCCGGACAGGAAGACGTCGAACCCCGGCCGGCTCCACACCTGCGCGGCGGCCTCGACCAGGCTGGTCCGGTCCGCGTCGACGGGGGTCCCGCGCCGCAGGGCGGCGAGCAGCGGCAGGTACGGTGCGAGCACCGCGATCAGGTCATCCGCTGGTTGCGGATCCGCCATGGCCACCAGGCAACCCTACCGGCGCGCAGCCCGCCCTCGCCCGGGGAGAAATGGATCCCTAGCCATCCGGACCGGTCAGCTCGACCTCCCGGCTGCGCTCGGGAGCTGCCGGTGAATTCAATGAGCGCTGGCACCCGGTCATACGCTGTTGCCCATGTCGCCACGGTCGCGTCGCGCGCGGGTCGGGGACGTCCACGACCTGGCCATGGGGATGCCGCACGTCACGATCTACCCGGGCTCCCAGCGCAACCCCATCTACCAGGTCGGCGGCAAGTCGTTCGTGTTCTTCCGCAACCCCCGGCCCGACGCGGTCGACCCGCAGACGGGCGAGCGGTACGCCGACGTGATTATGTTCTGGGTGCCGTCGGAGGCGGACAAACACGCGCTGGTCCAGGACGAGGCCTCGCCGTTCTTCACCACGCCGCATTTCGACGGCCACCCGTCCGTGCTCGTGCGCGCCTGCCGGATCGGCGAGCTGACGCTGGCGGAACTGGTCGAAGTGGTCCAGGACGCCTGGCTCACCCGCGCGTCGCCCGCACGGGCGGCGGCCTGGCTCAACGCATCCCACGACCGGCACGCAACGTGACTCAGCCTTAGCCCGATGTCGGCAGCGGCGGCTACGTTTGCGTCATGGCCAACTTCGCGCTCTCCACGGTCCACGGGCCGAACTGGGACGACTCGCGCCCGATCCGGGAGCAGCGCGCCTGGGGCCAGCACGCGGCCTTCATGGACGGACTGGTTGCCGCCGGGTTCATCATTCTCGGCGGGCCGCTCGGCCACGGCCAGCGGACGCTGCACGTCGTCGAGGCCGCCGACGAGCAGGAGATCAGGACGCGCATGGCCGCGGACCCCTGGGCGTCGATGGGACTGCTCCAGATCGGCTCGATAGAACCCTGGGCCCTCTGGCTCGACAGCCGGCAGGAGAAATGACATGCAGAATGGTGATCACGAGACATGGCGTTGAACATTGAAGACCGCGAAACCGAGCGTTTGGCGGCCGAGGCAGCCGCGCTCATCGGAGACACGAAGCCCGGGGCGATCCGGCAGGCTCTGCGCGAATTCATCGAGCGGCGTTCCGGTCCCACAGACGCGCAGGCACGCGAGCAGCGACTCAGGCGGTTCCTCGAGGACGAGATCTGGCCGTTGTTCCCCGCGGACCGGCTTGGTCAGCCGCAGTCCAAGTCCGAGCAGGAGGAACTGCTAGGGATCGGCCCCGACGGCGTATGATCATCGGCCGAACCCGCCCCGCGTGACAGATGCGTGGCAGGCTTACCCGGCCACCCCCAGCTCGGCGTCGCCGGGCCGCAAACCCCTGCCCGCACCCTGCGCAGTGGTACCAGGCCCGGCGGATGGCCACCCGGCCCAGTACGGTGTCGAGGGTCTTGTCCCGGTAGCCGGCGAACCCGACCTGGTGCCCGGCTCCGCACCTGGCGTGCAAGCCTCGGTAGCCGCGGGCGGCCAGCAGATAGGGCGACCACGCTACGGCAAGCCAACCTCACTGGCTAGCCTTTCGTGGCGTCGCAGTGCAGCTCTGCCAGGAGGCGCATACCTAGACGTACGGCCATACTCCGGGCGTCCAGTCGTTGCCGGGTCATCCGATCGAGGGCCTCGTCATGCGACGCACCATGCCCGTGATCGGTCCCAGCTTCGGGGGCAAGGACGAGCTGGGTGGATGTAGTCGCCGGGCCGCCCAGCAAACGTGCAGAGCTTCCTGGTCACGGGCACGCGCGGAAAGCTCGGCGAGCCGGCGCACGTAGAGGACGAGCCGGGGCGGCTGAGGTCGTGGCCGGCGGACGTGACCCCTTGCGGTTTGACCCAGGGTGCGGGTCCGTCCATATGACCCGTTGTGGCGGGCGTCAGTTTGCGGACGTGACCTGTATCTGTGCCTGCAAATCGATCCGTACCCAGCTCTGCACAAGAGGCTGTACGCCGACACTGGGCCTCGAGTAAGCCGAGACGCCACCTGGCGCACGCTAAATTAGGTGGGGTAGACACCGGGGGTGACCGTGTAGCGGCGGCCGTGCGGTGGCTGCCAGATCAGGACGCCGGGGGAGGGCTGAGTGAGTTTCCAGCCCGGTGTCTGTTTAGCTTGGTGCTCGGTGCGGCAGACCGGTGATGCTCCGCATTCGCAGGTGCGGCCGCCCTTGTCGTGCGGGATCGTATGATCGCCGTCACAGCGGGCGGCCGGGCGGCCGCAGATGGGGCTGGAGCAGGTCTTCTGCCGGATGTTGAGGATGTGCTGCAGCGAGTCGGGGATCCGGTAGCCGGGTACTTCGCGGGCGTGGCTGCAGTCGCCGGCCTGGATGGGGCTGGTCTTGAGCCGGCTCAGCCAGGCGGCGACCGCGGCCAGGTCGGTGACGGGTGGTGGGGGCCTGCGCGCGCAGCCGTGCCCGACCGCGTGGCCGTCCTTGTCGGTCAGGGTCAGGCACCAGCGGGAGCCGGGGTTGGCGGCGATCTGGTCGGCGAGCTCCCGGCAGGTCTCGGCGGTGAGCGGACCGAACGCGGCGACCTCGCCCGGAGATTGGGTGAGGCCGAGCCAGGCGGTGAGGGGCACGGTCAAGTGGACGGATCCGCGCAGTCCCGGCCGCGCCGCCAGGGCAGGTATCCCGCCAGGGTTTTGGGTCACCGGGTCTTGCCCGTCAGGTTCGCGAGGTTGATCATCCCGCTGGCGAGGGTCGGCGTCCTTGCTGGCTGATGCGGCGGGATGACCGTCCTGCTGACCGGCGTCGGCGCTGAATCCGCCGACCCCGCCGTTCCCGCGCTGCTCGTCATTCCCGGCCTGCTCGCCGCTTCCAGGCTGCTGGCCACGCGCCGACTCCTCGCTGGACCCGAACTGCTGGTCTTTGCTCGCAGACGGCTGGCTGCTGCCGGCCGTCTGGGGCGTGGCGTCGTCGGATGCCGGGAGGAAGGTGCGCGGGTCCTGCCCGGTGAGCAGGCCCAGGAACACCGCGGCGCGCAGCTGGGCCAGCGTGGCCGCGATTCCCGACGCCTTCAGCTCGCGGGCGGCGTGATCGATCCGCTGGTCGGCGGCCAGCGCTGCGGGCACGGGCAGGTCCCGTCCGGACAGCGCGGCGGTCCCCCCGGAGCGCTCGTCATACAGCTCCACCCGGGCATCGCGAACGGCCTTCTCGGCGCGGCGGCGGGCGGCGGCCGGGTCGGCGGCGATCACCGCACGGCGGAGCCGGGCGCGCAGCCCGCTGGTCGTCAGCCGCTCGGCGTCCTCGATGACCAGCTGCTCCACAGCCACGGCGAGCTCGTCGCCGAGCATGGCCGTCTCGTAGGCGATGACGTCCGCGCGTTCCCGGTCGATCTGCCCGGCCGCCAGCGCGGCTCGGGTGGCTGGCAGCCGGGCCAGGCTGTCGGCGAAGCCGAGCAGCACGCCGGCCGAGCGGCGGGTGCGGGTCAGCAGCAGCGCCACCTCGCTGTCGGCGTGCTCGAGCACCCGCCAGTCGCCATGATCAGCCCGGCGCCGGTGCAGCTCCGCGGTGGCGGCGAGCAGGCCGGCCACGGCGCGGGACTCACACCGCCGCCAGGCCAGCATGATCCCCGCGAGCTCGTCGTCGGACAGCGTGCCGAGGCCGGCCTGCCAGGCGTCGTCCAACGCCCGGGCCAGCACCGGCCCGGGGCCGAGCCGGTCCAGCACCGAACCGGACTCGAACCCCGCCCCGCCCGGGCCCGTCCCGTCGTGCGCGACCACCCCGGCCGGGAACGGGCCCTCCGGCTCGGGACCCGCTGCGGCGGCGCGGGCATCAAGGATCGCCTCCAGCACCGGAATCGGCAGGTCGGCCAGCCAGGCGTCGGCTCCCCCGGGCGGCCCGCTGTCCGGGTCTGCCCACAGCCCGGCGAGCTCGTCCTCCGGCGGTTCGAGCGTCCGCACCGCGAGCTCCTCGGCCAGGATCGCCGCCTGCTCGGCCATCTCCGCTTCCGTGGGTGCGTCCGGCTCCCAGTCGGACAGGTCCAGCCGGCCGGGCGGCGCCGCGGGGGCGGCCTGATCGCGCCGGGCCGGGCGCCCTGGGCGGCGTGTGCTGGCGGTCATCGGGCTCACCTCCGGCCGGTGCTCGGGAGTTATCGTCTGGTTCAACGCTAGCAGGTGGGTCTGACATTTTCGCGTATGTTATCGAAACACGGCCACAATTATCGTAGATCTTTCCCGGAGACCGGGCGGGCCTGGCGCGCCCGGATCGTCGGCCCCCCGCGTGCTCGGGTCCGAGTCCACGCCGCGCGCAGGGTACCGGGTCCGCCGTCACGCTCCTATATCCCGAACGGTGGCCCGCCCTGACCCGTCGGTCGGCACGGGCACCGTTCGGGAAAAATCTCGTCCGCCCCGTCGCCACAGCGGACGGGCATCGTCCTCGGCGAAGACCAGGGCCGGCCCGGCGACTGAGATCTTCACCGCGTGCGGCGACGAGCTCGATCCGCCGGAAAGTCAGTGGCCGACGGGGAAGCCGCTCCACATACTGGAGCCGTCGGCGTGGGCAGCTAACGACGCCGGGCGCGGCGAACGGCCGGGGAGCGGGGTCGCGGTGCGGATCACCTCAGACAAGCACCGTGACGCCGAGCCGGAGCTGGCCGAAGCCGACGAGTCCACCGCCGAGCTCGCCGCGGCCTACTGGCGTGCCTACGACGAACGGATGGCCTCGACCAGCTTCCTGGCGATCGCGCGGCAGTTCCCGAGCCTGATCGGGCACGCCCTCCGGCTGGCCAGCGACGCCAGCCGCCGCGACCTGATCGCGACGATCACGCTGAACCTCGCCTCCGGCGTCCTCACCGGGTACGCTCTGCTGCGGACCACCGACGTGCTGCAGGCGCTGTTCGCCAGCGGCCCGACCCCGCACCGCGTCCGCGCGGCCCTGCCCGCGCTGGCCCTGGTGGCCGCGGCAGTCGCGGCCCGCTCGGGCTTGCAGGCCGTGGCGTCCTGGACGCTCGCCCGGCTGCATCCGCAGGTGGACCGCGCCGTCGAGATCCGGCTGCTGGACCTGACCACCCGGGTCGAGCTGGTCGCGTTCGACGACTCGCGGTTCCACGACGCGATGCAGCGGGCCCGAGACCGGGGCCTGTACTCGGCGCCGCAGGTCGTGGCCAACGTGATCAACTGCCTGACCGGGACGGTGGGCATCGTGTCGGCGGCGGTCGTCCTGACCGTGCTGCACCCCGTGCTGCTGGTGCTGCTGATCATCGCCGAACTCCCGGGCGGCTGGGCCGCGGTCCGCTCGGCCCGGATCGGCTACACGACGAGCTTCGCGCTGGCCGACAGCCGCCGCCGCAAGTGGATCCTGAGCGAGCTGATGGCCGAGCGGCAGACCGCGGCCGAGCTGCGCTCGTTCACGATGCGCAGGTTCCTGCTGGAGCGCGTCGCCCGGCTCGCCGCCTACGAGCGCGACGCCGAGCTCACCGCGGCGCGGCGCCAGGCACTGACCGGGCTGGTGGCCAACGCGGCCGGCGGCGTCGCCACCGCCGGGGTGTACGTGGCCCTCGGCCTGCTGCTCGCCACCGGCGCGGTGCCGCTCGCGGTGGCCGGCACGGCCGTGCTGGCCATCAGGACGGCTCAGTCCTCGCTGGCCACGCTGTTGTTCGCGGTCAACCAGTGCTACGAGGAAGGGCTGTACTTCTCCGACTATCTCGCCTTCTGCGCCGACGCCGCCGACCGCATCCGGTCCGGCGCGACCGAGGCCGCGCCGCGCGGGTTCGGCCGGGTCGCCGCGGTGGACGTCACGTTCCGCTACCCCGGGCAGGACGACCCGGCATTGCGGGGCGTCAGCATCGAGATCGGGCGCGGCGAGGTGGTCGCGCTCGTGGGCGAGAACGGCTCGGGCAAGACCACGCTGGCCAAGCTCATCGCCGGGCTGTACGAGCCGGAGTCAGGCACCGTGCTGTGGGACCAGGTACCAACCACGAACATCGACCCCGAGCAGTTGCGGGAGCGGATCGCGGTGATCGCCCAGGACCACGCCAACTGGCCGCTGACCGCGCGGCACAACATCACCATGGGCCGCCCCGCCGACGCAGCGCGCCTGGCCGAGGCGGCCGCGGCGGCCGGTGCCGACACGGTGATCGACGGCCTTTCCCGCGGGTACGACACGCTGCTGGCCCGCCAGTTCAAGGACGGCGCCGAGCTGTCCGGGGGCCAGTGGCAGCGGGTCGCGGTGGCGCGCGGCTTCTACCGGTCCGCGCCGCTGCTGATCATGGACGAGCCCACCGCCGCCCTGGACGCGCGCGCCGAGTACGCGTTGTTCGCCTCCGTCCGCGGCCACGCCCGGGGCCGCAGCATCCTGATCATCACCCACCGGCTGGCGAGCGTGCGGCACGCCGACCGAATCTACGTTCTGCGCGACGGCCGGGTCATCGAGCAGGGCGGCCACGCCGAGCTGATGGCGCTCGGCGGCCAGTACGCCGAGCTCTACAGGCTCCAGGCATCCCAGTACGACAAGGTCTCCTAAATCTGTACGTGTGCTAGCATCGGTACATGTCTCTCAAGAGAACTAACGTCTACGCGGACGCGGAAGACCTTGCGCTGATCAAGGAGATTGCGGTCCGCCGCGGCGTGCCTGAGGCAGAGATCATCCGGGAAGGTATTCACCTGGCCGCCATCAGCAACCGGGTCTGGGATGGTCCCTTCGACTGGCCCTCGTTCGAGGGAACCGGAGAGCCAGCCACGAGTGACCAGGTCACCGACGCCGTCGCCCGGGCGGCCGCTACCCGGTGATCGTTGTCGCCGACACATCCGGCATCATCGCTGCGTCCGACCGCAACGCCCGCGAGTCCGCGGCATGCCAGACGGTGCTGGCCGAGGCAGGTACCGTGATCATCTCGCCGCTCGTGCTCACCGAGGTTGATCACCTGGCCAAGGTCCGGTTCGGCTCGCAGGCCCGGACAGCCATCATCGACTTCATCCTCAGTCAGGTCCAGCGGTCGCGTTTTCAGATCCCGGCGACCGGCCTCGAGGTCCTGGGCCTGGCGCGCCTCGTCCAGCAGCGCTATGCGGGTCTCGACCTGGACCTGGCCGACGCGGTCAACGTGGTACTGGCAGCGCACTACCGGACCGATACCGTGCTCACGCTCGACCGGCGCGACTTCCGTACGGTGCGCCCGCTCACCCCGCATAAGTGGTTCCGGCTGCTTCCTGACGACCTGTAGCGCTCGCGCCCGGTCGAGCCGCGCGACCCGACGTGACTCGCGCCCGCACCGGGATGAGGCATGCCGTGGTGGCCGGGGCGCAGCCGTTCGGCATGGATCCGTCCTCCTTGCCGCGGCGGCGGCAGCCAGCCGCCGCGCCGCTACGGCCGTTCGCTCTCGTTCCCCGCGCCGGCCGCCACGCCGCCGCTGGCCACGGCTTCGCCGCGGCCCGAACGCCCGCCGCGCCCCGGCCGCCCCGGCCGCCCCGGCCGCCTGGACAACGGGTCGATCGCGTAGTAGACGGCGAGCCCGCCCTGCACCGCGAGGAACGCGTACGCGTTCCAGACCGCGACGCCGATGGCCAGCAGGTAAACAACCACTCCTCCCGTGAACAGCAGCGTGGCCAGCTGCCGCTCGCCCGGCGGAAACGAGGCGCGCAGCAGATGCGGCCTGCTGAAGCCGTACAGCCACAGCGCATCCCATGCGCACGCGTTCACCGCCATCGTGACCGCGTAGAGGACCGCCGCGGTCCGCGTCCCCTGGTGCAGGGCCAGCGCCTGGCCCAGCACACCGGTCGGGTACGGCAGAAACGTGATCGTCAGCAGCAGCAGCATGTTGAGGTAGACGATCCCGCGGTCCACCCGCTCGAAGTTGCTGAACACCGAGTGGTGGTTCAGCCACATGATCCCGATGGTCGCGAAGCTGACGACGTACGCCGCGAGCGACGGCCACCGATGGGCAAACACGTGGCTCAGGTTCAGGAAGTCGTGCCTGGCCGGCTGCGCGATCGTGAGCACGAGCAGCGTGATCGCGATCGCGAACACGCCGTCGCTGAACGCCTCGACCCGTGACTTGTTCATCGCCGCCGATGCTAACCCTCTCCGGCCCGTCTGCCAGGCCCGCGCTCTCAGCTCTCGGCTCTCGGCGTAATTTATCCGCTTCAGGTCGCCCGTTCCCGCAGGTTAATGTCGGGCTACGTGCTCAGGCTGTAGATCCATCCGCATAACCTGTTGGCGCGGCCCGCCCCGGCCGGCCGACCATGGTGCCTCCACAACGGCACGACGCAGGCAGGGGTAGGCGATGACTGAACCATGGCAGCTGAGGCCCACGATGCCGGCCGAGGTGTCGCGCCGCATGGTCGACTCCGCGATCAGCCGGGCGGTGGCCATGTCCACCCCGATCACCGTCGTCACCGTGGACGAGTCCGGGGTGATCAAGGAGCTGCACCGGATGGACGGCGCGCCGCTGGTCAGCCTCCAGACCGCGTGTCACAAGGCCTACGCGGCCGCGGCGATCGGGATGCCGCCGGACGACTTTTACTCGGCGATCGAGTCCGACGGCGCCGCCGTCGCGTCGTTCGGCACCCGGCCCGGGCTGGCGCTGATCGGCGGCGGGATACCGGTCGTGGTGGACGGCCAGGTGGCCGGCGCGATCGGGGTCGCGGGCGCGATGACCGCCGCCGAGGATCGCCAGATCGCCGAGGCCGCCGTCGGCGAGGTGACCCTCCAGCCGTGACGTCAGCGACGACCCCCGGCCCCGGCGCCGCCCGCAGCCCCCGCGCTCCCGGCGCCGCCGGTGGCCTCGCCGCCCCCGTCGCCGCGCGCGGCCGACGTGACGACCTCCACGAAACGGCGCACGGCCGCCCGCCGGTCCCCGGCCCGCCACGCGACGCACAACATCGCCGGCGGAACCCCCTCGCTGGCGACGAACGCCAGCCCGGGCCGGGCGTAGAACGTCTCCGCCGACGCCGGGCACAGGCTGACCCCGCGCCCGGCGACCACGTGCTCCCGCCACTCGTCGATCGTCCGCGCGACCGCGCCGATGATCGGCACGTCCCCGCCCGGCCGGGGGCTCATCAGCCAGTCGTCCCGCCAGGCCGCCGGGTCGGCCCCGTCGACGGCCTCATCGGCCGCGATCCACGGCAGCCCGGCCACGTCCATCAACCGCAACGACGCCCGCGACGCCAGCGGGTGCCCGGACGGCAGCACGAACACCCGCGGCTCCTCCGCGAGCCGCTCGAGGCACAGGCCAGCAGCCGCCAGCGGCGGCCGGACGAACGACACGTCGGCGCTGCGGTCCAGCAGCCCGCCCGCGGGCTGGTCCAGCTCGTACGTCCGCAGCCTGAGCGTGACCCGCGGCTCGGCCCGCTGGAACGCCGCGATCAGCAGCGTCGGCAGCTCGCCCCCGGCCGCGACGCTGAGCCCGACGGTCAGCTCGCCGGCCACCGACGCGGCCGCGTTGCGCGCCGCGGCCACCGCGCGGTCCAGGTCGGCCAGCGTCGCCTGCGCGCCTTCAAGGAACGCCGAACCGGCGGCGGTGAGCACGACCCCGCGGCTGGTGCGCTCCAGCAGCTGCACCCCGAGCGCGTCCTCCAGCTGCCGGATCTGCGCGCTCAGCACCTGCTGCGCGACGTGCACGGTGCGCGCCGCCGCCGTGAAGCTCGCCGCCTCGGCGACCGCGCGGAAATACCGCAGATGACGAAGCTCGATGTTCATCCCAGGCCGATCGTATCGGCCGCCTTCCCCGCCAGCAGCGGAGCAAATCAGCGGAGCGCATAGATGACCGACAGCACCACACAGGCAGGACCGGCAGCAGCCGGGAGCCAGGCACCGGCTGGGAGCCAGAAGCAAGCGGCGGGCAGCGGCCGGCTGGCGCAGGTGATCGCCACCCGCGGCGGGCGCGCGGCGCCCGAGGCCCCGTTCGTGATCGAGCACCGCGAGGCGCTCATCTACATGCTGTGCGAGGCCGCCGAGCTGGAGCACGGCATCATGTGCCAGTACCTGTTCGCCGCGTTCTCGCTGAAGCAGTCGACCGACGAGGGGCTGACCGAGGACGAGCTGGCCGCCGTCACCCGCTGGAAGAAGCGGATCGCCCACGTGGCCACCCAGGAAATGCTGCACCTGACGCTGGTGCAGAACCTGCTGTCGGCCATCGGCGCCGCGCCGCACATGACCCGCCCGAACCTCCCCCACCAGGCCGGTCACTACCCGGCTGGCGTGCAGCTGGCCCTGCTTCCGTTCGGCAAGGCCGCGCTCCAGCACTTCATGTTCCTGGAGCGCCCGGAGGGCATGGACCTGGACGACGCCGCGGGCATCGAAGCGCACGGCCGCGCGATCCCGCACATCAGCGAGCGGGACATCGTCCCGCAGGGCCAGGACTTCGCGACCGTCGGCCACCTGTACCGCTCGATCGAGGAGGGCTTCGCCCACCTGGCCGAGACCTACGGCGAGCGCTGGCTGTTCGTCGGCCCGCCGCGCGCCCAGGCCACGCAGCAGTACTTCCGCTGGCCGGAGCTGGTCCCGGTGACCGACCTGGCCTCCGCGCAGCGCGCGATCGACACGATCCTGGAGCAGGGCGAGGGCCCGCGCGGCGCCTGGCAGAACGCGCACTTCGGCCAGTTCGTCGCGATCCTCGACGAGTACGAGCAGATGTCGGCGGCCAATCCCGGCTTCGACCCGGTCCGCCCCGTGCTGCCGCTGAACGTGCGGCCCTGCACGCCGCCCGCCGAGATGCCGCTGATCAGCGAGCGCGTCACCGCCCGGGTCACCGACCTGTTCAACGTCGGCTACGAGATCCTGCTGCAGACCTTCGAGCGGTTCTTCGCGCACACCGAGGAGACCGACGCCCAGCTCGGCGTGCTCGCCGACGCGACGATCGCGCTGATGTTCCAGGTGATCAAGCCGCTCGGCGACCTGATCACCACGCTGCCGGCCGGGCCGGAATACCCCGGCCGCACCGCCGGGCCCAGCTTCGAGCTGTTCTACGAGAGCGACTACCTGATGCCGCACCGCGAGGCGGCCTGGGCGCTGCTCACCGAGCGGCTGGACACGGCGGCGTGGCTCTGCCGCGAGATCCAGGCCGGCCCGGGCGCGCGCGTCGCCGCGCAGCTCGCCCCCGTCGGCGACGCGTTCCTCAGCCTCGCCGCGACGCTCGCCGAGCACCTGCCCGCCGCCAGCCTGCAGGCCCAGCACGCCGCCGCCGCGACCCCGCCCGCGCCCGGCGACCAGCAGGCCGCGCTCGACCGCGCCCGCGCGCTGGCCGCCGCGGTCGGCGGCGCGACCGGCGGCGCGACCGGCGAGCTCGCCGGGCTGTTCGGCGCCGCGTACTCGGCGGTCACCGCCGCCGCCGCGCGGCCGCCCCGGCCCGACCTCGTGCCCCGCCTGGCCGGCAGCGTGCTCCGCCCGCTATCCGAGCTCATAACCCAGATCCCGAACGGCTTCCGCCCCATCGATCGCCCCGGCGGCGAATCCATCGCGGGGGAGACCCAGGCCGCCCCGGCCGCGGGCCCGGCCACCGGCCCCGCCGGCCCCGCAGCCGCCGAAGGCCAGCCCGCCCGGCCGGCTCCGACCCCAGCGGCCGGCCCGATCAACGACGAGGCTCACCCCGCCCCCCTCGTCGACCAGGCCATCTGGCGGGCCGCGCAGGACGCCACCCGACTGCGCGCCTCGCTGGGCGCGGCCGGCACCTGCCCGCCCGGGCTCGCCGAGGCGACCGCCGCCCTGCAGTCCCTCGCCATCGACCTCGCCTCGCCCCCGGAAGCCGCCAGGCGGCTCGCCCGCCTGCGCGAGCTCCAGTCCGGCCTGCCCGCCGCGATCCAGGCCGCGGCCGACGGCCCGTACCTGGTCACGAACGTGCCGCGCGTCACCAACCACCTCGGCGAGCGGCTGGACCTGCCGCCGCAGCTCGCGCTGTGCCGCTGCGGCGGGTCCGGGCGCAAGCCGTTCTGCGACGGAACGCACGCCAGCAACGGCTTCACCGACGCCAAGGATCCGAACCGCGTCCCCGACCGGCGCGACAGCTACGAGGGCCAGCGGGTCACGATCTTCGACAACCGTGGGCTGTGCCAGCACTCGGGGTTCTGCACCGACCGGCTGGCCAGCGTGTTCCGGTCCGGCCAGGAGCCGTTCGTCGCGCCGAGCGGCGGCCGGCTGGACGAGATCATCCTGGCTGTGCGCGACTGCCCGTCCGGCGCGCTCGGCTTCGCCATCGACGGCGCCGAAGCCCGCTCCCAGACCGACTGGGACAACAGCAGGGAACCGGCGATCGAGATCAGCCGCGACGGGCCGTACCGGATCACCGGCGGCATCGCGCTGACCGACGCGGGCGCGCGGGCGGTCAGCCGCAACGCCGGCGCATCGCTCGAGCACTACGCGCTGTGCCGGTGCGGGCAGTCGCAGAACAAGCCGTTCTGCAGCGGGATGCACTGGTACGTCGGCTTCACCGACCCGCCGCCCACCGCCGAGCCGACCGTGTTCGAGTGGGCCGGCGGGCTGCCCGCGCTGACCCGGATGACCCGGCTGCTGTACGAGAAGCACGTGCCCGGCGACCCGGAGCTGTGCGCCGCGTTCGCCGCCATCCCGCCCGGGTACGCCGAGCGCGAGGCGGCGCGGATGGCCGAGATCTTCGGCGGCCCGGCCGCCCGCGGCAGCGCGGGTAACGACGGCGGCCCGGGTGGCGACGGCCGCGCGGGCAACGACGGCGGCCCGGGTGGCGACGGCCGCGCGGGCGGCGGCGGCGGCGCGGCCGGCGGCCGGGGCTCCCGGGCGTTCACGCCGCAGCTGACCGAGGAGCAGCGGGCGCGCTGGGTCACGCTGGCCGGCCAGGCCGCCACAGAGGCCGGGCTGCCCGCCGACCCGGCATTCCGCGCCGCGCTCGCCGCCTACCTCGAGTGGGACTCCCGCGACGCGATGGCGGCGGCCGCGGCCGGGCCGGGCCAGCCGCTCGCGTCCCGCCCGGTCCCGCGCTGGGACTGGACCGCCGCCGGCCCGCCCGACACCGCCGCCGCGAGCGCCAGCGACGGGCAGGACGGCCAGGACGCGGACGTTCCGCTGCCCGCGCCCGGCCAGGCGGTCGGCTTCGCGGCGCACATCAAGCCGCTGTTCCGAGAGAAGGACCGGCGGTCGATGTCGTTCGCGTTCGACCTGTGGTCCCTCGACGACGTCCGGGCGCACGCTGCCGGGATCCTGGAGCGGCTCCGCAACGGCTCGATGCCCTGCGACGGCGCCTGGCCGCAGGACCGCATCGACGTGTTCCAGCGCTGGACCGAATCCGGCCAGCGTGAGTAGTCCCCGCCCGTTCGACTGGTCCTCGGCGTCTTGCGTCAACCGGAACCGGCGCGAATGGTCACGGGGGGCAAAGTGATCGACACCGGCGAGGCCGCGGCATCCGGTGCCCAGGCGATCAGGCGCATCCGGTGCTCACCGAGGGGGACCTCTGACAGGTCGAACTCCGCGCGGCCCGACGCCGGGACGACCACCGGGTCGCGAGGGTTCCAGCCGGGTCCGTCCGGGCGAAGGATGCGCGTGACGGCCAGCACCTCCGTCCCGGGTGAAGCGCCGCCCACCGTGATCATCACCCGAACCGGCGAGACCAGTTCGGCTGGGGGGTCGGCGGTCAGAGCGCCGGCCTGCACCACGTCCCTTTGCCCGGTGGCGTCGATGATCGCGGCAATGTCGATGCGCAGCGGGCTACGGCCCACGGCCTTTGTCGGCGCTGGGCTTTCGTCCCCGGCGGCTTGGTCCCCTGCGGGGGCAGCCTCCGCCCCGCCGTTTACGCTGTCCGGCCCGGTGTCGTCGGCGAGGCCGAGCTGGCCGTGCATCCAGGCCCAGACGGGCTCGTAGTCCCAGGCTGGCCATTCCTTCGCCGGCCGTTCTGGCTCGACCTCCGTCCGCTCGACCTGGACCCGGCGCAGCCAGTCGTCACCCGCCTGGCTGTGCTGGAAGAACACCATGAACGAAGCCACCGTCTGCCAGTACGGCATCTCCGCTGCCTCAGCGGTGCCGGCTGCCTCAGCGGCGCCGGCTGCCTCTGCGGCGCCGCCTGCTTCGGCAAGTCTGTTCCTTGCGTAGGCCTGCCACCCTTCGATCTCCTGGGGTGTCGGCGGCGGCTGCATCTTGGCCATCTCGCTGTGCAAGGCCTCCGGATCCGCGGCGGCGAGGCCGGAAAGATCAGCGATGTGCAGCCTGGCCAGCTTGTCCCGGTGCCTTTTGACCAGGCCGGGAACCAGACTCAGCTCGTGAGAGGGCACCGGGAGCTCCTTGTCATGGTCGGCCCGTCGCCGGGCCCGGGCCCGATCCCGCGCCCGGGCCCGGGGAATGCTTCTAGGGCTAGACGAACATGTACTGTTCCAGGTCTTCGTGGCCGGCGACGGCGAGCTGGCTGTCCGGGTCGTCGCAGTAGCCGCAGCAGCGCAGCTCGAACTTGGCCCCCACCTCGTAGAGCGACCCGCAGTACTCGACCGGGATCGTGCCCGGCGGGACGTCGAAATACACGTAGATGCACCGCGTCTGGCATCCCTTCCAGTCGTTGATCCGCAGCTTCGACTTCAAGTCGTCGGGCAGTACCGAGTACAAGCAGAAGCCGGTCCCCCCGCAGATGGGCAGGAAGCAGAGGTCGAAGCACCAGTTGCCGCAGATGCAGGTCCAGAGACGGCCGTCAAGCTGGACGCGGAAGCGGACCCTGAAGGTGTCGTTGTGGTCGATGATCGTGTCGTTGATGTTCTTGTCGTCGGTATCGAGGATGTCGGCATCCCAACGGGCCCTCAGGTACTTCTTCGACGGCAGCTCGATCTCGGTGACACCGTCCACCGGGTCGGGGTCACGCCACCAGCAGGGTAGTTGAATCGGTGGGGCCTGTGCCGCGGCTTCTGTCATGGCGGCATCTCCTTACGCAGATCGTGCCATTACGGCTGGCCGTGAGCTCGGCCATTCGTCAAGCGTCCGTGCCGCCGCTGTGGCGGCGGGAGAAGCGCCGCATAATCGTCGGTTATTTCTTGCGAAATCTCCGGCTGTACGCTTATTTAGCGCATAAGTCCCGGTCTTACCGTGGCGCAGTAAGCGTGCGGAAGAGCTGGACCGTCTCTTCCGCGGGGGGAACGCCAAGTTCGTCGCGCAGGGCGGTGACGCAGGAGCGGTATTGTCGGCTGACAAGCTGCTGCTGGTGCTGAGCCGCGTAGCAGCGCATGAGCATTCTGTGTATGGGCTCACAGCACGGGTCGCTGATGACAGCGAGCTGGCCGAAGTGCACTGCGCCACCCAGGTCACCGAGTTCGAAGTAGATCGCCGCGAGCCGCTCCAGCGCCTGCAGGTACAGGTCCTTGAGGCGGCGCTGCTCGGGCAGGTACCAGTCACCGGCGCCGTCGTCCTCGAACAGCGGCCCCCGGTACAGCTGGACGGTCCGGTGATAGGCGCTAACGGCTGGCCAGCCGGGCTGGGTCAGCTGCGCCTCGCGCAACGCGGAAAGGAACTCGTTGCGGTCGATCCACCAGGTCAGTCCCGGATTGAGGCTGTAGCAGCCATCCCGGTACAAGATGGGCTCGACGCCCTCGCCCAGGCCGTCGAGCGTGTTGCGGAGGTTGTGCAGCGCGACGTTGAGATTGTTGCGGGCCGAATTGTGGGTGTGGTCGGGCCACTGCAGATCCATCAGCACGTCGCGCCTCGTGGGACGGTCCTGATGGATCAGCAGGTACTGGAACACCCCCCTGGCCTTCAGGCTGTTCCACCGCGGCACCTGCCGCCCGGCGACATGCACCTCCAGCGGCCCGAGCGCCAGCGCCGCTATGTCCGCCACCGGCACCGTCGGGGCCACGTCGAAGCCTGTCGAGGGCAAGGTCACGGTCAGCGAGCCTTGCCCGGAGCGGGCAGGCATCGGTGCGTCTCCGGAGATCTGCCGGCGGGCGCGGAACCGGTCGAAGGTCCGCTGCAGCCAGCCGCCCGGAGCGGCATGCTGACCTCCGCGTGTGGCCCGCGAGCCCGGGTCGCGCGCACGTGCTGCGCGGCTCGCTGGTGCTCTCGCGGCGAGCAGCACATCGACGCGCTCACCGACCTCCCGCTCGACAAGTCGGCAACAGCGGGCGGCAGCCTCGAGCTCACCCGCGACACGCAGGTACTCGGCGCTCCACTGCCGGAGCCTGCGCACGGTCCACACGCTGACATCGCTCTCGCTGGGATCCCCACTGAGGTCGGCGAGCGCCTGCTCGAGCGCTTCAAAACGCGGATCCTGCGTCAGCCGGCGTAATTCCGTCATTGCCTTGGCCAGGCTAGTCCGGCCGCGATTAGTGACGGGAACTTGGTTCGGTGCCATCATCCGCCCCCGACGATCAGCCCGTACGTGGGCTCGGCTGGCGGTAGCCGGGCCGCACGCCTCATGCCATTTCATTCAAGGATCTACGTGTCCGCGCTGTCAAGTGCGTTTTTCAGCGTTCATGGGCCAGCGCCATTCCCATTTGCCGCGATGAAGGCAGCACCCCGATGTATGAGGGAGCCGGCGTAGCTGTGACGCACTCGCGACGCGGCAATCTCCTTCTGGCGGCAGTGGTCGTTCAAATCAGGGAAGCCCTCCGTGTTCGCGCTGAGCAGGCCCGGGCTTATCGCACGACATTGGCCGGCGTGATTGGCGTGGCTAATGCACGCTCCGCTGAGCGACGTCCGTACGTCCGGCCCGACGCGTCACACGCTGACGGCCTTACTGAACGGATAGATTCCCGGGACCGCTGGGCAGACTCAGGTGCGGCTGGGGATTCACCACCACGCGCGAGCTGACGATGAACGCGGCCGTCGGCTCGTCGTGGCCCAGGGGTCAGCGTTTCCTGAGTACCTTCCGGCGGTAGGCGAGGCTCCCGGCGCCGGCCAGCACCGCGCCGCCGCCGAGGGCGAACAGCAGCGGGTCCTGGAGCCCGGCCGTGCCGCCGCCGCCGGTGGCGGGGGCGGCGACCGGCGGCTGGCTGGCCGGGTGCCGGTGGTTGTGGTGCCGCTTCCGCGCGTGCGATCCCGCGGTGCTCGGCTTCTTTGACTTCGATCCCGACGGACTGCTGCTTGACCCCCCGCTACTGGGAGCGCTGCTGTGCGTGGTTGGCGAGGTGCTTACCCCGGGTACGGATGGGGAAGGTCGCGCCGAAGGCGGAGCCCCTGAGCAGGCCGTAACTGTCGCGGGAGCAAGCATGATCATGGCAACGCAGCCGATGACGGTCAGCCTCGCGCCCAGCCGCGTTCCCGCGAAAGCCGTGCGCACCCTCATGGAACCTCCTGCCAGCGCCGACCGAAGGCAAATTCCCGGAGACATCCCGGTAATACCCGTGAACGGCACGGGCACGCAATAATCCGGCCACCCGAATATCAGGCCGCGCAAGCTGATCGGCCGCCGAAGCCGGAGGGGAGGGGCGGTGGGGAACCTGGAGTGGCGGCGGGTGGCCGGCTTCCGCGTGGTCATGTCCTGGCCGCAGGCCGGATTCGCCCCGCCGCCGACCTCGGGCGTGAGCCTCCGCGCCCGCGTCGCGGGATTCCTCGGCGTCGCCCTGATCCTGGCGGGGATCGCCGTCGTCGGCGCCGCTCTCGGCGCGCAGGTGCACGCGCCGTGGCCCTCCCGGTCCGCTGCCGGCGCGATCGGGCCCTCCGGCGGCCGGGTACACGGCCCGCTGCGCCGTTCGCTGCCGGTGTCCGTCGACATCCCGGCCATCGGCGTGCACGCGAGACTGCTGGCGCTCGGGGTGAACCCCGACGGCACGATCGCGGTGCCGTCGCTGCGCACCGCGGCCGCCGAGGCAGCGTGGTACCGGTACTCCGCGACGCCCGGCCAGGCCGGGGTGTCGGTCATCACCGGTCACGTGGACACCTACCGGGGGGCCGCGGTCTTCTTCCGGCTGGGAGCGCTCCGCCCCGGCAACCGGGTCGACGTGGTGCTCGCCGACGGCTTGACCGCGGTTTTCCGCGTCACCGGCGTGCGCCAGTACACCAAATCCCGTTTCCCGGCGAAAACCATTTACGCCGCGCACGGTTATGCCGCGCTACGGCTGATAACGTGCGGCGGCGCTTTCGACCACGCCACCAGGAACTACCTCAGTTCCACGGTGGTATTCGCGTCCCTCGTCTCGGCCTGGTCACCAGCGCGCGCCGGCACCTGAGGGCCGCCACGCCGGCCGGGCCGGGCACGTTGATCAGCAGGGTGCGCGCATGCGCCAGGTCAAAGGAGCCCGCCGCAGGCCGGTGCTCCTGGCGTCGGCGGTGATGATCTCAACGCCGCCCAGCCCCTCGCCACCAGGCCGCGCGGCCAACGCTACTTGAGATCCCCGAGGTCAGCACCGTCGGCGCGGCGCGCCCGGGCGGTACCGGCGCGACACGCCGTCATTGTCACCGTTATGCAATGGTTGGGGTTAATCGCTGAATTGGGGAGTATGTTCCTGGTGAGGCTGCTGGATCCGAAAGTGCAGGGTCGAAGCGAAGGGCGGGGATCGATGAGAACCAGGCGATGGATGCTGGGCGCGGCCGTGGCCGCGAGCGTGGCGACGGCCGCGTCGGGGCTGGCGCCGGCGGCAGGCCAGGCGTCCGCCCGGGGGAGCGGCGGCGCTCCCCCGGTCACGTACTATGCCGGCACCCGCGGGGTGGCGCGGCTGCTGCCGCGGACCGCGCCGGCTGGCGGGGCCTCGGCGACGCCGCTGCGATCGCGGGCGGCGCGCTCGCTGCCGTCCGGCACCTTCGCCCCGCGGGAAACGGTCCCCGTGGCGTCGGCGCCAGCGGCAACGACGGCTGCCACTTTGCACAACTTCAACGGGGTGAGCAGCCTGGACAGCCAGGTGACGAACTACAACCTCAAGTTCGAGCCGCCGGATCAGGGGCTGTGCGAGGGCAACGGCTACGTGCTGGAAGCGGTCAACTCCGCGTATCGCATCTACCGGAGGGACGGGACGTCCGTGCGTGGGCCGTTCAACATCAACGACCTGTTCAACGTGGGCGGCAAGGAGTTCACCAGCGACCCGCGCTGCTGGTTTGACCCCTCCACGCAGACCTGGTTCGCGACGATCCTGTTCCTCAACGACACGTTCACGGGGAGCGACCTGCTCATCGCCACCCGGCACAGCCCGAACCCGCTCGGGCTCTGGAACGAGTACCAGATCAACACGACGGACACCGGCAACGGCTGCCCGTGCTTCGGTGACCAGCCGAGGATCGGCATCGACCAGTACAACCTCTACGTCACCGACGACGAGTTCTCGATCACGGGACCGCAGTTCCTGGGCCCGGACGTGTACGCGTTCAGCAAGGCCGACCTGGTCGCCGGCGCGACGACCCTGCACTTCGTGCGGTTCCCCCACCTGACGATCGCGGGTCAGCCCACGCTGGCGCCGCAGCCCGCCCTGTCGGCGGGGACGCCGCGCGCGGAGTTCTTCCTCAGCTCCGTTCAGGCCGGTCCGCAGCGCGGCTCGGGGGTCGGCGTGTGGGCGATGACCAGACGGCAAAAGGTCGCCGCCGGCGGGGTGCCGACGCTGTCGAGCGTCGTCATCGGGTCCGAGCACTACGCCAACCCGCCGGGAGCGCCGCAGAAGGGCGCGACCAGCACGCTGGCCTCCGGCGACGACCGGATGCAGCAGACCGAGTACGTCGGCGGCACGGTCTGGGGCGAGCTGAACACGGCGGTGCAGCCGGCCGGCGACAGCAAGGTGCGCGCCGGCGGCGCCTGGTTCCAGGTGCGGCCGTCGCTTTCCTCGCAGGGGGTCACCGGCGGGTCGATCGTCCGCCAGGGCTACGTCGCCGCCGCGGGCCAGTACCTGCTGTATCCGGCGGTGCAGCCGGACGCGGCCGGGAACGCGGCGGTCGTGTTCACGATCACGAACGCGACGCGGTTCCCGAGCGCCGGGTACGCCACGCTCGAGGGTGACGCGAGCAACTTCGGGCCGCCGGTGGTGGCGGCGGCGGGCACCGGCCCGTACGACCCGAAGGCGACCCGCTGGGGCGACTACTCCTTCGCGGTCCCGGACGACACGGCGGACGCCGCGTGGTTCGCCACCGAGTACATGCCGCCTGTGTCGAGCCAGACGAGCCCCCCGCTGCGCAACTGGGGGACGCGCGTCTTCGAGGTCCCGCTGGGCTGAGCATCGCCTGAACACAGTGCGGGGACCGCCGCTCGGCGGTCCCCGCACTGCGTGCCGTGCCGTTCACCGGCGTGCGAACGCCAGCCTGCCCGGCGTCAGCCTCCAGAGGTTTCTCCCTGCGCCGCCGCGGCGCCCGTCAGGGCCCCGGTCGCGGCCTCACCGAAACCGTGGAAGGCTAAACGCCCATGCAGACCCGCACCGTCACGCTCACCGGCTGGGGCCGGGTCGCGCCGTCAACGGCCGAGCTGGCCGAGCCCGGCGACCCGGTCGGCGCCGCCGCGCTGCTGCGGGCCGCGGACCCGTCCCGCGGGTTGATCCCGCGCGGCCTCGGCCGCAGTTACAACGACGCCGCGCAGTCCGGCGGCGGCACGGTGCTCTCGACCGCCAGGCTGAACCGGATCCTCCAGCTGGACCCGGCGACCGGCCTGGTGACCTGCGAGGCCGGCGTCAGCCTGGAGCAGCTGATGGTCGCTGGGCTGCCGCACGGCTGGTTCGTGCCGGTGTCTCCCGGCACCCGCCAGGTCACCGTCGGCGGCGCCATCGCGGCCGACGTGCACGGCAAGAACCACCACGTGGCCGGCAGCTTCGCCCGGCACGTGCGGTCGTTCGACCTGCTGCTGCCCGGCGGGGAGCCGCGCACGGTGACCAGCGAGGGCGACCCCGCGCTGTTCTGGGCGACGGCCGGCGGCATGGGGCTGACCGGGCTCATCCTCCGGGCCACCGTGCAGCTGCGGCGGGTGGCCACGTCGCGGGTCCTGGTGGAGACCGTGCGCACCGCCGACATCGACGAGACGATGGCCGTGCTCGCCGAGCACGACCGCGAGCACGGCTACACGGTTGCCTGGTCGGACAGCCTGGCGCGGGGCGCCAGCCTGGGCCGCTCGGTGGTCACCAGCGGCGACTTCGCCGGGCTGGCCGACCTGCTGGAGGCGGACCGGCGGGATCCGTTCGCGTTCCGGCCCGGTGCCCGGCTCGGCGTGCCGGCCGGGTTCCCGCCCGGGCTGATCAACCGCTACACGGTGACGCTGGCCAACCGGGCGTACTACCGCAAGGCGCCGCGGCGGCGCAGCCGGGAACTGCAGGAGATCGGGACGTTCTTCCACCCGCTGGACGGGATCAGGAACTGGAACCGCGTGTACGGCCCCGGCGGCTTCCGGCAGTACCAGTACGTCCTTCCGTTCGGCCAGGAGGCCGCGGTGCGCCGGTCGTACGAGCTGGTCGCAGCGGCCCGCGCGCCCTCGTTCGTGACCGTGCTCAAGCGGTTCGGCGAGGGCGACCCGGGCCTGCTGTCGTTCCCGATGCCCGGCTGGACGCTCGCGCTCGACTTCCCCGCGCGCACCCCCGGGCTGGCCGGCCTGCTCGGCACGCTGGACCGGCTCGTCGTGGAGGCCGGCGGCCGCGTGTACCTGGCCAAGGACTCCCGGGTGCCCGCGGACGTGCTCGCGCAGATGTACCCGGGACTGGACGATTTCCGCAAGGCGCGCGCCGAGCTGGACCCGCACGGCGTGCTCGCGTCCGACCTGTCCCGGCGGCTCGGCCTCTAACGCGCCGGCCGCGTCGCTCCCGCCGACGGCGCCGGTGAGGCACGATGGACCGTGTGGTGATCCCGGTCCATGACATCAACCCGCTGCGCAAGACCCCTTGGGTCACCTATGCGCTGGTCGCGATCAACGTGGTGGTGCTGCTGCTCACCCCGGTGGCGCTGACCACGGTGGCCGGCCAGCCCGCGCCGTCGGCGCTGTGCCGGCAGGAGGCGTTCGACTACCGGTACGCCGCGATCCCGCACGAGATGGTGACCGACCGCCAGCTGCGGCTGGTCCCGACCGGGCGGGTCGTGACCTCGCCGCAGGGCCCGGGATGCCTGGAGTCGCGGCCCTCGTACACGAAGTGGCCGGTGCTGTCGGTGCTGTTCTCCATGTTCATTCACGCGGGGTGGCTGCACCTGCTCGGCAACATGCTGTTCCTGGTGATCTTCGGCAACAACATCGAAGACCGCCTGGGCAAGCTGCCCTTCCTGATCTTCTACCTGGTCTGTGGGTACGCGGCCGCCTACGGGTTCGCCGCGGCCAACACCGGATCGATCGAGCCGCTCGTCGGCGCCTCCGGCGCGATCGCCGGCGTCCTGGGCGCCTACCTGGTGCTGTACCCCCGCGCCCAGGTCTGGAGCCTGGTGCCGTTCCTGTTCTTCATCCCGCTGCGCGTCCCCGCGTGGCTCGTGCTGGGCCTGTGGTTCCTGCTGCAGTGGATGTACTCGACCGGGATAACGTCGTCCGGGGCCGGCTCCGTCGCCTACCTGGCGCACGTGTTCGGCTTCGTGACCGGTGCCCTGATCGCCCTGGTCATCCGCGCGGCCGGCCAGCCAGGCAGCAGCGGTGCGCCGAACCGCCCCCCGGCGTAGCCCGGCGCAGTCGGCCGCGCCCCCGCGTCGGCCCGGTCAGGCGCCTGCCGCGGTGAGGATCGCCGTCGCCGCTGCCGGGCATGCCCTAGTCTCCCATCGTGAGGGCTGGCGGCCATCCGGGAAGATACCCGGTGTGCCCGTGATCATCGGAACGTCCGGCTGGCAGTACCGGGACTGGCGCGGAGGGCTGTACCCGGCCGGGCTGGCCCAGCGCCGCTGGCTGGAGCACTACGCCGCGCGGTACCAGACGGTGGAGAACAACAACACCTTCTACCGGCTGCCCAGCGCGGAGACGTTCGCCGGCTGGCGCGAGCGCACGCCCGTTGACTTCGTGATGGCGGTGAAGGCGAGCCGGTACCTCACCCACGTCCGGAGGCTGCGGGACCCGGCCGAGCCCGTCGCCCGGTTCCTCGGCGCGGCGGCGGGCCTCGGCCCCAAGCTCGGCCCGGTGCTGCTCCAGCTGCCGCCGAACCTCACCGCCGCCCCGGCCCTGCTGGACGCCTGCCTGGCCGAGTTCCGGGCCGCACCGCCGCCCGAAGGCACCGGCGGACCGCGGGTCACCGTGGAGCCACGGCACGCGTCCTGGTGGACCGAGGAGGTCCGCGAGATCCTGGTCGCGCACGACGCGGCCCTGAGCTGGGCCGACCGGCTCGGCCGCCCGGTCACGCCGCTGTGGCGCACGGCCGGGTGGGGATACCTGCGGCTGCACGAGGGGGCGGCCGACCCGTGGCCCAGCTACGGCACGCAGGCCCTGCGGTCCTGGGTGGACCGGCTGCGCGAGACCTGGGCGGGCGACGCGGACGTGTACGTCTACTTCAACAACGACCCGGGCGGGGCCGCCGTGGCCAACTCCGCGGAGTTCGCCGCCCTCGCCCGCGCCGCCGGCCTCACGGTCACCCGCACGCCGCCGGCGGACGAGGTCCCGCTCACCGCCCCGATCCCGACCCGGTAGCCCCGGCCCGTATCCACCCCGTTTACCCGAACGGCTGCGCCCTCTCACCCGCCCGCAGCGCCAGCCCCGCGCGGTAGCCGGCAACCCGGCGATCCCACCCAAGTCGACAGTCCTGTGGCCGCAACGGCACAAAACGCGATCCGGCATTGTTGACACCTCCATAACTACGTGGGGCAACCCCGCGAAACTTTCGCACTGCCCCGGATAAATCAGACGGCTCGCGACGCAGGCAGGAGGCCCGGCATGGAGCACGCAGACTGGCTGATGGCGGGCTACAGCGCCGCCGAGGCCCGGTTTCTCATGGTGACGGCGATGACGAATCACCAGTTCACCTCCCCCGCCTGGGGCGAGGAGCAGGTCAGGCAGCTGCTCGCCGAGCTCACGGAGATCGATGCCACGGCCGCGCAGGTCCTCGCGCCCGTGCGCGGCCCGAGCCGGGACGCGAGCAGCCAGCCGTCGGGGATCTACGGTCTCAACCGCCGCCGCCCCCAGCGGCCCGACTGGGATGAGCAGGAAGCCAGCTGACGCGCCCGGCCGACGGGTGGGGCTGGTGTTGCGTAGGTGGCGGGGGACGGGTGGGTCGTGGACGGCGCACGCCGCGTGGCCTAAACCCCCGCTGCCTGACTCGTCTGGGCGGCGGCGCCCGCCGACCTGGTGATCGCGCCGGCGCCGGCTACCCGCGCCGCGATGATCACGGGGATGAGCGTCAGCAGGATGACGACCGACACCACGACGTTCACCTCGGGCAGCTGCTGGCCCAGCCGGATCGCGCCGAAGATCCACAACGGCAGCGTCGTCTGCGCGCCGGCCGTGAACACGGTGACGATCACCTCGTCGAACGACAGCGCGAACGCGAGCAGGGCGCCGGACACCAGCGCGGTGGCGGCCATCGGCAGCGTCACGTAGCGCAGCGTCTGCCAGCCGCGCGCCCCGAGATCCATCGAGGCCTCGGCGAGCGAGCCGGACAGGCGGCGGAGCCGGGCGATGACGTTGTTGAACACGACCACGATGCAGAACGTCGCGTGCCCGATCACGATCGTCAGGATCGACAGCCGGATCCCGGTGAAGGTGAAGAACGAGTTGAGCGCGATCCCGGTGATGATGCCGGGCAGCGCCAGCGGCAGCACGAGCAGGAACGAGATCGCCTCGCTGCCGAAGAACCTGAAGTTGTGCAGCGCGTACGCGACGGCCGAGCCGAGGGCCACCGCGATCGCCGTCGCGATGAGGGCGACC
>Ga0070698_100000884_pt1 | contig 32963 bp, 37 predicted proteins | sample KBSK1502metaG_FD_65477 | JGI IMG/M metagenome (GOLD analysis project Ga0070698, IMG submission 65477) | Corn, switchgrass and miscanthus rhizosphere microbial communities from Kellogg Biological Station, Michigan, USA - KBS K1-50-2 metaG | ecosystem: Host-associated > Plants > Roots >... | reverse complement strand
AGACCGGCGGCGAGGTCGGCACCAGCACCGTGTACTTCATGTGGGACGCGGCACAGGGCGGCGGGTTCAGCTACCCGTACGTGGACTACGCTTCCTTCGACGTCAGCACCGGCCCGGCCACCTCGGTCAGCGAGTCGCAGATCTGGAACGGCAGCTACGCCTGGGCGTATCCCGGGATGGGGGTGAACGGCCGCGGCGCCCTGGGGGTCAGCCTGCAGGTAGGCGGGGGTACCTGGGGATACCCCGGCTTGCAGTTCCTGATCAACGACGACATCTCCGGAGGCTGGTCAGCCCAGTTCCTCGACTCGGGCTCGCACGCCAACAACCGGTGGGGCGACTATCTGACCGCCCGGGCCGCGACGACCGGGACCAGCATCGGCGACACCTGGATCGCCGGCGGGTTCACGCTGCACGACAGCGGCGGGAGCGCGGAGACCTGGCCCTCCTTCTACTGGCTCGGCCGCAACCGCGACGACCCGTTCACCCCGTCATGGGTCACCAGCTACAGCAACAACTACACCGAAGGCATCGGGGCCAGCGACGACACCGGCGTCTTCCACGGCCCCAGCAACTGCGCCTGTGACTACAGCGTCTCCAACGGCTGGGGTGACGGCACCTCAAACACGGCATCGCTGGACAACTACGCTCCGGGGTACTTCCTGCTCTTCGGGCCGCACACCTACACCGAAGAGGGCAACTACTCCACCACCTTGACCGCCACTGACAACTGGGGCAACTCCGCCTCCGGGAACGGGTCCGCCTCGGTCGCCGATGCCCCGCTCACTGCCCAAGGGAAGACCATCTGGGGCGCGGCAGGCATCTCGCTGACCAAGGCGGTGGCGACGTTCACCGACGCCGACCCGGGAGGCATCGCCTCCGACTACACCGCCACCATCGCCTGGGGTGATGGCACCACCAGCGCCGGGACGATCAGCGGGCACTTCACCGTCACCGGCACCCATACCTACGCCAGCACCGGGACGCGCACCATCTCGGTCACCATCACCGATGCCGGCGGAGCCTCTGCCACCGCGACCGGCAAGGCCAACATCGGCAGCCTGCCCATCATCACCTCGGTGTCGCCGGCCAGCGGCACCCACGCCGGGGGGACGACGGTGACGATCACCGGAAGCAACTTCACCCACGTCACCGCCGTGAAGTTCGGCACCACCTCCGCCACCTTCACCGTCAACTCGGCAACCAAGATCACCGTCAAGACCCCGGTGCACGCCACCGGAACCGTCGACGTCCGGGTCACGACCAAGTACGGGACCAGCCTGGTCACCGGCAGCGACAAGTACACGTTCACCTGAGACCGGCCGGGCCGGGCCGCGGCGGAACCGCCGTGGCCCGGCCCCCGCGCGTCCGGAACCAAGGGACCGGCCCGGACGTCAAACGCATGTGATTCCCGGCCTCAGGTTCGCCGTCCTCATTGTCGTCACGGGATTGATCGCGGCCTGCGGCAGCCAGCGGTTCGCGGCTGGTCCTCCGGTGTCGCCCCCCGCTTCGCTCGTCACCGGCGTGGTGGCCGCCGGTCCGATTTCTCCCGTGTCCCGGCCGGGCGTCCCGGCCACCAGCGCCGTGCCGGGGGCGACGGTCGAGGCGCTGACCGGAAACCGGGTCATGGCGACCGACCGGACCGACAGGGCCGGCCGGTATGAGCTCAGACTCCAGCCCGGCACCTACCTGATACGCGCGCAATCCGACAAGGTCCTCGCCAACCAGCAGGGCAAGACGGTGACCCTGGGGAGGGGACGGAAGCTCACCGTCAATTTCGTGCTCGACACCGGGATCCGGTAATCGCTCATTTTCAGGTGATTCCGCCCATCCGGTTGACGATTTCGTCCAGGGTGATGCCGTACCGCGCCAGGAACGCCGCGATCTGGTCGCCCTCCACCGGATCGGGCAAGACCCGCGGGGCCTCCCCGGCGGCCTCGGGGAATCCGGTCCGGCGCAGCGTCACAGCGAAATGCTCCCGGGAGTACTGCATCGTCAGCACCGAGCTCTGGTCGTCGTGCTCGCGAACGAGGGTCACGCCTGCCGGGAACCAGCCGGGTCCAGGTCGATGCGCACCGTCAGCGGGTCCGTGCCCATCGCCGCCGACGCGGACACGCACAGCCGGCGGGCCAGGTTGCCCTGGGCGATCAGCCGCTGCCGCTCGCGCGGGTCGTCGTCGTCCAGGATGCGCGCCGTCCCAGCCCGCCAGACCACGCCGGACCCGGTGCGCACCTTGACCCGGGCCCGGGGATCGGCCTGGATGTTCTGGACCCAGTCGGCGCGGCGGCCGCGCTGGGCCACCAGCCAGAAGGTCTCCCCGTCCAGGCCGTCGCACACCGGGGTGCGCACCGGCCGCCGGGTGCGCCGTCCAGTGGTCTCCAGCAGAGCGTCGCCCGGCGGTGGGATGCCCAGGTCGTGCGCGAGCATGACGATCGGATTGATCACCCGCGTCTGCAGCCAGTACATGACGCCATCCTGGCCGGCCGACCCGGACATGTCAGGCCCTGCGGGTGAACTTGGCGCGGGTCAGCTGGACGATGAGCTCGGCCAGCGCGCGCCCGATGCCGTGGCGCGGTTCCTGCTCACGGCCGACGCGATCGGGATCCTGTTCAAGGAGAACGCGTCGATCTCCGGCGCGGAGGTCGGCTTGGGTACGGTCAGTGTCAGCGGGGGCGGGACCGTTTGGTCACGGTGCCCGAAGCTCTGCCGGGGCGGATCAGGGCCTGGCACCGGCAACACACAGGGCACCTTCAGCGGCGTTCCGGCGTTCTCGGGCACCGACGGGTACTTCGCGAATGGCTCGGCTCTCTTCTGCGAGAACGTCAAGACGCTCACCCCGGTGTTCACGGCTCCGGTTCCGAGCACGATCGTGGCATGCCCGGTCATCGCCGGTCAGAGGGTCTACGTGGGGACGGCGAATGCCGGGGTCTACGCGCTGAGCACCACGAACGGCGAGGTGGTCTGGCATGGCGCGCTGCCGGGCGTGCCCGGCGGCGGCGGGGAGTACAGCAGCCCTCCCTCGGATATCGCAGTCGGCCAGGGCCTGCTGGTCGTGCCCACCGGCAAGCAGGTCACAGCCTTCGGGTAAGGCCCCGGTGCGGCCAGCTCTTCGAGAGGTCCTGGACGCTGGCAGGCAGTTGAATTGAGTTTACTCTCTGTTAGGCTCAGGGAACGGGACGCCATGGGTTGCGATGAAGCCGGCTGGTCTAAGGCAGAAAAGGGGATCAGAACGCGTCTGACCCGGTTACGGGCGCACCGGGAATTCTGTTTGTCCTGGTGCGATTGTTCAGGCGAGCATATGGGGTGCGCACCGCGCATTGCAGGTCCCCGCGGGCGGTATTCATCCACCGATCTCGTCTCGGTGAACAGATGCCGCATTCGCTGAAGGGAACCAGCGCGGCAGGAGGGGTGCAATGGAGTCAGTGGTATCTCGCCCTTCTAATGTCGGGGCGCCGGATGTCGTGCCGAGGGCTCGGGGCGGCCGTTTTCGCCGTCGGCTTCGCCGCGGGCGGTCGCGGCTCTACTCACCCGTCACGACGCTGCGGAACAGCAGACGTACCCGGCCGGGACCTCCTCGTCGGATCGACAAGAAACGCCATTGGCACGGCAGCAGCCCGCTGAAGCGGAGCGCGCGAGTCTTCGTCTACGGAGGCGGGCTTCTCCTGCTTGGCGTGGCGGCCTGGACTGTGTTTGCCACGCTCACGAAGCGCCCGTACGGGTTGGATAACAGGTGTACCCAGCGGGCTTTTTCGTGCGGGGTCATGGTTAGCTTCCTGGTGCCATTACTTACCATCGCGCTTGTATCCGCCCTCTTCCTCCTCGGCCGGCTCTGGTACCTGCGAAAGCGATACCTGAAGACGGCGCGTTCCAGGCCACAGGATGCGGTGCCGACGGCCGGAAGCATCATCGGTGACGTGGTCGGCCGTGACGAGTTGTGCCGCGTGATCATCGCTGACCTGCGCGACTCGGGGACTAGGCGACCGCACGTGGTCGTCGGAGGGATTGGCACGGGCAAGACCGCGCTCCTGGTCCGGCTCACCCAACTGCTGGCCCAGCAGCGCGCGGTCCCCGTTGCCGTCCGGCTGCGCGATGCCCAGGATGGCCTCAACTTCCGCGAGCTGGCGCGCCGCAAGTTCATCGGCGATCTCGAGTCCAGCATCCTGTCCGACATCGAGGGCGAGAAGGTATGGCGACAGATCCTCAAGGAGGGCCGCATCGTTGTGCTGGCCGACGGGTTGGAGGAGGCACTGATCCAGCCCGGGGCAGATGCCGAGCGCGACAACCTCATCCGGCTGGCCATCCGCGAGGCTGACAAGGACGAACTGCCGCTCATCATCGCGTCCCGGCCGCACAACCCGCTTCACGGCAGCGGCGCGGCTCTTGTCGAGCTCGAACCGCTGAGCGAAGAGGCGGCGCTCGACTACATCCAGCACAGGGATCCCATCGAAGACGAACACCGGATCGACTGGATCGTCGAGACGGCAGACGTGACTGAGACGCCGCTGTACCTCCAGATCGCCCGTCGGCTCCACCGGGCTGGCTTGCTGGTATATGTCTCGGCCAACCCGAAGGACCGGCCGCTCGACACTCGTGACGTCGACCGGGCGGAGTTGCGGTTCCGCCTGCTCAGGACGTGGGAGCAGGCGCTTGTCAACGGGCACTTCCCGGCGGGCGTAGCGCTGAGCCGCGAGGACCGCGAAGCGACGGTCGAGCAACTATCCGTGCTGGCCTGCATCGGCCTGCAGCATGACACGCTCGAAGTCAAGCTGAAGGAATTTGAAACCCTGGTGACGCGGAGCAAGAAAGAACACGTACCCCTCATCCAGGAGGCACGCAAGCGGCTACCAGGCGAAGGGCGGTCATTCGATATCAGGCTGGCCGCGACCTGGGGGACGCAGCTCCAGCTCGTGGAGGCGCAGGAAGGTGCCGTGCGTTTCCCGCACAGCATCCTCCAGGCGTATCTCGGTTCGCGGCTCATCGGGTTTGCCATGGCCGATCCCCAGTTCCGGAAGCGGGCACTCAGGAACGCCGGCCGCGAACTGCTCATCGCGCTGGTGATGCAGTCGAGGGGGAAACCGCGACAGCGCGGCGCCTCCCAGACGGTGCAGCCAAAGGGCTCCCAGCCTTTCTTCGCGGGCACCACCACGGCAGCCGCAAGCCGCACATCGCCGGGACCGGCGGCACCGGGCGCACCCGGGGCAGCGCCGGAAGGCCTGCAACCGTCAGCGTCAGGTGACGGCGGGCCCGGCCCCGGGACAGCACGGCCGGTGGGGGACGACGCTGACGGGACAGACGCCGGCGATAGCCCGACACCGGCCGAGGCGCGCGACCTGCGGAAGGTGTTGTGCAAGGCAGCCCGCAAACACAAGGATGCGAAGGGGCTGAATCTGTACGCGACCGCGCTGGAGATCGACAGCGTTGATCCCGCACCCATGCATCCGTCCATCGCCCTCGAGATCGCGGCAAACTGGCGGCAGAAGGAGGAGCAGGACCCGCGCACGCTGGAACAGGCCAAGCTCAACCTGGTGCGGCGGTTCGGCGACGCCGCGCGCGCCATCGCCCAGCGGGGTGACGCTACGAACCACGCGGCGACCCCCGGGATCGGCCCTTGCGCAGACGCTGAGAAGAACCAGCGGAGCGGGAACCGTGCCGGGCCCGCTTATAAGCAGATCTTCGAGATCGCTTGCTACGAGTCGTCCTATCCTGTCCGGCTCGCCGCGGCACAGGAGATAGGAGCCGGAGGCGACCCTGCGCTGGAGGAACTCGCGAGCCTCTTGACGCTGGTTCATCCCACGCAAGAAGGCCAAGCCGACGGTCAAACCGGTGCCGCAGACGGCCAGGCCGGCGCCCTCGGCGGCGGAGCTGGCGCCCCCGGAGGCAGGGCTGGCGCCTCCGGCGGTCTGGCCCGCATCGCTGACGGTCCGCAGCCGGAGCAGCGAGAAGACAACCGGCAGGAAGAAGAAGAAGAAGAAGAGACCCAGCGGAAGAACATCATGCGGGCCTGGGTGGTGCCCATGCTCGTCGGGTCTGTGACGAGCAGCCACTCGGAGGAGGCCAAGAGGCTCCTGAGGGAACTGCTGGGGTTCGTCCACGGGCAGAATCAGCGTCCGGACAGGGAACGCTCAGGCCTGTCCATCGAGATCGCATTGGCGCAGGGCTTCAAGTACGCGGCCAACCGCCGTCGCGAGCACCCGCAGGCTCGTGACGATGCCCGAGCCCACCTGAGGGAACAGACGAAAGAAATGCTTGACGCCTGCAGGTTCTGGTTCACCAGACTCACGCTCATCCAGGCGCTCACCCTCTGGCACCTGCCCGACGACGCGAACGGACGGCCAGGGTTCCAGCCGAAGCCGGACTACAAGGCGCTCGTCGCGCACTGGTCCGGAGCGCAGAGCCATCGGCGAAGAGGCAGCCGCAACGAGCACCCTTTCGTGGCTGAGGCGTGCCGTCTTGCCGTTCGGGCTCTGGAAACGGGGCGGCCCGAGCGCTACATGTGGATCGACGAAAGCGGGGTCGTGTCCAGGGTCGGGTCCAGCCCGGCCAAGCCGCACTCACGGCGTAAGCACAACTTGTGGATCCCCCCGTCCACCGGCTGGACCGCGCTCAATGCGCGCGCGCAGCAGCTCGTCGCGGACGTGCTCCTGCTGCTGAACCTCGCCGAGCGAGGCCGGCCCCTGGACCGCGACCGGAGGCTCCTGCACACGAACGCGAACCACCTCCCGCCCTGCATAGCCGAAGACCGGTCCCCCCTCGACCCAGGCCGCCTCCTGGGCATGGCAGGCGACTTTGACCCCGGCTCCAACTGCAAGGAGGCGTGCCAGTTCGGCTTGTGCCCCTATCCCTCGAAGGGGCAGCAGTACTACCGGCAGGAGCTGAGCGAGGCCTTCTGCCGCAGGCAGCAGCGGCTCCTCACCTCGTGGCCGTTCCGGCCGGCGCCGTGGCAGGAGATGCCGGCCAGATGGCTGAGGCAGTTCTGGAGGGAGCTGGGCCAGCCCGTTTCGCGGGCCGAGCTCGAGCCCGACGCCTCGGGCAGGACCGAGCGGCGTGATCGGCGGCGGTAACCGCGCGTGACCACCTCGCGGCGCTGGCTGAGGGCAGCTACCTGGCCGCTCACGGCGAGCTCAGCCAGCTCTTCCGGGCTGATGGCACACCGCTGCATTATCGCGCGGCGGCCGCCGCGCGCGTCGCCCGGAAGTAGTCGGCGGCGGAAGCAACTTCAGCGGCCGGAGCGGGGCAGGCGAGGTAGGCCTCGACCGTCACCAGCGCGCGGGCGCGCGAGTTGTCCCATGAGAAGGTCATGCACCCGAGGCTAGGGCGGCCGGCATCGCGGGACCGGCGCCGGCGTGATCGAATGCTGGGGTGGGCACCAGCGCCGGGCGGGAAGCCGATCGCGAGCGGCTGGACGCGGCGACCAGTCATCTCGAGCCGCCCTTCGCGGTCGTGGACCTGACGGCGCTGCGCGCGAACGCCGCGGACCTGACCCGGCGGGCCGCCGGCCGGCCTGGGATCAGGCTGGCTGGCCTGTTGGCTTATGAGGCGCAGATCGCTGGGGTCGGTGATGATCCGCTGGGGCGGCCGGTCTATGGCGCAGCCGTTCGGTATCTGCAACGGAAGTCGGCGGCCGAGCTGGCGCTACGGCGGGCGGCCGTCGCCGCGACCGTGCCAGCCTGCGTGGCGAGGGCCAGGCGTTCGGCTGACCCCGGGAGGGAGCTCGACGGATGGAATGGACCGGGCAGGTGTACGCGGACACGCCGACGGTGGCGGTGGAGACCTACATCGAGGCGCCGCCCGAGCGGGTGTGGGCGCTGGTCAGCGACATCGCGCTGATGCCGGAGCTGAGCACCGAGCTGCAGGCGGTGGAGTGGCTCGACGGGGTCAGCGGGCCCGCCGTGGGGCACCGCTTCCTGGGCCGCAACCGGCACGAGGCGCTGGGCACCTGGGAGACGACCAGCACGATCGTGGAGTGCGAGGAGCCGCGGCGGTTCGCGTGGGCGGTGGGCGAGCCCGGGAACGCGTGGTCGGTGTGGCGGTTCACGCTGCGCCCGGAGGGGACGGGCACGGTCCTGGAGCAGTGGACGCAGATGGGGCCGGCCCGGTCCGGGCTCAGCCTGGCGATCGACGCGATGCCGGACAAGGAGCAGAAGATCGTGTTCGTCCGGCTGCGCGAGTTCGAGACCGGGTTCAGGTCCAACCTGGCGGCCATCAGGGCACGGGCCGAAGCGGCGGAGTGATGCGCACGGCCACGACGATCGAGGCCTCCGGCGGGGACTGGGCCGAGATCTGCGCGTTCGTCCGCGAGGCGGAGAAGCTGGGCCTGGACGTCTGCTGGGTGGCCGAGGCGTGGGGCAGCGACGCGCCCTCGGCGCTGGGCTACCTGGCCGCGCGGACCGAGACGATCCTGCTGGGGTCCGGCGTCATCCAGCTCGGCACCCGCTCGCCGGTGACGATCGCGCAGACCGCGATGACGCTGGCGCACCTGTCCGGCGGCCGGTTCCTGCTGGGGCTGGGGGCTTCGGGACCGCAGGTGCTGGAGGGGCTGCACGGCGTGCCGTTCGCGCACCCGCTGGCCCGGATGCGGGAGACCGTCGAGATCGTCCGCACCGTGTTCTCCGGTTCCAAGGTGGTCTTTGCGGGGAGCCAGTTCACGATCCCGCTGCCCGGCGGGGAGGGCCGGCCGATGCGGGTCAGCGTGCCGCCGGTGTCGGTGCCGGTCTACCTGGCGGCGCTGTCGCCCCGGATGCTGGAGCTCACCGGGGAGATCGCCGACGGGTGGCTGGGCACGAGCTTCGTGCCCGAGGGCGCGGACGCGTACTTCCGGTACCTGGACGCGGGGCTGGCGCGGGCCGGCCGGAGCCGGGCCGACCTGGACGTCTGCCAGGGCGCCGAGGTGAACATCGTGCCGGACGAGGCTGAGGTTGCGCGGGTGGCGGGCCTTCGTAAGAAGGAACTGGCGTTCTCGCTCGGCGGCATGGGGTCCGGCCGGACGAACTTCTACAACGACGCGTACAGCCGCCAGGGCTGGGCGGACGTCGCGGCGCGGGTGCGCGAGCGCTGGCAGGCCGGCGACCGGGACAGCGCGGCCGGGCTGGTCAGCGACGAGATGGTCCTCGCGACCACGCTCATCGGCACCGAGGACATGGTCCGGGCGCGGCTGCGGGTCTGGCAGGAGGCCGGGGTGGACACCGTCCGGCTCTACCCGGCCGGGGACACGCTCGCCGTGCGGCTGGACAACCTCGGCCGGGCGCTGGACCTCGTCCGCTCGCTGCCTCGCGCGGCTACCTCCGGCGGCGGCGCATCACCAGGAACGCGGTGACGCCGACCACGACGACCGCGCCGCCGGCCGCGGCGTAGCGCACGTCGATCCGGCTGGCCTGCTCGCGCACCCGGGCCATGAGGCGCCGCGCGTTGTTCGCCGGGCTCACGCGCTCGGCGATGGCGTCGATCGTGCGGGCCAGGTTGTCCCTGGTGCGTTCGATCTCGGTGACCAGCGAGTCCGGATCCTGCGCGACGAGCGCAGTGCCCGTTTCAGCCATCACTGCGTCCTTTCTGAGGGCCAGCGGCCGCCGCACCGCTTTGGCCGCTGCGGCCGCTCGCTGATCAGTGTGTCAGGTCCACGGTCACTTTCACATCATCGGGCTGCCTGGCGAGCGCGTCCTCCCGTCAGGCCTCGTCGTCGGGCACGTAGTGCCTGCTGCTGTCCGCCGGGTCGATCCAGACGCGCATGATCTTCCTGGTGGACGGGTCCCGGAACCGCTCGGGCGTCGGCACCCATCCCGGTCCCGGGGCGGCGGCCTGCGCGTGCCGGCGGCGCTGACCCACGCGCATGCCCGGTCCGCCCTGGGCGCCGGCTCCGCCGGCCGCGCTGCCCGCCAGCGGCGGGAGATCCGCCACGGCCGCCGCCGCCTCGTCGGCGTACTCGGCGGCCAGCACGATCCCCACCCGGCGGCGGAGCTCATCCAGGTCGAACCTGCCCAGCGCGTAGTGCTCGCGGAGCAGGCCGGCCAGCCGGTCGCGGTCGGCGTCTGATAGCAGCGCCCGCGGGCGGGCCGGCTCCTGACCAGGCACCTGGTCCGGCACGGCTAGCCGGCGGGCCGGACAATCACCGCGCTGCCGTAGGCGACGATCTCGGTGAGCTGCTGGCCGATCTCGGAGGAGTCGAAGCGCATCACCACGACCGCGTTGGCGCCGAGCAGCCTGGCGTTCTCGATCATCCGGTCGACCGCGTGCCGGCGGCTGTCCTCCAGCAACTCGGTGTACTGGGTGACCTCGCCCTGGCGCAGCGTCTTGAACCCGGCGCCGATCGACTTGACGAAGCCCATGCTGCGCACCACCAGGCCGAACGCGAGGCCCAGATCTCTTTCAACGGTCATGCCCTGCAGCCCGAGAGCCGTGGTCACCGGGAAGCTGGCGGGTGCCTCCTGAGCAGTATTTGACATGCAAGGCAGTAGATCGACAGCCGGTCACGCCTGTCAACCTGACATGCCCGGCCGGCTCAGGCTTCCGCGGACGGGACCGAGCGGTCGCTGCCGCCGCCGAGGAAGACGTCCACGAAGTCGGGCCGGCCGGTGAGCTCGGCGGGGGTGCCCTCCATCCGCAGCTGGCCGCCGGCCAGCACGTAGGTCCGGTCGGAGATCGCCAGTACCGCCCTGGCCCGCTGCTCGACGACCAGCACCGCGGCACCGCTCGTGGCGAGCTCGCGGACGTGATCGTCGAGCAGCGAGCGCGCGATCGCCGGGGCGAGGCTGGCCGTCGGCTCGTCCAGCAGGAACACCGCGGGCGTCAGCATGAGCACCCGTCCCATCGCGAGCATCTTGCGCTCGCCGCCGCTGAGCTTGCCCGCGGTCCGGCCCAGCATGGTGGCCAGCCGGGGGAACGTGGACAGCACCGCGTCGATCCGGGCCGGTATGGTCCGTCGGCCCAGCAGGTAGCCGCCCATCTCGAGGTTCTCCCTGACGGTCAGCGGCGCGAAGGCTGGGGATCGGTCTGTCCGGGCTTAAAGCCCGCCTGGTGTCTGGCCACCCGCCCGCCACCGCCAGTCGCTGCGGTCGCCTTCCTCAGCGACCACGCGGTTGCGGATGGTGCCCAGGCCCTCGACGCTGACCTCGATGACGTCACCGGGCCGCATCCAGACCGGCGGCTGCCGCGCGAAGCCGACGCCGCCCGGCGTCCCGGTGGCGATCACGTCACCCGGGCGGAGCCGGGTGAACGAGGAGAAGAACTCGATCGCGCTCGGTATGTCGACGATCATCTGCGACGTGCGCGCGGACTGCATGACCTGGCCGTTCAGCGTGGTCGTGAGGGCCACGTCCGAGACGTCGGCCTCGTCGGTCGTGACCAGCTCGGGACCGATGGGCATGCTGCCGTCGAAGTTCTTCCCGGCCGTCCACTGGGTGGCCGCCCGCTGCCAGTCACGCGCGGACGCGTCGTTGAGCACGACGTAGCCGGCCACGGCGTCGAGCGCCTTCCCGGCTGGGATGTAGCGGCCGCCGGCGCCGATCACGACGCCCAGCTCGCCCTCGTAGTCGAAGCGGTCGGTGAGCGCGGGCTTGACCAGATCCGCGTACGGCGCCAGCACGCTGTCCGTGCCCCGGACGAACGCCTCGGGCCAGGTCGGCACCTCCCGGCCGCCCTCCAGCGCGTGCTCGCGATAGTTGACGCCCAGGCACAGTATCCGCGGCGGCTCGGGGACGGCCGGCCCGAGGTCGGCGGGCCCGTACTCGGCGCCGTCGCGGTCCTGCAGCCCCCGCGCGGCGTCCATCGCCTGCTCGCCGGCCCGGAGCAGGGACCCGAGCGAGGAGAGCCGCGGATCGGCTAGCTCGTCCGCCACATCAACGTAACCCGACCGCCCCCGCACGTGCAGGCGCGGTCCCCTGGACGTGACAATGGTCGCCAGCCGCATCGCTCGGCCTCCGCGAGGTCGTACCGGGGCAATTGGTCGTACCTTACCTGATTGGTTGAGCGTATGACCGCGACCAATGCTGGTCAAGGGGAGGATTCATACAATTGGTTATGAACTGGTAATCTGCTGGGAGCGATTGGTTTGATTGGTTGCGCCTCTCCCGGCAGGTGCGGCGCGGCCGTTGGAGGAGGCGCATGCATTCCGCGGTACCGGGATCGGCCGGCCGTGCCGGCGCGCCGGCCATGACCAGCCCCGCCGGCGCGCCGGCCCTGAGCTCGCACGCCGGCGCGCCGGCCCTGAGCTCGCACGCCGGCGCGCCGGCCTTGAGCTCGCACGCCGAGCGCGGCATGCGGCTCGCCGACCTGATCATGGCCGAGGCGCTGCGCGCCGGGCTGGGACCGGGCTCCCGGCTGCCGACCGAGCGCAAGCTGGCGCTGCAGCTCGGCGCCGCCCGGTCCTCGATCCGGCACGCGCTGGCCCTGCTCCAGGCGCAGGGCCGGATCTCCCGCGAGGTGGGGCGCGGCACGTTCCTGCTGGACCGGCCGGGGGCGCCCGCGGCCGCCCTGCCGTCCTCGGCGGCGCCGGGCGGGCCGGCCCGCGAGCAGGGCGCCGGCCCAGAGCCGCCGGCCGCGACGGCGGCCGCCGACTTCGCCCCCGCCGACGTGATGACCATCCGCCGGCTGCTGGAGCCGCCGGCGATGTCGCTGGTGGTCGCGTGGGCGACGACGGCGGACCTGGAGCAGCTGGACCGGTGCCTGGCCGGCGGGGACAGCGCGGCCAGTTACGAGGAGTTCGAGGCCTGGGACCTCGCCCTGCACCATTCGGTCATGGCGGCGACCCACAGCCCGCTGCTGGTGGCGCTCTACGGCCTGATCGAGGCGGCGCGGCACGGCCAGGTCTGGGGTGATCTCAAGCGCCGCAGCGCGTCGGCGGAGCGACGCGAGCAGTACCAGGCTGATCACCGGGCGATCGTCACGGCGCTGCGCGCCCGCGACTCGGCCCGGGCGGTCGAGGCCATGCGGGCGCACCTGGCCCGGGTGTCGCGGCACCTGAACGCCACCGACCCGGCGGCGGGTGTCACCTGGCGGTGAGCCAGGTCACAGCGGCAGGGTCCGCGGCAGGCCGAAACGGGGCAGCACGGTGTTGTCGAAGCGGGTCAGGTCGCTGATCTCGACGTCGCGCAGCACCAGCACGGCGCGCTGGCGCGGCGGCAGCACCTGCAGCCCGTGACGAAGGCCAGCGAGATGCGTTGCAAAGTCGCTTGTCTCACATAATGAGACGCTTCGGGCCGTCTCGGAAGCGGGGTGATGCCCTATCCGAGAACGTGAAACCCCAGTATCACCAGGGCAATACCAGCTCTTCACGTCGTCGGGAGAACTCGTGACTCTGTCTCACATATTGAGATGTAGGGCGTTCCGTAAAGTCGGGTCGCCGGGCGGCCGAGGCTGGTCACGATTGGTGGGGCCGGTGGGATTCGAACCCACACTTGCAGAATCCTAAGTCCTGTGCCTCTGCCATTGGGCTACGGCCCCTGAGCGGGTGGCGGCTGCCGGCGGCGCTGGTCAGATGCCTAGATCCTTGCGGAGCCTGGCCACGTGGCCGGTGGCCTTGACGCCGTAGTAGGCGTGCTCGAGCGTGCCGTCCGGGCCGACGACGAAGGTAGACCTGATCACGCCCACGGTCGTCTTGCCGTAGAGCTTCTTCTCGCCGTACGTGCCGTACGCGCGCTGCACCTCGTGGCCGGGGTCCGACAGCAGCGGGAAGTTCAGGCCCTCCTTGTCCCGGAACCTGGCGAGCTTGGCCGGCGGGTCCGGCGAGATTCCCAGCACCGTCACGCCCGACGCGGCCAGGGCCGACAGGCTGTCCCTGAAGTCGCACGCCTGGGTGGTGCACCCGGGCGTCATCGCGGCCGGGTAGAAGTACACGATCACCCGCTGCCCGCGCAGCGACGACAGGGTCACCGGGTGGCCGTCGGCGTCGTCCAGGGTGAAGTCGGGCGCCTCGTCGCCGGGCGCCAGCCGCTTGTCCGTCACGCGTGCTCCTTCCGCCGGCCCGAACGGACCTACGGTACCGGACATCCGGCCGGCGACCCGCCCGGTGCGGTGTCCCCGAGCGCGGGCGGCCCATATCGTGGAGCAGTCGGCCGGTATCGCGCGACGGCGGCCGCCAGCGCTGCGTAGTCTTGTTAACTCTGGGTCATGGAGGGCAGCCGGGAACGTATCAGCACCGGCGCCCGGGCCCGCGATTCCGCCTGGCAGATGCGCTCAATACGCCCGGGAAGGACGTCGATGCTCCCCCGCATGAAGGTCACGGCCGCCATCGCCGCGGGCACGGCGACGGCGCTGCTGGCCGCGGGGTGCAGCATCGGATTGCAGGCGTCCGGCCCGCCGTCGCCGGCCCAGGAGGTCGCCCTGGCCGCGAGCCAGGCCAGGCAGGCCAGCTCGTTCGCCGCGGGGCTCAGCGTCACGATGTCCGGCGCGGTGAGCGAGACGATCGCGGGCACCATGCAGATCCGCAGCCAGCCGAGCCTGCTCGCCGCCGCCGACTTCGGCACGGTGGACCTCGCCGGGCACATCGTGCCGGGCGGACTGCAAGAGATCCTGACCAATCAGACCGTCTACCTGAGGATGAAGGTGCTGTCCCAGCAGCTGCACAAGCCCTGGGCGGAGATCCAGTTCTCGGCGCTGCGGCAGGGCACGGGGGTCAGCCTCGGCCAGCTCACCCAGCAGGTGCAGGCCAGCAGCCCGCTGGTGCAGACGCAGATGCTGGCGGCCGCGAAGAACGTGCGGGTGGTGGGCAGGCAGGTCATCGGCGGGGTCAGGACCACGCAGTACGCCGGCAGCTACACCGCCGCGGCCGGGGTCGCCGCGCTCCCGCCGGGCCTGCGCGCCGCCGAGGAAACGGGGATGCAGGCGCTCGGCATCCAGGTGGTGAGCTTCAACGCCTGGATCGACGCGCAGCACCAGACCAGGAAGATCGTGGTGTCCGAGAACGGGAGCACCGAGCAGGTGCGGGTGCGGCTGCAGGTCACGAGCATCAACCGCGCGGTCAGCGTCAGCCTGCCGCCGCCCGGCCAGGTGGCCGCGCTCCCGCCCATCGCCGTGGGCGGCTAGGCGCAGGCCGGGTGACGGTCAGGCGGGGAGCAGCTCGGCGATCACCGGGGCCAGCGCGCGCAGGGCGCGGCCACGGTGGCTGATCGCGTCCTTGGCGGCCGGCTCCATCTCGGCCGTGGTGAGGCCGGCCGAGTCCGGCGTGAAGATCGGGTCGTAGCCGAACCCGTTGGTCCCGCGCGGCTCGCGGGTGAGCCGGCCGTACAGGCGCCCCTCGACGACCCGCTCCGTGCCGTCCGGCAGCACCAGCGCGGCCGCGCAGGCGAAGTACGCGTCCCGGTCCGGGTCGGGCACGTCCGCCAGCTGGGCGAGCACCAGGGTGAGGTTGGCCCGGTCATCGCCGTGCCGGCCTGCCCACCGGGCGGACAGCACGCCCGGCATCCCGTTGAGCGCGCCGACGCACAGCCCGGAGTCGTCGGCCACCGCGGGCAGCCCGGTGAATTCCGCGGCCGAGCGCGCCTTCAGCCGCGCGTTCGCGGCGAACGTGCGGCCGGTCTCGGCCACCTCGGGCGCGCCGGGGAAGTCGCCGAGCCCCGCCAGGTCGACGTCGAGCCCGCTGGCCTGCAGGATCCGGTGCAGCTCGGCGAGCTTGGCCGCGCTGCGGGTGGCGAGCACGATGCGGCGGGGCTTCCCGGCGGCAGTGCTCATGCCGTCTGGGGTCACCCGGCGAGCACCTCGCGCTGCAGCCTGGTCAGCTCGGCGCAGCCGCCCGTGGCGAGCGCCAGCAGCCGGTCGAGCATGTCGCGGCCGAACGGCTCCCGCTCGGCGGTCCCCTGGATCTCCACGAACGCGCCGTCGCCGGTGCAGACCACGTTCATGTCGGTCTCCGCGGCAACGTCCTCCTCGTAGCAGAGGTCCAGCAGCGGCTGGGAGTCCACGATCCCGACGCTGACCGCCGCCACCGAGCCCACCATCGGGTCGCCCTTGCACCGGTGGCGGCCGCGCAGGTAGCCGACCGCGTCGGCCAGCGCCACGTAGCCGCCGGTGATCGCGGCCGTCCTGGTGCCGCCGTCGGCCTGCAGCACGTCGCAGTCCACGATGATCGTATTCTCGCCGAGCGCCTTCATGTCCACGCAGGCCCGCAGCGACCGGCCGGCCAGCCGGGAGATCTCCTGGGTCCGGCCGCCGAGCCTGCCCCTGACCGACTCCCGGTCGCTTCGCGTGTTGGTGGCGCGGGGCAGCATGGCGTATTCGGCGGTGACCCAGCCGAGCCCGCTGCCGCGGCGCCAGCGGGGCACGTCCTCGGTCACGCTGGCCGCGCAGAGCACCCGGGTCGCGCCGAACTCCACGAGCACCGAGCCCTCGGCGTGATCGAGCCAGCCGCGGGTGAACCGGATCTCGCGCAGCTGGTCGGGTGAACGTCCGTCAGGCCTGGGCACCCGGCCAGCCTAGGCCATGACATGGCCTAGTACCGTCGCGATGCTATCCGGAGCGGAGGTGCTCGAGGGCGCCCGCCATGGCCGGACGGCCGTCGGCCGCGGAGATCGTCCAGGTGACGAACTTCGTCGGTCCCATGTACGGCTTGAGCGAGGTCATCAGCTGCACGTGCGGCGGGGTGCGCATGAACTCACGGAGCGCGGCGTCGTCCTGCCAGACCGACAGGGTCCAGTAGTCACGGGCGAGCGGCTTGGCGCGCAGCGTGTAGCCGACCAAGCCGTCCGCCGTGGCCAGCTGCTTGCGCACCGCCGACACGCCCTGGAAGAACCGCACCGTGGCCGCGATCCGGTTGAGCGGCAGGTAGGAGGCCATGACGAGGTAGTCGGTCCCCGGCTTCATCTCCGCGCGCGCTGTCCAGGGGAGGTCGGGCATGGATCCGAACCTATCAGCCGAGGTCGAAGACCTGCCCGGACATGGCCAGCGTCACCGGGCCGTCGAACGCCTGCGACGCCTCCGCCAGGCTGGCCTCGCGGTCGTTCCACGGGACCAGGTGGGTCAGCAGCAGCCGCCCCGCGCCCGCCTGCCTGGCGTGCTCCCCCGCCTGCCGCCCGGTGAGGTGCAGATCCGGCGGCAGGTCCGGGCCGTCCAGGAAGGACCCCTCGCAGAGCAGCAGGTCGGTGCCGCGGGCCAGCGCGCGCAGGGCCGGCGACTCGCCGGTGTCGGCCGAGTAGGCCAGGCTGCGCCCGTCGTGCTCCAGCCGCAGGCCGAACGTCTCCACCGGGTGGTTCATGTGGTCGGTGGTCACCCGGAACGGTCCGATGCCGAGGGATCCCGGTGCCAGCTCCTCGAAGTCGAACGCGGTGCGTACCTCTGGGCCCGGCTCCATGCTGTAGGCCCGGGTCATGCGCTCGGCCGTTCCCGGCGGCCCGTACACCGGGATCCGCGGCCGCGCCCCGCCCGCCCCGTACAGCCGGGCCACCGTGTACGAGCACAGGTCCAGGCAGTGGTCGGCGTGCAGGTGGCTCAAGCAGATCGCGTTCACGTCGTACAGGCCGGCGTAGCGCTGCAGCGCGCCGAGCGCGCCGTTGCCGAGGTCGAGCAGCAGCCGGAACCCGTCGGCCTCTACCAGGTAGCAGGAGCCCGGGCTGTCGGGGCCGGGGAAGCTCCCGGAGCATCCGATAACGGTCAGCCGCACGACGGTCAGGCTACGCCGGCCACGCCGTTGGCGCACGTCACCGGGCGGCCGAGAAGGGCTGCGCGGGGCCCGCGGCGGGCGGGCGGCCGACCCGGGCGAGCTGGCGGCTCTGCGCGACCAGCCGGCCGGCCGCGTCCCACACCTCGGCCTCCTCGTCGAACCAGCCGGCGCTGACGTGCCGGCAGCGCGCGGCCACCCGCAGCGGCCCCGGCGCGGGCACCGCCCGCATGTACCAGGTCAGCTCCACGGTGGGCGCCCAGCTGATCGCGCCGAGCCCGAACACCACCGGCGGCAGCGAGTCCACGGCGAACGCGAGCAGATAGGCGTCCGGCTCGCGGTCGTCGCGCATCCGGAAGTAGCCGCGCATCTCCGGGATCCCGGAGGGCTGGCCGCGCAGCCAGCCCGCGGTGGCCGGATCCAGGCGGAACTCCACCTGGCCCGAGATCCCCGCGCCCGGCGTGAGCTCGACGCACTCGGCGGCCGGGGGGAAGCGCGGCGGCTCCGCGGTCCAGCACAGGGCGGCCGGGTCCGCCACGGTCCGCGCGCGCTGCGCGGCGGGCGCGGGCGCCGGGGTTTGGGCGCCCGCCGGGCGATGGCTGGAGTTGGGCGAGGGGGTGGCGGGGGTCCGTTCGGAATTATCGGTCTTTACTGGACCGGCCGCGGGCGGGGGGCCGCCGACCGAGCCGGTCGTCACCGTGGCGTCGATCAGCGGCACGTCGTCCTGGGTGAGCACCGCCCGGGCCACGGCGGCGGTCCTGCCCTGCCTCAGCCAGGCGACATCGACCAGGGCCGGCGCGATCCGCGGCACCCGCAGGAAGTGCGCGGAGGTGGCGACGGGGTGCGGGTGGGGGGATTCGGCGAGCACGGCGCGCAGCATGCCGGCCAGCAGCACCCCGCCGTTCACCGCCGGCGCGGCGCCGCCGGGCGGCGCGGGGGCGGCGAAGCGCGGATCCGGCAGCACCTCGTACCTGCCCGGCCCGGCCGGGGTCGCGGCGGTGGCCTGGTCGAACACGGCCGCGGCGGTCACGCCCACAGCTGGCCCTCCAGCCGGGCCCTGGCCTCCTCCAGCGTTCCGGCGTACGCGCCGGTGGACAGGTACTTCCAGCCGCCGTCGGCGACGATCAGCGCGATGTCGGCGCGCTGGCCGGCGGCGACCGCCTTGTCCGCCATGGCCAGCGCGGCGTGCAGCGCGCCGCCGGACGAGATGCCGGCGAAGATGCCCTCCACCGACAGCAGCTCACGGGTCCGGCGCAGCGCGTCGGCCGACGAGACCGAGAAGCGGGTGGTGAGCACCGACGGGTCGTAGAGCTCGGGGACGAAGCCCTCGTCGATGTTGCGGAGCCCGTAGACCAGCTCGCCGTACCTGGGCTCGGCGGCGACGATCTGGACCCCGGGAACGCGCTCGCGCAGGTACCGGCCCGCGCCCATCAGCGTTCCGGTGGTGCCGAGGCCGGCCACGAAGTGCGTCAGCCCGGGCAGGTCGGCGAGCAGCTCGGGGCCGGTCGTCTCGTAGTGCGCGCGGGCGTTCGCCTCGTTGCCGTACTGGTAGAGCATCACCCAGTCGGGGTGCTCCGCGGCCAGCCGGCGGGCCACCCGGACGGCCTCGTTCGAGCCCCCGGCGGCCGGGGAGGACACGATGTCGGCGCCGTACATCTCCAGCAGCTGCCGGCGCTCTTGCGAGGTGTTCTCCGGCATCACGCAGGTCAGCCGGTAGCCGCGCAGCTTGGCCACCATGGCGAGCGAGATGCCGGTGTTGCCGCTCGTCGGCTCGAGCAGCATGCAGCCGGGCGAGAGCAGCCCCTCCTTCTCCGCCCTCTCGATCATGTAGAAGGCGGCCCTGTCCTTGACCGAGCCGGTGGGGTTCCTGTCCTCGAGCTTGGCCCACAGCCGGACGCCGTTCCCGGGGGACAGCCGGGGCAGCCCCACGAGGGGGGTGCGGCCAAGTGAGTCGAGCAGCGAGTCGTAGCGCATGGTCCGGGTCAGGACGCGGGGGCGCGCCCGGGAGAGCCGCCGGCGACCGCGGGCAGCACGGTCACGGTGTCGCCGTCGGACACCGGGGTCTCCAGGCCGCCGAGGAAGCGCACATCCTCGTCGTTGAGGTACACGTTCACGAACCGGCGCAGCCCGGCGTCGTCCACCAGCCGGTCGCGCAGGCCGCCGTGGCGCTTCTCCAGGTCGTCGAGCAGCTCGGCGAGCGTGGACCCGGAGCCCTCGACCGACTTGGCCCCGTCGGTGTAGCTACGGAGGATCGTCGGGATGCGGACCTCGATGGCCATCGTCTGTGCTCCAGTGTGTGTGCGGTTCGCGTGGCTGGTGGGGGCGGTCCCGGGTGCCGCGCTTGCGGACACCGTGGCTGGTGGCGCCGGGCTGGCCGGCGCCGGGAGGTGCGGACGGCTTCCTGGCGTGTCAACCGGCGGCCCGCCGGGATCATTCCTCCGTGACGCGGACCTCCTCCTCGGTCACAACATCGGCCTGGATCCGGAACGAGCGGAACTCCGCGTGCTCGGGGTCGCGCGTGGAGACCAGCACGTAGTGCGCGCCTGGCTCGCTGGCGTAGGAGATGTCGGTGCGGGACGGGTAGGCCTCGGTGGCCGTGTGCGAGTGGTAGATGATCACGGGCTCCTCGTCCCGCTCGTCCATCTCCCGCCACACCCGGAACTGCTCGGCCGAGTCAAACCGGTAGAACGTCGGCGAGCGCTCGGCGTTCGTCATCGGGATGAACCGCTCGGGGCGGTCGCTGCCGGCCGGGCCGGCGATCACGCCGCACGCCTCGTCCGGGTGGTCGGCGCGGGCGTGCGCGACGATCTTGTCGCGCAGCGCCCGGCTGATCGTCAGCATGCAAGCGAGCGTACCCGGCGCTACCGGCGGCGGTGCTGGCCGGGCGCTGCGGTGATCACCAGAGCGCCTCGACGAGGGTCTCCTGCAGCATCGTCAGCCAGTCATAGACCCACAGCCCGGCTGCCTCCGGGCCGCCCTGCTCGGTGCGCGCGAGCATGTCGTCCCGGTCCTCGGTGACGTTCAGGCGGACGCCGAGCGCCAGCCTGATGTCGTTGAGCGAGCGCAGCCACGCCTGAGCCTCGTCGGCCGACAGCCGCACCCGGCCGCCGTTCTCCGGCAGCGTGCCGAGCAGGGTCATGGCCGCGGCCACCTTGCCCGATCGCAGGCTGCTCTCGGTGTACCTGCGGAACTCCCCCGCGGCCGCCGGGTCGTCGGGGTAGGCGTCCGGCAGCAGCCGGGCGAGCACCGGGTCGTCGGGCAGCGCGGCGCTGTCGCTCAGCGCGAACATCTCCTCCAGCTCGCTCGCGTCCGGCGCGGCGGAGGGACTGGGAGGGGCCGTGTCTTGCGCCGTCTCGGCGCCGCCTGGCGGGGGGTCGCCGCCGATGAGCTCGGCCACCTGCCCGGCGAGGCTGCGCAGCAGCGCCGCCTCCGCAGCGGCGAACCTCGCGGCTGCGCCGCCGCCGCGGACGGCGCGAAAGCCCCTCCCCGGCACGTCAGCATCCTCGCGGGCCGTCTGTCCGGTCATGAGTCCTGGCTGACCGTGGCCCACAGGCCGTAGCCGTGCAGGATCTCCACGTCGCGCTCCATCTCCTCGCGCGCGCCCGCGGCGACGACCGCCTTGCCCTTGTGGTGCACGTCCAGCATGAGCCGCTCCGCCTTGCGGCGGGAGTAGCCGAACACCTGCTGGAACACGTACGTCACGTAGGACATGAGGTTGACCGGGTCGTTCCACACGATCGCGATCCACGGCTTGGCTGGGGTCAGGTCCTGCTGGGACGCAGGGCGGTCGAGCTCAACTGGTGCCACGCTCACCGGTTCTCACCTCCTATCCGTAGTCTTCCACTCGTGAGCGGTATCCGGAGCAGCGGCGGCGGTACACCTGACACCGCGCTGCTCACCGACCACTACGAGCTGACGATGGTGCAGGCCGCGCTGCGCAGCGGCGCGGCCCGGCGGCGGTCGGTGTTCGAGGTGTTCGCCCGCCACCTGCCGCACGGCCGCAGGTACGGCGTGGTGGCGGGCACGGGCAGGCTGCTGGCGGCGCTGGAGCGGTTCCGGTTCGGCGGCGCGGAGCTCGACTTCCTGCGCGAGGCGAAGGTCGTGGACGAGGCGACGCTCGGCTACCTGGAGGGCTACCGCTTCAGCGGCGACATCTGGGGGTACGCGGAGGGCGACTGCTACTTCCCCGGCTCGCCGATCCTGGTCGTCGAGGCGCCGTTCGACGAGGCCGTGGTGCTGGAGACGCTCTTCCTGTCGATCCTCAACCACGACTGCGCGATCGCGTCGGCGGCGTCCCGGATGGTGACCGCGGCGGCCGGGCGGCCGCTGATCGAGATGGGATCGCGGCGCACGCACGAGTACGCGGCGGTGGCCAGCGCGCGGGCGGCCTACATCGCGGGATTCGACACCACGTCGAACCTGGCGGCCAGGCGCGAGTACGGGGTGCCGAGCGCGGGCACGAGCGCGCACGCGTTCACGCTGGTGCACGACAGCGAGCGGCAGGCGTTCGCCACCCAGCTCGACGCGCTCGGCACCGGGACCACGCTGCTGGTGGACACGTTCGACGTGCCGCGCGCAGTCCGCACCGCGGTGGAACTGGCCGGCCCCGAGCTGGGCGCGGTGCGGATCGACAGCGGCGACCTGCCGAGCGTGGCCCGCCAGGTCCGGGAGCTGCTCGACGAGCTGGGCGCCACCAAGACCAGGATCGTGCTGACCGGGGATCTCGACGAGTTCTCCATCGCCGCCCTGGCCGCGTCGCCCGTGGACGGCTACGGCGTGGGCACCGCGCTGGTCACCGGCTCGGGCGCGCCCACCGCGGCGCTGGTCTACAAGCTGGTGGCCCGGGCCGACACCAACGACCCGGCCGCTCCGCTGCGGCCGATGGCCAAGAGGTCGGTCGGCAAGCCTGGACGCGGCGGGCGCAAGTGGGCCGTGCGGCACCGCGACCATCACGGCAAGGCGGTCGCCGAGGTGATCACGCTGGCCGAGCCGGACCTGGGGCCGAACGACCGCCCGCTGCTGCAGCCGCTGGTCCGCGGCGGCGAGGTCGTCTGCGGCCCGGGCATGGAGGCGGCCCGTGGGCACCATCGCGAGGCGCTCGCCGAGCTGCCCGGGTACGCGCTGCAGCTGTCCCGCGGCTACCCGGCGATCCCCACGGTGTTCGAGCCCCACGGCGACTGACCGGATCGCACCTGCCCGGACCAGCGGCAAGCGCGGCCAACGCGAAACGCTGGTGTCGTGATATTGCGCCCAAGCCTTCACATAGACGGATGAACCTCCCCAAACCCCCAGCGTATGCGTATCCTCGGGGAGCGCCGCGGGCGCGAGCGGCTACAGTGCCGAGGTGGCGGTGAACACTGAGAAGTTCTCCAGGGTGCTACGCGAGCTGGGCGTCTCCGGAGAGGTGCGGGAGCTTCCAGAGCCGGCCCCGACGGCCGCCGCGGCGGCCGCGCAGCTCGGGTGCGAGGTGGGCGCGATCGCGAACAGCCTGGTGTTCAGCGCGGACGGCGGGCCGCTGCTCATCATGACCAGCGGCGCGCACCGGGTGGACACCGCCAGGGCGGCCGCGCTGACCGGCGCGGCCGAGGTCACCCGGGCCGACGCCGCCTGCGTCCGCGCCTGGACCGGCCAGGCCATCGGCGGCGTCGCGCCGGTTGGCCACCCCTGCCCCATCCGCACGCTGATCGACACCTGGCTGGAGCAGCACGAGATCATCTGGGCCGCCGCCGGGCACCCGCACACGGTGTTCCCGACCACGTTCGCCGAGCTGCTGCGCATCACAGGCGGCACCCCCGCCGACGTCGGCGGCTAGCGCCGGGCCCGGCTGGGCCGGCGGGCCGCTCGAGCGGCCGCGGGCGGGCTGGGCGGGCGATGCGTGGGGCGGCAGCCGTTCGGATACCGTCGGAGGATGCGGGCGCTCATCATCGTTGACGTGCAGAACGACTTCACCGAGGGGGGCTCGCTGGCCGTGGCCGGCGGCGCCGCGGTCGCGCGGGCGATCAGCGGGTACCTGGGCACGCGGGCCGGCGAGTACGGCGCGATCGTGGCCACGCACGACCACCACGTGGATCCGGGGAGCCACTTCTCCGATCACCCGGACTACGTCGAGTCGTGGCCGCCGCACTGCGTGGTCGGCACGCGGGGCGAGCAGTTCCATCCTGACCTCGACGTGAGCCGCGTCGAGGAGGTGTTCAACAAGGGCGAGCACGCGGCGGCCTACAGCGGGTTCGAGGGCGCCAGCGGCTCGGGCGAGCCGCTGGCCGGCTGGCTGCGGGACCGGGGCGTCACCGACGTGGACGTGGTGGGGCTCGCCACCGACTACTGCGTGCACGCCACCGCGGCCGACGCGGCCGCCATGGGGTTCGGCGCCCGGGTGCTGCTGCCGCTCACCGCCGGGGTCGCGCCGCAGACCACCGAGCGGGCCCTGGACGAGCTGCGCGCCGCGGGGGTGGAGCTGATCGAGGACACCTGACCGGGTTTGTCCCAGTGTGAGACGAGGCCTCGAGTCCGCGGATACCGCGGTTTAGCGTGGTCCCAGGCCTGGCCCCGGGCACGGCGGCGGGCCCGGCGTCCTGGCGACACGGGAGATCATCATGACTCGACGCGACATCGAATTCGACGCCGAGGGCGTCACCCTGCGCGGCTGGTTCTACCCGGCCGAGGATGCGAGCGGCGCCGCGCCCGCCGTGGTGATGGCGCACGGCTTCTCCGCGGTCAAGGAGATGTACCTGGACCGCTTCGCGGAGGTGTTCGCCGCGGCCGGGCTGGGCGCGCTGGTGTTCGACAACCGGAATTTCGGCGCGAGCGATGGTGAGCCGCGCCAGGAGATCGACCCGTGGGCGCAGGTCCGGGACTACCGGCACGCGATCACGTACGCCAGCACTCTGCCCGACGTCGACCCGGCCAGGATCGGGGTCTGGGGCAGCAGCTACTCCGGCGGTCACGTGCTGGTCGTGGGGGCGATCGACCGCCGCGTCAAGGCCGTCGTCAGCCAGGTCCCGCTGGTCAGCGGGCACGACAACCTGCGCGCCCTGGTCCGGGCCGACTTCATCGCCGGGTTCCGCGAGATGTTCGACGCCGACCGGCTGGCCCGGTTCCAGGGAAAGGCTCCGGCCATGGTGCCGGTCGTGGACCCCGACCCGCTGGCGCCGTCGGCGCTGCCGACCCCGGATTCCTGGCAGTGGTTCAGCGAGACGGGCCAGACCCGCGCGCCCGCTTGGCGCAACGAGGTCACGCTGCGCAGCGTCGAGATGTTCACCGAGTACGAGCCGGTCAGCTACATGCCCTACATCAGCCCGACGCCGCTGCTGCTGCTGGTGGCCAGGGGCGACCACCTCGTCCCGGCCGAGCTCGCCATCGCCGCCTACGAGCACGCGCGCGAGCCGAAGAAGCTCGTGATCATGCCGGACGGCCACTTCGACGCGTACGTCAAGGGCTTTGATGCGGCCAGCGGGCCGGCCAGGGACTGGTTCACGCAGCACCTCGCGCCCTGAGCCGCGCCGCGGCGGCGGCGGGCGGCGGCGGGAGGTCAGCGAGGCCGCCGCGGGCCCTTGGGAGCCGCCTCGGAACAACCTGCAGGTTCCGACGGCATGTCGGCGCAATGGCCCAGGCGACGGGGAGCGCCGGCCTCTGTGCCGGTGGTATCTGGCGGATTTCCGCCCACCGGTGGGCGGAAATCCGCCAACGATCATGGAGCCGGGCGGCGCGATGGCCCGGGCAACGGTGAGCCGCGTCGGCGGATTGCTGTTCTGCGGGCGCTTAGCCGGGCGGTCAGTCGCCGCCGGGCAGCGACTCGTAGATCTTCTTGCAGTCGGGGCAGACGGGGAAGCGCTTGGGGTCGCGCGACGGCACCCACACCTTGCCGCACAGGGCGACGACGGGAGTGCCGCTCACCGCGCTGTCAACGATCTTGCTCTTGTCCACGTAGTGGGCGAACCGCTCGTGGTCGCCGCCGTCGTTGGACAGGTCCGGCCGGACGTCGGTCTCGGTGATCGTGCCGGTGCGGCCGCCGGGAATGACTTCGGTGTTCACGGGCACCGAGTTTACGCGATCGGCTGCCACGCCAACGGCGCCGCCAGGCGGGCCGACGAGCGGGCGGGGCGGCTAGTTCAGCCGCGGGTCGTCGGGATACGTGGCGACGAGGGCTAGTTCCCCGCCCTGCCGGCGCAGGACGGCCTGCCACAGCCGCTCCGGATCGGCCATGAACGGGTCGGCCGGGTCGCCGGGCAGCACGTACCAGGCGCCCTCCTCGATCTCCGCCCGCAGCTGGCCGCTGCCCCAGCCGGCGTAGCCGGCGAACACCCGCAGGGACGTGATCTCGGCCGCGAGCACCTCCGGCGGCGCCTCCAGGTCTACCAGGCCGATCCGGGACATCTGCGGGCCGCACTCTAGCGAGCGCCAGCCCAGCGGCTCGCCCTCGCCGCGGGCCAGTGCGAGCGCCAGCGCGCTGGTCGGCGCCACCGGGCCGCCGGTGAACACGACGGACGGGCCGGTCGCCAGGTCGGTCCACGGCTCGAGCACCCGCTCGACCGACACGTCGGTCGGCCGGTTCAGCACCACGCCGAGCGTGCCCTCCTCGGGCTCGTGCTCGACGACGAGGACAACCGTGCGCCGGAAGTTCGGGTCGCCGAGCAGCGGCGTGGCGACGAGCAGTTCCCCCGCCCTGGCAGCATCCACCATGTCACCATCATGGTTCAGGATCCGGCTGCTTGCCCCTCCCCCCGGCTTCCGCGCGGACGGCGGCGGCGACCGCGGACGCGACATCCGGGTGGAAAACGGACGGAATGATGTAGTTCGGGCCTATTTCGTCCGCCGCGACCACGTCGGCGAGCGGCTGCGCGGCGGCCAGCAGCATGGGGTCGGTCACCGCCCCCCACCGGGGCGCGGCGCCGGGCGCGGGCGGGCCGGCACCCGCGTACCCTGCAAGGGTGGCACAGGGAGGCACCGCGGGGGTGCGGCCGGCGTTCGGGACGTCGCGGGCGGCCGCGCCCGTCGCCGCGGTCCCCGCGGAGGGCTTTGCGGGCGGCGCGGAGGGCTTTGCGGGCGGCGCAGGGGACGCAGCAGCGGACGTGCCGATCGACGCGGCCAGGCTGCGGCTGGCGATCGGGCGGCTGACCCGGCGGCTGCGCCGCCACCAGCTCGCCGGGCTGACCCCGGGGCAGGTGGCTGTGCTGGCGACGGTCGACCGGTCCGGCCCGCTGCGGCTGAGCGACCTCGCGGCCATCGAGGGGATCGCGCCGTCCACGCTGACCAGGCTGGTCGCGGCGCTCGAGAACCGTGACTACGTGCAGCGCTGCCCGGTCGCCGGCGACGCGCGGGCGAGCGAGCTGGCCATCACCGCGGGCGGCCAGGAGGTCCTCGAGCGCATCAGGCAGGAGAGCACGGCCGCGCTCGCCGGCAGCCTTGCGAAGCTACGGCCCGGCGAGCTCGCCGCGCTGGCGGCCGCGCTGCCCGTCCTCGAGCAGCTGGCCGACGATCTCGCCGCCGACGGCCGGACCCGCTGACCGCTCCCCGGCCAGCACGGCCAGGGCGGGCCAGCCCGGCCAGGGCGGCCAGCCCGGCCAGGGCGGGCCAGCACGGCCAGGGCGGGCCAGCCCGGCCAGGGTGGCCGAGGCGTCGAACCGGGCTAATGCCGCAACGGCGGGCGTTCGCCCGCTCGGATCACGCCTCTTGGGCAGGATTGGCTCATGATCGATGGAAACCTGTGTGTGTCAGGTGCCACGCTAGATTCCATCGATCTTGACGGTGCGGCCGGTGATGCGTGCGATCATGAAACCGCGTCGGCCCGCCGGGCGACCGGGGCGGCGGGCTGGGCTAGACCGGACCGTCGAGCCGGGTTAGAACCGTCGAGCCGGGTTAGAAGAGAAGGCTGGACAGCGTGCCGCGGGCCCGGGTGACCCGCTGGTCCCGGCCCGGCAAGATCTCGAACAGGCTGACCAGGTGCCGCCGGGCCTGGTCGCGCTGCTCGCCGGTGGTCCGGCGGATCGTGCCGAGCAGCCGGTCGAACGCCTCGTCGATCTTGCCCATCGCGAGGTCGAGATCGGCCACGCGGGACTGCGCCGCCACGTCGTCGGGGTGCTCGGCCGCCTCGCGCCGCACCTTGGCCTGGTCGTAGCCGTTCACCCGGCGGATGAGGTCCACCTGGCCGAGCCCGACCTTGGCCACCGGGTCATCCGGCGTGGCGGCCAGGACCTGCTCGAACGCCGCGGCCGCGGCGTCCAGGTCGCCGCGCTCCATCGCCTCCTGCGCGGCCTGGTACCCGGGGTGCCCCCCCGGGCGCGGCCCGGGCGCGGGCCGGGCGCCTTGGGCTCCGGCCGCAGCCGGCCCGGTGCCGCCCGCCGCCGCGCCCGGCCCGGCCTGCCCCGCCTGCCCGGCCTGCGTCTGGCCGTCCTGAGCCTGCCCAGCCTGGCCGTCCTGGCCGGCCTCGCCCTGGCCGTCAGCGGCCGTCCCGCCGTCGACGCCGAGCTCGTCGGCGGCGGCCAGCACCTGGTCCAGCCACTCGCGCACCTGCGCCTCGGGCAGCGCGCCGAGGAAGCCGTCGACCATCTGCCCCGCCATCACGGCGACGACCATCGGGATGCTCTGCACCCGGAGCGCGGCGCTCAGCTGCGGGTTGGCGTCCACGTCCACCTTGGCCAGCACCCAGCGGCCGGCCGCCTCGGTGGCGAGCTTCTCCAGCACGGGGCTGAGCTGCTTGCACGGGCCGCACCAGTCGGCCCACAGGTCCACGATCACCGGGACCGAGCGCGAGCGCTCGACCACGTCGGTCGCGAAGGTCTCCTCGGTGACCTCGAACACCGCCCCGCCGGCGGGCTGGTCACCCGAGCGCGCCGCCGCCTGCTGCCTGCGCTGCGCGGCGGTCTGGCGGGCGCCGAGGTCCACGGCGCCATAGAGAGAGAATTGCTGCGGCTGCATGCCTTTATCCTGCCCCATCCTCGCCGGTGCCAGGGCGGCGGTCGCGCTGCCCCGTCCGGCTCTGCTGACGCCCGGTTACAACCACGTCACGGGGCCGCAGATTCCTGCGCCGCCGGGCCAGCCGCCGCCCGGCCAGCCGCCGCCGCGGCCGGCCGCTGCCCGGCCAGGGCGGGGCCAGGGCGCCGGCCGGCGCGGGGTCAGAAGACCGCGGGCTCGGTGTAGACGCCCCACTCCTCGCGCAGCGCGTCGCAGATCTCGCCCAGCGTCGCCTCGGCCCGCGCGGCGCCGAGCATGGGCGGGACCATGTTCTCCCCGGACCTGGCCGCATTGATCATCGCGGCCAGGGCCGCCTCCACGGCGGCCTGGTCACGCTGCTGCCGCCGCCCGGCCAGCGTCCTGACCTGCTCGCGCTCGACCTCGTGGCTGACCCGCAGGATCTCCAGCGGCTCCTCGGTGCTGTCGGTGTGAACGTTCACGCCGACCACCTTCTTGTCGCCCTTCTCCAGCTTCTTCTGGTACGCGAACGCCGCCTCGGCGATCTCGGAGTTGAACCAGCCTTCCTCGATCCCGCGGAGGATCCCGCCGGTCATCGAGTCGTCCGGGCTCATCGCCAGGATCCGGCCGAAGATCTCCTCGGCCTCGGCCTCCAGCTTGTCGGTCAGCGCCTCCAGGTACCAGGAGCCGCCCAGCGGGTCGGCCACGTTGATCACGCCGGTCTCCTCCATGATCACCTGCTGGGTGCGCACCGCGATCTCCGCCGCCTTCTCGCTGGGCAGCGCCAGCACCTCGTCGAGCGCGTTGGTGTGCAGCGAGTTCGTGCCGCCGAGCACCGCGGCCAGCGCCTCGATCGCGGTCCGCACGACGTTGTTGTCCGGCTGCTGCGCGGTCAGCGACACCCCGGCGGTCTGGGTGTGGAACCGCAGCCACTGCGCCCGCTCGGTGCGCGCGCCGTACCGGTCCCGCAGCCACCGCGCCCAGATCCGCCGCGCCGCCCGGAACTTGGCGATCTCCTCGAAGAAGTCGATGTGCGCGTCGAAGAAGAACGACAGGCCGGGCGCGAACTTTTCGATGTCCATCCCACGGGAGAGGCCGAGTTCCACGTAGCCGAACCCGTCGGCCAGCGTGAACGCGAGTTCCTGCGCCGCCGTGGAGCCCGCCTCCCTGATGTGGTAGCCGGACACCGACAGCGGCTTGTAGGCCGGGATCTCGCGCCCGCAGTACTCCATCAGGTCGCCGATCAGCCGCAGGTGCGGCTCGGGCGCGAACAGCCACTCCTTCTGCGCGATGTACTCCTTGAAGATGTCGGTCTGCAGCGTGCCGTTGAGCCTGCCCAGGTCGGCGCCCTGGCGCTCGGCCGCCGCCAGGTACATGCAGAACACCGGGACCGCGGGCCCGCTGATCGTCATCGACGTGGTGATGTCGGCCAGCGGGATCCCGGCGAACAGGATGTCCATGTCGGCGGCGGAGTCGATCGCCACGCCGCAGTGCCCGACCTCGCCGAGCGAGCGCGGGTCGTCGGAATCCCGGCCCATCAGCGTGGGCATGTCGAAGGCGACCGACAGCCCGTGGCCGCCGGCCCGCAGCAGCATCTTGTACCGCTCGTTGGTCTGCTCCGCGTTGCCGAACCCGGAGAACTGCCGGATCGTCCAGGCCCGGCCGCGGTACCCGGTCGGGTACAAGCCGCGGGTGAAGGGGTACTCGCCGGGCCAGCCGATCCGGTCGAAGCCCGGCGGCTCGGCGCCCGGCGCCGGCCCGTACACCGGGTCAACCTCGAGCCCCGACAGGGTGGCGAAGTCGGCGTCCCGGACGCGGGATTCGGCGTAGCGTCGCTGCCACCGCTGCCTGCCGTCGTCCGTCCCGGCGTGTGCGTCCATGGCACTTCCTCCCCGCTCGTGGGCCGCCCGGCGAAAATACTAGGACTTCCTACTATTTTCGCGTCCAGTGTAACCCGGACGGCCGGAGCCCGCGCCAGCGAGGGCCGCGCGAGGCCGCGGCGGGGAGGCGCGGGCGGCCCGCGGCCGGCGGGCGAGGGGCTGGCGGGGCGGGACGGGACCGGGGCGCAGCCGTTCGGAAAAATATTGATTTCAACCGAACGGCGGGTGACGGCGTCTCACCCGGTGCCCGGGGCTTTGCCGCCGGGCTGTCCGGCCCGCGATGCGGCAGAATGTGGTGGGAAGCCCGTGCGCTGTTACCTGGACGACGCCGAACGTATCCCGGCGGGGGGCGGCGTGACGGTCGTGCCGGAACGGCTGATCGCGCTCCGCACGCTGAGCACCAGCAGGGGAGAGCCCGTGGGGCGGTTCGGCGGCACCGACTCCGCCGCGGCGGAGGAGCTGTTCAGCAGCTGCTACCCGCGGCTCGCCGGGTGGGTCAGGCGGCTCGTCGACGACGACGACACGGCGCACGAGATCGCCTCGGAGGCGTTCACCCGGCTGCTCGCCCGGTGGTCGGCGCTCGACAACCCGCAGAGCTACCTCTACATGATCGCGACGAACCTGGTCAGGGACCACTGGCGCAAGACCGAGCGCGAGCGCCGCGCGTTCCGCGTGGTCACCGCGTCGGCGGCCGCCGACAACGCGCCCTCCCCCGCGGCCGACGTGGACGTGCGGCAGCTGATCCAGGGCCTCCCGGTCCGGCTGCGGAACGCGTTCCTGCTGCACTACTACGCGGGGTTCGCGGTGCGCGAGGTCGCGGTCATGCTCGGCCGGCCGGAGGGGACGGTCAAGGCCGACCTGTTCGCGGCCCGGGCGAAGCTGCGGGGCAGCCTCGGGGGTGCCGGGCGTGACTGACCCCAGGGACGACGTCGACGTCTGGCTGCACGCGGAGGTGGAACCGATACACCCGCCGCCGGGCACGTTCGAGCGGATCCGCAAGCAGGCCAGGCGGCGCAAGCGGCGCCGCGCCCTGGTCGCCGCCGCCTCGGCCGGCGCGGTGGCGGTGGTGACCGTGCTGGCCGTCGTCGCGCTGCCCAAGGTGGTGCCGTCGGTGCTGCACCTTCGGAAGACGTCGGTAGGCAGTTCCGCGGCGCGCGGGACGTTCCGGCCCCGCTCGGACGTTGTCACGACGCCGACGCCGGATGCCTCGACGCCGCACACGGCGCCCGGCCAGCTGCCTCCGGTTCCCGCGCACTTCGCGCCGACGTCGGTCACGTTCGTCGGCCTGGATACCGGCTGGGTGATCGGCCAGGCCGGGACGCCGGGCCACTGCTACAACGGCTACATCTGCACGTCGGTCGCGCGGACCGACACCCACGGCGGGACCTGGTACGGCGTGCACGCGCCGCCCACCGGCGCGCCGCAGGGGGCCAGCGGGGTGAGCCAGATCCGGTTCCTGGAGGGGATCAACGGCTGGGCCTTCGGGCCACAGCTGTGGGCCACCCACGACGGCGGCCAGATCTGGACCCAGATCAGCACCGGCGGCCTGCGGGTGACCAGCCTGGAGACCGTCGGCAGCGAGGCGTTCGCCGTGTTCGCCCGGTGCACGGGCAATGGGACCGACTTCGCCGCGGGCTGCACGAGGTTCTACCTGTACTCCTCGCCGGCCAGCAGCGACGCGTGGCGACCGGTGCCGGGGCTGGCGGGCGGGTTCGGCGCGCCCGGGGGCGGCGCCGGCTCGGCGGCCGTCGTGCTCACCAGCGGCCGGGGCTACTTCTACACCCCGGCGGGCACGCTGTTCAGCGGGCCGGTCACCGACGGCGCGGCCTGGACCGGGGCCGCCCGGGCCGCGCTGCCCTGCCTGCCGGGAACGGCCAGCGCCTCCGGCCGACCGTCCGGGGGGCAGCTCGCCGCGTACGGCGCCGGCGGCCTGGCGCTCGCCTGCCCCGCGGCCGGCGCGGGCGGCGCCGCGGGCGGCGCGGGAGGCGCGGGGGGCGGCGCGGGGGGCGGCGCGGGCGGCGCGGACCAGCAGGAGACCATCTACGGCTCGGCGGACGGCGGGCAGACCTGGCAGCGCAGCGGCGCGCTCACCACCGCGGGGCCGGCGACGTCGCTGGCGGCGGCCGGCGACGGCGTGATGGTGCTCGGCACCGGCGCGTGCATCGACGTCTCCGCCGACAACGGCGCGCGCTGGCGGCAGGCGCAAGTCGGCCCCGCCGGCGGGTTCAGCTACGTCGGCATGACCAGCACGGTCCAGGGTGTCGCGGTTCCGGCCGACGCCAGCCTGCACGAGGTGTGGTTCACGTTCGACCGCGGGCAGAGCTGGACGGCCTGGCCGATCAGGGGCGGCTGACCGGGTCGGCGGCGGGGGCGCTGCCGGAGGCGGCGGGGGCGGCCCCCGGGGCGGAGGCGGTGCTGGCGGCGGCGGGGGCGGCGGCCTGGTCCGCGGCGGGGGTGGCGGCCTGGTTCGGGGCCGGGGTGAAGTCGCCCGCGGCCAGCCGCAGGTCGCGGAGCAGGTCGAAGATCTCGTTGAGCTGGGCCTTGTCGTAGCCGCCCATGCTGAACTCCGCGGCCATCAGGTCCCGGGTGGCGCGGCCGAC
>Ga0070698_100000882_pt1 | contig 32972 bp, 26 predicted proteins | sample KBSK1502metaG_FD_65477 | JGI IMG/M metagenome (GOLD analysis project Ga0070698, IMG submission 65477) | Corn, switchgrass and miscanthus rhizosphere microbial communities from Kellogg Biological Station, Michigan, USA - KBS K1-50-2 metaG | ecosystem: Host-associated > Plants > Roots >... | reverse complement strand
TGGCGGTGGCAGGCGCGGCGCGGGGCCGGCTGGCGGTGGCAGGCGCGGCGCGGGGCCGGCTGGCGGCGGCAGGCGCGGCGCGGGGCCGGCTGGCGGTGGCAGGCGCGGCGCGGGGCCGGCTGGCGGCGGCAGGCGCGGCGCGGGGCCGGCTGGCGGCGGCAGGCGCGGCGCGGGACCGGCTGGCGATGCGGGCGCGGCGCGGGTTAGCTGGCGGTGGCGGCCGTTGCGGCGGGGTGCCAGGCTGACTCGCCCTGATAGCCGCGCGCGATCATCGTGACGTACTGGTAGACGGCGTCCTCTTCGGCCGAAAGCGGGCCCGGCTGCGCGTGCTCGGAGGAGAGGCCGCGCTGCACCGATTCGCAGGCAGCCCAGTCCTGCCGGTTGGTAATGTCCCAGAACTCGACCGCGTAGCCCGGGTCGAAGCCCGGCCGCTCCAGTGCCTCGGGCGCGAACGCCCAGGTGCACTCGATCCTCGTCCGGTCCGCCGCGAGCGGCGTCAGCCGGTGCGTCATCACGTAGTCGGGATGCAGGCTGAGCAGGATGTTCGGGAACACGTTGAGGTAGATCACGGTGCGCAGGCCACGTGCGTCCAGCCTGCGCAACGGCACTCCCGGGCTGCTGCCGTCCAGCGACATGGTGTCCATGCCGTCCCGCAGCTCCATCCAGCCGCCGATCCAGGCGCCGTCCGGCGTGTAGTTTCTGCCGCTCCTGGGCGGGCTTACCTTGCACAGCTCCGGATGGATCATCGGGCAGTGGTAGCACTCGTGATAGTTCTCCGACAGGATCTTCCAGTTGGCCGCGGTGTCGTAGTCATGCCGCCCGGAGATCACCAGCCGGGCCAGCTCGTACGGCGCGATCAGCTCGTCCAGGGTGCGGAGGCATTCCGCGATCGGCGGCGCGGTTCCTGAACCATCGACGAAGATCAGCCCGTTCCATTCCTCGGCGGGCAGTTCGATCAGGCCCCATGCCGTCGCGTCGAAGCCGGGCCGGCCCTTGAACCCGGCGGCGGCTTGCAGCCCGCCGGAAAGCGAATAGGTCCAGGAGTGATACGGGCAGATGATCGCGTTGCGCTGCTGCGTGGCGCCGCAGGCAAGCAGTTCATGGCCGCGATGCCGGCAGGTGTTGGCGAAGGCGCGCAGGATGCCGTCGTCGCCCCGGACGATCAGCACGCTGCCGGTGCCGGCCTGCTCGGCTCGCTGGTCGCCCGGCTGGGCGACCTGCGAGCTGTGCCCGACGCAGAGCCAGCCCGCGCCGAAGAAGTACCGCTGTTCCCAGGCGAACACTGCCGGGTCAGTGTAAGCGGCCGGGGGCAGCATCCTGCTTTCGCCGAACGGCCGCAGCGTAGCCGCGAGCCCGGCCTGGTCGATGGGCACGCGAGGATACCCGGACTGACTGATCATACAGTCAAGGGTAGGCAGGGCAAGGCCGGCTGTCCAGCGCCAGCTCGCGGGCATCCGGTGGCCGGTGACATGCCGCCGCATCCAGGAGCCGAGGCGATGAGTCGCAGGGCCGGGCGCTGCCGGGCAAGTCCCTGAACTTGCCGCGCCGCACTGACGGCCGGAGCCAGCGGGCGACAGCGTCCGGAACAGGCTGAGCGTCGCGGCGGGCTGCCCGGATGGATCATCGTGCGGTGCTAGCACTCGTGCTAGCGATCTGTCAGGATCTTCCAGTTGGCCGCTGAGCCGTAGTCATGCCGTCCGGTGATGACCAGCCGTTCTGGCTCGTATGGCGCGATCAGGTTGGCCAGCGCGAATGCGAGCCCGGCCGGTTCGGTGGCGCACTGGGCCGGCGGGCAAATGGCCGACGCGGCATCGCCGACGGCCGACAAAGCGCGGGCCGGATTAACAGAATGGCTGAATTACCCCAGCTAGTCCGCTAATTCACCTATGATTTTCGCCGGACTGCCGCCCGCCCGACTGATTCTTGCCGGGCTGGCGCCCGCCGCACTGACTCTTGCCGGACTGGCGCCCGCCGGACTGGCCGGACTGGCGCCCGCCGGACTGGCGCCCGCCCGACCGATGTTCGCCTGACCGATGTCCGGCCGACCGATGTTCGCCTGACCAGGGAGCGCGACCGTGACTGACATGCCTGCCGGACTTACTCCGGCACAGCCGCTACCGCCACCGGCGCCGCAGCCGTACCAGGGCGCTGACGGAGCCGCGCCGATCGAGGTCGGATTCGCCGGACCCGCCGCCCAGCGCAGGGTCACCACGGCGTTCCGGCTGATTCTGGCGATTCCGCAGTTCATCGTCCTTTGTGTGATCGGGATAGCGGCCGACATCGTCATGATCATCGGGTGGTTCGGCGCGCTCTTCACCGGCAGGCTGCCGCAATTCGCGGCGGACTTCCTCTCCGGTTACCTGCGATGGCAAACGCGGGTAAGCGCCTACTACCTGCTGCTGACGGACCAGTACCCGCCGTTCTCGCTCGATGATGTCGACTATCCGGTACGGGTCGCCGCGCGACCCGGTCGGCTGAACCGGCTCGCCGTGCTGTTCCGGGGCATCCTGGCCCTTCCCGCCGCGATCGTGGTGGGGGTGCTGACGTATGGGCTTGAGACGATCACCATGTTCGTCGTCTGGCTGATCGTCCTGATCACGGGCAGGATGCCGGAAGCGATACATGCGGCGATCAGTTCTGTGTTGCGCTACACCATCAGGTACACCGGCTATCTCTTCCTGCTGACCAGCGAGTACCCGCGCGGCCTGTACGGCGATCAGCCCGGGCCCGGCGGCATGCCTGGATCCCGGCACGGCCCTGGATTCCCCGCCGCCGGGTTCCCGTCCGCTGCCGGATACCCTCCGGCGGCCGCCCAGCCGCCCGCCGAGGGCTACAGGCAGGCTACCGGTGACGAGGGCTATCAGCAGGTCAGCGGCACCGGGCCGGCGCCGGCCTGGGGACCGGGGGCGCCAGCGGCTGGCCAGGCTGTGCCACCAGGCTCGACGGTGCCAGTTGGCATGTCGTCGGACAGCACGACACCGCCTCCGGCGACCAGCTGGCGGGTGCCCGGCGGCCCGCCCTGGCGGCTTGTCCTGTCCCAGGCCGCCAAGCGGCTGGTCACCTTGTGCATCGTCATCGGCGTGGTCATCCTGGCCGGATTCATCGCGATCGTCGCGGTCACGGCCAGCAACGCGACCACAAGCACGGCGAACCGTGCCACCGCACTCAACCAGACCAACTCGGCGTTTAGCCAGCTCGGCAAGTCGATGACGGCCTTCGGGAGCCGGACGACGGCATGCAGGACCAGCAGCCGGCCGCTGCATTGCATCACGGCGGCGGACCGGCAGGCGGCCCAGGCGTTCGGCGCCTTCGCGCGGTCGCAGGGCGCAATCGACATGCCAGCCGGGTCGGCGCAGACGGCAGCCAGCCAGCTGATCACCGGAGCCTCGCGAGCTCAGCGGATCTTTCAGCAGCTCGCCGCGTCCACCTCCATCGCGCAGTACGAGCGGACCGTCAGCGGCGCCAACCTGCGGCAGGTGCTCGGCGAGATCGGGCTGGCCTACCGGCGGCTGCAAGCCGCGCTGGCTCCCGGCCAGCAGGGTTAGCCGGTGCTGGCTAGGCGCCTGGCACCGGGCCCGGTTAGCCACGCGCCTTCTCGACAGCGCGGGCGGACCGCGTCACCGAGCCAGAGCCCGCGATCCTGGCCGCCAGCGCGACCGGGATGATCGTTGCCGCGATGATCACAGAAACCACCGCATTCACCTCCGGCAACTGCTGGCCGAGGCGGATCGCGCCGAAGATCCACAGCGGCAGCGTGTTCTGCGCCCCGGCGGTGAACACCGTGACGATGACCTCGTCAAACGAAAGCGCGAAGGCGAGCAGGGCGCCGGACACCAGCGAGGTGGCAACCATCGGCAGGGTCACGAAGCGCATCGTCTGCCAGCCTCGCGCCCCCAGGTCCATCGACGCCTCGGCCAGCGAGCCAGGCACGCGGCGCAGCCGGGCGATGATGTTGTTGTAGACCACGACGATGCAGAAGGTCGCGTGGCCGATCACGATCGTCACGATCGACAGCTGGATGCCGCGGAAGGCGAAGAACGAGCTGAGCGCGATCCCGGTGATGATGCCGGGCAGCGCGAGCGGCAGCACGAGGAAGAACGAGATCGCCTCGCGCCCGAAGAACCGGAAGCTGTGCACCGCATAGGCCACCGCCGTGCCGAGCCCCATCGCGATCACGGTGGCGAGCAGCCCGACCTTGACCGAGAGCAGCAAGGCCTGCCGGACGTCCGGGTCGTGCCAGGCCACCGAGAACCAGCGGACGGTGAAGCCGGGAATCGGCCAGCTCTCGACGTTCGATCGGTCGAAGGCATACAGCAGGATCAGGGCAATCGGGACGAACAGCAGGAGCAGCACGAGCACAACCCAGATCCGCAGCGCGATGCGCAGGCCGCGCGGCTCCATCTAGAGCGCCCTGAACGCGCCGAGCGCCCGGGCGCCAAGCAGGTAGACGGCCATGATCGCGACCGGGATGAGCGCCATCGCGGCGGCGAACGGCACGTTGTTGGCGATCCCGACGCTCTGCTCGATCACGTTGCCCATGAAGTTCGAGCCGGTGCCGCCGATAAGGATCGGCGTGATGAAGTCGCCGAGGGTCAGCGAGAAGGTGAAGATCGAGCCCGCTACCAGGCCGGGCAGCACCAGCGGCAGGATGACCAGGCGCAGCGTCCGCCAGGTGCGGGCACCGAGGTCCTGCGACGCCTCTATCTGGGACGACGGGATCCGCTCCAGCGCCGCGTAGACCGGGATGATCATGAACGGCAGCCAGATGTAGCAGAAGACGATGAACACCGCCCAGTTGGTGTAGATGAGGTTCACCGGCCCGACGCCTGCCTTGCCGAGTGACCAGTTGAGCAGTCCGTCGTGCGTGAAGATCAGCAGCCAGGCGTACACCTTCGCCAGGTAGCTTGCCCACAACGGCAACAGGATCGCGACGTAAAGAACGGTCCGCGTCCGGTGGCTCGCCAGCCTGGCCATGTAGTAGGCGAACGGAAAGGCGATGATCGCGTCGGCGACGGTCACGGCGGCCGCCATGCCGACCGTGCGCAGGACGATGTCGCGGTAGGCCGGATTCTCGAAGATCAGCGTGAAGTTACCGAGATTCCAGACCCGCTCGATGTTGGTGGTAAAAGCGTTGATCCGCCAGAACGCGGTGATCAGCAGCACGACCAGGGCGGCCAGGTAGATCAGCACGAACCAGGCCAGCGCGGGGGTGAGCAGCAGGGTGGCCCGCGCCCACGGCCGGCGCCAGAGCGCGGCCGATAGCCCCGGCCACCCGCCGCCCGGGCCGGGGGCGGCAGCGGGCGGCTCCGGGCGGCCGCCGCCTGGTCGCGGCCGGCCCACGCTACTGGGTCACCTGAGTTGTCCAGGCCTGCTGCCACTGCGAGTAAGGCACGCAGTCCTGCTGGCCGTTGTCACACGTCACGACCGGCGTCTTCCACAGCGAGATGGAGTTGAAGTAGCTCTGCGGCGCGTTCGCGTGGTACAGGTCACACGAGCCCTTCTGGAGCTTGTTCATGAGGGGGCACGCGAGCTTGTTGTCCGGGGTTTCGCCGTAGCTGACCGCCTGCTCCGCCTGGACCTTCGGCGTGCTGATGTAACGCATCCACAGGTACGCGCAGTTCGGGTGCGGCGCCCTGGCCGCCAGCATCCAGGTGTCGGCCCAGCCGGTGGCGCCCTCCTTGGGTATCACGGCGCCGATCGGGAAGTTAGTCCCCTTCAGCGCGCTGACCTGGTACGGCCAGCCCGCGCCGACGGTCGCGTCGCCGTTCTTGAACTCGGATATCTCCTGCGAGGCCAGGCCCCAGTACTTCTTGATCAGCGGGCGCTGCCCGGCGAGCAGCTTCACCGATGCCTGGAACTGGGGCTGGGTGAGCTCGTAGGGGTCAGTGATCTTCAGCGCAGGGTTGTGCGCCTTCAGGTAGAGCGCGGCGTCGGCGATCTGGATCGGGTTGTCGGGGACCGTCACCTGGCCCTTGTACTTCGGGCTGTAGATGACGTTCCACGATGTCGGCGCCACCGGGAAGGACTTCTTGTTGTACATCAGCACGTTCGGTCCCCATTGCAGCGAGACCCCGTAGTGCACGCCGTTGACGGTGTTGAAGGCCGGCGACTTGAAGGCCGGGAAGAAGTCTTTCCAGGCGGGGATGAGACTGATGTTGACCGGCCTGGCATCCCCGGCATAGATGATGCGCAGGTCGGCGTCGCCGGACGAGGAGACCATGTCGTACTGGCCGCCGCCGCCGTTCTTCATCAGCGTCACCATCTGATCCGAGGTGCCGGCGTAGGTGGCGTGTACCTGGCAGCCGGTCTGATTCTCGAACGGCTTGACCCACTGCGGCTGCAGGTAGCCCTCCCAGGCGATCAGGTTCAGGGTGCCCTCTCCCTTGCCGACCGTCTTGAGCGTGGGCAGGTTCGCCGTCGGCACCTTGCCAGCGGCGCCAGTGGCGGCGGCGCCGGGCGAGCCGCCGCTCCCGCCGGTCCCCCCGCTGCTGCTACCGCAGCCAGCCGCCAGGAGTCCGGCGGCTACCAGGATCAGCGCGCTGCGTGCGGCGCGCGAGGCATTTCGCTTCCCAGCCATCATGGCTGCCTACCTTTCCTCGTGGCCAGGGCCAGTGCCGTCGTGCCCTTGGCCTTGCTGGCCCGGATCGGGCCCGGGACCGCTGCTCACCGTGAATGCCTGATCGTCGCGCCAGGCGATGCGGACCCGTGATCCCTGGACGCCAGGGGTCAGCGCAGGCGCCTCTTCGTTCTGCCGCGCCACGACAAGCTCGCCGCCCGCATCGAGGTCGATGACGTACCTGGTAAGCACCCCGACGTAGACGACGTCGCGCAACTGCCCGGTCTCGACGACCGAGCCGGCCGGCGGCTGCTCATCATCGGCGAGCAGCCGGATCTTCTCCGGCCGGACGGTGATCTGGCGGCCGGCCCGCTCGATCAGGTTGGAGATGCCGATGAACCCAGCGACGAATGCCGTCCGCGGCCGCTCGTAGACCTCGATCGGCGCGCCCACCTGCTCGATATGGCCCTGATTCAGGATCGCGATCCGGTCGCTCATCGACAGCGCTTCTTCCTGGTCGTGCGTCACGTATATGAACGTGATGCCGACCTCACGCTGCACGTGCTGCAGTTCGAGCTGCATTTCCTGGCGGAGCTTCAGGTCAAGTGCGCCGAGCGGCTCGTCAAGCAGCAGGACCTGCGGTTCATTGACGATGGCCCGGGCGAGCGCGACGCGCTGACGCTGGCCACCGGACAGCTGCCCGGTCTTGCGCCGGCCGAGCCCGGAAAGGCGCACCATCTCAAGTGCCTGGCTGGCCCTTTCCCGGCGCTCTGACTTAGGCATTCGCCGGACGCGCAGCGCATACTCGATATTCTCCGCGACGGTCATATGCGGGAACAAAGCATAGTCCTGGAATACCGTATTAACGTTGCGCGCGTACGGCGGCACTCGAGTAACTATCCGCCCGCCAAGCTCAATCTGGCCGGCATCCGGCTGTTCAAAACCGGCTATCAGGCGCAATAGGGTCGTCTTGCCGGACCCCGACGGACCAAGCAGCGTGAAGAACTCACCGCGTTCGACCGTCAGCTCAACGCCACCGAGGGCGATCACGCTGCCGTAGTGTTTGCGCAGGCCCGTGACGCGCACCGCGGCCTCGGCAGCCGGCCTGCTGCCGACCGCCGCGGGCTGCCCTGGGGCCGGATTCGCGATCACCCGGCTCGTTTTACCATGATCTGAGCACCCGCCGCAATTGTCCCGGCGGCAATCGATACGCGGTCCGGCCGAATGACCGTTCACCAGACCGGGAATCGCCCTTGCCGCAGTTCCGCATCATGGCACTGCTAGCTTGTTCATTTGGTCTCGGGATGGCAAAGTACCGGCAGGCGCGGCCGGCCGGCGCCGGGTCTGCCCTGGGCCAGGGCCGATCCCGGCCCGGCCGATCCCGGCCCGGCCGCCATGATGGCGATCAGGGATCCGGCCCGGAAATGACCGGCCGCCATCGCGGTCAGGCTGACCCGTGCCCGGCGCCCATGAGCTCTGGGTCGCGTTCGCGGGCTCGCGACATCGCCGCCGTTCGCGCAGGTCTGACGTGGCACGAACAAATCGCCGATTCGGTCGCGGTTCGTCCTGCCCGTACTTCTGGGTCCCGGACGACAAGAAGCCCGGGCCAGCACTGGTCCGGGCTTCCGGGACCCCGGTTCGCATGGGGTCACATCATGTGGAGGTGGCGGGAATCGAACCCGCGTCCTTCGGTACTTCACCAGGGCTTCTCCGGGCGCAGCCTGCACTAGCTTTTCTCAGCCCCGGCGTTCACGCAGGCGAGTCGCCGACGGGCTCAGCCACTGTTTGCTGTCCCGCCTAGTCCCGTGGCCGGGCTGGACGGTGGATCCTCCTTGCTGATGCCAGACACCGGGCCGGAGGCTCTCCCGGGCTGACAACCCCTAACTCGCGGTCAGGCCGCGAGGGCGAGGTGAGTGCGCTTTGCGTTGGCACTTAGTGTTTGCGGTCACGGGATTTGCGAGGTCGTATCCGCAACCCTCGGCCCGCTTCCCCTGGATCGACTACCAAAGTCGAAACCTTTCACCCCCTCTTGAGTTGTCTAACGCCGTCCGGCCAGGCCGGATTCCGCGTCGTGATCAACGGTACCCGATCCGGGCATCGCCGGCGACCGCGATAACCCTGGCAAACCGGGACGATAGCCCCCGGCAATCGGGACGATGGCCCTCGGCAGACTGGAACGATAGCCCGGCAGACAGGAAGAAGCCCGATGGCTTACCCCCCCGAGCGGGCCATCGGGCATCAACCTGGCGGAGGAATGCCCCCGTGGGCGCTGGCGGTGGCCGAAGATGCGCCCACGGGGGTCGACCGGCAGGGTCGGGGCCGGTCCTGTCCGACAGGCCTCCCCCGAGATGAGGCCCGTCCTCCTCACGGCGACTGGGCCGCAACCCCCCAAGCGGCACCCCAGTCACTTAGGAAGACGTCATAACGAAGCCGGATGGTTGCTCTCCGTTACTAAAATGCGCGTAACGGTAGCGTCACGAATGCTTCGGCAGCGCCCGCAGGAACCGGCCGGCCACCGGTGCCACCGACGTTCGCGGGGACCGGGTGAGCTCAAGCACGGCGAACGCCACGTTCCCCCGGTAGCCCACGAACCAGCTGGCCCGCAGGCCATGCCGGCTACGGCCGAGCGAGACATTCCCGACCTGCCCGTAGACGGCCCCGCCGCGCGAGCCGGCCGCGTGGCCTGCTCCCGACGTCACCGTCCGCCGCATCAGCGCGCGCAGCGTCCCGACAACCCGCGGGCTGACCGCGGCGGTCCTCGGCACCGGCCCCGGAAACGCCGGGCTGGTCACCAGCGACGGCGGGTGCCAGGCACCAGACTGGACGACCGCGGCAACGAGCGCCATGTCCAGCGGGCTGGCCCGGACCGTTCCCGCGCCGATCGAGTCGGCCGCGAGCTGGCCAACGTCCGCCGGGCTCGCGAGCGAGCCGGGGAATGCCCGCAGCGGCAGCCGCCACGGCACGCCAACCCCGAAGCTCGCCGCGGCCGAGGTCAGTTCGGTGGGATGCAGCCGCAGCGACAGGCCAGCGAATGCCGTTCCGCACGCCCTGGCAAAATCCATGCTAAACGGAGGCTGCGGGCCCAGTGCCGATTCATGCGGCTTGTTCTTGAATGTCCGCCCGCCAACCTGGTTCCGGCTCATGCAGGGTATTCGCGTCGAGACATCGAAGCCGGCCGCCACCAGCGCCGCAGTGGAGACGATCGTGAAAGCCTGACCTGGCCGGTAGCGGCCGTTCAGCGCGGCGACCGCAGGCATGCGGTGGCCCTTGTGCGTCGCGACGGCGAGGATCTTGCCGTCCGAAGCGCGGACCGCGACGACCGCAGCGGACCCGCGCAGCGGCGAGACGGCGCCTTCTGCGGCTGCCTGGATAGCGGCATCGATGGTCGTCCGCACTGGCCTGCCCTCGGATCCGCGCCAGCTCTTCAGCACGGACACCTGGTGGCCTGCCGCGTTCTCCGCGACCACCTCGGTAGTCGGCGTGCCGACCAGGGTCCGCTGGTACGCAAGCTCAAGCCCGGACAGACCCACCGTAGTACCCGGCCGGTACGGGACTCCGTCATCGCGCAGCACCCACGCCGTCTCGGTGCCGACCGAGCCCGTAACCGAGCGTGCCTCGCTGTCGAAAAGCCGCATCCGGCCCTGCTTGATGATCAGTCCGGGCACCCGGCGGAGCCCGCCAGCCAGCCGGCGGTACTCGCTGGGCCGGAGCCGGGCAAGCTCGAAGAACTGCGCCGACGGCGCCGCGAGAATGTCCCCGTACACCTCGTTCGCATCCAAGCCGGTCACGTCCGCCAGCTTGGCCGCCGTCTGCTCCGGATCGGCCAGGCCGCCAGGGCGCACGCCTGCCACGTAGACCCGCGAGCGCCTGGCCAGCGGCCTGCCTGCGGCATCGAGCAGCGGCGCTCGCTTCGGCATCGTGGTCACGACCGCCAGCCGGTACCCGGCCCGCAAGCCCGGGTAGATGACGCTGGGGCTCCACACCACCTTCCAGGTCGATCCGATCATCCGCAGGGCGAAGTTCCCCTGGTACTGCCAGGGCGCGCCGCTGCGGCCGAGATCGATCGAGGCGTCGAACTGCGCCTGGCCGGTGTCCCCGTGCTGGGTGATCCGGTTCATGCTGAGCACCAGGTTGGCGGCGTCAAGCTGCCGGTATGCCGTGCGCAGCTCGGTGGTCACCACGGCGGGCTTGCCGGTGGTCAGCGACGCAGCCGTGCGGTACTGGCCCTGTTCCCAGGCGAGCAGGAATTGCTGCACGGTCGGCTCCGCGGACGGATCCGGCGACCCCGCGCTGACCAGCATCACGGCAAGCAATGCGAGGCCGCTGACCACGGCGATGGCACGCTTCCGCGTGATACTTGCCCGCAGGCCGCGGGCCGGCCAGACCGGGCGGCGCGGCAGCGCCTGGGCTCGCCGGACGGTCGCCGTGGACGGCGGCTCCGCCAGCGGCCCTGTCAGCGGCCGGGTGGCCGGCGACGCCGGCGGAGCAGGGGCAAGCGGCCCCAGCGGCCGGCCCGCGGGCGACGCGAGCGGGAACTGCGGCGGCACCGCTGGTGGCGCGGGCGGGGCTGCGGACGGCGGAGCCTGCGCGGACGGCGGAGCCTGCGCGGACGGCGGAGCCTGCGCGGACGGCGGGACCTGCGCAGACGGCGGGACCTGCGCAGACGGCGGAGCCTGCGCAGACGGCGGAGCCTGCGCAGACGGCGGAGCCTGCGCGGACGGCGGAGCCTGCGCGGACGGCGGGACCTGCGCGGGCGGCGGGACCTGCGCGGACGGCGGAGTCTGCGCGGGCGGAGCTACGAATGGAGTGGAATCCCGCGGCGACGGCGCCGGGGGGCGCGCAACCGGCATATCTGCCCTGGCGGCAGGCACCGCCCGGGTTTCCCTGGCTGGCGGCCCGCCTGGCCAGGCTGACGGGCTCGGCACGACGGGAAACTCCAGGGCGAGGGACCCGTCGGCCGGGCTCCCCGCCGCGGCATCACGCGCCGGTGCCCCCTGCACTGGCCATGCGGACGGACTCGGGCTGTGCAGGCTGTCCGGATGGCCGGTCGGGCTGTCCGGCGGGCCGGTCGGGCTGTCCGGCGGCCCGACCTGGCTCCCCGGCGGGGCATCTGGGCTGCCCGCCGGGGCGGCCGGGCTCAATCCCGCTGGCGGCATCCGGTTTCCTGCCCGGCCGGCTGGCATTCCGGATTCGGCCGTAGCGGCTGGCCACTGGCCTGCTCCGTTCCTGCGGGCCGGCGGCATTCCGGCGGATGGGGCCCAGGCGGCTGCTGCCTGTTCGGCCGGCGTGCCAGCAGCGGCATCCCCGGCGGCCCGCGCGCCCTTTGCGCGCTGCCCCCGCAGCGGCGCACGCTGCGACGCAGCGTGCGATCCGCGCCTACGGATACGTGCCATTGTTCGCCATTCGGCTACCTTCGCCGCCGCAGGGCACGGTCAACCTCCCTGGCAGCGTCCCGCTCCGCCAGGTCATGGCGCTTGTCATAGGTCCGCTTACCGCGGGCCAGAGCGAGCTCGACCTTGGCCTTCCCGTCCTTGAAGTACAACGACAGCGGTACCAGTGTCAACCCGCGCTCCGCGGTCGCGCTGGCCAGCTTGTCGATCTCCTTGCGGTGCATCAGCAGCTTACGGGGGCGCCGCGGTTCGTGGTTGGTCCAGGTGCCTTGCGTGTACTCGGGAATGTGCACGCCGTAAAGCCACGCCTCGTGGTCTATGATCTGCCCGAATCCGTCAGTCAGCGAGGCACGGCCGGCCCGCAGCGACTTCACCTCGGTGCCGGTGAGCACCAGCCCCGCTTCGTAGACATCCTCGATGTGATAGTCGTGCCTGGCCCGCCGGTTCCTGGCGATGACCTTCGTGCCCTGCTCCGCTGCCACGGTTCTCCTGTCCGCTCAGGCGTCACACCCGCAGGAAGCGCCTGAGCGTGAGGAACGACGTTGCGCCGCAGAGCAGCACCCCGATGATCATCGCGAGGACGACGACCTCGATCAGGTCCGTGGCGCTCAGTCGCACATTGAACGGGAAGTACTGCTGCAGCGTATCCAGCCAGAGCGTCTTAACCGCGATCAGCAGCGCGGCCGAGACCAGCCAGCCGAACAGGCCCGCGATGATGCCTTCGACGAGGAAGGGCAACTGGACGTAGAAGTTCGACGCGCCGACCAGCCGCATGATGCTGGTCTCCCTGCGCCGGTTGAAGGCGGACAGCCTGATCGTGTTCGCCACCAGCAGGATGGCCGCGATGATCAGGATGATCGCGATGATCACCACTGCGTTCCTTGCCCCGTCCAGCAACTTGTAGAACTTGTCCAGGATCGAGGAATCGTTGACGATCTGGTCTACCCCAGGACGACCGTCCACGGTCTGCGCCACCACGGGGAAGTCGGTCTGCGTGTTCCTGAGCTTAACCTGGAATGAGTTAGGGATGTCGCCCTTGCTGACCGAGCTGACGAAGGACGGATTCTGCGAGAATTCCTGCCGGAACCGCTCATAGGCCTGCGACTGGGACTCGTAGCGTACGTTCTCGACCTGCGGCAGTCTTTTCAGGTCCTGCGAAATCTGGGCAATCTCGGCCGAGGTCGCAGGCCCGTTCTTCGCGCATTGCGGGCTGACGCTGGTACTGGTGCAGAGGTAGATGGAGAGCTGAACTCTGCCCTGCCAGTAAGTCCTGGTGTTATCGACCTGCTTGACGAAGAGCAGCCCGGTGCCGAGCAGCGACAGGCTGATCGCGACCACCACGATGAGCGCGATGGTCATGGTCAGATTCCGCCGCAGGCCGATCCATACCTCGTGGAAGACAAACTGCGCACGCATTCGTGAGATCCCTCGGTAATCTTGGTCGGGCCGGTCAGTAGGCCTGGCCGTAGACCCCGCGCGATTGGTCGCGCACGACCTTGCCGTATTCGAGCTCGATAACGCGCTTTCGCATGGAGTCCACGATCGCCGCGTCGTGCGTGGCCATGACGACCGTGGTACCGGTCCTGTTGATGCGGTCGAGGACCTTCATGATGCCGATCGAGGTCGCCGGGTCGATGTTCCCGGTGGGCTCGTCGGCGAGCAGGATCATCGGTCGGTTGACGAACGCCCGGGCCATCGCGACCCGCTGCTGCTCACCACCGGAAAGTTCATCGGGCATCCTGTCCCGCTTGCCCTCCAGGCCGACCAGGTCGATCACTTCTGGCACGACCTTACGGATGAACCGCCGCGGCTTGCCGATGACCTCAAGCGCGAACGCGATATTCTGGTAAACGTTCTTGCTTGGCAGCAGCCGAAAGTCCTGGAACACGCAGCCAATCCGGCGGCGCAGGTGCGGCACCTTCCAGTTGGTGAGCCGGGCCAGGTCCTTGCCTGCGACGTGGATCCGGCCGTCGGTGGGCCGCTCCTCCTTCAGTACCAGGCGGAGGAACGTCGATTTGCCAGACCCCGACGGCCCGACCAAGAAGACGAACTCGCCCTTTTCCACGTCCAGATTGACGTTCTCCAGGGCGGGACGGCTCTGGTTCGGGTACATCTTGGTGACGTTGTCGAAGTGGATCACAGGCCCATCACACGGCGCTCGACGAAAATGCGGACGACCCGGCCGGCACGTCCCAGCGTCCCGGTTTGGCCTTCGGCCAGTGTAGGGGGGAAACTGGTCGGGAACGTCCAACATCGGCGAAGTGACCGGGTAGCCGCCGGGACGGAGGAACGCAGATGAGCTGCGAACACCTGATCTGCGCTGCGTGCGCGGGCCCGGTGGCAGAGGGTCACTGCCCGGTCTGCCAGACCGCCCGGGCACATGTGCATCATTCGGGGAGCGGCCTGCGGATTCCGCTCATCGCGGCGGTGCTGCTCGTCCTGCTGCTCTTGCTGGCCATGCAGCTGCACTGACCCTGCACTAACTGAGCTGCTGCACTACAGGCCCTGGGTGCGGAGCCAGCGGATTTCCGCCTCGATGAACTCGTCGATCTCACCGTCGAGCACCGCCGCTGTGTTCCCGGTCTCCACGCCAGTTCGCAGGTCCTTGATGTTCTGGTACGGGTGCAGCACGTAGTTACGGATCTGCGTGCCCCAGCTGCTCTTGTTCTCGCCACGCAGCTCGGCCATCTTCGCCGCCTGCTCGTCCCGCTTGCGCTCGAGCAGCTTGGCTTGCAACACGGCCAGCGCGCTCGCGCGATTCTGGATCTGGCTCCGCTCGTTCTGGCAGGAGACCACGATCCCGGTCGGCAGATGCGTGATCCGGACGGCCGAGTCCGTCGTGTTCACGCCCTGTCCGCCGGGCCCGCTCGACCGGAAGACGTCGATCCGCATCTCGTCCTCGGGTATCTCGATGTGATCGGCCCGCTGCACGACGGGGATCACGTCCACCCCGGCGAACGAGGTTTGCCTGCGTCCCTGGTTGTCGTACTTGGAGATGCGGACCATCCGGTGCGTGCCATGCTCGCCGCGCAGGGTGCCGTAGGCGTACGGGGCCTTGATGGCAAAGGTCGTCGACTTGATCCCGGCCTCTTCCGCGTAGGACGTGTCGTAGACCTCGGTCTGGTAGCCGTGCCGCTCGGCCCAGCGTAGGTACATGCGCTGCAGGCCTTCCGCCCAGTCCGCGGCATCGGCTCCGCCCGCCTGCGCGTTGATGGTTATCAGCGCATCGCGGGAGTCGTACTCGCCGGACAGCAGGGTGCGGATCTCCAGCTGGTCGATCTCGCGACGCAGCCCGGCCAGATCGCGCGTCGCCTCCACCCTGGTCGGCTCGTCATTCTCGCTCTCGGCCAGCTCGAACATCACCACGGTGTCGTCGAGCCTGCGGTGCAGGCCCTCCAGCCGGGCTAGCTCGCCGTCGAGATAGGACAGCCTGCGGGTGACCGCCTGCGCCTGTTCCTGATCTTCCCAGAGGCCCGGATCGCCGGCCCGCACGCGCAGTCCGTCTGCTTCCTTCCGCATCGTCTCCGGCTCGAGGACTGCCTCCACGCTGGCGAGTTTCGCCTTCAGCTCCGAGATTTCGCCGGCGGGGTCGGTTGCCATGGCGGAAAGCCTACGTCAGCCAGCCGACTCCCAGCTTCCGGCTGGCACCAAGCGGACCGCGGCCTGGCACCAGGCGGCACCGCGGCCGGCTACTCGGGCAGTCTGCTTGCGGTCACCAGGGTCCGTATCGCTCGTACCGCCACCGACAGCGTGGCCATCGTGAACGCGTCGCTCTCCCAGATCTCGGTCATCGTCTGGCGTGCCCGCCGTACCGCCGTGTCGTTGCGCAGCGCCCAGGCGGCGAGCCTGTCGTCCGGGCTGCCAGGGCCGGTGACCGTCAGCACGTCCTTCGCCAGCGCGGCATGCGCCGAGTACAGGTCATCCCGGAGTGCTCCGCGTGCCATGGTGTTCCACCGGTCTGCCCTGGGCAGTGCGGTGATCCGGTCCCGCAGCCGGCTGATCTGCAGCCGGTCTGCCAGGTCGAAGTACACCTCGGCGGCCTCCTCGATGCCACGGCCGGTGCCGGCGGCGACCTGCACGACATCGAAGGCGGAATAGGCGGGGACCATGGCAGAGACCCAGTGCGCGAGTTCAGCGGGCACGCCGCGGGCGATGAAACTGTCCCTGCGCTCCTCGAACTCGGCCAGGTCACGGCCGATCAGCAGCTTGGGCAGGCCGGCCGCGACGGTCAGCACGCCGTTGGCGAAGAAGCCGATCGTCGATTCGATGTCGAATGGCGGCCGGCGGCTGTGCAGCAGCCAGCGGGTGGCCCGCTCGGTCAGCTTGCGGCCCTCCAGCGCCATCGCGATCTGGGTGGCCGTGTCGACCTTGCCGTCCAGCGCCTCGACCTGCGCCCAGAAACCGGGCATGTCGAACACGTGCCTGGCCACAAGCCACGCGCGGGTGATGTCGGGCACGGAGGCCCCGGTCTCCTCGGTCAGCCGGAACGCGAAGGTTATGCCCGAGCGGTCCACCATGTCGTTGACGACTTCGGTGGTGATGATCTGACGATGCAGTCGGTGGGCCGCCATCAGGTCCGAGTAACGCTCCCGCAGCGGGGTCGGGAAGTAGCCAACCAGCACGCGGCGCAGGTACTCGTCGTCGGGCAGGTCGGAAGCGAGCACCTCCTGCGCCGAGGCGATCTTCGTCTGCGCAAGCAGCACGGCGAACTCCGGCGTGGTAAGGCCGGTCCCTGCGGCCCGCCGCTCGGCGATCTCCCGGTCGCCGGGCAGCACATCGAGCCTGCGGTGAATCCGCCGGTCGCGTTCCAGCTTCCGGATATACCTGGCATGCACGTGCAGCATCGGCTCCGCCTGCGCCCGGGCCGCGGCGAGCGTCCTGTTCTGCTGATAGTTGTGCGCCAGTACCAGGGCCGCGACCTCATCGGTCATCTCGTGCAGCAGCCGGTTCCTGTCCGCAGTCTGCAGCTCGCCATTGCGCACCACCCGGTCGAGCAAGATCTTGATGTTCACCTCGTGGTCGGAGGTGTCGACACCGGCCGAGTTGTCGATGAAGTCGGTGTTCACCAGGCCGCCGGCCAGCCCGTACTCGATCCTGGCCGCCTGGGTCAGGCCCAGGTTCCCGCCTTCGGCGACAATCCTGGCGCGCAGGTCGGTCGCGTCCACCCGGACCGCGTCGTTAGACCGGTCGCCGACGTCGGCGTGCGACTGTGTGCTCGCCTTCACGTACGTGCCGATGCCGCCGTTCCAGAGCAGGTCGACCGGCGCCGACAAGATGGCGGCGACCAGCTCGTCCGGCGTCAGCGAAGTCACCGCGTCGTCGATGCCGAGCGCCGCGCGTGCCTCGGGCGACACCCGCACCGACTTGACGCTGCGCGCCCATACCCCGCCGCCCGGCGAGATCAGCGCCGTGTCGTAATCCGCCCAGGATGACCTGGGCAGCGCGAACAGCCGTTGCCGCTCGGCGAAGCTGGCCGCTGGATCCGGGTCCGGGTCGATGAACACGTGCCGATGGTCGAAGGCCGCAATCAGCTTGATCTGCCTGGAGCGCAGCATGCCGTTGCCGAAGACGTCTCCGGACATGTCGCCGACGCCGACGACCGTGAAATCGCTCTCGTCGGTATCGATGCCAAGCGCCTGGAAATGGAACTTGACCGACTCCCAGGCGCCGCGCGCGGTAATGGCCATCTTCTTGTGGTCGTAGCCTGCTGAACCGCCGGAGGCGAACGCATCGCCCAGCCAGAACCCGTAGCTGGCGGCGATCTCGTTGGCCGTGTCCGAGAACGTCGCGGTGCCCTTGTCGGCCGCCACTACCAGGTACGGATCATCGCCGTCATGCCGGACGACGCGGACGGGCGGCAGCACCTGCCCGGCATCGGTGTTGTCGGTGACGTCCAGCATCGCGGAAATGAACATCCGGTAGCAGGTCAGCACCTCGCCCTGGTACGCCTCACGGTCCGCAGGATCGGGCAGCTGCTTGCAGACGAATCCGCCCTTGGCGCCGGACGGCACGATGACCGAGTTCTTCACCTCCTGCGCCGCTGCCAGGCCGAGTATCTCGGTTCTGAAGTCCTCCGGCCGGTCTGACCAGCGGAGGCCGCCGCGGGCGACGTCGGCGAACCGCAGGTGCACGCCCTCGAACCTGGGCGAGTAGACGAAAAGCTCGAACCGCGGCCGCGGAGCAGGCAGGCCGGGCACCTTGGCCGCGTCGAGCTTGGCCACGAAGTAGGGCAGCCGGGCGCCCGCTGGCGCCTCGTCCTGGAAGTAGTTCGTCCGCAGCGTGGCCTGGATCAGGCCCCAGTAAGCCCGCAGGATGCGGTCCTGGTCGAGGCTGGCGACATCGTCAAGCTCGCCGCGGATCTCCTCGGCGAGCGCCTCGCTCCGCTCGCCTTCGCCTGCCTGCCGGTCAGGGTCGAACCTGGACTCGAACAGCCGCACCAGCAGCCTGGTCACCGTCACGTTCGCGCGCAGCACCCGCTGGACGTAATCCTGGCTGAACGTGGTGCCCGTCTGGCGCAGGTACCTGGCGTACGCGCGCAGCACCACCACCTGCCGCCAGGTGAGATGCGCGTCGAGCACGAGCGCGTTGAAGCCGTCGTCCTCGATCTGCCCGTGCCACAGGGCACCCAGCGCGCCTTCGAGCAGGCCCTTCACCGAGTCAAGCGAGGCGGGCACCCGGGATCCGGAGGCCGGCCGGGCCGGGCCGGCCGCGTCCTGGCCGGAACCGGCCGCGTCCTGGCCGGGACCGGCGGAGTCACCGGCGGTGCCGCTCCTGCGCAGCCCGAAGTCGTATATCCAGAACGGCTCGGCGGCGCCGGGCCCGGAGAACTCGTAGGGGTGCTCGTCCACCACGTCGACGCCCATGTGCTGGAGCCTGGGCAGCACGTCGGTGAGCGTGATGGGGGATCCGGTCCGGTAGATCGTGAGCCGCCAGACCCGCCTGCTGGCCGACGACGCGCTGGTTGCCTTATCATGCTGAACCGGCACGCCGCCGACGAAGCCGACCGACTCCCAGAACTCGAATGCCACGTTCTCGCCCGACTCGCGCAGCTCAAGGATCCTGGTCAGGTCGCCGACCGCAGCGGCGGCTGGGACGTCGGTCTTGTAGGTGTCGGGAATGGCGTCACCGCACATCGCGAGCAGCGCCCGGGCCCGCTGCGGGCCAAGCACCCTGGCCGCCTCCGCGGCCAGATCGTCGTCCCACGACCTGACCACGGCGGCTAGTTCCTTCTCCAGCTCGGCCTCGTCCACCTCGGGCAGCATGCTGCCGTGCGCGGACCTGACCACGATGTGCAGCCTGGCCACGGACGACTCGCCGACCATCACGCTGTACCCGACCGATACCCCGTTCAGCGCCCTGAGCAGGATCTCCTGCGCACGCAGCCTGACCTTGGTGGTGTATTTGTCCCTCGGCAGGTAGACCAGGCAGGACATGTACCTGCCGTAGATGTCCTTGCGCAGGAAAAGCCGGGTCTGGGTGTGGTCGCGCAGGCGGAGCACGCCGTCCGCGATCGGGGCTAGCTCGGGGACGGAGATCTGGAAGAGCTCTTCCCGCGGGTAGTTCTCCAGGAACTCGGCGAGATCCTTGCCGTCGTGGCTATCGGCGGTCAGGCCGAGGACCTCAAGGACGCCGGCCAGCTTGCGCCGCAGCACCGGGATCCTGGTGATGCTCTCCGAGTAGGCGACGTGCGTATACAGGCCGAGGAACCGGTACTCGCCCGCCACTTCGCCCGCGTCGTCCAGCCGCTTCACCGCCACGTAGTCGAGGTAGCTGGGCCGGTGCACGGTGGACAGCGAATTGGCCTTGGTCAGGATCAGCCGCTGCGGATCGCGTGCCCTGGCCCTTACCTCTGGCGGCAGCGCGGCGAAGGAGCTTGAGCTCTGCCGGTCGTGCCGCAGGATGCCGAGGCCGGTGCCGGCCACCGCGCGCAGCATCATCCCGTCCGGCCCGTCCACCAGGTCGTACTCACGGTAGCCGAGGAAGGTGAAATGACCGTCGGCAAGCCAGCGCAGCAGTGCCTCGATCTCGGCGGGCGCCTCGGCCGCGGCAGCCGTCTCCGGCGCCGCCTCGGACATCGCGAGGTCCTCGGCAAGCTGCACGGCCCTGGCCCGCATCCGCGACCAGTCCTCCACGGCGACCCGCACGTCACCGAGCACTCGCTGCAGGTCCTCGGTCAGCCGCGCGGCCTCGGCGTCGTCGGCGAGCACCCCGATCTCGATATGCGTCCAGGACTCTGCGATCTCGTCGTGCGCGGCCGGCGACCCGTCGATCAGGCCGAGCACGCCGCGCAGCGTCCCTGTCACGTCCCTGCGTACGCGCAGCTGCGGGTGGATCACCCGGTGCGCCGCCAGGTCGTGCCTGGCCAGCTCCATCGTCACCGAGTCGACGAGGAAGGACATGTCGTCGGTGACGATGTCGAGCACCGCGCCGGCCGGCTCAAGCGAGGCAGCCCCGGCCGCCCTGATCCGGACCAGCGCACGGCCCTGCGGCCGGTGCGCGGCGAAGACGGCCTGCTCGGTCGCCACGGCGGCGATCCGCTCCGGCCCGGCCGCGGCGAGATCTTCGGCCGGGACATGGCGGTAGTAGGCCTGCAGGTAACTCAGCAGGTCGCCTACCCCGGCGTCACCGCTGGCCAGCCGGGCCGCCGCGGTCAGCAGGGCAAGCTTGTCGTCGCCCGCGTGCTCTGCCATCGGTGCCACTCCTTTGTGTGCCGGGCCGGCCGCCGTCCTGCCAGGCCGTTACAACCAATCTCGCAGTTCCCACAGCAGCGGGTAATAGCGCAGCGGCACTCGATTGTGCAGATATGGCGCACCGGTCGACCCGCCGGTTCCGGATTTCGTGCCGATCTGCCGCTCCACCATCTGAACGTGCCTGGCCCGCCAGAGTCCCGCCATCTCATCATGCGTCAGCAGGTCCTCGGCAAGCTGCCAGAGCTCGTCGTGACTTGCCCGGTCCCTGGCGATCGAGACGAGCGAGCTCAGCACCTGATCAGCATCCTTGACGGGCAGCCCGCGGGCGGCGAGGAGGCAGAGATACGCATCCCAGAGTGACGGCTCGGCCAGCCGCCGGGCAAGCCGGCCGCGCTCGGACTCGGTCAGCCCGCGGAAGCGGGCGAGGAATTTCCTGTCCTTCGCCCCGGACAGGAACTCAAGCTCACGGAACTGCACGGACTGGAAGCCGCTAGCGGGTGCGAGGATCGCGCGGAACTCAAGGAAGTCCTGCGGGGTCATCGTCTCGAGCACGTCGATCTGGTTGACCAGCAGCCGCTCGATGACATGCGCCCGGCGGAGCAGCTGCCTGGCCCGCCACGTCTCGTCCGCCGTCATCGCGTCGCGTGCCGCGCCGAGCTCGTGCAGCAACTGCTGGAACCAGAGCTCGTACGCCTGGTGGACGGTGATGAACAGCAACTCGTCATGAGCCGGCGGATCGGCCTGCGGGACCTGCTGAGCGAGCAGTTCGGGCAGCCGGAGATAACTGCCGTAGGTTAGCCTGCCGCCCTCTTCGCCGAATCGCCGGTCCGGCGGCTGCCCGGCCCGGCCCGCTGACGTCGTCACCGTGCCTCCCCCGGCGCGAAGGAGGCCAGCACCTCCGGGTTCGCCAGCGCATCCGGGTCGGCCGCCTCGGCGAGCGGGGTGCCGAGCAGGATCTTCCTGACCGGCACCTCGAGCTTCTTGCCGGACAGCGTACGCGGGATGCCAGGGACCTGATGAATCTCGTCCGGCACGTGCCGCGGCGAAAGCTCGGCGCGCAGCCTCGAACGGATCCGGGCGACCAGCCTGTCGTCCAGCGCGCAGCCGTCGGCAGGCACCACGTACAAGATGAGCCGGCCGTCCCTGCCGAGCCCGCCGGTATCCACTACCAGGCTGTCGGCGATCTCCGGCAACCGCTCCACGACGCGGTAGAACTCGCTGGTGCCCATCCGGACGCCGCCCCTGTTCAGGGTCGCATCGGAGCGGCCGTAGATGACGCAGCCGCCGTCCGGCAGGATCATGATCCAGTCCCCGTGCCGCCACACTCCAGGGTAATCGGCGAAGTAGCTGGACGCGTATCGCTCGCCGCCCGGATCGTTCCAGAAGCCGACCGGCATTGACGGCATCGGCTGCGTAATAACCAATTCTCCGACTTCGCCGACGACGGGGTTGCCGCGCACGTCGTATGCCGCCACCTTCGCGCCCAGGCAACTGCCCGCGATCACGCCGGCCCGTACCGGGAGCAGCGGGCTCGGCCCGACGAATCCGGTGCACAGGTCGGTTCCGCCGGAGAAGGAGCCGAGCACCAGGTCGCTGCCCACCTCGGCATAGACCCAGCGGAAACCCTCCGGCGGCAGGGGCGACCCGGTGGATCCGAGGCCGCGGAGCTTCGACAGGTCATGCCGGGCGGCTGGCCGCAGTTCCGCCTTGGCGCAGGCAAGCAGGTACGGTGCGCCCGTTCCGGCGTAGGTCACGCCGGTTTCTGCGATCAGCCGCCAGAGCGCGCCGGTGTCCGGATAGGTCGCGCTGCCGTCGTACAGCACCACGGTCGCGCCCGCGAGCAGGCCGCCGGCCAGGTAGTTCCACATCATCCAGCCGGTCGTGGTGTACCAGAAGAAGGTGTCAGCCGGGCCGAGGTCCTGGTGGAAGGCGAGTACCTTCAGGTGCTCAAGCACGATCCCGCCATGGCCGTGCACGATCGGCTTGGGCAGGCCGGTGGTGCCGGAGGAGTACAGCACCCACAGCGGATGGCTGAACGGGACTTCGGTGAACTCCGGCGGCGCTGCCGCGTCACCAGGGCGACCGGGGTCGCCAGCGGCGCCAGGGTCGCCAGCGGCGCCAGGGTCGCCAGCGGTGCCAGGGTCGCCAGCGGTGCCAGGGTCGCCGCCGGGCAGGGCAGCCCAGCTGATCGCGCGCAGGCCGGCCGCGGCCAGCCGCTGCTCCAGGCCAGGGCTGCGGACCAGCACGACCGCGGCGAGGCCGGGCAGCGCGGCCGCGATGGTCGCGACCTCGTCCTGCCGGTCGAAGGCCTTCCCGCCGTAGGTGTAGCCACCGACTGCGATCAGCACCTTCGGCGAGATCTGCGCGAACCGGTCGATCACGCTGGCCGGGCCGAAATCCGGCGAGCACGACGACCAGATAGCACCCAGGCTGGCGGTGGCCAGCATGGCGATCAGCGCCTCAGGGACGTTGGGCAGGTAGGCGGCAACGCGGTCACCCGCCGTGACGCCGAGCGCGCGCAGCCCGGCCGCCGTCCCTGCCACCGCCCGCTCAAGCTCTCCGTAGCTGATGGTGCCGCCGTTGCCGTCCTCGCTCCGGTAGATCACCGCCGTCCTGGCCGGGTCCTCGCGGGCGGCCCGGAGCGCGTTCCGCGCGTAGTTGAGCGTGGCGCCGTCGAACCAGCGCACGTCCGGCATCGTGCCGCCGCTCAGCGGCGGTCCGGTGCCCCGGTCGCCCAGCACCCCGAAGTATTCCCAGACCGACTCCCAGAAGGCGGCGGTCTCGGCCACCGACCAGTCCCAGAGCTGGTCGTGCCCGGCCAGGTCGAGACCGCGGTGCGCAGCCAGCCAGCGGGCGTAGCCGGTGACCCGCGCCGCGGCGATGGACTCCGGCGTAGGCTCCCAGAGCACAGCGCCGTAGTCCCGCCCGGCGAGTGCGGCAGCGGCGGCGGAGCCGGAAGCAGGCGTCGGCTGATCATCCGTGCGCATAGGCCCAGCATGAGACGTCCGGCCGGTGACCCGCAACGCCGGGTCCGGTGCGGCACCATCGGCAGCGTACGGCCGGGACGGGACGGGTAGGCGTATTCCATGACTTCAGCAAGCAGCGGGACCGGCGATCGGGCCGAGACAGCTCCGGCCCCCGGCCGACCCGAGACAGCTCCGGCCCCCGGCCAGCCCGAGACAGCTCCGGCCCCCGGCCGGCCGGAGGCAGCTGCGGCCGCCGAGATACCCGAGCGGGAACTGCCTGGCCAGGTCGCCGAGCTAGTCGAGGATGTGACCGAATCGCACTCGCCGGCCCGGGTAAGGCGGCTGGTAGCCGCTACCGCGCGGGTCGCGGGCCGGGGCGGGCAGATTACCTGGCATGGTGCTCACTCGGCCGGCCGGTGGCTGGCCGACCAGGTGATCGCGATGGCGCCTCGGCTGCCGGTCCGCGACCAGGCGACCCTGCAGCGGCAATTCCCTGGCTACTCGCCCGAGGAACTTGCCGATGCATTGATCCGCGGCTCATCCCGGGCCGCGGCGAGCGTCGGCGCGGCGGTCGGCGCGTCCATGGTGCTGCCCGTCATTCCGGCGGCGCCAGTGGAGATCGTGACCGAGACGCTGGCCCTGGTGGGGATCGAGCTCAAGCTGATCGCGGAATTGCACGAGGCATACGGGATGCGGGCGCCAGGCTCGGCGCCTGAGCGCATGGCCGCCTACGTGGCGGCCTGGGCGAATCGGCGCGGAGTGGCGCTCGCGCCGGGCGGGATCGTCCTCGCGGTGGGATCGCCGCTGCGCCGCCGGCTGCAGCGCAGGCTGCTCGCCCGGGCGGGCCGGAGCGCCACCTCGCTCGGCCCGATGCTCACCGGCGCCATGGCCGGCGCGGCGCTCAACCGGCACGAGACCCGCCGCCTCGGCCGGCAAGTCAGGGACGACCTGCGGCGGCGGACATCGCAGCGGTCTGGTCAGCCCGCCGATGGCATGGTCAGCAGCTGAATCGCGCGAATTACGGCGGAGATCTCGGTTAGGTCGGGCAGCACGAGGTCGGCCCCGGCGGCGCGGAGGTCGCCCTCGGTGCACCGCCCGGTGGCGATGGCGACCGACCGGGCACCGCCCATGTGCGCCGCCTCGACGTCTCTGGTCGAATCCCCGATGTAGACAGTCGATGCCTCGCCGAAAGGCACGCCGTACTTCTCCGAAGCCCGGCTTCTGGACATCATCAGCTGAGCGCCCTTCGGGTAGACCTCGGACCCGTAACCGCCGATCTCGAAGTCGAAGAATCCGTCCAGCCCGAACGCGCGCAGCTTCTGCACCGCGTTCGGCCTGATGGTGCCCGTCAGGACGGATTGCACCACGCCCGGCAGGCCGGCTACGGCCAGCACCGCCTCCCTGGCCCCGGGCAGGATGCGGCCGCGCTTGGCGAGCATCTCGCGCCGTCCGCCGAATGCCGCCGCGAGCTCGCTCACGAACCGGCCGAGTAGCTCGTCGCTGCCGTCGTCGGTCGGCGCCATCGCGGCCGGCACCGTCGGTGCGGCGTCGTTGCGCGCCAGGGCCTCGAAGAAGATCTCCGACTCGCTCTGGCCCGCCAATTGCGGCAACTGCACAAGCGGGCGGCCGGTGACCCGGCGGAAGGCATCGGCGTATGCGTCCCTGGTAACCCTGCTGACGTCGACGAGGGTCAGGTCTATGTTCCACAGAACTAGGCAGTGAATGAGTGCCTCCGGGGCGTTTAGGCCATGCAGAGCGTACCGCCGTCATCCCCGGGGGCAAGGCATTCCCGCAGTTGACGTCGGTTATTACCCCATATGCGGATAGCGGTAATCGACCGGCGGCACGAACAGTTCCTTGATCGTGCGGGCGTTCACCCAGCGGATCAGGTTGAAGATGGAGCCCGCCTTGTCATTGGTGCCGCTGGCCCTGGCACCGCCGAAGGGCTGCTGGCCGACAACGGCGCCGGTCGGCTTGTCGTTGATGTAGAAGTTGCCGGCGGTGAACCGGAGCGCCTCGGTCGCAGCCGCGATCGCCGCCGCGTCCCGGGCGATGATCGAGCCGGTCAGCGCGTATGGCGAGATATTCGCCGCCTGCGCGACCACCCGGTCATAGTCCGCGTCGTCGAAAACGTGCACGCCGAGGATCGGGCCGAAGTACTCGACGGCGAACACCTCGTCGGTCGGATCGGTGCACGCCAGCACGGTCGGCTGCACGAAATAGCCATCCGCGTCGCTGATCTCGCCGCCGGCCAGCACCCGGATGGACGGCCTGGTTTTGGCCCTGGCCAGCGCGTCGGCGTGGGTCGCGAGCGCCTTGTCGTCGATCACCGCGCCCATGAACAGGGAGAAGTCGGCCGACACGTCGCCCATCGCCAGCGACCGCACGGTCTGGACGAACTCGTCGCCCATCCGGTCCCAGACGGAGCGCGCGATGTAAGCCCGGGATGCTGCCGAGCACTTCTGGCCCTGGTACTCGAACGCGCCGCGGACCAGCGCCACGGCGAGCACGTCCGGATCGGCCGATGGGTGCGCGATGACGAAGTCCTTCCCGCCGGTCTCGCCGACCAGCCGCGGGTAGCCGCGGTAGCTTGCGATGTTCTGCCCGACGGTGCGCCACAGCTGCTGGAAGGTCGCGGTGGAGCCGGTGAAGTGGATGCCGGCCAGGTCCTCCTGCGCCAGCGCGACCCTGGACACGGTCCGGCCGTCGCCGGTCACCATGTTGATCACCCCGGGCGGCAGCCCGGCGGCCTCAAGCAGCCGCATCAGGTAATGCGCCGACAGTTGCTGGGTATGCGACGGCTTCCACACCACCACGTTGCCCATCAGCGCGGGCGCGGTCGGCAGGTTGCCGGCTATGGAGGTGAAGTTGAACGGCGTGACGGCCAGCACGAATCCCTCGAGCGGGCGGTATTCCAGCCGGTTCCACGCGGCGCTTGACGACTCGGGCTGCTCGGCGAGCAGCCGCCTGCCGTAGTGCACGTTGTATCGCCAGAAGTCGATGAGCTCGCAGGCGGCGTCGATCTCGGCCTGGTAGACCGACTTGGACTGACCGAGAATGGTGCTCGCGTTGATCGTCGCCCGCCACGGCCCGGCGAGCAGTTCCGCGGCCTTCAGGAAGATCGCCGCCCGGTCGTCGTAGGACAGCGCGCGCCAGCCGGGCGCGGCCCGCCTGGCCGCGTCGATGGCCGCCATGACGTCGGTTTCCGTCACGTTGCCCAGCTCGCCGAGCACGTGCCGGTGGTTGTGCGGCTGCACGATCTCGACCCGGTCGCCGCCTCCCATCCGCTGCCGGCCGCCCGCCGTCATCGTCAGCTCGGCCCGCTGGCTGGCCATTTCCTTGACCCTGGCCTCGAGCACGGCGCGGTCCTGGCTGCCAGGCGCGTACTGCCTGACCGGCTCGTTGACTGGCGGCGGAACGTTAGTGACAGCATCCATGGATTTATCGTCGCACGAACGGGCGGAAACGCCTCACTCGGTCAGGAACGCTAGCTCCTGGCTGGCGTACCACATGAGCTCGTGCCCCTCCGCGCTGTCCACCGCGAATCTGGCGTCGTCATCGCCTTTATCCGCCTTGGGCAGCGCGGCGATCGCCGCTCGGATGTCATCGGCAGCGCGGCGATCGTCGACATGACCAGAGACAAGAAGATTTACGGAGACTGCTCCGTCGATCTCGACCGCCGCAGGCTCGTCCGGTGCGGTGATCTTCACGATCCGCTCGTCCGGGATCTCGACCGCGAGGACGACTCGCCGGGGCGGCGCGTCGGGCTCGTCAAGCAGCATCCGGAGCGATGCCCTGGCCGCCTGGGCCATCGCGGCGTACTCAAGCTCCTCCAGGTCACCGCTGACGTACGACTCCCGCAACGCGGGCGTGACTGCGAACCCGCGCAGCGGCGGCTGGCCGATATCGGTGCCGGCCAGCAGCGCTGCCAAGGCTGGCAGCGTGCAGGGCAGGTAGACGCGCACGGGCCCTCCAGAAGGTCTGGCAGTGGTGCGCCGCAGCCGACGCCGGATTCGGGCGGACACCTGCGCACTCCCCGGATGAGCGGGAGAGTGAGGATGAGTGTGCCAGTCCCGGGGCCGCGTGGCCGGGAAATCGGGTTTGCTACGGGCAAGCCGGCGCCTTTAGGGGTTTGGTGGCGCCGGGAGCACCTGCGGCACCGGGAGCATCTGGGGCGCCGGGGGCACCTGGGGCGCCGGGGGCTCTTCCAGGACAGTCAAAGCTGAGGCCGGCCGAGCCGGACGGCGAGCCAGGGCGGCGAGCACCGCGGCCACGGCGTCCGCTACTGACTCGTGTTCCCAGATACGGACGACCTCCCATCCGGCGGCGGCTAGCGCTGCGTCGGCGGCCCGGTCACGCTCGACGTTCCTGCGCAGTTTCGGGTCCCAGTAACCCACGTTGACAGCGGGCTTGCTGCCGTGCTCGGGGCAGGAATGCCAGAAGCAGCCGTCGACGAAGACCGCCACCCGGCGAGCGGTGAACGCGATATCCGGCCGGACCCGCTTTCCGCCGGTGAGGTCCAGGCGATAGTCCTTGCGGTAGCGGTAGCCCCGGCCGTGCAGGGCACGGCGCAGCGCAAGCTCGGGCTTGGTGTCGGTGCGCCGGTTGGCGCGCATGTTCGCCGAGCGGCCCGGGCTGGACGGATGCGGGTAATCGGCCACGGCGCCCAACGTTAGAGCAGCCGGCCGGCCCCCGTCAGCCACCCCGAGCGCCAGGTCGTTAAGCCGCTAAAGCAGCCGGCCGCCTTCAGCCATGCTTGTTGAACGAGTTGACGGATGCCAGATGCGGGTCGTGCTGCACTGAGCGATAGCCGGCGGGTCATGGGCTCCCTCTGCCATCAATGCAATGCTGCTGGCGGGGGAGCGTGAAGGAGTGCTGCACGCTTGGAATGGTCCAGGGGGCAGGCCGCGAGCCGCGCTCGGTCACCAACCATGCTCAGTCCGGGGCTCCGAAAACGGTCTGGGCAAGGCTGTCGTAGCGGCCGCGGGAAGCCGACTCGGCTTCCCGCGCTGTAGTGGTAACGCGACGTATTCAAGGGTGACGAATAGATCCAGTGGCTTGGCTAGCTGGTATGGCGCAGTGCTGGTGGCCGGTAAGACGTGGGGGCGTGGCTGGTTCAGGGCTGGGCGTAGCGGGCCAGCAGGGGATGAGCACCTGGGCGTTGGGGCTGCCCAGGCCGGTGACCAGGTCCCATCTCTAGTGTGAAGGCCACCCGACAGCGTCGAAGACCGCCACAGGATCGAGGTAGTCACGCCAGCGACTGACCTTGCGGTCCACGATCGTGAGCACCGAGATGTACCGGTTGGCGTAGGGAGCTCCGGTCGGGACGACCCGGCCTTGTGAGGCGTACTCGAGCACGACGACTCCGGTGCTGGGGTCGTGATGGACAGCGAGATCGTGGCACCGGTCCAAGACGAACGTGTCGCCGTACGGGCGGTATAGCTCTGCAACGGCCTGGCGGCCCTCGATGTGCCGCGGGTAGCCGGGAGTGGTGATGATGTAGTCAAAGATGACGTCTTCGGCCAGCAGGTCGAAGAAGTGCTCGCCATCGGCGAGGCCGTTGAGCCCCTCCTCGATAATCCGGAAGAACGGGTCCAGCGCCTTGAAGTCGTCGAGGTCGTTGATCGTGATCACCGCGCCGTCCTTTCTACGCCCAGGCTTGTGCGGTTCGCCGGGCGAAGCTGGCGAACCTGATCGGCGGCACTCCGGTGACGTTCTGGACGTCGCTGTTAGGCCGGGAGCCGTGGCCGGAGGCGATGGTCTCGGTCAGCATGCGGAGCATCTGGCCGTACTCGGCGGGTACGCCGGCCGCGACAGTGCCGTCGATCCATGCATTGCGGTCGATGTCGTTGTGTTTTGCTGGCTGGCCGGTGACGTCGGCGATGATGTCGGCCGCGTCGCTCACCGTGAGCGCCTCGGGTCCGGTCGGTGCGTACTGGGCGCCGGCGTGGGCGCCGGGGCTGGCGAGTGTCGCGGCCGCGACGGCGGCAATGTCCTCGGCGTCGACGAAGGCCTGGCGCCGTCTCCGGTGGGCACCGTGATCACGCCGTCGACGGGTCTGAGGAATGTCTGGCTGAAATTCTGCATGAACCAGGCGGGACGCAGGATGGAGTGCGTGACGGCGCCTCGGCCCATGAGGTCGAGCTCGACGGCCCGGTGGGCGACCTGTGGCGGGGGCTGGTCGGTGCCGAAGGCGCTGAGGTAGGTGACGTGACGCACGCCGGCGGCCTCGGCGAGATCCAGGAAGCTCGACACCTGGCCGGCGAAGTCCGTTCTCATGATCGGCGCCACAAGGTAGACGCGGTCGGCGTCCTCGAGGGCGGGGCGGTGGGTGGCCGGGTCGTCCCAGTCGAAGCGCACATCCGCCCCGTTGCGTGCCGCCGTGCGGACGCTGAGACCGAGCTTGGTCAGTCTGCCGGCGACTCGGGAGCCGGTCTTTCCGGTACCGGCGAGCACGAGCGCGTTGGAAGATGTATTAGCCATGACTCGATCCTGCGGGCGACTATCTAGTGAATCAATGCGCTTGACGCTCGATTCATTACGTAAGACACTCATGCCGTGGACGTTCTACAAGATCACCTTGCCAGGGCTCGCGCGTCCGGTGGCGTCTTTGCCCGGTCGGTGGCCCAGCCTCCGTGGGGCCTGCGGCTGCCCGGCACCATCCAGCTGGCGGTGCATGCCGTTGTCCGGGGACGGGCGTGGTTGTGGCTCGACGATCCGCACGCCGCACTCGAGCTCGCGCCCGGCGACGTGGCGCTCGTCCTGGGCGGCCCCGACCACCACATCGCTCACGAACCCGCCGCGACCTGCCTGTCGCCAGAGCAGTTCCGAGCTCGCCATGCCGGCGATGATCCCTCCGGCGATCCGCGCGCGAGCGTGTTCCTGTGCGGCGCATACCGGTTCTCCGGCGACGTCGGCCGAGGCCTGCTCGAGGCGCTTCCGCCGATCCTTCCGCTCTCCGCGGCCGCCGATGACCCCCTGCACGACGTCATCGCCCTGCTGTCCCGTGAGCTCGCCGCCTCCGCGCCCGGCCAGCAGACAGTGCTCGACCGGCTCCTGGACGTCCTTCTGGTGCTCGCCCTGCGCGCGTGTTTCCAGCGGAGTGCCAATGCGCCCCGCTGGTATCGGGCGTCGGCCGATCCGAGGCTCAGCCCGGCGTTGAGTGCCATGCATGCGGACGCCGCCCACCCGTGGACGGTGCCAGAACTGGCCGCCGTCAGCGGGCTGTCACGGGCAGCTTTTGCGCGAAGCTTTCAGCAGGCACTCGGTCTGGCACCCATGCAGTACCTGACCGACTGGCGCATGACGCTGGCGCGAGATCACCTGCGCACAGGCGAGTTGACACTGACGCAGATCGCCGCGCGCGCCGGCTACGCCTCGCCCTACGCCTTTGCCGCGGCGTTCCGCCGTCACCACGGCCGCCCGCCCGGCCAGTGGCGCCAACGAGAGCTGGACCGACCCGACATCAATCAGGCAGCGCCCGCCGACGACATCCACACCCGATGACGGCGCCTGCTTTCGCGCAGCGGGCACGCGACCGCGCCGCCGACCTACGCTGACCAGCCCGCCGACGGGGATAGTGGCCGGCGCGGCCGGTGGCAGGTGAGAGATACCAGCTTTCACATCGATGTGCCCGCGGCTAGAGCCCTCAGCCGGTAACGGCGATTACGTCAACCCAGCTGCCGACATGCAGTCCGGGCCGCTGTTTGAATACGCCGCCACGGTGACCGGTCTCATGCGTTGTGACGGGCCTGCATGGCGTGCAGTTGGTGCGGCGCTCTCCGCTTGCCGGAGGCGCGCCAGCAGGCGCTGTGCAGCCATGTCAGGGTCGGGCTTGCGTGAACCTTTGAGGACCTGCCGTTGACCTGCGGCCGACCTGGGATGTACCTGGCGACCTGGCACCGATGCTGGCGGGGGGTCAAATATCCGGTGTCACCTGCGCAGTCTCTGGCGGGGTGACGGTGTTAGTGAAGGTTGAAGCTGTGGAACACGTCGGTGACGGCGTGGAAGAATTGCTGGATCAGGTTCACGGTGTCGTGTGGCGCAAGGAATAGCCCGACGAACGTCTCTGGCGGCTAGGCCATCAGACTGTCCAGCGGAATGCCGAGCAATTCGGAGAGTCGCTCGGTGGTAGAACGCAACCCGCTGTGATGCACCCCGAGCATGCCGACCGCCTCGGCAGCCAGCACATTGGCCTCGATGTCGTCGATAAAGATGCATTCGGCAGGATCAAGCCGCAGCAACGCGGTGACGTGCAGGAAGATCCCCGGCTCCGGCTTTCGCATGCCGGCCTCGCTGGAGATCACTACGGCATCGAACAGCTCAGGGAATAGGTGCCGCGGGTAGTCGTGCGCGCCCCACGAGTTGGACAGCAGCGCGGTCCGGAATCCGGCCCGGCGGATGGCGCGCAGCGCACCATGCATCGCCGAGTCCAGCAGCGTAGCGGCGAACATTCTCGCCAGCAAGCCATCCGCAGGCACAGGTCCGCCATCGACTCGGGTGAGCTGGCTAGCGAGCAGCCGCTCGAACTCCTCGTCCGTGCACTCGCCGCGCTCAAGCGCGTGGATTGGATTGCGTGCTCCGTCTGGGTTGTAGGCCTGGGTGACCCATGGCCGCATGACCGCCGCGTAGCTATCGCGATCAACGCCCTCCGCCTCGATCCACGCGTCGACCGTCTCACGGATCGGGTTCGTCAGCACGCCGCCCCAGTCGGTGATCACCCCCCGCACCCTGGGGCGAGCGCCGGACTGGCTAACTGATCGGCTGGCTGATCGGCTGGCTGATCGGCTGGCTAGGTCGCCAGGGCCACTCTCGTCAGGCACGTTCTCGATGGTAGGTGACCCGGCCTTGGCGGTGATCGCGGCTACCTCAGCCAGGCGCCTGGCCTGGGGGTTCGCGGTGCGATGGGCAACATCCTCAGATCATTCAGGCTGTTGCAACCGCCGCGTAAATCCATCGAACATTTTTTCGGCACGGCGGCGGAAAGGGGTCGGTTCTGTCGGTAGCTGTCGATATCTTTAGCGAAGAAGGTACAGCCAGCAGCTTGGATCCGGGAGGAGGGCCAATGCGAGAAGAACCTATTCGCCCTCCCGGGCCGCCTGCCGGAGTTCCCCCGGTAGCGTCCGCTGGACAGGCTGCCATGCCGTCTGCCCCCGGTCCCGCGCCCGCCGTCCCGCCCGAGCCCGCTAGTCCCGAGCCCACCGGTCACGCTCCCGCCGGTCCCGCTCCCGCTAGTCCCGAGCCCGCCGGTCCCGCCCCCGCTAGTCCCGAGCACGCCGGTCCCGCCCCCGCTGCTGGTCTCGCGTCCGCGGATCCTGCGCCCGCGGCGTGCACGGACGACGACGAGCCGCTTGACGCGGAGGCATGCACG
>Ga0070698_100000881_pt1 | contig 33008 bp, 26 predicted proteins | sample KBSK1502metaG_FD_65477 | JGI IMG/M metagenome (GOLD analysis project Ga0070698, IMG submission 65477) | Corn, switchgrass and miscanthus rhizosphere microbial communities from Kellogg Biological Station, Michigan, USA - KBS K1-50-2 metaG | ecosystem: Host-associated > Plants > Roots >... | reverse complement strand
GAGATTTTCCATCGGACTGGAGGACGCCGACGACCTCATCGCGGACTTTGCGCAGGCCCTGGCGCAACTGTAAGTGATCAAGTTCACGAATGTCTTCAAGGCCTTCCCCAAAGGGGGGCTCGCCCTGAAGGACGTCTCCTTCCACATCGCCAAGGGCGAGTTCGTGTTTCTCACCGGGCACTCCGGCGCCGGCAAGTCGACCGTCTTGAAGCTCGTGTTCGCCGAAGAGCCCGTGACGAGCGGCGAAGTGCGCGTGTCCGGGTTCAACGTGGCGGAGCTGCGCCCCAAAGACGTGCCGATGCTGCGCCGCCGGCTCGGCATCGTGTTCCAGGACTTCCGCCTCCTGGAAGACCGCACCGCGGAGGAAAACGTCGCGTTCGCGCTCGAAGTCACGGGCGCCAGACGCTCGACCATCGGCGCCAGGGTGATGCGCGTGCTCACCCAGGTGGGGCTCGCCGCCAAGGCGCAGGCCTACCCCCGCGAGCTGTCCGGGGGCGAGCAGCAGCGCGTCGCGATCGCCCGCGCCCTGGTCAATGAGCCCACGGTGCTGCTCGCCGACGAGCCAACCGGCAACCTGGACGAGCGGGCCACCCGCGGCGTGTTCCAGCTGCTGCGCGACATCAACGCGAGCGGCACCGCGGTCCTGATGGCCACGCACGATCTGGACTTGGTGCGCCAGGCGCCCTACCGCGTGATCGAGCTGCAGGAAGGAGCGCTCGTGTACGACTCCGTCGTGGACGAGCCACGCGACCAGGCGGCGTCGCCGTGAACCTCACGATCCGCGAGGCGCTGCTCACGTTCCGCCGGGCGCCGCTCCTGTCCGCGCTCTCGGTGACGACCATCGCCTTCTCGCTGTTCGTGGTCGGGCTGTTCGGGCTGGTGGCGGTGAACCTGCAGGACGCCCTGCGCGGTGTGGCAGAGCGCGTGGAGATCGTGGCCTACCTCCTCCCGGGCACGCCGATCGAGACCATCACGCTCGCGGAGAAGGACATCGAAGCGTTCCCCGAAGTGCAGTCGGCCGTCTACGTGAGCGAGGACTCGGCGCTGGCGCGCGCGCGCGGGGAGCTGGTCGAGTTCCGCGACGTGCTGCAGGAGCTGGAGCGCAATCCCCTGCCGGCCTCCATCGAGCTGAAGCTGAAGCCGCGGTTTCGCGACGTCCAGCACGTCAACGAGGTCGCGGACCGACTGCGCGGGTTTGGGTTCGTGGACGACGTTCGCTTCGGCCGGGACTGGGTGGAGAAGCTGGACCGGCTGCGCCAGGTCGCCGCGGCGGTCGGCCTCGTGGTGGGCGCCGCGTTCGCCGTGGTGGCGATCATCATCATCGGCACCACGATCCGGATGGCGGTGCTGCAGCGCAGTCGCGAGATCGCGATCATGCGCCTGGTGGGCGCGACCGACGGCTTCATCCGGCGGCCCTTCCTGCTGCAGGGCGCGATCAAGGGCCTGCTGGGCGGCCTCGTGGCCATGGGGCTCGCCTACGGCGCCTACACGCTCATCAATCGCTGGCTGATCCAGGCGGCGTTCTTCTCGAAGGAGCAGGCGGTTGCGCTCGTCGGCTTTGGGATGCTCATCGGCTTCTTTGGCAGCGCGGCGTCGGTCGGCAGACACCTACGACGAGTGTGAGGCGTCGCGGAGAGACGTCACGGACAGACGTCACGGAAAGACGTCACGGCGGGTACGGTTTCCCGCGACGCCTCTCCGTGACGCTTCTCTGCTACGTCGTCTACGCGACGTCTCTTTTTTCTCAACGCCCCCAACCCTTCGATCAGCAACTACGGGATAACCAGCAACGGCTCGAAGGCATCCGCCGCGAGCGGTCCGACGTCGAGCAGGAGCTCGAGCGACTGCGCACCCAGGCCCATTCGCTCTCCGACGAGCTCGCGAACATCGAGCGCCAGAAGGAGACGACCAACCGGATCGTGAACGAGCTGGACCGTCAGATCGCCGGGCTCTCGGACCAGATCGACCGGAGCACGGTCGACCTGCTGCTCGCCCAAAACGCACTGGCCGAGAAACGCGCGGTGCTCGAGCGGCGGCTGGTGGACATCTACAAGCGCGGCGCCCTGTACGCCTATCAGGTGCTGCTCGCCGCCGAGAGCTTCGGCGACCTGTTGTCACGCTACAAGTACCTGTACCTCGTGAGCCGGCAGGACCGGCTGCTCGCCAACGACATGTCCAAGCTGCAGCGACGCATCGGGCGAGAGCGCGAGACCCTGGTGGACGCGCGCGACGCGCTGGCGCGGCGCAAGAGCGAGCGCACCCAGGAGCTGGACCGGTATCTCGCGCTCGAGCGGGAGCGGCAGGCGTCGCTCTCCGCCACCCGGCGCAGCGCGCGCCAGGCGCTCGAGCGGCTGTCCGAGCTCGAGCGCGACGAGAAGAGCCTGAACGACCGGATCGCGGCGCTCGAGCGGGCCCGGCTCGAAGCGGAGGCGCGTGGAGCGGCGGCCGCGGCCGCGATCACCACCGCGGACCTGGGTCAGCTCGACTGGCCGGTGGACGGACGGATCCTCTACCGCTTCGGCACCGCCACGGGGCCGAACAAGACGCGCCTTCCGTGGCACGGCATCGGCATCGCGGCGCCCACAGGGACGCCGGTGCGGGCCGTGGCCGCCGGCACGGTGAGCCTGGCCGGCCCGCTCGGCACGTACCTCACCTCGGTGTTGATCGATCATGGGGGCGGCTACTACACCTTCTACGGATACCTGAGCGACGCGGCCGTGGCTCCGGGGGAGCGCGTCCTCAAGGGGCAGCTCGTCGGCCACGTGGGCGGCGGGTCGAGCGACCAGGGACCGCATCTGCACTTCGAGATCCGTGGCAGGGGCGGCATAGCCTTAGATCCTGTGAACTGGTTGAAATCTCGACGCTAGAACGAAAGGCGTCCCGCGACGCCTTCTGGATTAGGTTTCTCCCGCCACCCCAATGCGGTCCGGCGCGGTTTTTTTCCCCCGATCCAGCGCCGCCTCCACCTGTGTGAACAGGTCCTCGGGGCGCAGCACCTCGGAATGCGGGAAGGCGACGACGCCCGCGGACAGGCCCGGGACCTTGCCGGGGCCCAGGTCGGGGAAGCTGTGCCGCAGCAGCAGCTGGCGCAGCCGCTCGACGAACTGGCGCCCGCCCTGCGCGTTTGTCTCCGGGAGGATCAGCGCGAACTCGTCGCCGCCGTAGCGTGCCACGAAGTCGGGCGCGCGGATCTCGCGCTGCATCATGGCGCCGAGCTCGCCGAGCACCCGGTCGCCGGCCTGCTGGCCGAGCCGCTCGTTGATGTCGCGCAGCCGGTCGACGTCGATCACCACGAGGGCGAAGTGCAACGAGTAGCGGCGCGCGCGCTCGAACTCGTCGCGCAGCCGGCGATCGAGCCCGTCGAGACTCGCGCATCCGGTGAGCACGTCGGTGACGCCGGCGCTGATCTGCCGACGATAGATCGCCGCGCGCCGCTCCTCGTTTTCCAGCACGCGCGCGGCGGCCTGGGCGATCGTGTTGGCGAACGCCACGTCCTGGGTGCGGAGCCGGGGATCGCCCTGCACCGTCCGCAGGAAGAACACGCCCGCGGCGCGGCCCTGCACGAACACGGGCAGTGCCACCGCCGCCTGCACGTTCACCTCGATCTCCTGCTGCTGCCAACGCTTGCGGATCGTCTCGAACAGGGGATGATCGTGCACGTCGTGGATGATGACAGGGCGCTCGGTGCGGATCGCCTCCTGAATCTCGGGATAGCGCTCCAGCTCGACGCGGAGGTCGCGGATGGCCGGGTTCTCGTACACGGCCACCACGCGCCCCTTGTCCTCGCCGGGCGCCGTCAGCACGAACGAGCAGTGCGTCAGGCCGAACGCCTGCCCCACCCGGCGGACCAGCGTCTGGAAGATCTCGTCGGCGCGCAGCGCGGCCGACACTTCCTGGAAGATGTCGAACAGCAGGTCCCGGGTGCGCAGCGCGTCGCGCGCTTCGTGCAGCTCGCGGCGGAGCCGCAGGTCCGCGTCGATCCGCGCTCGCAGCTCGCCGAAGTGCACGGGGGTCGTCATGGCGTCCTGGGCTCCGGCCTGAAGCGCGTCGGCCACCGCATCGGCACCGCCGTCGGCCACGAGCACGATCACCGGCGCCCCCGAAAACCGGGGCGCGGTCGCGAGGTCGCGCACCTGGTCCGCCAGCCGGACGTCCTTGGCGCCGATCGAGAACACCACGAGGTCGGGAGGCTGGTGCCCCGGCCGGTCCGGCCCGGAAGGTGGGAGGTCCGCTTCGGTGACCTGGAAGCCACCCCGGACGAGGAACCGCTCGAGGCCGTCCGGGCGGGCCCCGGCGTCGCCGACGAGGAGGATGCGCTGTTGGTTCTGTTCCGGCAACGGTCCCGGCCGCACAGTGGAGGGTGTCAAGCTATAGTTCACCCTATGCGACGGCAACCGCGGAGGGTGGGAAATGGGCGGGCCGGCACCTGAGACGCGGCGCGTGCGGCGCCGCATGGTGCTGAGCCAGCTCGCGAATCGAGGAATCCGCGACGGCCGAGTCCTCGCCGCGATGGCGTGGGTGCCGCGCGAATGGTTCTTGCCCCCGCACCTCGCGCGCGACGCCTACGACGACGCCCCGCTGCCGATCGGCAGCGGCCAGACCATCTCCCAGCCTCTCATCGTGGCGCTGATGACCGAAGCGCTCGCCCCGCGCCGCGGCGATCGCGTACTCGAGATCGGCACCGGCTCCGGTTACCAGACGGCCATCCTGTCCCACCTCGGCGCGCGGGTGTACACGGTCGAGCGGCTTCCCGACCTGCTGGTCGAAGCCGAGGAGCGGTTCCGCCGGCTCGGCCTCCGCACCATCGAGACCCGGCTGGGAGACGGGGCGGGCGGCTGGCCCGAGCGCGCCCCGTTCGACCGCATCATCGTGACCGCGGCCGCGCCCGGCGTACCGACGCCGCTCACCGATCAGCTCGCCCCGGGTGGGCGACTCGTCATCCCCGTCGGGGATTTGAGCGGTCAGGAGCTGGTCATCCTGCAGCGGGGGTTGGGAGGGCGCCTCACGGAGCGGCGCGCCGGTGGCGTGCGGTTTGTGCCACTGATCTCGCGGCTCGCGTTCACGGAGGAGCCATGGTCGTGAGGGGCGCGGCGGGCGACCTGCTCGGCGCGCATGTCTCGACCCAGGGCGGGGTGGCGCGGGCGCCGGAGCGGGGCGTCGCCATCGGGGCCAGCGCCATCCAGGTCTTCACGAAGACGCCCAATCAGTGGCGCGAGCCCGTGCTGCGCGACGGCGACGTCACCGCGTTCCGGGCCGCGCTCGCAGCCAGCGGGATCCGCGCCGTGGTAGCGCACGACAGCTACCTCATCAACCTCGCGTCGCCCGATGAGCCGTTGCGTGAAAAAAGCGTTGTCGCCTTCACCGGCGAGCTGGTCCGCTGCCGAGCCCTCGGGATTCCCTGGGTCGTGTCCCACCCCGGCAACTACATCGACGACCGCGACGCGGGGCTCGAGCGCAACGCCCGCGGCTTCGCCCGCTGTCTCGCGGCGGTGCCGGGCGAGGTCGGCGTGCTCATCGAGGGGACGGCGGGCGCGGGGACCGCCCTGGGGAAGAGCTTCGAGGAGCTCGCGGCGCTGCGTCGCGACCTGCCGGCGGCCCTGCGGGCGCGCGTGGCCTTCTGCCTCGACACGGCGCATCTGCACGCCGCGGGGTATGACGTGGCCGCCGGTCTCGCGGAGGTGTGGGAGCGGTTCGACCGCGTGGTCGGACTGGATCTGCTCAAGTGCTTGCACCTCAACGACTCCAAGAGCGCGGCGGGCTCGCGGGTGGATCGTCATCAGTGGATCGGCGAGGGGACCATCGGGCCCGAGGCGTTCCGCCGCATCATGCGCGACCCGCGCCTCGCGCCGGTGATTAAGATTATCGAGACGCCGAAAGGCGACGATCCGGTGTACCACGATCGCCGCATGCTGCGCCGGCTGCGCGCCTACCAGCGCGCCGCCCGTCGCAACGGCCGACCCACTCGAACCGTAGGCAGGGCGTGATCGCACTGACGACGATGCCGGGCCGCTGGACGCGCAGGCTCGCGACGCTGCTCCTGGTGCTCCAGGGGCTGGCGGGCGGCGCGGTCTCGCTGGCCCACGCGTCGGAGCGGCTCAGCGCGCCGATTCATATCGAGGCGCAGCATGCCAGCGCATGCATCGCGCTGCACGACGAGCTGCGCTGCACGCTGTGTCATTACGCCGGCTCGCACATCCAGTCGCAGCAGCCGCGGACGCAGCTGGTGGCCGCGGACCCGACTGACGGGCCGCTCCCCAACCGGGGCGCAGCGCCGGTGTGCCGGCCCGACCGCCGTACCGCCCCACCCCGAGGTCCTCCCACCTCCCGTTCGTAGTCCGGCGACTCGCGCGCGTCCAGCATGCCGCTGTCCGCGCGCCCGGAACACTGGAACGGGAGACTCTCAGGATGATTCGAGATCACTATGCCGTCGCGGCCGCGCTCGCCTGCCTGCTCGCGCTGCCTGGACGCACGTCCGCCCAGCAACCGACCGAGCAGCGCCGCGTAGACTCGCTCGCGGCGGAGGTGCGGTCGCTCAAGGCCCGGCTCGACAGCTTACGGGCGCAGCTCATCCATCGCCCGGCGGCCGCCGAGCCCGCGGCCGACACGTCGCTCGCCGCCCTGCGCGCCGCCGCCGCGGTTGCGGCGGGCACGGACACCACGAAGATGAAAGCCGACACGGCGCAGCAGACCCGGTTCATCGGGCGAGAGCGGAACCAGGCTCAGTTGAATCCGGAAATCAGCGCCACCGGCGACGTGCGGGTGTACGGGACCGCTCCCGGGATCCAGCGAGACAACTTCGACCCGCGGGAGTTCGAGGTGGGCTTTCAGTCGGCGCTCGACCCCTACTCCAACACGAAGATCTTCGTCAGCCTCGAGAACGGCTCGGTGAGCGTGGAAGAAGGCTACGCCTATTGGACGGGGTTACCTGGGCACATCCGGTTCGACATCGGCAAGTTTCGCCAGCAGTTCGGAGAGCTGAACCGATGGCACCTGCACGCCGTGCCGGAGACCGAGTACCCGCTCGCGCTCCGTAACTATCTCGGGGCCGATGGCTTGGCGGGGACCGGTATCTCGCTCTATCACGCCTTTGGAGGGCTCGGCACGCACGAGCTCACGGCGCAGGTGACGCGGAGCGAGAGCGATTCCGCGCTGTTCGGGGGCGGCGGGCGACCGACGTATTTGGTCCATCTGCTCAACTTCTGGCAGCTGACGCCGTCGACCTACCTGCAGATCGGGGGGACGGGCCTGTATGGCACGAACCCGAGCTCAGCGCTGCGCACCAAGGTGGGCGGTCTCGAGTTCCGGTTCACGTGGCGTCCGCCGCAGCGAGCGCTGTACCGCAACATCACCCTCCGGGGCGAGCTCTACGCCCTGCGGAAGGACAGCGCGACGGTGAACGCCCAGACGCACCTCGGCTGGTACGTGGACGGCACCGACAAGCTCAACGAGCGATGGATCGTGGGCGTTCGATACGACTACGTTGAAGACCCGGTCACGAGCCTGATCACGCGACAGGTAATCCCGACGCTCACGATGTGGGAGAGCGAATGGGTTGAGCTGCGGGCCCAGTACACGTGGAGCAAGCTGGCGGGCGCCTCCGCCACGAACCAGTTCGCCCTCCAGGCGGTTTGGGCGATCGGACCTCATAAACACGAGACCTACTGACATGCTGGCACTTCTCGCCGCACTGGCTGTACTGCATGGCGCTGCCGGTGCCCCCCGAGTCCCCGCGACGCGCGCGGACAAAGTCAAGGTCGTGACGTCGCTCAGTACATACGCCGCGATCGCCCGCGAGATCGTGGGCGACCGAGGCGACGTGACGTCCATCGGCGGCGGCTACGACAACCCGCATTTCGTAGAGCCGAAACCGAGCTTCGTTCCGGCGCTCGCGAGCGCCGACGTGTTCGTCACAACGGGGCTCGACCTGGAGCTCTGGGTGCCCGCCCTCCTCGACAAGGCGAACAATCCCAAGGTGACGGAAGGCGGGCCCGGCTATGTGGCGGCGTATGCGGGAATCGACTTGCTCGATGTCCCCGCGAGCTATTCGCGGTCTGGAGGCGACATCCATGTCTTTGGCAACCCTCACATCTGGACGGGCCCGCTGAACGGCCTCCAAATCGCGCGCAACATCCTGACGGGATTACGCCGCGTCTCCCCCCAAAACGCGCAGTACTTTGCGGCCCGAGAAAAGGACTTCGAGGATCGGCTGTTTCGATCCTTGTACGGCGACGATCTGGTGAAGCTGTTAGGCGGGCAGACGCTGATGGATCTGGACAAGCAAGGGAAGCTGTTCGATTTCCTCACGTCGAAGCAGTACCAGGGTGCGTCGCTCATGACTCGGCTCGGTGGCTGGCTCAAGGAGGCTGCGCCGTTCCGAGGCGGCCAGATGGTCTGCTATCACAAGGAGTGGGACTACTTCTCCCGAGAGTTTCAGGTTCCGTGCGTCGATTACATCGAGCCGAAGCCGGGCATCCCGCCGACGCCCAGTCACGTGCAAGAGGTCATCACCGAGATGAAGGAGCGCCACATTCCCGTGCTGCTTGCGGGCAACTACTACGACCGCAGCCAGGTCGAGGAAGTCGCCGCGCGTACCGGTGCCAAAGCGGTGATTGTCGCGGGGAACGTGGGCGGCGCGCCACACGTCGATACCTACTTCGACCTGATGAACCTGTGGGTGTCGCAGCTGGCCGGCGCCTTCACACCGGCTGGCACCGGCACCAGACCATAACCGGGGAGCCCGACTGTGCTGCAATTCATGCTGGCGCCGTTCGTCGCGTGCATGGTGCTGGTGGGGATCCACTCCTACCTGGGCCTGCACGTGATCGCCCGTGAGGTGATCTTCGTCGATCTCTCCCTGGCGCAGATGGCGGCGTTGGGCAGCGTCGTCGCGCTGCTCGCCGGTGTGGCGCCTGATTCTCGGACCGCGTTTCTCTCCTCGCTCTTGTTTACGGGCGTCGGTGCCGGGGTGTTCGCGCTGACGCGGACCGCGGGCAAGGGCCGTGTGCCGCACGAAGCGATCATCGGCATCGTGTACGTCGTCGCGTCGGCGGCCGCGATCCTCGCGGCCTCCAAGGAGCCGCGCGGGGCCGAGGCGATTCGCGACGTGCTGCAAGGCAGCATCATTTGGGTGACGTGGCCGACGATCGCCAAGAAAACGATTGCATACGCCGGGTTGGGACTGCTTCACTACGTGTTGCGCCGTCGGTTCCTCACCATCTCGTTCCGTCCCGACGAGGCGGAGCGCCAGGGCTGGCGCATCAAGTGGTGGGACTTCTGGTTCTACATCTCGTTCGGCCTCGCCGTGACCATCTCGGTGCCGCTCGCCGGCGTGCTCATGGTGTTCACGATGCTCGTGGTGCCGGCGACCATCGCGTTCCTGTTCACGCGCGACATCCGCAGGCTGGTGCTGATCTCCTGGGGCTCCGGGGCGCTCGCCTCGCTGCTCGGGTTGTGGGTCTCGTATGTCGCCGACCTGCCCACCGGCCCGCTGATCGTGTGCATGTACGGGCTGCTGCTCGTGGTGGCGGGCGCGTTGCGCAAGCTGGGCGTGGGCAACGTGGCCGGCGTCACCGCGACGGCTGGTACTCCAGGCTGACACTTAGGTCCTAGTGACCGTCTTGGCGCGACGCTCGCCCACCGTGCGAGCCGCCTGGCTCCTCGGAGCCGTCCTGCAGCTGGCGCTACCCGGCGCCGCTGCCTGGGCGGATGCCCGGCTCGACGCGGCGGGCACACACGCGGCCGCGCATTTCGAGTCTCATACCACGAAGAGCTGCGCGCGCATCCACCCACCCGATTGCGCGCTGTGCCATTATCTGACAGCCCCGGCCCTGACGGGTCGGGCCACACTGATCCGTGTCGCCCTCGCCGCCTCGCGGGTGCCCCGTCCTGCCGACCATGCCGGCGAGGCCCACCCGCAGGCCCGATCCCACCCGCAGCCGCGCGCTCCTCCGACGCTCTCCTAGCCGTAGCCGTGCAAATCGCTCCGTCGCACTCCCTCAGCGGAGTCGCGCCGGAACCGTGCAATGCACTCACGACAAGGAGAGCACATGAACTCCAGGAGCTTTTCCCTGGCGCTGGTGGTGTGGCTCGCGGCGGCCGTCTCGGCGCGCCCGGCCTTCGCCGCCGATGGCGACATCGGCGGCGCAGTAGCCGACAGCGCGACCGGCACACCCCTCTCAGGCGGCGAGGTGCGCGTGCACCGCGGGGGTGACCTCATCGCCATCGCCACCACCGACGCGTTCGGCCGTTTCGTCGTCCACAACCTGCCGGCGGGGGCGTACCGCGTGGACGTACGCTACCTCGGTTATCGCCCGGAAACGCGGGATGTGACCGTGGGAGCGACGGCAGGCCTCAGCCGCGCCGACTTCCACATGGTGCCGCTGCCTGTCAATCTCTCGGCCGTGGAAGTGACGTCGGTCGTGCCGCTCGCGGTCGACACCCGCACCGGCAACCAGATCTTCAAGCAGAACGACTATCACGGCGCGCCCACCAACACGACGTCGCAGATCCTGCAGCAATCGATCGGGGGGGCGGCGCGGGCACCCACCGGCGAAGTGCACATCCGCGGCCAGCACGCCGAGTATACCTACTACGTGGACGGCGTTCCGGTCCCCTCCGGGATCTCGGGCAGCTTGAACGAGCTGTTCGACCCGCAGGTGGTGAACCAGATCGACTTTCAGACGGGCGGCTGGGACGCCGAGTACGGCAACAAGAACGCGGCGGTCGTCAACGTCACGACGCGGATCCCCGCCGGCGGGCTGCACCTCGATGCCTCGAGTTATGGCGGGTCGTTCAGCTCGAACGGCCAGGGCCTGAACGCGAGCACCAATGCCGGGAAGTGGGGGTTTTTCATCTCAGGCACGCGGCAGGCGACCGATATGCGGCGCGAGCCCATCGTATTCGACACGCTGCACAACACGGTGGAGAACTTTCACAACGACGGCACCGACCTGTTCGGCTTCGCCAAAATCCAGTACGTCCCGTCCGACCATGACGTCCTGAACATCGACCTGAACCGGTCACGCACCCGCTTCGCCGTCCCGTTCGACTCGGCCAACGGGATCATCGACGACCACCAGCAGGACGTCAACGGGTTCGTCAACCTCGGCTGGAACCACCGCTTCGCCGAGAGTGCCACTGGTGAGGGCGGCTCCTCGGAGCTCTTCGCGGGCGCGTTCTTCCGGGATGGGAGCCTGAACTACACACCGGGCCTGACGGACTCGGCCACCTTCCAGTTCCCCGGCGACACGAACCACTACATCGTCGCGGAGGACCGGAATTTTCACACCGTCGGCGTCAAGCTGGACTACACGCTGCAGCCACACCACGGACTCGAATTCAAGACCGGCGTGCTCGCGTCCTACACCGGCGGGCACGAGGACTTCTCGTCCGTCACCAACCAGGGGAGCGCGGGGCCCGCGTCGAACTCCGGTCTCAAGGGCAGTGACGTCGGCGTGTATGCCCAAACGGCGATCGCGCCGTCCGATCATTGGGAGCTTCGGGTCGGACTGCGGTTCGACAACCACAACGCGCCCTTCGCAGGGAATCGAAACCAGGTGAGCCCCCGGGCGAAGCTCACCTTCTTCCCGGATCCCGCCAACACCTTCTGGGTGTATTACGGTCGGTTGTTCCTGCCCACGAACGTGGAAGACCTCCGTGCCATCACGAGCACGGCCCAGGGCGGGGTCGCGGCGGACCCGACTATCCCTGAGCGCGACGACTTTTACGAGGTGGGCTATGTACACCGCTTTCCGGTCGGGGTCGTCACGAAGCTCTCCGCCTACCACAAGGCGAGCACCCCGGGCATCGATGACGCCACAATCCCCGGTACCGCCATTCTGACGTCGGTGAACATCGGGCGCGTGCGGATTACGGGGATCGAAAGCGTCGTCGAAGTGCGACCATCGGGGCCGGTCTCAGGCTACCTGAACCTGGCGCTCAACCACGCGTATGGGTTCGACGGGGTCACCGGCGGATTCTTCCCGCCCAGCACGGACTCGACAGCGTTCGACCTGGACCACGACCAACGCCTGTCGGGAGTCGCCAGCGTCGTCTACTCGGCGCGCGGTTTCTCTCTGTCCGCGACCGGGATCTACGGGAGCGGCCTGACGAACGGCAACAGTCCGGACGCGACCTACGGCACGGGGTTGTTCGACTTCAACAAATCGATCAAGGTCGACGCCAACTTCATCATGAACGCTAGCGCGGGCTATACGCTCGCGGTCGGCGCCACCGTGATCCGGCCGCAGGTGTATATAGAGAACCTGTTCGACAGGAAGTACGCGCTGAAGGGACCGTTCTTCAGCGGTGCGTCGCTGGGTAGGCCGCGCAGTGTACAATTCCGGGTGAACATCGGAGCCTGAGGCTCATCACGAGATGTCAGCGCGGAGGTCAGAATGAAACGTGGCATGGTAGAACGAATCGTCACCTGGGCGCTCGTGGCCACGGCCGCGTGCACCCACGCCACCACTGCCCCGGCACCGCCGACGTGCAGCTCCGCGCTGGCATCGCAGCTCACGCTGGCGGTCGCCGCGTACGTGTCGATCGATCCGGCGTCCGACGGCGGATGCGTCACGCTCCCGGCCAACGCGTCGGTGGACACGGTCGAGTACCTGCTGGTGCCGCAGTCCGCCGCCGCGACGTTTGGCGAGTCATCTCCCTTCCAGCTCCGGACGGCGACGCTGGCGGCCGCGGCCATGCCGCTGGCGCAGCGCCTGGTGCAGTCCGCGTCCCCACGCGCCGCCGCCACGCAGTTCGACGGCATGCTGCGCACCCTGGGACGCGCGCACGCGTTCGGGGCAGCCACCGCGCGGCGGCCGGTCCGGGCGGCCGCGGCGGCGGCGCCGCTCGCCGGCCCACCGACCGTGGGAAGTCTGCGCACCTTCGCCGTGTGCGCCGCACTCGACTGCGGCGCGTTCAAGAACGTCACCGCGCGCGCCAAAGCCGTGGGCGCGCACGTGGCCATCTATATCGACACGCTGGCGCCCGCGGGGGGCCTCGACTCGACCCATCTCGACACATTGAGACAGGTGTTCGATACGCTCATCTATCCGCTCGACACCGCCACGTTCGGTTCGGTATCGGATCTCGACACCAATGGCGTGGTCATCGCTCTGATGACCCCGGTGGTGAACGCCCTGGTGACCAAGACCGCCTGCGCCAGCTCGGGCTTCATTGCGGGGTTCTTCTACCCGGGGGACCTGGACCTGTCGGCCCCTCGTACCAGCTCCAATCACGCCGAGATCTTCTACTCGATCGTCGCCGATCCGACCGCGACCCTCAGCTGCGCACACACGGCCGGCGAGGTGGACAGCATTGCGCCCGGTACCTTCGTCCACGAACTCCAGCACATGATCAACTTCGCCGAGCACGTCCTCATCCGAGGCGGGACGGCGACCGAAGAAGGCTGGTTGGACGAAGGCCTGTCCAAGTACGCCGAGGAGCTCGCCGGCCGAAAGTACCTGGCGCTCACGCCCCCGGACCGCGGCACGTTCAGCTTGTACGCGTTCAACGACGTCGATGACGCCTACAAGTATCTGAGCGCCACCGGTGCGTCGCCCCTGCTCATCGAGTTCGACCAGGGGACGCTGGCGGAGGTGGGCGCGAGCTGGCTGTTCACGCGCTATCTGGTGGATCAGTACGGGGCCGGCTTGCCCGGCAAGCTGGTCCAAACCACGCTGGCCGGTGCCTTCAATGTCGCCGCCCAGACCGGTCATAGCTTCGACACCACCGTGACGCGCTGGGCGCTCTCCAACTGGGTGTCCGACCTCCCCGGCTTCGCGACGCCGCCCGAATTGAGCGACACCTCGTGGCACTTCCGCACGCGGACCTTCGCGTCGCTGAACCAGCAGGACCCCAGGGACTTCCCCCTGCCCTACCCGCTCGTACCCACAGCCAGCGCAGGGAGCGCCGTGAGTTTGAGCGGGACGCTGCGATCGGGCTCGGGGGTGTACGGGAGGGCGCTCCAGGCGCCCGGTGCGGCGGCGTTCACCCTGTTCTTCAATGGCAGTGGGACGGCGGCGCTCCCGGCTACGGTCGCGCCGCGGCTCAACGTCATCCGCATCCGCTGACGCTGGGGGGGCGGCCGTCTGCTGCTTGACAGCAACGGCCTGCGCGCATAGCATAACCCCTTCACAAAAAAGGACTTGTGTCCTCGATGTCGATCCGGCGCCAGGAGGCCCTCGATTACCACTCGCAGGGCCGCCCCGGCAAGATCCAGGTTTCGCCGACCAAGCCCTTCAAGAACCAGCGCGACCTGTCGCTCGCGTACACGCCGGGGGTGGCGGAGCCGTGCCGCGAGATCGCCGCCCACCCGGACGACGCCTACACCTACACTGCCAAGGGAAACCTGGTGGCCGTGGTCACCAACGGCACGGCCGTGCTGGGGCTGGGCAACATCGGGGCGCTCGCCGGCAAGCCGGTGATGGAGGGCAAAGGGATCCTGTTCAAGGCATTCGCCGACATCGACGTGTTCGACCTCGAGGTCGGCTCCGACGATCCGCGCGATCTGGTACGCTTCTGCCAGCTGCTCGAGCCCACCGTCGGCGGGATCAACCTCGAAGACATCCGGTCGCCCGACTGCTTCTACGTTGAACAGGCGCTGCGCGAGCAGCTCTCCATCCCGGTGTTCCACGACGATCAGCACGGCACGGCGATCATCACGGGGGCGGCGCTCCTGAACGCGCTCGAAATCGTGAAGAAAGACATCCGCCAGGTGCGGGTGGTGTTCGCGGGCGCCGGCGCCGCCGCGGTCGCCTCGGCGAAGCACTACGTGCGGCTGGGCGTGCCTAAGGATCAGATCACGCTGTGCGACGAGCTTGGCGTGCTCCACGCCGACCGCGACGACCTGGACGAGTACCGGCGACGCTTCGCCGCGCGGGGCAAGGCCCGGACGCTGGCGGAGGCGCTCGAGGACGCCGACGTGTTCGTGGGCCTGTCGGTGGGTGGGATCGTCACCGGCGAGATGCTCAAGCCGATGGCGCCGAGGCCGATCGTGCTCGCGCTCGCGAACCCAGATCCGGAAATCAGCCCGGAGGAGGCCCGCCGGGCGCGCAGCGACGCGATCATCGCCACCGGCCGGTCCGACTACCCGAACCAGGTGAACAACGTGCTGGGGTTCCCGTTCATTTTCCGCGGCGCGCTCGACGTGCGAGCCCGGAAGATCAACGAGGAGATGGAGATGGCGGCGACACGCGCGCTCGCGGCCCTCGCCAAGGAGGAGGTCCCCGATGCGGTGATGCGCGCGTACGGCGTCGAGCGGCTGCGGTTCGGTCCCGACTACCTGATCCCCAAGCCGTTCGATCCACGCGTGCTCCTGTGGGTGGCGCCGGCGGTGGCATGGGCGGCGGTGGGCTCCGGCGTGGCGGGCCGCGTGATCGACGTGGACGAGTACCGCGCCCAGCTCGACGCACGTCTCGGGCGCGCGCGCGAGGTGATGCGCGGTCTGTCGGGGCGGGCCCAGCAATCCGCCCAACGCATCGTGTTCCCCGAAGGGGAGGATCCCCGCATCCTCAAGGCCGCGCGCATTCTCGCCGACGACGGCATCGCGGAGCCGATCCTGCTCGGCGACCCGGACGCGATCCGCCGCCAGGCCGACGACGCGGCCGTGACGCTCGAGGAAATCACGCTCGCCAACCCGCGCAGCAGCGCCCATCTCGAGAGCTTCGCACAGCAGATGTGGGAGCGGCGCCGTCGCAAGGGGATCACGCTGCGCGAAGCGCGCGACCGGGTGCGCGACCCGATGTACCACGCCCTGCTGATGCTGCGGGCCGGCCAGGCCGACGCCGTGGTGGCCGGTGTGGACATGTACTATTCCGACGCGATACGGCCCGCGCTCGAAGTCATCGGAGCGGAGCCGGGTCGCCGCCACGTCAGCGGCATTTACATGCTGGTGCTGCCGCAGCAGACGTTCTTCTTCGCCGATTGCACCGTCAACATCGATCCCGACGCCGAGACGCTGGCCGAGATCGCCTCGGCGACGGCGCAATTCGTGCACCGGCTGGGCATCGAGCCGCGGGTCGCGCTGCTCTCGTTCTCGAACTTCGGCTCGGTGCGCCACCCCGCGGCCGACAAGGTGCAGCGGGCCGTCGCCCTGCTGCACGAGCGCGAGCCCGGCCTCCAGGCGGATGGAGAAATGCAGGCCGACACGGCCGTGGTGGAACGGATCTTGATGAAGAGTTACCCATTCTCCAAGCTCAAGGGCGCCGCGAACGTGCTCATTTTCCCCAACCTGGACGCGGCGAACATCAGCTACAAGCTGCTCGACCGGATCGGCGGGGCCGAGGCGATTGGGCCGATCCTCGTGGGGATGGCCCAGCCCGTCCACGTGCTGCAACGGGGCTCCGAGGTGAACGACATCGTCAACATGGCCGTAATCGCCGCGGTGGACGCGCAAGAGCACAGCCGGCGACCGCGGGCCGGGCCTCCCGCCACCCCATGACCGCCCGCGCCGCACGCCCGGCCGAAGGGAAGCGCGCCTCCGCCCTCGAAGCAGCGGGGCTCGTGCCGCAGCGCCCCGTGCACTGGAACCTCGGGCCGCCGGAGCTCTACGAGCATGCGGCGCGACGCGGCGAAGGCGTCATCGTCGAGGGCGGCGCGTTCTGCGCGGTGACCGCACCGCACACGGGCCGCAGCCCCAACGACAAATTCATCGTGCGCGAGGCCTCCGCTGGCGACGACATCTCGTGGGGCCGGGTGAACCAGCCGCTCACGCCGGAGCACTTCGAGCGGCTCAAGGCCGCCGCGGTCGCCCACCTCGCGGCCCAGGAGCTGTTCGTCCGCGACCTATTCGCGGGCGCGGACCCGAATCACCGCTTCGGCATCCGCTTTGTCACGCCGAACGCCTGGCACGCCCTGTTCGTGTACAACATGTTCCTCCGTCCCACGCCCTCCGATCTCGCGTCCTTCGCTCCCGCCTGGACCGTGCTGCACACCCCCGAGCTGAACGCCGACCCGGCGCTGCATGGCACCCAGTCCGGGACGTTCATCGTGGTCCACTTCGGGCAGCGGACGATCCTGATCGGAGGCACGCGTTACGCCGGCGAACTGAAAAAGTCGGTCTTCACCATCCTCAACTACCTGTTGCCCAAGCGTGGCGTCCTGTCGATGCACTGCTCCGCCAACCTCGGCCGGACCGGCGAGGCCGCGTTGTTCTTCGGGCTCTCGGGCACCGGCAAGACCACGCTCTCGGCCGATCCGGAGCGCGCCCTGATCGGCGACGACGAGCACGGCTGGTCGGATCTGGGCGTGTTCAACTTCGAGGGGGGGTGCTACGCCAAGGTCATCCGGCTGTCGCGCGAGGGCGAGCCCGAGATCTTCGCCGCCACCCGGATGTTCGGCACGGTACTCGAAAACGTCGTGGTGGATCCCGTGACGCGTGCCATCGATCTCGACTCGGCGGAGATCACCGAGAACACGCGCGCCTCGTATCCGATTCATTACGTGCCGAACCACGTCCCCGGCGGCATGGGGGGACATCCGTCGCACCTCGTGTTCCTCACGTGCGACGCGTATGGCGTCTTTCCCCCGCTAGCCCGGCTGTCACCGGCCCAAGCGATGTACCATTTCCTCTCCGGCTACACGGCCAAAGTGGCGGGCACCGAGCGCGGCGTGACGGAGCCCAAGGCTACCTTCTCCACGTGCTTCGGCGCCCCGTTTCTGCCGCTCGCTCCCAACGTGTACGCCGCGCTCCTGGGCGAGAAAATCGCGCAACACGGGGTCCAGTGCTGGCTCGTGAACACGGGCTGGAGCGGCGGGCCGTACGGCGTGGGCGAGCGGATCCGCCTGGGCTTGACGCGCGCGATGGTGCGAGCCGCGCTCGCCGGCACGCTCGACCGCATCCCCACCGCACCCGAGCCCGTGTTCGGGCTCGAGGTGCCGCTCCAAGTGCCGGGGATTCCGGACGAGCTGCTCCTGCCCCGCGGCACGTGGCGCAACGCGGCGGCGTACGACGCGCAGGCAGCGCGGCTCGCGCAGATGTTCCGTCAGAACTTCGAGCAGTTCAGCGCTCACGTGCACGCCGCCGTGCGAGAGGCGGGCCCGGCGCGTTGACCCGGTTCGAGGTCGTCCGCGACCCGCTCTGGAACAACATCCGGCTCGACCCCGAAGCGCTCGCGGTCGTCGACACGCCCGCCGTGCAACGGCTGCGCTACGTGCGGCAGCTGGGCCATGCCTTCCTCGTGTACCCAGGCGCGACCCACAGTCGCTTCGAGCACGCGCTCGGCGCCTATCACCTCGCTCGCCGCGTGCTCGATGCCCTGGAGGACGCGTGGGACGTGCGGACGGACCCCGCCGAGCGGGCGCGCCTGAAGCTCGCCGCGCTGCTGCACGATATCGGTCACTACCCCTTCTCCCACGCGCTCGAGGAAGCGGGCCTGCCGCGCCACGAAGCGCTGGCCGCCCGCCACCTGGCGAGCGGCGCGCTCGCCGATCGGCTCACCGAGCTGGGGACCCCCGCCGAGCAGCTGCTGCCCCTGATCCGCGGTGAAGCGCGGGGGCCCCTCGCGGGTCTGGTGGCCGGCTCGCTCGACGTGGACAAGCTCGATTACCTGTCCCGCGACGCGTGGATGTGCGGCGTGCCGTACGGCGTGATCGACGTGGACCGGCTGCTGGCGGCACTCACGGTGGCCGCGGGACCGGACGGGCGCGCGACGCTGGCCCTGCACGAGAAGGGGCTCGCCGCACTCGAGTCGCTGCTGTTCGCCAAGTACCAGATGTACCGCAACGTCTACTGGCACCACGCGGTCCGCAGCGCGACCGGAATGTTCAAGCGGCTGGTGCGGTGCGCCATCGCGAGCCGGCGCCTCTCTCCCGACGCCGTCGCGCTCGCGACCGACGACGGCCTGATCCACGAGCTGATGGGCGACGACCCGACCGGGTTGGCGCGCGCGCTGCGCGAGCGCCGGCTCGCAAAGCGCGCGCTCGACCTCCCGGCTACCGACCTCCCGGCCGTCACGCCCGCCTGGCCCTCCGACGATCCGGACCTGCTCGAGCGGGTGGAGGACCGGCTGGCGCACGAGGTCGGCCTCGCGCCGGGCGAGCTGTTCCTCGATTTCCCCGCCAAGCCGGACATGCTCGCACTCGACCTGCCGCTCGTGAAGCGCGACGGCGCCGTGACCCAGCTCGTCGGGGCCGACGCGGGCGCACACCTGGGACTGCCACGCGTGGCGGCGGAGCTCTACCGCTCGGCGCGGCGGCTGCGCGTGTTCGTGATCGGGCGGGCGGCGGTGCCGGCGAAGGGGATCGTGGATCTGGTGATGACGCCGCGGGAGGACGTGGCGGCACGAATCGAGGAGGGGAGGTCGCTACTGACCAATGGCTAGGAGGTTTACCGCGATCGCCCCCCTGGGTTCGTCACCTGTCCACCGTCGCCCCCGTCGCTCGCGCCGCCCCCCCCGCTCCCGCCGCTCCCCCGCCCGCCCGGGGCGTCGACCGCGTCGACCCGTACAATGATCGCGGTGATGTTGTCGAGCCCGCCGTGGCGGTTGGCTTCGCCGATCAACTCGTCCACCTGCTCTTCGGGCATCCGCTTCCCGCCCAGCAGCTCCGCCAGCTGGGCATCATCCAGCATCCCCGTGAGTCCATCCGAGGCGAGCAGAAACAGATCGCTCGGCTTCACCGTGCCGAGATACACGTCGGGCATCACGTCGCTGTTCGCGCCCACGCAGCGGGTGATCACGTTGGAGTAGGGGTGAGAGCGCGCCTGCTCGGGGGTGAGATACCCCGCGTCCACCTGCTCCTGCACGTACGAATGATCCTTCGTCAGCTGCACCAGCTTGCCGTCGCGATACAGGTACGCGCGGCTGTCCCCCACCTGCCCGATCAGGAAGCGGCTGCTGTACAGCACGAGCGCCGTCACCGTGGTCCCCATGCCGCGCTTGTCGTGCTCGGTGAGGGTGCGTTGGAAGATGGCGCCGTTCGCCGCCCGGATCGCGGTTCGCATGCGGTCGGCCACCTGGTCGTCGGCGAGACCCTTGAGGGATCCCAGCTCCCGCGCGACGAAACGCACCGCCATTTCGCTTGCGACCTCGCCGGCGGCGTGCCCGCCCATCCCGTCGGCGACCACGAAAATGCCCCGGTCCGGGACGACGATGAAGTTGTCCTCGTTGCCCGAGCGGATGATGCCGACATCAGTCCGACCTGCGCAGGTGATGTGCACGGGACTCCGCTATGCGAGCAACCGGTACAGGAGCACCACCATCGCCGTGCCCCCAATCACGAACAACGCCGCACTGGAGCCACAGCCCTTACCCTTCTTGGGAGGTGGCGGCTGCTGGCCCGCCGGCCGTCGGGGAGCAGGCTTCGTGCCGGGGCGAGCGACCCCAGGCGGGCGTGCGGCCGGGGCCGGGCGCACCGGCGCGGCCGGGACGGCCGGAGGAGCCGGCGCTGAGCGGGCGGGGGAGGCGGGGGGAGCCGGAGGAGCGGGGGGAGGAGCCGAAGCCGTAGCAACGGCGGGGGCCGACGAGTGGGGTGTGCGCAGCATCTGAGTGCCGCCCCCCTTCAAGAAGCCCTGGTTCTCATCCGCCGGCTCAAACTGGAGCTGCACGTCGCCCAGCCGCACCATGGCGCCGGGCCCCAGCGGCGCCTCACCCCTCACGCGCTCCCCCTCCACGAACGTGCCATTGGTCGAGTCCAAGTCCACGAGCAGCCACACGCCTTCGCGGCGCTGCAGCTTGGCGTGGCTGGTGGAAATCGACGGGTCCGGAAGCACGATGTCGTTGTAGTCGGCACGTCCCAGGTTCACCACCGGCGTCTTCACCGGCAGGCGCCTGCCCATCAGCCCGCCGCTGCGCACCAGGAAGCTCGCGAACACCGCGCCCGAGGCCCGGGCCGGCGCCGCGGCCTCGATCCCGTGCACCGTGTGCTTCAGCTGCTCCGGGCTGACCGCCGGCCCCGCCGGCGGTGGCGAACTGGACGTGAGCGGAGCCGCCTCCGCGTAAAAGCGGAACTGCTCTTCGCCGATGCGGATCACGTCGGTCCGGGCCAGGATGCGCTGGCCCTGCACCTGTTCTTCGTTGACGAACGTGCCGTTGGTGCTCGAGTCGACCACGAGATAGCCGCGGGGCGTGTGGACGATCTCCGCATGGCGGCGGGACACGTCCTTCCCCCCAACCACGACGTCGCACCCGGCTTCGCGGCCGAACACCAGGGACGTGCCGGTGATCACGTACTCGCGCCCGTCCGTGAGGCTCACCACGCGGCCCCCGGACGTCCCGATCGCCGCGGGCTTGGCGCCGGGTCGCGGCTGCTGTCCACCCCCCCCTCCCCCTCCTCCTCCACCCGGCCCTCCCGCCCCCTGGGGCAGGTTCAAGGCCGGCACGTACTGCGTGCTCCCGGAGCGGCGCTCGTCTACAAAGGTCAGCTCGTGGTCGCCGACCTCGACTTTGTCGCCGTGCAAGAGCGGGGTCGGCTCGGCGCCCAGGCGCACACCGTTGATGAGCACGTCGGCCGCCGGCGAGGCCTTGCGGATGATCACCTGGCCATCGGCTTGGCCTTGCAGCACGGCGTGCCGGGGCAAGACGCCGGCCCCCGAGAGGGAGATGGCGCAGCCGGCATCGCTGCCGAGCACTATCTCACCCACCGGGATGGTGAACGTGTTACCACCGAGTTCAAGCTGCGACATCTGGAAGCGTCCTCAGAGCGCGAAACAGGCAGCGCCGGAAGTTACGCCCGGTCGCGTAACCGCGCAAGGAAACACAGGTTACGCCCACGAGACTCATGGCTCGGGCCCCCCCGCGATCACCGCCTCCTCGCGCCCGACGAGGCCGCGCTTGATCCAGTGCCAAAACAGCAGCGACCCGACGATCACGGTCGCATAGCTGTTGATGAAGCGCCAGACGAGGGTGTAGGTCGGCAGCTCGGAAGGCTGCACGTAGATCTGCATCACGGCGGCCGACAGGAGCTCCGCGAGCCCCGACGATCCGGGCGTGGGCGCGAAATAGAGGAGAAACGTGATGAACGTCTGGAGCAGCAGGATGTCGACGAAGTTGGTGTGCAAGCCGAGGGTGCGCAGGGCGACATAGCCGGCGAGCAGCTTGTTGGCGTGCGATGGCCCGGACAGGAGGATGGCCCAGAGCAGCGCGAGCCACCCACGCGGGGTGCCGAACGCGACCAGGCACTCGTGTGCCCGGTCGATGCCTTCGCGCAGCTGCTCGATCCGTGCCGCCACCCGGCCGCTCCGGTGCTCGGCCCGCGTCGCCAGCCAGTGGACCGCGTCGCGCAGCCACACGGGGAAGATCATCGCGACCAGCATGAGCACGCCGAGGATGCCGAAGATGGTGAGGCTGGTGCGAAACAGGTCGTAGTACGTGATGCCCAGAACCACGTTGTGCTCCGCCAGCGACCGGCCGGCGCCCATGTAGATCGCGAGCGGTCCCGCGAGCGCAAAGAACGCGACCGTCGCCACGAAGGTCATGAACGTGGAGGTCATGGCCTCGGGCAGACGGACGCCCGCGCGACGCATCGCCCACATCATGGTGGGGCCGGCCCCGGTTTGAAACGGGGTGAGGTACGCCGCCCAGGCGCTCATGCCGCCGGCGATCACCATGTCGCGCCAGCGCACGCCGGGGTGCACGTGCCGCGCCACGACCCACAGCCGCGTGCCGCCGCCGAACCAGTCCATCGAGGCCAGTGCGAGGCCCACCACCAGCCAGCCGCCGCGCAGGTGCGTCAGCGCGGCGACAAACCCTTCGAGATCTTGGCCGAAGAAGACGAGGACGACGACGACACCGAGGAAGGAGATGACGGCGAACAGCTCGAGGCCGCGCCGTAGCAGCCGCGGGGTGAGGGCGAGGGGCATGTGGGGGCGAAAGTACCGGGACTCGGGCCTCGGGACTAGGGGCTCGGGTCGCCACTCCCAAGTCCCGAGCCCCGAGTCCCGAGTCCCTGTTATGTTGAATGGTTATGCCATCGTCCCCCGACCGCGTGATCATCCGCAACGCGCGGCAGCACAATCTCAAGGGGATCACCGTGGAGCTGCCGCGGCGCGCGCTCACGGTGGTCACCGGCCCCTCGGGGTCGGGCAAGAGCACGCTCGCGTTCGACACGCTGTATGCCGAAGGGCAGCGGCGCTACATCGAGTCCCTCTCGACCTACGCCAAGCAGTTCCTGGAGCGGATGCCCAAGCCCTTGGTGGACACGATCGAGGGGATCTCACCGGCGGTCGCCATCGAACAGAAGAACCCCACGACCAGCAGCCGGTCGACGGTGGGGACGGCCACGGAGATTTATGATTTCCTGCGGCTGCTGTGGGCGCGGATCGGAACGCCGTACTGCGTGAAGTGCGGCCAGGAAGTGAAGGTCGACACGGTGCAGGAGGTCGTGGACGCATTGAACGCGGAACGCGGAACGCGGAACGCGGAACAGAAGGACAACGGCCGCGCCGACCTGATCATCGCGTTTCCGCTGCCGCCATCGGCCCACCGGCCCGACGTCGAGGTCGCCGCGCAGCTGCGGGCCGCCGGATTCGTGCGCGCCCAGCTGGACGGCGCCGTGGTCCGCCTCGATCAGCCCGATGCCGAGCAGGCGGTGCGGCAGGCCGCCGAGGTGCTGGTCGTGGTCGACCGCCTGGCCGCGTCCGAGCCGAACCGGGGCCGTCTGACCGACGCGATCGCGACGGCCTTCAACGAGGGCGAAGGCGTCGCGGTGGCGCTCGAGAACGGCGACCGCCGGCGCTTCTCCGCGCACCCGACCTGCTCCCGCTGCGGCGCGGCGGCCCCGGCACTCACCCCGATCCTGTTCTCCTTCAACAATCCGCGCGGGGCGTGCCCCGGCTGTAACGGCTTCGGCGCGGTGCTCGAGTACGACGAGTCGCTCATCGTCCCCGACCCCGGCCGGAGCCTGTCGCGCGGCGCGCTCGACCCCTGGACCAAGCCCCGCTACGAGGGCCGCCGCCGGATCTTGCGCGAGGCCGCGCGGGCGAAGGGCATCCCGCTCGACACCGCGTGGCGCGATCTGAGCGGCGACGCCCGGCACTTCCTGCTCAACGGCGCGAGGGGGCGGTTCCTCGGCATGTTTCCGTTCCTCGAGCGGCTCGAGGCGAAGCGCTACAAGCAGTACATCCGGGTGTTCCTGCGGCAGTACCAGCTCGCCAAGACCTGCCCCGCCTGCGGTGGGGCGCGGCTCAAGCCGGAAGCGCTGGCCGTGCGCGTGGGCGGCAAGAACGTCGCGGAGGTGTCCGCGCTCACGGCCGGGGCGTTGCGCGACTGGATCGCCGGCCTCACGCTCACCGATTTCCAGCACGCCGTGGCCGTACACATCCTGGCCGAGCTCGGCGCGCGCGTCTCGTTCGTGAACGACGTGGGTCTGGGATATCTCACGCTCGACCGGCTCACCCGCACGCTCTCGGGCGGCGAGGCGCAGCGCATCGCGCTCTCCAACGCGCTCGGGGCGCACCTGGTCGATACCCTGTACGTGCTCGACGAGCCGACGATTGGACTCCACCCGGCGGACACGGGCCGGCTGCTCGGCCTGCTGCGCCGGCTCGCGGACGCGGGCAACACGGTCGTGGTGGTGGAGCACGACCCGGCGGCGATGCGCGCCGCCGACTGGATGGTGGAGCTCGGGCCCGGGAGCGGTGAAGCGGGCGGCGGACTCGTCTACCAGGGGCCCGCCGCGGGTGTGGACGGCGCCGGCACCCTCACCGGTCAATACCTCTCGGGTGAGAAGCGCATCGGCGTGCCCTCGGCGCGACGGCCGGCCTGCCGCTGGCTCACGCTCCGCGGCGCCCGGCTACACAACCTTGAGAATGTGGACGTCCGGATTCCCCTGGGCACGCTCACCGCGGTGACGGGCGTGTCCGGATCGGGCAAGTCGACGCTCGTCCACGACGTGCTGTTCCGCCAGCTCGCGGCCCGGCTGACGGGCGGACATGGCGCCAAGCAGCACCTGGGCGAGCCGGTCGGCGCGGTGCGCGCGCTGGAGGGCTGGGAAGCGATCAGCGACGTCGTGCTCGTCGACCAGGCCCCGATCGGACGCACGCCCCGGTCCAACCCGATCACCTACATCAAGGCGTTCGACGAGCTGCGGGCCCTGTTCGCCGCCGAGCCGCTGGCACGCGCCCGCGGCTTCACTGCGAGCACGTTCTCGTTCAACGTGGCGGGCGGGCGCTGCGAGGCGTGCGAGGGAGCGGGCCACGTGCTGATCGAGATGGTGTTCCTGGCGAACGTGTTCGTGCCGTGCGAGGTGTGCGGAGGGAAACGCTTCAGGAAGGAGGTCCTCGAGGTGAAGCTGGGCGGCAGCTCGATTCACCAGGTGCTGGAATGGACCGTGGACCAGGCGCTCGCCCGGCTGCACCGCCAGCCCCGGCTGGCACGCGCGCTGTGGCACCTGCAGCAGGTGGGACTGGGCTACCTGCGGCTCGGCCAACCGGCCACCACGCTCTCGGGAGGCGAAGCGCAGCGACTCAAGATCGCGCGCGAGCTGGCGCTGGCGAGCGGCAAGGCACGGCGCGGGCGCAAGCTCTACATCCTGGACGAGCCCACCACCGGCCTGCACCTCGACGACGTGCGGACCCTGTGCCGTGTGCTCGATCGCCTGGTGGACGCCGGGCATACGGTGCTCGTCATCGAGCACCACCTCGACGTCGTGAAGCGGGCCGATTGGGTGATCGAGATGGGCCCGGGCGCGGGCGACGCCGGCGGGCGAGTGGTGGCGCAGGGGCCGCCCGAGGAGATCGCGCGGGTCGCCGAGTCGCCGACGGGTCGGTATTTGCGGGATCTGGCGTGACGCGACGCCAGGCGGACCTCGCGCTGCTCCTGGCCACGTTCCTGTGGGGGACCAGCTTCGTGGCAGTGAAGAGCGCGCTCGGCGACGCCACGCCGTTCGCCTTCATCGCCGTGCGCTTCGGGATCGCGGCACTCGCGCTCGCGCCGGGCACGCACTTCCGCCCCGGCCCCGGCCGCGTGGAGCTGAGGGGCGGCCTGCTGTTGGGCACCCTCGTGGCCGTGGGCTTCATTTCCCAGACCGCAGGCCTCGTGATCACGACGCCGTCGCGTTCCGCGTTCATCGTCGCCGTGTCGTCGATCCTGGCACCGGTGATCGCCCTGGCGCTCCTGGGCCAGCGCCCCAGCTGGCTCGTGGCGGCGGCGCTGGCGCTCGCGATGTTCGGCATCTACCTGCTCACGGCGCCGGACGCCGGCGGCCTGAACCGCGGCGACCTGCTCACGCTGATTTGCGCGGGGTGCTTCGGGGGCCAGATCGTGGCCGTCACGGTTCTGTCCCCCCGCTACGATGCGCGCCGCCTCGTGTTCTGGCAGATCGCCGTGACGGCCGTGCTCGGGGCGCTCGCCGCCGGCCTGCTCGAGCACCCGCATATCCATTGGACGCCCCGCTTCCTCGGCGCACTCGGGTACACCGTACTGTTCGCGAGCACGACTTGCTTCCTACTGCAAATGTCCGCACAGCGACACATGTCGTCGGCGCGGGCGGCGTTGATCTTCTGCTTCGAGCCGCTGTTCGCCGCGCTCACCTCCTGGCTGGTGCTCGGAGAGCGGCTCTCACTAGTGCAGTGGGTGGGCGGTGCGCTGATCCTGCTCGGCATGCTGGTGGCGGAGCCGCCCTGGCAACCGGCGCCGGCGCGAAGCGCGGCGACACTGGACGGCTGAGGTCCCGACCGGCATGATAGGCGCGACTGCGCAAAGTGCACGGGAGCAGATGACCCACCGGTTGCGCTACGCCCTGCAGATCGCCGCCGTCGCGGTCGCCTATTTCGCCGCCGCGCGCGTGGGCCTCCTCGCGGCGGTCGCGCAGCCGGTCGTCTCCTCGGCCTGGCCCCCATCGGGCGTCGCGCTCGCCGCTCTGCTGCTCTTGGGCGTGCGCGTCTGGCCGGGGATCGCGCTGGGGGCGTTCCTCCTCAACTGGACCGCGGGTGTGTCCGCGGCCGGCGCGGCCGGAATCGCGGCGGGCAACACGCTCGAAGCCGTCGCCGCCGCCTGGCTGCTGCTCCGCGTGGTCGCCTTCCGATCTTCGCTGGAACGAGTGCGCGACGTCATTGCACTCGTCGTGGTCGCGGCACTTGCGAGCACGACCGTGAGCGCCACGATCGGGGTCGCCAGCCTCTGGGCGAGCGGCGCCGTTGGGCCCGACGCGCTGCGACGCCTGTGGTTCGTGTGGTGGTCCGGCGACGCACTGGGAGACCTGCTCGTGGCCCCGCTGCTGCTCACCTGGGCCCGCGCGGCGGGTCCTGCGGCGCGCCGCCTGGAGGCTGCCGCCTTGCTCGCGGCGCTGCTGCTGCTCACCGCGCTGCTGCTCCGCAATCCCCTTTCCTATGTATACGCCGTCTTCCCCGTGGTGGTCTGGGCCGCTTTGCGGCTCGGGCCCCGCGGGGCCGCCACGGCGACGGCGGTGGTCGCGACGCTGACGATCTGGTACACCCTGCGCGGACTCGGGCCGTTCGTCGCCTCGACCCCGACCGAGAACCTCGCCCTGCTGCAGACGTTCCTCGCGCTGACGTCGGTGACGGGTCTCGTGCTGGCGGCCGCCACGGCCGAGCGCGGCGCGGCGGAGGCGGCGCTGCGGCAAGAGGTGGCCTTCGTCCAGGCTCTCCAGGTGGTGGCCGTCGCTGCGAACGAGGCGCAAGCCGCCGACCACGCGCTCCAAACGAGCATCGACGCGGTCTGCCGACTGACGGGATGGCCGGTCGGGCACGTCTACACCGTGCCCCCCGACGAGCCCGACCTGCTCCGTCCCGCCGCTATCTGGCGCGACGACCAAGCGTCGCTCCGGGAGCCGTTCCGTCGTGAGACCGAAGCAACCACGCTGCGACGCGGCGTCGGCCTGTCGGGTCGCGTGCTCATGACCGGTCAGCCGGCGTGGATCCTGGACGTGACGCGCGACGGCAACTTCCCCCGGGCACGGGCCGCCGCCGACTCCGGGCTGCGCGCCGGGCTCGCGTTCCCCGTGCTGGCCGGCCCCAACGTGGTCGCCGTACTCGAGTTCTTTTCACCCGACGCCATGGTGCCCGACCAGGCGCTGTTGGGCGTGCTGTCCCACATCGGCACCCAGCTCGGCCGCGTGATCGAGCGCGAGCGAGCCGCCGGAGCGCTGCGCGAGCGCGAAGCGCTGGTCGGGGCGATGTTCGACCAGTCGGCCGTCGGCATCGCCGTGGCCGATCGCGGCGACCGATTCATCCGCAGCAACCGGGCGTTCCAGGAGATGATCGGGTACGACGCCGCGGAGCTCGAGTCCCTGTCGTACGTCAATATCACCTACGCGGAAGACCTTCCTCGGAATCGGGAGCTGATGGCGGAGCTGGCGCGCGGTGCTCGATCGTCGTTCACGTTCGAAAAGCGCTACTGCCGCAAGGACGGCCGCGTGATCTGGGCCCACGTCACCGTGTCGGCCCTACCCGGGGTGGACGGCACGCCGCAGCTGTTCGTCGGGATGGTCGAGGACGTCACGGAGCGGAAGGAGGCGGACGCGGAGCTGGACCGTCACCGGACGCAGTTGCGCGGCCTGGCCGCCCGGCTCGAGGCGGCCCGCGAAGCGGAGCGCGCCCGTATCGCCCGCGAGATCCACGACGAGCTGGGCCAGGCGCTCACGGCCCTGAAGATCGACGTGCTCTGGCTCAAGAAGCGGGTTCCGGCATCCGCGCCGGAGCTCGGGCGCAAGCTCGACGACATGGGGACGATCATCGACAGCACCGCCCAGGGTATCCAGCGGGTGGCCGCCGAGCTGCGTCCCAGCGTGCTGGACGAGCTCGGCCTTCGCGCCGCGATCGAATGGGAGGCGCGCGAGTTCGCCACGCGCACCGGCATCGAATGCCAGGTGGACCTTCCCGAGGGACAACCCACGCTGGACCCGAGCCGGGCCACCGCGGTGTTCCGCATCTTCCAGGAAGCGCTCACCAACGTTGCGCGACACGCCGCCGCCACCCAGGTGCGCGTGCGACTTGCGGTTGCGCCCCGCGCGCTCGAGCTCACCGTGCAGGACAACGGCCGCGGCATCCGGGAGGGAGCCCTGCACGATGCCCGCTCGCTGGGCCTGCTCGGCATGCGAGAGCGCGCCGGCAACTTCCAGGGCAACGTCACCATCATCGGAGTGCCCGGCGCCGGCACCACCCTCACCCTCACCATGCCGAGCGGCGCATGATCCGGATCTTCATCGCCGACGATCACCACCTGATCCGCGCCGGCTTCCGCCAGCTGGCGACGGACGATCATACGCTGCGCGTCGTGGGCGAGACGGCTGACGGCCACACGCTGCTGCGACAGCTCGAGGGGACCGGTACGGACGTGCTGATCCTGGACATCGGCATGCCCGGGCCCGGGTTCCTCACCCTGCTCGGGCAGCTCAAGCAGCGCCTCCCGCACGTGCGCGTCCTGGTGGTCAGCATGCACCCGGAGGGGGAGCTGGCCATTCAGGCGCTGCGCGCCGGAGCCGCCGGGTACGTGACAAAAACGGAAGCGCCCACTGACCTCATGGCGGCAGTGGCCAAGGTCCATGCGGGGGGGCGCTACGTGAGTCCTACCCTCGCCGAGCGCCTCGCCGACGCGCTCGCCGGCGGCCCGCCGGGCCAGGCACACACGGCCCTCTCCGCCCGCGAGTATCAAGTGCTGTGTCTCTTGGGTGGGGGCAGGACCAACAAGCAAATCGCGGCCGCGTTCAAGGTCGGCCCCAAGACCATCTCCACGTATCGCAGCCGGATTCTGCGCAAGCTGAACCTGAAGACCAACGCTGACCTGGTCCGCTACGTCATCGAGCATGAACTCACGACCTGACGTGTAGGCCGCTACTGACACGTCGGCCCTTGGGTCGCACACCGGGCTCCGGCCCGCCCCGACACCGCGGTGATTCGCCTTTGTGCAGTTTGTTCACTTGTCGCCGATGCACCCGTCCATTCGCGTCTTCCTGGTCGAGGACTCCAGCCTGGTTCGGCTGCGCCTGGCTGGTATGCTGCGTGACCTGTGGGACGTGGAACAGGTGTTCGAAGCGGGGACGGTGGCCGAGGCGCGGCAGCTCCTCCCCGGCGCGAAGCCCCACCTTGTAGTGGTGGACGTGCGGCTCCCCGACGGCGACGGCCTGGAGGTGGTCGCGGCGGCCAAGCGGCTGACCCCGCGACCCGCGGTGGTCGTGCTGACGAACTACGCCTACGATCAGTTGCGCTCGACCTGCCTGGAGGCGGGCGCCGATCTGTTCCTCGACAAGCGCACCGAATTCGACCGGCTGCCGGCGATCGTGGCGGGCCTGCGAAGGAACGGTGGCTCGAGCGGCGGCGCGACGCCGTGAGCATCAGCAAGATGCGGCGCTCGGATCAGGAGAAATTCGACCGCTTCACCGAGCTCGCGGCCCGGCTGCTCGGCGTCCCGATCGTGTCGCTCTCGCTCGTTGGGCCGCGTCACGGCGTCGTCATGAGCAGCGCCGGCCTGCCCGCCCCGCTGGTGCTGCTCCTGGCCCACGGGTTCAGCCGGCACGTCGCCGCGTCGCGCCAACCGCTCGTGATCGGTGACGCACGCGTTCATCCGCTCGGCGCGAACACGCCCGCCGTGCGGGACGGTCTGGTGACCGCGTACGCCGGCCTGCCGTTGTTCGACGCGCGCGGCCGCACGCTCGGGACGCTGTGCATCATGGACGCGCGACCGCGCACCTGGACGAAGGAACAGCTCCAGCGGCTGCACGACGTCGCCTCGGTATTGGGGCACGCGGTGGACTGGCGAGCACCGAAACGGCCCGGAGCAGCCCCCCGCCAGTGGCGGCGCGCCGCGCCTGGCCGGAGCACACTCCCGAGCCACGGTTGAAGTACCTCCCCCCGCTGACGATATTTGGTCCGCCGCTCATTCCCGAGTAGCTCAGCTGGTAGAGCAGCCGGCTGTTAACCGGCGGGTCGCAGGTTCGAGTCCTGCCTCGGGAGCTTCCCAACCCTCAGCACCCCCAATCGCTTTCAGACGCACAGTTTTCGCTCGCCGGCGCCGGTGACGGTTTGGTGACGGTTTCGGGTTCCCTTTCGGGGGTCGGGACGGCCCACGCCCGGTCGAGCATCGCGACCGCGCCCTCGAGCGCATCCTCACGCTCCTGCACGTATTCCGCGATCCGGTCGGGGTCGCGATCACCGATGTACTGGACGCCGAGCCAAGCATCGCCCGAGCCGCGCGCGATAACGCTGATCAGGAGCAATACCATTTATTTACTCACTCCGTTCCTCCTGATTGCATGTCCTCCTTAGGTGCACCGCGATGTATGAAATGGGAGTACTACCCGAAACTCCGTGCCGTCCCCCGGATTCATCGCATGAGCAGATCGTTTCGTGGGCTGCGCGCACCTAAAAAAACCAATCCACACAAAAAGGTTGGGCGAGCCAAATGAAGAAACATGCGTCAACCTCTCGTGACCGCCGCTCACGTCCACGGCAAGGCGATCGCGCCGGCCTCTGCCAGCAGCGTCGACGGGCCACTGATATGTCAGTACTAACCTCTACGTGGGCGGAGGGTAAGCTTTGTGCTCAGGGCCGGCTGGTGCTGTTTCGCCTGTTACTGACGCCTACAACCAACAGCCACAGGGAAATCGGAATTTCGCCGAAGCCGCCGATTACATTCGCCGCCATGTCCATTGCGTTGCTGTACTGCGGAGCCAATATCCACACCAAGGTGTCAGCGACCCAACCGAGGCACGCCAGAATCAGTAAAACCCCGAAAATCTTCGGGAGCAAACCCGACCGCATCACTAACACGCCAAATGGGAATAGCCACAAGCCCCAAAAAATCGCTGCGAGCCTAAGGCCATCCATGTGCAAGGTCAGGAACATCATTGCCAGGGACTCTCTCTGAAGCGACGCGGCGGAAAGAAATCCAGGCGGTTGAAGCAGCGTCAGAACGGCTGTCTCATTCCAAACGTTCGCAAAGGACAGGGGAACAGAGGCCGCGACGAGTATCACCATCAGGAAGGCATACCCCTTGTCTACTTCTCTAAAAACTCGATATAGCGCACATCCTAAGAACAGGAACGCGATCACCGACAGCAGCTCACTGGCGATTCCGAGCCGAAATAAGCCTGCGGATCCGGTAATTCGCTGCGCAGTCGCCATTGCGTCGCCGTGAACCATCAGTTTCTGGGGCACGTACAGATAGGAAAAAACGGCGGGTATCCCCATTACCGGATACAGCAGTCCAGCGATGCGAGCATTTCGTTTTAAACTCTCCATCTCTCATCTCCAATCAAATTGAAATCATGGTTGCTCGCGACAGAATCGCTGTTGGCGGCCCGCTCCCCCCAGAGCTGTGGACCACTTAATGCACTCGACGGAGCAAGGAGCCACTTGTCCGTTACGTAGCCCTGCATGCTCGGCTGACGGCCCGCCGACATAATCCCGCCATAAATCTGCAGGTCTCCTCTGCAACTCGATTTTGGATTCGGATAAAGTGACGTAGAGGACGGCCTCGCCTTGCTTGTTGCCTGCGAGGAGAAATTGGAGGCCAGTCGTCGTTTTCCCAGCCCCGGGGTCGCCTTCGATCAAGGAAATATGTCCCTGGGGGAGCCCGCCGGCAGTACCTGGCGAACGGGCTATACGCCATCGTAGTAGAATTGCAGTTGTGAAAATCAAACTGTGGCGGCGCAGCTCAGCCGCACCCCCGTTAGGCAGTCAGCACAGGCCCAAACCGCTGAAACCCGACTAAACCGGTCGCGTATGGGTACACCATAGGACTCCCCCGGAGCGCCCCCTATGAAGCAGAGCGATCTCTTGAGTGTGACCTCGATACTCTCCGTGCTTCTGCTTGCGCTGCACATCTCACAGGACATCGTCTTCGGCTTCGACCGCGCGGGGTTGAATCATCTTGTCGGCGTCGCGATCCTGCTCGTCGTGGTTTGCGGCGCCGTGCTGCTGCGAGAACGGCGATCGGGTAAGGTGATCATGCTACTTGGCGGCGTGATTGCCGCCGCGATGCTGCCCCTGCACATGTGGAATGGCTTGCGCCCGGAGTTTCTCGAGAAGAGTGGCGCCCTGCTGTTCATCTGGACTCTCTACGTCCTCGGAGTGACCGGCGCGTTCTCGGTTATCCTGGCGATCCAGGCGTTGCGCG
>Ga0070698_100000880_pt1 | contig 33010 bp, 21 predicted proteins | sample KBSK1502metaG_FD_65477 | JGI IMG/M metagenome (GOLD analysis project Ga0070698, IMG submission 65477) | Corn, switchgrass and miscanthus rhizosphere microbial communities from Kellogg Biological Station, Michigan, USA - KBS K1-50-2 metaG | ecosystem: Host-associated > Plants > Roots >... | reverse complement strand
GGAGTTGACAGAGGAGCTATTGCGGAAGTTTTGGTTCGATCTTGTCCAGACGATCTTCGACATCTCTCAGATCCGAGCGGGTCTCATACACGACAGCCTCGATTCGGGCCAAACGCTTAGACATCTCGCGTCTAGTGTCGACAATTTCCTTGAGGGCCTGTTCCCAAATTGGCTTGGTGTCATAGGCGCGGATCTCCAGCTTCTGAAGTCGCGAATTAGTCTCGTCGGCTCGAGTCTCGAGCTTTTGCAGGCGCGAATCGAGATTGAGGATCGAGGAATCAACCACATCAAAACGGCCATCGATCGCGTTAAGACGTGAATCGACAGCATCAAAGCGAGCAAATACCCTCTCCTCGAAAGGACGCTTGCCGTTCATTGGATCTGTGTTCAAATCACTCACGACTATGATTATCCGACGATTTCAGTTCTCGTTCAAGACGTACCCAGTGAATTTCTTCCACAAGCTCTTGAAAGGGTTCTTGCCTATCGTCCTGCTTACCAGCCGGGCTACCGCCCCGAAGTAATCATCGTGTATCTTCGCCTCAAATGATCGACTGGGATGACATACGCAAACAGTTTCCGGTGACGGAAAACTCAACCTATCTAAACTCCGCCGCGGCGGGGCCGTTGTCGCGGTCGACGATGGCGGCAGCGACTGAGTATTACCAGCAGATGATGAACGACGGAGATATTCACTGGGATGAGTGGCTGGAAAAGCGCGAAGACGTGAGGCGCAAAGTCGCCAGGTTTATTAACGCCGAGCCGGATGAGATTGGACTCACAACCAACACTTCCTCCGGTATGAACGTCATCATCGACGCGCTGGAGACACACGGCGAAGTCATTTCATGCGATCTGGAGTTCCCCGTTTCAACGCTGCCCTGGATGAATCGCCGCATCCCGGTTCACCTGGTCAAATCGATCGCCGGCGGCGTGATCATCGCTGACATACGCGCGGCGATGAATGTGCGTACCGGCATTATCTGCATGAGTCATGTTCAGTACTCCAGTGGTTTCCGGATTGATCTGGAGGAATTGGGAAACGCCAAGCAAGGACACGCCCTGGTCGTAAATGCAGCTCAGTCGGCAGGAGTCTTCGAGATCGATGTGAAGCGAATGAAGATCGACGCGCTCTCCGCCACTGGGCACAAGTGGATGCTGTCGGGATACGGCAGCGGGTTTGTCTATCTATCGCGCGAATTGCAGCAGCGATCCAAGCCACACGCTATTGGCTGGCTAAGCGTCGAGGACCCTTATGGAGATCGAAACAATGAGATTCACTTGCGACACGATGCCGCGGCGCGTGCTGAGCTTGGCTGTCCTCACTTCGCCGGAATGTTCGCTTTGGGAGCGTCAGTTGACCGGATAGAAACCTTGGGGATGAAAAACATCGAGGAGCGCGCGCTTGAACTCAATCGATTTCTGACCAACCGGTTAATCGACTCAGGCTGGAGAGTTCTCTCGCCGATTGCCGGCGAGCACATGCGTTCGGCTGAGACGCTGGTGGAGGTTAACGACCCAGCAGCGGTTGTGGCGAAGCTTGCCGAGCGAAAGATAATTGTTACAAAGAAGCCGCAGGGAATTCGTGTGGCGACGCACTTTTTCAACAACGAGACGGATGTTGAGCGATTGATTGAAGGACTGGCAGCTACTTGAAGGGTCGATTACTTCCTCCCGCGCTTTTTCGAGACTGCAGCTTTCGCCTTCTTGGCGGCTGCAGCCTTTGAAGTCTCACCGACAAAATGACTTCGTGCCACCTTGATGAAAGTCTGCACTATTGGTGAGTCGTAACCGCCGGTCAACCTGGCAACCCCCAACTCCCAGTTGATCTGCGCCCCTTCAATCCACCATCTAACGAGCCGGCCCTTTTCTACTGCATCGCTAACTGTCTGTAGCGGCACAATACCCACTCCCATATCTTCTTCGACCATTCTCCTGATGGCGGCCTGCCGGCTCAGCTCCATAGAGACATGAAGCGTCACTCCGGCCTGCGCAAAAAACTGATCGATCAGGCGTCTTGTGTTGCCGCCACGCTCTCCGAGAATTAGCTTCTCCCCGGCGAGTGTGTAGGCACTGATAGTCCGTTGCTTAGCCAGCCGGTGACGTGGCGAAGCGACCGCTACGAGTTGATCCTGGCTCAGCCTTTCAGTGTTAATGCCGCGCGCTTCCACCGGTAGGGAGACAAAAGCAACATCGAGTTCGCCGGCAAGAATTTGCTGAACCAAAGCCTCGCTGGTTCCGGAAGCAACGGTGACCTCCGCGCCGGCGTGCTGCTTGCGAAGGTCCTTCAAGAGCTTCGGCAAAACATCGGTAGTGACCATCGCCGAGGCGCTGCCGATGCGCAACCTTCCGCGTTCCGCGCCGGCCAATTCGGCAATCTCATCAACCGCCGCATCGTGATCGCGCAGTATCTGACGGGCTCGTTGCAGCAATTGTTCGCCCGCTTCGGTGAGCATCACGCGACGCGGCGCGCGAATAAACAGTTTCGCGCCCAGCTCATTTTCCAGTTGCCGGATCTGCATACTAATGGCGGCCTGGGTAACATGAACGCGCTGGGCGCCCGCAGTAAAGGTGCCCAATTCTGCGATAGCGATAAAGGCTCGGAGTTGTCGAATTTCCATGGGGATCGGGATTCCAATAGGTTGCCGAAGTTAACGAACTGTTACAAAGCGTTATCAGGGACGGTTATTGTAATAATAAAATCTTTTAGTTTCCATTATAAATTGCGCTTACCTAGAATGGCATCGAGATGGCCCATGAAAACTAACCAGCGCCGTCCCCCGACTATGGTCACCACGGATAGAAGACAAGCAGGGTTTGCGAGCACTCGCCGTCCACCACCAAGACGCGCAGTCGTCGGAGTTGACGGAGGCGGAACAAAAACTCGGGCAGTGATTCTTGCCGCTGACTTCCGCGTGCTCGGAGAAGGTCTGGCGGGTGCGTCAAATCCGCTGCGGGTGGGAATAGCCAGTGCGGCCACCGCGATTCGGGAGGCGATTGACCGAGCTTGCGAGGAAGCAGAGCTGCGACGCACCGATCTTATTGCCGCGGAGATTGGACTGGCCGGCGCGCGTCGGCGGGAACTGAACGCACGCATGCGCGAAGCGCTCCTGGGTCTGGGCATTGGCGAAATAGTTGTCGTTGGTGATGCTGATATTGCGCTATACGGCGCTACCGAAGGCGAGCCGGGGTTGATCGTCATCGCCGGCACCGGTTCGATTTGCTGCGGTATTAACTCTCGCCACAAGACGATCTGCGCCGGTGGTTGGGGCCCGATCGCCGGAGATGAAGGCGCCGGCGCCTGGATCGCGCGGAGAGCCCTACGCGCTGTTGCCCAGGCAACAGACGGGCGTGGCCCGACAACCTTACTCACGGGCGCAGCCTGTAGTTACTTCCATGTTTCTGACCCGCATGACCTGTCGACAGCCATCTACGCGCCTACGATGACAAACGAACGCCTTGCTGGTTTTGGCAAAGATGTGATCGACGTTGCGAAGGCGAAGGATCGCGTGGCGCGAGAGATTCTGTGCGAAGGTGGGCAGGAGCTTGGGGTTGCGGCGGCTGCCGTGATTCGCAATCTAAAGCTGGAGCGCGATGCATTTGAGGTCGGTTATGTGGGTGGCGTTTTCGACGCGGCTGGGGAACTTATATTGTCGTCGATGCGAGATGAAATAGGCCGCGTCGCACCGAAAGCCCATCTGGCGCCACCAAGATTCTCTCCCGCAGTTGCAGCTGCACGGATGGCGTGGGAGCATCTCAACCACATGGCTCTTGCAGTTTGAGTTGCACTAGCTCGAAATCGTTCGCGAATCAACCAAGCCTGAATGAACTCTGAAAACCCTGATCTACTTCCCGTCACCGAACAAGAGAATCTGAAGACGGCCAACCTTAGCTCGTCACCTGTCCGCGAAATAATCCAGTTAATGAACGATGAGGACGCGCTCGTTGCTCCGGCGATTCGTCTGGTCCTTCCAGAGATAGAGCGAGCGATCGAAGGCATTGTCACCCGGATTCGCAGTGGCGGCAGACTCTTCTACATCGGTACCGGAACCTCTGGGCGACTGGGCGTGCTTGACGCCGCGGAATGCCCGCCGACGTTTGGCGTGTCGCCGGATTTGGTGCAGGCAATCATCGCAGGCGGTTATGAAGCGTGCTATCGTGCGGTCGAAGCTTCAGAAGACGACGCGGATGCAGGTGGAAGAGATTTGCAGGCTCGTGGCTTCACTAAACAAGATGTACTGGTTGGAATTGCGGCTTCAGGCCGCACACCCTACACCGTGGGTGCGGTAAATCATGCGCGGCGGTTTAGCGCTTTCACGATTGCTATCACTTGTGTTCCGCAATCACCAATCACCAAAGCAGCCGAAGTCAGCATTGTTCCCGTTGTCGGTCCGGAAGTGGTTACCGGTTCCACGCGACTCAAGGCCGGCACCGCACAGAAACTTGTTCTCAATATGCTGTCGACAGCAACCATGGTCAGGCTCGGCTACGTAAGTGGAAATCGCATGACAAATGTGCTGCCGCGCAACTCCAAGTTGCGAGCGCGTGCCATTCGCATCATCATGGCCGAAAGCGGGTTAGCTGAAGAAGCGGCACTTGCCGCGTTGGACAACTCGGGCGACGATCCGCGTGCAGCTCTGGTCATGTTGAAGACAGGAAGCTCGATTGAAGAAGCGAAAGCCGCGCTTGAAGCATCCAAAGGCGTGATTGAACGGGCGGCCATGATGCTTAGGAAGTAGTTAAGACCAGGCCCTGAAGAACCTTATCTTGTCTGTCATCCTTCATCCAGCATTAAACGGCGTACGCGCGTGCATCTTTGACGCGGGCGGGACAATCGTGCACCCGGACTGGGTTCGTCTTTCCGGCATCGCCGCGGAGGTCTCTGGTCGCTCTTTCAATCCCGAGGAGATGGCTCGCGCTTTCAGTGAGATGCTCAGAGCGGTAGGAATCGAAATGCAACGCGAAGGGTTTGTTTTTCCGGATGAAATGAAGCGGCCGCATTGGACCTTCCAACGCACCTATACAGCACTCGGTCTTGATGAGACGGCCTGCGCTGCTGTGATCGAACGGCTTGCCGTTTCACACGTTCAGCGCCACGTCTGGTGCAGTCCCGATCCGGCAGCCTCTCGTACACTCGATGCGCTGAAACAACAAGGTTTGATTCTCGCCGTTATTTCAAATACTGAGGATGGACGATTGACTGATTCGCTTGACGCAGCAGGCATTTCAGACCGCTTCGATCTCCTCATTGATTCGCAACTTGTCGGCCATCGCAAACCGGATGCGGCGATATTCAAACTCACTCTGGACCGGCTTGGTATCGAGGCCCACGAAGCCGCCTTCGTTGGAGATTCTTATGTGCACGATGCGTTGGCGGCGCGTGCGATGGGACTGCGCGGAATTCTGCTTGATCCGCTTGACTTACATCCTGAAAGCGTTTGCCCGCGGATCAAAACACTGGACGAGTTGTGTTCGAATGGCGCGACGCACTAGACAATCAATGTCTCAGGTCCTTATGAAAACTCTGTCTGTGCTTCTGGTGCTGATTGCGAGTGTGCCCGGACTTGCGCAAACGAATCAGGGAGTAAAGCAGTCCCCTTTGGACCAGCGTGTGCGCGCAGAGGTGTCGCAGTTCAAAGGCAAGGTCAGCATCTACGCTAAAAACCTCGATACCGGGGCGATTTTCGAACTGGGTGGCGACGAGCGCGTGTCGACTGCCAGCACAATCAAGATCGCTATCATGGTAGAAGCCTACGCGCGTGTGAATGAAGGCAAAGCGAAGTGGACCGATGAGCTCGTCCTGACGAAAGAAAAGAAAGTTGGCGGTTCGGGAATTCTCGAAGAATTCGCAGATGGCTTGCACCTCACTTTCCGTGACGCCGTAAACTTGATGATGATCATGAGCGATAACACGGCCACGAATTTGGTCATCGATGTCCTGACTGCAGACGCGGTCAACGCCCGCATGGAGGCGCTGGGGTTCAAGGAAACTCGTTTGATGCGACGCGTTTTCGGTGGCGGCGAGAGCCAGGAAGGTAAGAAGGAAGAGAGCAGGCGTTTTGGGCTTGGCCGCACCACGCCGCACGAAATGGTTGCCCTTCTGGAAAAACTGGAACGTGGTGAAGTCGTAAGCGCCGCCGCCTCGAAAGAGATGCTCGAATTAATGAAACGCGAGCAGGGAACCAATGGCCTCTGGCGCGAAGAGTGGCGCGTGCCCAAAGCTACGAAGTCCGGCGCCCTCGACGCGCTGCGCAGCAATATCGGCATTATTTACCATCCGCGCGGGCGCATTGCGATTGCGATCACCTGCAGCGAAATGCCGGAACCGAATTGGACGGTCGACAACCCGGCGCTACTGTTGATGTCAAGACTCTCGGAAATTCTGATTGATGGATTAGGGAAGCCGTAGGTAAAAGAGCGGGGGCAAGCCCACCTTCCCGACCCCGAGACTTCCATGTCGTTTGGTTAGCTCAGCATTGAAAGTCTTTCAAGCAGGGTTCAGAACGCAAGGGCGAGTAGCTCGTGGCCAGTAAGGCGGGCTCGCCCTCGCTGATTCTTGGTTAAGTAAATGAAGCCCATCGATCTTGTCATAATATTTGGTTACCTGATCGGCATCACGTTGTTTGGCGTTTGGTTCTCTCGCAAACAGGAGACCACTCGCGACTACTTTCTCGGCGATCGCACCGTGCCCTGGTGGGCCATCGCCGCCTCGATCGTCGCCACTGAAACCTCCACCATCACCTTCATTTCAGTACCCGGGATCGCGTTTGCGCGTAACGGGAATTTCCAGTTTATCCAACTCGTCTTTGGCTACCTGCTTGGGCGCATCGTTATCTCACTGCTATTCATCCCATCGTATTTTCGTGGCGAGCTGATGACTGTCTATCAATTGCTCGAGCGGCGGTTCGGAAATCGCATCAAAATGCTGGCAGCCTCGTTGTTTGTGGTGATGCGCAACATCGCAGACGGCATTCGACTGTTGCTCACCGCGTTCGTTCTGGCGGCGGTTTACACGGCTTTCCAACCCCAGGCAAATCCGGAAACGATCGTGATTGCGTCGGTGGTACTGCTGGGCGTGGTGATGATCATCTTCACTTACTTCGGCGGCATGGAAGCAGTGATTTGGGTTGAGGTGGTGCAGTTGGGAATCTATCTGGCGGGCGCGGCAATGGCAGGCGTAGTTCTTGTCATGGCCATCAAGGGCGGTTGGGGTCAGGCTGTTTCTCTCGGTGAGCAGTATCACAAGTTCAATTTCATCGACTTCGGCATCAGGCCGACCGCTTACGTATTTAGTGCGCCATTTACCAACCAGACGTTTAGTTTCACTTTGCCGATTGACTTCACGAAAACTTACACACTCTGGGCGGGGTTGCTCGGAGGCTGCTTCCTGACGATGAGCACTCACGGCACTGATCAGTATTTGGTGCAGCGTTACCTGTGCACAGATAAACCGCGGCGCGCGGCGCTGGCGTTGCTTACCAGTGGCGCTGTTGTCTTCGCACAGTTTCTTGGCTTTTTGTTTATCGGCGTGCTGCTGTTTGCCTTTTATGCGCCGCACACTGATCCGGCCTATGGCACACTAGCCAATGGCGTTGCCACGCTTCCGGTTGCCGGAACTTTTCAGGCGGTTGGGGGCGACCGTGTATTTCCCGACTTCATAACCAAATTTATGCCGTCGGGTTTGTCCGGACTGGTGGTAGCTGCCATTTTTGCCGCCGCACTCTCGTCATCGTTGAATTCAATCGCGGCTACCGCAGTAAACGATCTCTACAAACCGTTCCGGCCAAAGCGCGACGATAAGCATTACCTGCGCGTGTCACACTGGTTAACGCTGCTTTGGGGCATCATTCAAATCGGCGTGGCACTGGTGGCGATGCGTCAGAATCGTTCAGCGCTCGATCAGGCATTGTCTGTGGCGTCGTTGATAAACGGTCCGGTGCTCGGTGTCTTCCTGGTTGGAACCTTCCTGCGACGAGTCAGCGAACCGCCCGCGCTGATTGGCATGGTGGCGAGTATGTTGGTGATGTGCTACATACGTTTCTGGACCCCGATTGCGTGGACCTGGTACGTATTAATTGGGAGTTTAATAACTCTCCTGGTCGCCTGGGTTGCTGGGTTCTTTTTTGCGCCCGCTTCAAGTGAACGTCGCGATGAGCTTTCGCCGACAGGGTGACCGACGAGCCCGCGAAGCGCGGCGATAGCATAGAGTCTGGGGTGGAGCGAAGCGGAACCCCAGGACTGTCAGTAGGCAAAGATGCGAGCCCGCGGAGCGGGCGACAGCCATAGTGAGGTAGTCGCAACGAGATGTGCTTTCGCACGCTTCGCGCGCTCAGATTTCCTTGCCGTTGCTGTCCTGGGGTTCCGCTTCGCTCCACCCCAGGCTTTATGCTTCCACCCGCTTCGCGGGTTTGGAGAATTTGTGCATCATGTTCGTCGCCCAGTTGCGCTGAGATCAAATAAACGCATGAGTCAACACACGTTCCAAGTAATCCGGCGTAGCATCGCGCTTATTCTGTTGGCAGTCGCGCTGGCGTTTGTACCAGCTCCGCTGTTTGGGTCTTCAGTAGCGCGCAAACTCAGAACGGAAAAGGCTCCCGCAGTCAAACCGTATTCTTCGAAGCCCTCCAAAGCAGCCCTCGACTGGGCCAACAAAGAATTAGCGAGAATGTCGCTAGACGAAAAGATCGGGCAGCTAATTTCTGTAGGCATCAACGCCACTTTCCTGAATCAGGACAGTGAAGCCTTCAAAGCCTTGCGTCATCAAATTGAAGACAATCACGTGGGTGGCATTATTCTGTTTCGCGGTCCCGTTTATGAGTCAGTCGTCCTGAGCAACCGCATGCAGAATCTGGCGCGTTACCCGCTCCTTATCTCCGCGGATCTGGAAGCCGGCTCGGGCATGCGCTTCGACGACACAGTTAATCTGCCCTGGAACATGGCGGTCGCTGCGACAGGCAATCCTGATTACGCGCGGCGTCAGGGTGCATTGACCGCTCACGAGGCGCGGGCGCTTGGCGTGCAACAAATTTATGCGCCGGTTGCCGATGTGAATAACAATGCTGCGAATCCGGTTATCAATGTTCGGTCTTATGGAGAGGAGCCGGAGGCGGTGGGTCGTTTTGTTGCCGCCTTCATCGAGGGTGCGCAAAGCAACGGAGTGATCGCAACGGCGAAACATTTTCCCGGACATGGCGACACCGCCACTGATTCACACCGCGGTCTGCCGGAGATTAATGTCAGTCGTGAACGACTTAACACAGTTGAGCTGGTGCCCTTTCGTGCGGCCGTCGCGTCTGGAGTTGGATCCGTGATGACTGGCCACATAGGCATGCCGCAAATCGATCCCACCGCAGTTGTTCCTCTGCCACGCGATGTCAAGTTAAAGCCGATTGATACCGATGAGGCCGGTGAAGTTGTAGTTGAAAAGGGAACGATGCCTACAACCCTTTCGCCGGTGATGAACGGGATTCTGCGTCACGATTTAGGATTCGACGGTTTGATCGTAACTGATGCTATGAGCATGAGCGGCCTGACGCTCTATTTCACGCAGGAGGAAGCGTCGGTGCGCGCGCTCGAGGCAGGCGCAGATCTTTTGCTGAAGCCGGCGGACCCGGATGCGGCCATTCGCGGCGTCCGCGAGGCCGTAATGAAAGGTCGCCTAAAAGAAGAACGCATCAATGAATCGGCGCGAAAAGTGCTAGCCGCAAAGTATGACCTTGGTTTGGTCAAAGAAAGAGTCACGCCGTTAGAAACGATCGATATGAATGTGGCAGGCAGGGAATCCACTGAACTGGCGCGAGAAATTGCCGAGCACGCGATCACTTTGGTTCGCAACGATGACAAGCTGGTGCCACTAAGTTCACTAAAGCGCAACGCTCGCATTTTCAACCTGGCGATCACGAACGGCGACGATCGCCTATGGATCGCCAACGCCTTTTCCGGCGTCATTGGACGAACGGTACTCAGCCTTCCTGCAGATGCAAGCAATCTTTCAGGACGCCAGGTCGAAACAGTTGTGCTCGATGACCGTTCAAGCGATGCCGAAGTTCAGAAAGCCCTGGAACGGGCTAAAGACGCTGATCTCGTCATTGCTTCTCTTTACGGTCGTGTGAGAACCGGTCAGGCGCGCAGCGTCGGTTTGCCTGAGCCAGGTGCGAAGGCACTCGCTGCTTTGATAAGTAGCAAGCGACCGCTCGTCGCGGTTAGTTTCGGCAACCCATATTTGCTTCAGAGTTTTCCTGAACTTCGCACCTATGTGGTTGCCTATGGCGACATGCCCAGCCTGCAGCAAGCGGCAGCGTTGGCATTGCTTGGAGTGATCGACATCACCGGCAAGTTGCCGATTTCATTGCCTGGACTTTATCCGCGCGGTACGGGGATTCAACTCAAGCGCGGGCAATGAAACACTTTTTGGGAGTGCGGTGACCTGTCACCGCTTTTCGTCCGTCGCGACCTGTCGCGACGCTGCTGGCGACAGGTCGCCAGCGACCAAAGCGCCGACAGGTCGGCGCACTCCAAAATCGCTATCGCGGAGTGACAAAGAAGCGTCTGTTGTTTTATCTTGATGCTCAGATTCAATGAAGCAGACTGAAGAAAGACTTGACCGGCTGGAACGCATCGCCAAGTTACTGGTGCGCGCGGGGCTTCGTGCGCGCCGCGAAATGCGCCAGCAGGACGACAAGATCACGATCATGATCGATGCCCAGATAAAAAACGAAGAACGGTTTGCCAAACTTGCTCAGGCTCAAACTGAGCTCGCAGAGTCGCAGGCACACACCGATCGTCGACTTGATGCTTTGATCGATATCGTCAGGCAAGGACGTAACGGAAAATCAAGCTAAACCACCCCCTAAGTGCGGACACGCGTTTCCAAATCTCGACCTTGACCAACTTACTCTCGACTGTCTCTCGATTCCGCTTCGTCAGTTCCATCAGATATCTGGTCGCGTTCTATTTGTTGGCGGTGACTGTCCCCAGTTTGGCGCTTCCAGCCAAACTGCCGCCCAGTCTCAAATACGCTAACCCCGCAAGAGTTTCCGTCTCCTTACAAAGACTCAAAGCTATCGATGTTGAAGTCAATCGAGAGATTGCGCAGCATCGTCTGCCGGGCGCGGTAGTTCTGGTCGCGCGGAATGGCGGCGTGGTTTGGCGCAAGGCCTATGGTTCTCGCGCTCTGGAACCAGCGCGAGAAGCGATGACGCCAGACACGATTTTCGACCTTGCCAGTCTTACAAAAATAGTAGCCACCGCAACCAGCATCATGATTCTGGTCGAGCGCGGAAAAGTGAGGCTAAGCGAGCCGCTGTCGACTTACATTCCGGAGATTAAGGGCGATGGGAGGGACCGTATTACGCTGGAACTGCTGCTAACGCATCGCGCCGGTTATGCCCCTGATTTTGATTTGAGGCATCGCTGGAGTGGTTATGACGAAGCGATTAAGAGATTGATTCAGGAACCGCTCAGGAATCCTCCGGGCGCTAGATTCGTTTACAGTGACATCAATTACATTGCGCTCGGTGAAGTTGTTCATCGAGTTAGCGGTCTGACTCTCGACGAGTTTGCGCGTCAAAATATCTTTCTGCCGCTGGGGATGCGCGATACCGGGTTCCGACCGAGTGCAAAGGTGCGCAGTCGCATTGCGCCGACTGAGCAGCGACGCGGTCAGTTAAGTTACCTCGGGGACAAGCCCCAGGACTCTGAGGCAGACGCCGACAAATGGCTGCGCGGCGAAGTTCACGATCCTACTTCCTATCGCATGGGAGGCGTAGCCGGTCACGCCGGGCTCTTCTCCACGGTTGATGATCTCGCTATCTACTGTCAGATGATTCTGAACGGTGGGGAGTACAACGGTGTTCGGATACTTGCTCCGTTAACTGTCGCCGAAATGACTCGTCCACGCCTCGTGACTGACACCGGCTGGACACGCGGCTTGGGGTGGGACATCAACAGCAGTTTCTCCACTAATCGCGGGGATCTCTTCGCGCTCGGCTCGTTTGGCCACACTGGTTTCACGGGCACTTCTTTTTGGCTCGATCCGGCCAGCAAGATGTTCGTTGTCTTTCTTAGCAATCGCGTGCATCCGGACGGCAAAGGCGATGTGGCTTCCTTGCGCGGCCGTGTCGCATCGATTGCGGCCGGCGCAGTGACGGATCTGGCTGTCGTTGGCCGGTCGCGCCTGGAGTTATCACAGTATCACCAGGAAATGACTAATGATTTCGCGCGCTTCACTGCATCCCGAGAACAAGCGCTGGCGATGGCTGCAGGGATTGGCTCGCCGGCCACGCAGGTCCTGACCGGAATCGACGTACTGGCCCGCGACAACTTCAAACAATTAGCCGGAATGCGCATAGGCCTGGTGACGAATCAGACCGGTCGCGATCGCTCGGGGCGTTCAACTATCGATGTTCTTTATAAAGCGCCGAACGTAAAACTTGTAGCACTCTTTTCACCGGAGCATGGGATACGAGGAGTTGCTGATGAAAAAGTTTCAGACTCGAAAGATGAGCAGACCGGGCTGCCCATCTATTCCCTATATGGTGAAACCAGAAGACCAAAGCCCGAGCAACTGAAAGACCTTGACGCTTTGGTCTTCGACATTCAGGACATCGGCACGCGCTTTTATACCTACATGTCGACCCTGGGTTATCTGATGGAGGAAGCCCCGAAGGCAAAGTTGCCCGTCTTCGTTCTCGACCGACCTAATCCAATCGGCGGCCTTGAGGTGGAAGGACCAGTCGCCGATGCCGACAAACTTTCGATGATCGCCTACCACCGAATCCCCGTACGACATGGAATGACAATCGGGGAGTTGGCGAAACTCTTCAATGAGGACCGTAAGCTCGGCTGCGATCTGAGAGTGATTGAAATGGTGGGTTGGCGACGCTCGATGTGGCTCGATGAGACGAACCTCCTCTGGGTGAATCCATCACCAAACATGCGCAGCCTCAACGAAGCAACCTTGTATCCCGGCATCGGATTGCTCGAGACTACCAACGTTTCGGTGGGCCGCGGCACCGATACTCCATTCGAATTAGTCGGCGCGCCGTGGATTGACGGGCAAGAGCTGGCGTCATATCTGAACGGTCAAAGAATCGCCGGCGTGCGTTTTGTTCCGGTTCGTTTTACGCCTACTACGTCGGTGTTCAAAGGCGAAGAGTGTGGCGGCATAAACATCATAATTATCGATCGTGAAAAGTATCGTCCGGTGACCAGTGGCTTGGAAATAGCAGTGGCGTTGCACAAGCTTTATCCGACGCAATGGAAGATCGATAGCTATCTTCGGTTACTGGTTAACGCGGATTCGCTTGAGAGATTGAAGCGCGGCGACTCGGCCGGCGACATTGTCCGTTCCTGGTCGGATTCATTGGCTGCATTTCGCAAAGCACGCGACGGCGTTTTAATTTACAAGTGAAGCAGCGTCGCCTGTACTGGTCACGCGATCATTGCACAGCTATAATCGCGCTTCCCAAAAGGAAACGGTCTTACATAAATCGGAGGACACTATGACAATCGAGACGAATCGCCCTGCCCAATCTCAGTTTGAAGAGAAATTACGTGATGCTGTAATGGAGTATTCAATGCTCAAACATCCGTTTTATGTAGCCTGGACCGAAGGCAAGCTCAACCAGTCAGTGTTGGCGGAATACGCCAGGCAGTATTACGCGCATGTTCGTGCTTTCCCTACGTATGTTAGCGGCGTTCATTCGCATTGCGAAGACGTTTCCATTCGGCAGCAGCTGCTGGAAAACTTGATCGAGGAAGAGCGTGGCGAGGAGAACCATCCGGAGTTGTGGCTGCGTTTTGCCGCAGCACTGGGTGTGACCCGCGAAGATGTTCGCGCTGTTGAGCTGTTACCTTCAACTAAAGATTCAGTTAGGAGTTTTCAGTCGCTGACGCAAAGCGCAGACTATCGCGAAGGGCTGGCAGCGTTGTTGGCTTACGAGTCGCAGATTCCTGAAGTCGCCCAAACAAAGCGCGCAGGCTTGAAGAGCTTTTACGGAATTGAAGACGAACGGTCTGTTGCATTCTTCCGAGTTCACGAGAGCATCGACAGTCTTCACCAGCAAGTTGAAATGCAGATTCTGGAAGAGCAGTGTCAGTCGCCTGCGGATCAGGAACGGGCAATAGCATCCGCAAAAGCCGCAGCGAAAGCGTTGTGGAAGTTTCTTGATGGCGTATGCGCAGCTTATGTGCCGGATGAATTGTCGATGGCTCCCGCGAGCGCTTAAAAGTTTTCTAACTCTCGCTGTGCCTTCTCTGTGCTTCTGTGGTGAACAAACTTCTGCAAGCAGTCACCTAGGCGCAGAGTCCACGTTTAAAGAGAAGCTGCCATCAGCGAGTCTTATCCTGTCAATAACAATCTTTAGCTTTTCTTATTTGGCAAACTGCGTATAATGACGCCGTTTCAGCGATCACCAAGGCGTTAGTTTCCTTCGACGCCCTACCAAGGACAATCCAGGGATCTCAGAGCCAGCCACTTCTGCCGATCCGCTATTTGTGCTTCTTGCTCGCCTCGGCACGAAGACTTTAGTGATCAAAGTCTGGCCGCCGTGTACCAAGTTTGCGTCGCACCAAAAAAAGGAGTTTTCCCATGCATAAGCTCAATCCCCCAAGGGCGTTTCTTCTCGCGTTACTCGTACTTGTCACTTGCTCGCTTGCTTTCGGACAAGAAACAACTGGCAGCATCGAAGGCAATGTTAAAGATACAGCGGGCGCCCTCGTGCCGAATATAACGGTAACAATTACAAACGCGGGCGCTTCGTCAGCTGGCACCACGACAACCGGCACCGGCAGTGCTTTCAAACGCACAATTACCACTAACGAAGAGGGATTCTTCCGCATCTTGCAGGTTCCACCGGGAACGTATGATGTGGTCACGACATCATCCGGCGGATTTGGCGAAGCGAGATACGAAAATGTTTCGGTCGCTATCGGGCAGAGCACCCAGTTATCAATGACCGTTAAACCGGGAAGCAGTGTAACTACTGTTGATATTGTTGCTTCGGATGTGGCGCCGGTCGACACCACCAACAGTGCCATTCAGACCACGATTAGCGCGCAGAAAATTGAGTTAATACCTAAGAGCACCGGTTTCGCGGGTCTTCTCAAAACCATACCCGGCACCCGTCCGGAGAGTCGGACAGGAGGTTTTTCAGTTGACGGTGCTTCGGGAGGCGAAAACGTTTTTGTCATAGATGGCCAGGAAGTCACCAATTATCGGACCGGAACGCTGAACGAAACTTACAATGTTCCAACGCAACTGGTTCAGGAAATTCAAGTTAAGTCGAGCGGCTTCGATGCGATTTATGGCGGCGCAACCGGCGGCGTTGTCAGCGTTGTTACCCGCGGTGGGGGCAACGAGTTTCACGGCGAGGTCGGAATCCAGTGGGAAGTGCCGAAGTTTAACGGTGCGGCGCGCAAACTTTTAAATCGTTTCACCTCCGCCGACAACTTAGTACAGTCAACGACTTACTTCCAGCCAAACAAACCGAGTGGAGTGAACACCTTCCCGACGGCCAACCTGGGCGGCCCGGTCTTCAAGGATCGCCTCTGGTTCTTCGGCAGCTACACTCCGCAGATATTCGAGACCGTGATTGATACGCCCTACTATACTAACACCCTCGGCACGCAAACGTTGACCACGGTCGAAAGATATCACCGCACGCGCAAATATGAATACGCGTTCGGACGTCTTGATGCGAACCCGTTCAATGATTTGCGACTGTCAGGCTCCTTCTTGTGGAACCCGGTCATCGATCACGGAAGTTTGCCGACCTTTGGTTTCACCAACAACAATTCTGCGCTCATCGGTATCGCCAACGTTCCTACGGCCGACTACAAGGGCAACATCGGTGTGTTGAGAGGAAACCAATTTACGGACCGGCAGGGTGGACGCCAGACATCGAATTTGGCCACCTTTAGCGCTGTCTACACTCCGGTGAACAATTTAGTTGTTGAGGGTCGCTACTCTCGTGGCTTCCTGAATGAAAAGAACGGCAACTACTTTATTCCGCTTCTTACGCCACGCGTCGTGACCTGTCCGCCTTTAAGCACACGACCGCAGTTTCCGTGCGATACAACCGGCGTGAACACGATTACGGTGAAAGATGTTTCCGTTCGCAAGTCATACGATTTTTCTGTGGCATACCTTTTTAACGCCGCCGGCCAGCACGAATTTCGCAGCGGCTATCAGCGGTTCAGCATCTTCAATGATGTGCAGCAGGGTAACAACGCCATCGGGGAACTTCGCTTCACTTTCGGCTCGCCGATCTCGTCACAGGTGCCTGGCCTAACTAACACGCCGGGCGCAATTGGTTTCGGAAATTTCCGCCGCCAGGGTACAAACGGAAAAGGTTCAAACCTGAGTCAGGGCATTTTCTTTCAGGACAAATATCAACCGACCAGGCGTTTGACCTTGAATCTGGGTATCCGTTTCGAGAAAGAAAACCTGCCTTCGTTTAACCAATTTCCGAGCCTAATTAACTTTGGCTGGGGCGACAAAATCGCTCCCCGACTTGGCTTCGCTTACGACCTGACCGGCAATGGCGAAACGAAGTTATTTGCGAGCTTCGGACGATTCTTCGACCGGGTGAAGTTTGCGCTTCCGCGAGGGCTGTTCGGAGGCGATATCTTCCTTGACGACTACTTTGAGATCTTTCCTGGAGAAACGGCAAGTCAGTTTAATATCGGTAATGTCATCGGCGGCTTCACTGGCCCGAGTGTGTGTCCCACGAGCGGATTTATTATCGCGGGTGCGCGCAGCCGCTGCCAGCTAAACCGGCGCGTCAACGCAAACGATCCGACCGCAACTGCCACGAATGGTGGTGGAGCAGTTGACCCCGATCTGAGACCGTTCCGGCAGACGGAATTTACCGTCGGCGCGGAAAGGCAACTGGGCCGCGATTATGTTTTCCGCGCTCGCTACACTTATAAGAACGTCGACGAAGCAGTTGAGGATGCGGGCGTAAGGAATTCTCAGGATAGCGAGTCTTACATCATTGGTAATCCGGGTCGCGGGTTGCACCTGGCCACTTTGCAGGCACTCGGATACACCAAATCAACCCGACCACAGCGCCGTTATGACGGCGTGGAATTTGTACTCGACAAACGGCTCTCCAATAACTGGTACGCAAATGTCAATTACACCTACAGCCGCCTGTTTGGTAACTACTCCGGCTTGACGAGCTCAGATGAACCGCATCTGATCGATGGTCGACTAGCTCCGGGCGTTAGCCGTGCGTTTGACTTGCCGCACATCGGCTTCAACGCCAAGGGAGAAAAAGACAACGGCCGGCTACAAACTGACAGGCCACACGTGTTCAATATCTATGGCGCGTACATCTTTGACTGGAAGAAAAACCGCGTACACTCAAGCGAATTTTCGGCGTTCCAAACTATCACTTCGGGCCAACCGCAAACCACGACGATCTACGGCGCGTCTACAGTGACACCACAAATCTTCTTGGAACGCGGGGACCTCGGCCGCAGTCCGACGTATTCGCAAACCGATTTCAACTTTACCCATCGCTACCGTTGGGGTACTGACAACCGATTCACAATGGCATTCGACCTGAGCATGCTTAACCTTTGGGATCAAAAGACCGTTACCGCAATTTACACGGTGATGAATCCCAGTACGGCTCCGGTCAACGGTCCGGCGTTGGGCTTTCCCAATACGACGACAGGTTATTCCAATGGATATGCCGACGGCTCGCTCTTAAATGCGATCCTTGCGCGCATTGCTTCACGCGGCGACCGAAACGACATTCGATACAAAATGCCCTACTTGTATCAGTCGCCCAGAACGGTGAGGTTTGGAGTTAGGTTGCTGTTCTAACGGCGGCCTACTTATCAGTCACAGTCCTGAAAGCGCGAGGCCCGAGTCCAATTCTTTGGATCGGGCCTTCGCTTTTTGAAATCTTCGAAGGAGCCTGGAATTTCGGGTTGTAGAGCTTGAAAGGTTTGACCAGTGCTATTAGTTCAGGTTATCCCAACAATAAGAATCTTTAGTTTTCCTTGTTGGCGGAACTACGTATAATAGCGCCCGTTTCAGTAAACTGCGGGGCGTTTGGTTTTCCTTCGACGCCATTCATAGACAACTCGAGTCGACAAGAGACTGGCTCTTTCGATTTGCATCAAGCCTGCCGTGGCCGGTTAGCGCAACGGCTGAACCTTCGCTTGATGTCAGCGTGGTTTTGACTACGAACACTGGCTTGCAGCAAGTAAATCAACCCGAGTCGAAACGGAAAAAACTTGCAGCTCTGGTGCGACAAAATTTCTTGTTCCGCCTGCATGCGCGGGTGTATAAGTTACTTCTCCATTGGGCAATTAAAACACTTCAGCTTCCAGCATCGCTAAAAACGAAAGAGGACCATCCCCATGACGCAGAATTCTGGTATTAGCCCCCGGATTTTATTATTGGCTCTCGCGCTCCTGCTCAGCCTCGGCGCGACGGCGTTGTCACAGGAGATTACGGGCTCCATTAACGGCACTATCAAGGATGCAGCGGGCGCAGCGGTAAAAGGAGCATCAGTTACGATTACCGATTCGCAAAAGAAGGTTGATGTCAGAACCGCGCAGACAAATGACGATGGAGAATTCTCAGCCCCCAATCTTTTGTCTGCAACGTATGACATCACCGTGGAAGCGCCGGGCTTCAAAAAATCTGTGCAAACCGGAATCAAACTTGATGTGGGTCAACGACGGACCCTTGAGGTTGCTTTGGAAGCTGGAAATATCAGCGAGTCTGTGACCGTTGAAGCTGCACCTGTCGCTGTGCAACTTACCTCTGCGGCATCGGCGACAGTAATAAACGGCGATCAAATCCGACAGCTCTCCATCAATAATCGTAATTTTGTTCAACTGGTAACGCTTGCACCAGGGGTGACGAACGATCTGGACGACCTCGTGTTCACCGGCACTAACAATCCCGACACGCAAGTGGTTAATCGCACCTTGATTTCAGTCAATGGTGCAAGAACCACTCAGAACACGTTTACCGTTGACGGGGCCGACGTAACGGACCGTGGCTCTAATCTTACTATTCAGGCTTATCCCAGCGTGGACTCGATTGGGGAGTTTCAAGTTCTGCGCAGCCTTTACCCAGCTGAGTCAGGCCGCAGCGGAGGTGGCCAGGTAAACGTTGTGACGCGCTCGGGAGGCAATGATTTCCACGGGGCCGCTTTCGAATTCATTCGAAATGAGGCTTTTAACGCAAATGATTTTCAGTCAAACAGAACGCCGTCCCTCGCGGGGCAGTTCGGCCGCGACTCCAACGGAAAGCTGAGGCGCAAGCCATTCCGTTACAACAACTATGGCTTTGTTATCGGCGGTCCGGTTTACCTCCCCAACTTTGGTGAAGGAAGGGGTGGGATGGTAGGTAAGCTGGCGCGAACCTTCTTCTTCTTTTCGGAAGAACAGCGCCGTGACACGCGCTACCCAACCATAAGCACACGCAACAATTCCGGCGGTGGAGCTGTTCCTTCAGCAGCTATGAAGCTGGGCGTATTCCCGATACCAATTTGTTTAAGCGCCTCGAACTCTACAACCTGCACCTCAATTCTGCCGGCAGGCACGCCGCTGGGTAGCGTTACGCCGGTCAGCAATGTTGCTCAACAGTACATCAACAACATTTGGAATGTCGTCCCGAATCCAAGCGACGCGGCGACCCTGCAACTGGATTTCCCGACCTTGAACATTGCCAAGTTTCGCCAGGAAATCATCCGGCTCGATCATACCGTTAACGATCGCCTTAGTGTTTTTTACCGTTTCGAGCACGATAAGATTCCGACTACGGATGCGGACGGAACTATTGGGACCCGCTCAAATCTTCCGTTCGTGAATCGAACCGAATCGGACTCCCCCGGAACTACACACAGCGCTCAGGTCACTTACACTCCTCGTCCAAATATGATCTTTGAAGGACGTTACACCTACGGCTATGGTGCAATTTTCATTAAGACGATCGGACTGTTGGCAAAGGATGTATCTCCGATTTCGGTCAACCTGCCATTCCCGAGCGCCCGCGACGTTGTTCCGGCACTCACTGTCGCCGGGTTCAATTCGTTGACCGGCTTCAGCAACTACATCGATCCTTCGTCGAAAGGAAACATCGCGGGTACGATGACGTGGATCAAGGGCAACCACACGATGAAGTTTGGGGGGATGTATTCGCGCAATACCAAAACTGAAAACGCCCTGTCCGGAACGAATCAAGGATCGTTTACCACGTTCAGCAATACCGTCACCTCAGTTGCTTCGCCCGCTTGTGTTCGTGCCACCGGAGTGGCGTCAAATTCGCTCAATACCCTCTTCCAGAATTGGGCTTGCTTTATGCTGGGGAACAACGCCACCTTCTCACAGGCAAACCTCGACCTAACGGTTGATTTCCGTCAGAAATCAATCGAGGGCTTTGCACAGGATGAGTGGAAGTTTCGCAGGAATATTACTTTGAATTATGGCGTTCGCTACTCCTTCTTTGGACCGCCATCTGACAATAACGGGCTGCTAACGAATTTCCTTCCCAGCCTTTGGAATCCAGCGAGTGCTCCTCAAGTTACCGGAGGCGCAGCTCGTCGTGCCGGAACAGGCAATTTCTGCAACGGCCTGATCGTCAATGCTCAGAACTTCCAAACCGGTCCGGCCGCGTTTAATTGCACACCGACCGCGTCGCCTTTCGGCAAGTATGTATATGAAGCCTCGAAGCATGACTTCGCGCCGCGTGTTGGTATCGCCTGGGATCCATTTGGCAAGGGTACGACTTCAGTTCGCGCGGGCTACGGTATCTATCACGAGCAGATTTCGCTGAGTCCGGCGGAACTTCTGGCCTTGAACCCGCCCTACTTACAGACAGCGACACAGACATTGACCAAATTGGATCAACCGATCCCGGTCGGAGCCTCAGTCCCTATCGTTGCTTCAGCAACACCGCCTAACATCCGCGCCATTCAAGCAGACTTCAAGACGCCGTACACGCAGCAGTGGTCGCTGGATGTGCAGCGCCAGATAGGCAACAACACGGTTGTGTCAATCGGCTATTATGGCTCAAAAGGGGTTCACCTGAATGGCAACACCGAATACAACGATCTGGCGTTAGGCAAGGCTCTTTCATCGCAATGCGCTACCGGCACTGCCACCTTGCAGGATCCTGGTGTGGTGACGACGCCGTGCATGGTCGCCGGTACTGCGTTTACGGCAACGCCAACGATTATCGATCAGATTCGACCATTCCGCGGCTTCCGATCGATCAACATACTTGAGACTCGGTACAACTCCAACTATCACAGCATGCAGGTTTATGCACAGCATCGCTTCTCGGGAGCGTCGCAGTTTAACTTCGCCTACACCTGGTCAAAAAATCTGACGGACAATCAAACTTCGACCGTCAACGCGGCGCCACAGGACGTTAACAACATTAAGGCCGAATATGGTCGCGCGCTGCTGGATCGGCGTCACGTAGTGAGTCTCAACTACATTTATGAATTGCCGTTTTTCCGTGGCCAGAAAGACCTCGTAGGTAAGCTACTGGGAGGCTGGCAGGTATCCGGTATCGGGACCTACTACACCGGCATACCGTTTACCGTAGCCAGCTCCACTTACGATACTGCTGGAATTGGTTTTATTCCGGCGATTGTGGCTGGCGGTAGACCGCTACTCCTCTGCGATCCTAATGCAAACGCCCCGCATACCGTTGATCAGTGGTTCAATGGCGCCTGTTTCGCCAAACAGACCCCTGCCGGCGCAACCGGAATTCCCAATGTCCCGGGCGATGCTTCGCGCGGAGCTGTTGATGGGCCACCCACCAAGCGCGTGGACTTTACCCTGGCAAAGAATCTGCGCTTTAGCGAAAGCATTAGCGTCCAGCTTCGGGCTGAGGCCTTCAATGTCTTCAATCACACAAACTTTAGGAACTTGAGCGTCAGCCGATCAATAGCCAATGAGTCTCTTTTCGGTTCCGTCACAAGCTTCCGCGATCCGAGAATCATGCAATTCGGCGCGAAGTTTATTTTCTAACGCTGTCAAAAAGGTGTTTTGGTTCACTTAAATGCCCGCGATGCTTCATGCCTCGCGGGTATTTTGCTTTTGGCTCCAGACGTTTCGGCGTCACCGCTGGTTGTAATGAATGATTCCTGATTTAATCAACCCATGAGCGAAGCTGCCGAAAAGAGTTTGTTGCTTCATAACGCGCGCGTCGTTCTTTCAGACCGGACCCTGGATCGTGGCCAGGTGTTTATTGAGAATGAACGTATCGCGGCGGTGTCAGCATCTGCGTCTACACGCTCTAACGCTCAGCAGATTGATCTGCAAGGTCTCACCCTCTTTCCGGGCTTCATTGATGTGCACATTCATGGAGCAGTCGGCGTTGACATGATGGCGGCCTCGGCAACGGACGTCGATCGAGTTTCACAATTCCTGGCTACCTGCGGAGTTACAGGCTGGTTGCCGACGCTGGTGCCGGCTCCTGCCGCCCATTATGCCCGAGCGATCGCATCAATTAACGAAGCGACAAAAACCACTGCCGGCGCGCGCATCCTCGGGGTCCACTATGAAGGACCTTTTGTAAATTCCGTACAGTGTGGCGCTTTGCACGCGGAATTCTTTCGATCGTTTTCCGGCCCCGGTGACTTAGATGATCTGCCACGACTCAGCGACGACAGCGCCAAACACCTGATTACTCTGGCGCCAGAGATCGCCGGCGGCGTGGAATTAGTGCGGGAGTTAACCCGCCGCGGTTGGATTGTTTCCCTTGGGCACACGCGAGCCGACTTCGAAGTCCTGGATAATGCATTTGCAGCCGGCGCGCGTCATATGACTCACTTCATGAATGCGATGACGCCACTGCATCATCGCGCGCCGGGACCTATCGGCTGGGGACTCTCCCGCGACGAGGTAACCTGCGACTTCATCGCCGATGGTGTTCACCTCGATCGGGAAATGTTGCGGCTGTTGCTGAAGCTTAAGGGTCCCGATCGCTTGTCGTTGATCAGTGACGCAGTGGCAGCAGCGGGAATGGGTGATGGCGATTTTGATATTTGGGGAGAAACGATAACGGTTAAGAATGGCCGCACCGCCAATGCTCGGGGAGCTATTGCCGGCTCCGTGATCACAATGATTGATGCCGTGCGCATGATGCTTTCCCTGGGCGGTTCCGAAGTTGACGTCGCAAAGATGGCTGCCACTAATCCCGCACGGTTGTTAGGAATTAATAAGGAGTGCGGCTCGATTGAGGAAGGGAAACGTGCCGATCTTGCGGCGTTGGATGCAGAAGGACAAGTTGTCCTAACTCTAGTCGGTGGTGAGAAAGTGTTCGAACAAGAAGTGATGAGTGATGAGTGATGAGTATGAATCAGACTGAGTAATTCACGGCTAGACTCATCACTCATCACTCATCACTTCGTTTCTCATACATCCCGGCCTGGGCATATGCCTCGTCCAGCAGTTCCACTGGGTGACAGACTTTTAGATCCATTCCAGCGAGTAGCGCGCCCGCCCCAATTTGCATTTGGCAGCCGGGATTGCCGGTCGCCAGCAACTGCGCTTTGGTCGCTTGAATGTTAGCCAGTTTTTCCGCTAACACTTCCGCCGACAGATCCGGCTCCAGGAGATTGTAGATCCCGGCGCCGCCACAACACCTTTCAGATCCTTCAAGCCTCACGAGATTCAGTCTGGTTACTGCGTCCAACATCTTTAACGGCGCTTCACCCGCATGCTGTCCATAAAGTAGATGACACGACGAGTCGTAGGTTACAGAGTCGTTAGTGACGGCAGCTCCGTTCTTTATTTCTAAGGTCCCTAATTGTTGACTGATGTCGCGCACGCGAGCGCTGAAGCTGCGCGCTCGATCGGCAAACGCAGGATCTGATGAGAGCAGGTGTGCGTAGGAAGCCAGCATCGCGCCGCAGCCCCCGGCGTTCGTAATAATAGGCGACGTTTGATGATCCGCCTTTCCTTCAAACGCCGCGATGTTCCGACGGGCTAGCTGCCGGGCGCCCTCGAGATCGCCTGCGTGCGCATGCAACGCTCCGCAACAGACCTGTGGACGTGGAGTTTGCACTGAAAAACCATTCACCTGAAGCACGCGCTCGGTCGCGCGGTTCACGCGCGAAAAAAGTCCCTCGCCAACGCAACCAGCGAAGAGCATTGTGTCGTTGGTGGAGTTCATGGTCTGGGATCCGGTTGCGCCGTTTTCCGGCGCAGGATCTCTGCGCTTCGTTTTGAGTTTAGGAGCTGAGCTCTCGAGCAATGCCAGGCTGAACTGAAGCCGCCGCGAGAGTAGTTTCGCAAGTCCCGATTTCCGCATTGTTCGCGGCAAGCCGGTATCACGAAGCAGACGTGCCGCAGCAAATGCAAATCTCAAACGCGCTGGATGAAGCCAGATGTGCTTGAGCACCAGACGCAGCACTGCATAACTCAATCCTCGCCTGGGACCGGACTCAAAAAGTTCTCCTCGCGCTGCTTCCAGAAGTTCGCCATACTCGACTCCCGCCGGACAGACCTGCTCACACGCACGACAACCCAGACAACGATCGATATGTCGCTCGAATGCTGCCGAGTCGCTCGCAAGCCTGCCCTCACCGACGGCGCGCATCAGGTAAAGCCGTCCGCGCGGTCCGTCATTTTCATCCCCGGTGATTACGTAGGTGGGACAAGCTTCGAGACACAGGCCGCAGTGGATGCAGGCGAGCAGTTTTTCTTCTTCTCGCTGGAGAGTAGAAGTCAGAGTGGATGAATTGGAGACCAAATCGCCTGACAGTATAACAGGGCCGCGGCAACCAGGGGTGTGGGCGAAGTAGCGCGCTTAAGTTTGTTTGACTTGTTCGGTTTGATCCGAGCGGTAGGATTTCTGGCCACCGTAGAGTCGCTGGCGCACGTTCGGGGAATAGCGGGTCTGAAAAATGAAGTCCAGTATTCCGCTGCTGGTGCCGAAGCCTCTGGTCATGCCGTGCGAGGTGTGATGATAGAGGTGATGCTTCTTCATGTAACGGAAATAAGGATCGCGAAAACTGCAGAAGTGGGTCGCGTGATGGATCCACTCTTCGGCGATGTAGGACTGGAAAGCGAAGGCCACCACAATCGAAGCAGTGAAGGGTGGGAAGAGAAGAATACTAAGCGGCACGCCGGTAAGAAAGAGCGGCAACAAATCGCGCACGCGACCACTCATGTGCTCGCCATCGAAGGGTTTTTCGTGATGTCCGAAATGCGTTGGATCGAGATACTTGTTCGCCACGCGCGTCCAGAATCTCTTGTACCTGCGCTGCGATATCTTCCAATGACGGTGCAGCACATAGCGGTGAGAAAAGTATTCCGTCAACATCCAAAACATTATGCCGAAGGGAATGAAGGCCAGCGCTCGCAGAAAATGATGCGAACGAGCAGCCAGCACCAGCAGGACAATCGTGTAGGTAGAGTAAAAAGCTGTGGTGCGATAGATCTTTCGCCGCGAGATGATTTCCTGCTCGCGCTTGTAGACGCGATAGGGGTGTTCCCGGCGCACGTTTGAAAAGGTCTGATCAGGGCTCATAGAGGGAAATGGACCTCGATCGATATGATGATTGCTAACGCCCCAGATTTTGTCCGAAGTGGGTTCAGGTAGTCAATAGCAGAAGACCGGAGTCAGAATTCAGAATTCAGGAGTCAGAAGAGATCTCTGAATTCCGACTCCTGAGTTCTGAATTCTGACTCCTGAATTCTGCCTTTCAATACCCAACCGCCAACCCATCGCTGCGGCGCGGGTCGGTCGCGCCCAGCCGCATGCCAGTCTTCTCTTCAATCATGATCCCTTCGGCATCACCAAGGTAACGTGGGCGTGCCAACTTATGGCCAAGCGCGGTGAGCGCCTTCTGTGTGTCGCCTGAAAGTCCGTAAGGCTCAAAGATCAGCTCGTCGGGCAGCCACTGATGATGTATGCGCGGGAAGTCGAGCGCTTGCTGGATGTCCATGCCGTAGTCGACGACGTTGATAATTACACAGAGCGCCGTATTGATGATGGTGGGCCCGCCGGGACTGCCGACCGTAAACCAAAGACTGCCATCCTTGCGCAGTACAAACGTAGGCGTCATTGCTGATAGCGGACGCTTATGCGGCGCGACGGCGTTGCGCTCACCCTGGATCAGACCATACATGTTTGGGGTTCCCGGTTTGGCGGCGAAGTCGTCCATCTCATCGTTGAGAATTATTCCAGTACCTTTAGCCACCGCCGCTGAGCCGTAGGAGTTATTGAGTGTGTAGGTGTTAGCGACCGCATTCCCAGCAGCGTCAACGACGGTGAAGTGTGTTGTCTCCTCAGATTCATGACCGACGGGTTGGCCGGCGCTAATCTCGAGGCTGGTCGACGCTCGTTCCGTGTTGATGCCGGCGCGAAGTTTTTCCGCGTATGACTTCTCAATCAATCCAGCGACCGGCACTTTGACAAAGTCACTATCACCCATGAATTCAGCACGGTCAGCAAACGCCCGTCGCATCGCTTCCGCCATCAGGTGATAGCGTTCTGACGATGCCGAATCGAATTTGCTCAGGTCGTAACCCTCGAGAATATTCAGCATCTCAATCAGGACCGCGCCACCCGACGAGGGCGGCGGCATCGAAATAACTTCATAACCGCGGTAATTGCCGCGTACCGGCTGTCGTTCTTTTGCTACATAACCGCGCATGTCGGCCGGGGTGATTAAGCCATTGTGACGCTTGACGTCGTCGACGATCAACTTCGCCGTCTGTCCTTCGTAGAATTCGTTGGGGCCGGCGCTTTGCAGCCGGGCAAACGTTGCCGCGAGATCTGGCTGGCGAAATAGTTCACCTTCGTTATAGAACTTGCCGCCGTTTAGATAAATGCGTTTAGTTTCCGGATATTGGGACAGATAATCGTTGTTTCCACGCAGCGATCGCGCGAGCGTATTAGTAACGGTAAACCCGTTGGCGAGTTGCCGGGCGGGCTCGATTAGTTGGGCCCAACTAAGTTTGCCTGAGCCGTATTTTTTAAGGGCCAGCTCCATGCCGCGCACCGTTCCTGGCACTCCGGCCGCGCGATAACCAACCAGCGAGCCGCCTTCTCCTTGAATCAACTTTCCGTCCTTATCCAGATAGATGTTATGCGTCGCTGCGGCCGGCGCCATTTCACGGTAATCAATTGCCGTCGCTTTTCCGTTCTTAAGACGAATCATCATGAAACCGCCACCACCGAGATTGCCGGCAGCCGGGTGTGTTACCGCCAATGCAAACGCGACCGCGATCGCAGCATCGATAGCATTGCCACCGCGTTTCATGATGTCGACACCAACTCGCGAAGCAACTTCGTTTGTGGAAGCAACGATGCCGTGTTTCGCGCGCACCGGCTCGCGCGAGGCTGCGCGCGCCGCCTCGGGCGCTACTCCACTGAAGAATTGCGAACCAGGAAATGCTAATAGTCCAGCGGTCAGGGAAGCGACCAGGAATAGGCGCAGCAGTTTTTGTACGGTTTTATTTCTCATAGTCAGTCTCAGTTAAGCGGATAAGGATGGAAAGGTACCGTTCGGATCGAGTTGCTGTTTGATCCTTTGCGTTATGCCGTAACCGGCGTCGAAAGTTCCCAAAGTATTCATTTGTTCCCGTAGCTCGGCCGGCGCATGTTCAATGACTAATGTGCCCCCAAAGTTGTTCGCGAGGCTTCTGAATGATTCGAGTCGGGCGATCGTGTCAGCTCTTGCTTCGCCGGATTTACTTCCGTTCGATGGTAACCGTTCCATAACGCGGATCCGCCCATCAGCAATGCTCGCCTGCCACATTGGCGTCGAGGCTCGATACTCCTGGTCTACCTCTGCGAGAAACTTTGGCAGGTTGGCCGGAAGCAAGCCAACGCGCCAAGCGAGACCTGCCTGAAAACGCGACGGCAAGGCGGCTAACGACTGCCATATCGCTGCGTCGTCTTCCGTGGGTGGCGCCGAGGCTTGGTGATCTTTGCACTCTAGCAGTTCGACAGCCTGCGCGGCCTGTTCGATGACACCATTACCAGCAAATCTTATCAGAAGGCAGTCATCGGTTTCATTGAACCATTCAGCTTCGTTCGCCAGGGGCCGCGACAGTAGTTCAACTGCCACCGGAAAGAGTCTGGCATCGATGACACGCTGAGCTCCGGATAGCAGATTTTCCCGTGGCCCCCAACACACGACTGTCTTTGTCGCGAAAGGTAGTGGTCTCAGCTTGAAGTTAACTTCGACGATTATCCCGAGGGTGCCGTAGCTGCCAGTAAAAAGTTTGCACAGATCATAGCCCGCTACGTTCTTTACTACTCGACCACCTACCTTAATTAGACTGCCGTCAGCTCGCACAACTTTCATCCCGATGACATGTTTTCTCGGAGGACCGTAGCCAAACTGTTGCGCGCCGCTGAGTCCGGTGGCGACCACTCCGCCGATCGTTGCACTTCCGTCATTGGGCGGATCAAGCGGCAGCCACTGGCCCTTTTGCATGAGTGCGTCGTTGAAATTTTTGAGGCTTACTCCGGCTTCGGTTACGGCGATCAAGTCCGCGGGCTCGTGCTCTACGATGCGATTTAATCTGCCAGTGCTAACTACGATGTCAACGCGCCGAGCAGGTTGGCAGACGTCTATCCACGTCATCGCGCCGGCGGGCATTACCTTCCAACCTTCGCTTGCTGCGAGTTTCATAACCCCACAAACCTCATCGATTGAGCCGGGACGAACAACAAGCGGGTGCGAAGACGAGCAAACGTTTTCTTCACCGATTAAGTTGGCCAATTGCTCAGTCGCGCCAACAGAAGCAGGTGAACTGCCGGGACCGCGGGCGTCCCGCCCGCCTGCCTTGTTTGAATCAAAGCTTGAGGGTGTCGCAAAGTGCGGGCGGGACGCCCGCGGTCCCAGCAAATCTCCGGCGCCTCCTGGCGTTGCTTCCAGTACTGCCGAACTGCCGTTTCCCGGTGATGCAATCGCTCGTGCTTCGCCGCAGCCGCGCAACATGGGAATAATCTTCCCGGGGTTACATAACCCCGTTGGATCAAACGCCGCTCGCACTTGCAGCATCGTCTCCATATCGGCTTCAGAAAAAATCAGCGACAGCAGCTCGCGTTTATCAAACCCTACACCGTGTTCGCCGGTGATACTACCGCCGGCGCGCACGCAAGTTTCCATTAGCTCGCGCCCTGCTTCCTTGACGTTGCGAACTTCTTCAGCAGAACGCGAATCAAAACAAATCAAGGGATGCAGATTACCGTCGCCGGCGTGAAAGACGTTAGCGATGCGCAATTGATACTTGGCGGCAATCCGAAAAACGCCATCCAGCACTTCCGGCAATCGCGAGCGGGGCACCACCGCATCCTGAATCATCGAGTCAGGAGCAATGCGACCGATGGCGCCGAACGCGCCCTTGCGTGCCGCCCAAAGTTTTTTCCTTTCGATCTCATCGTGAGCGAGTCGACAATCCCGCGCGCCGAATTGCAGGCAGACACTTTTCACCCGCTCCGCCTCGTCATCGATCCCGACCTCAAGGCCGTCGAGTTCGATAAGCAATGCCGCACCGGCGTCAAGGGGCAGTCCCGCGGCAAACACACTCGCCTCTACGGCGCGGATGATCTCGTGATCCATCATCTCGAGGGCTGCAGGCATAACTCCCGCTGCGATAATCGCCGAGACTGCATGGCTGGCGTCGTTCACCTCGCCAAACTCCGCCAACATCGTGCGAATGGCAGGCGGAATTGGCACAAGCCGCAAAGTGGCCTCGGTAGCGATTCCAAAAGTACCTTCTGAACCAACAAACGCGCCGAGCAGATCGTAACCGGGCTTCTCAGTTCCACCGCCGCCCAGGTCAACCACTTCGCCACCCGCAAGGACCACTCGCACGCCCAGAACGTGATCCGTCGTCGTGCCATATTTCAAACAGTGAATGCCGCCGGCGTTTTCAGCGATGTTCCCGCCGATGGTGCAGGTGGGTTGGCTTGAAGGATCGGGAACGTAATGAAGACCGAGGTGCGCGACAGCGCGCGAGACGTGAGAATTTACAACTCCAGGTTGCACGACGGCGATGCGATTCGCCTCGTCAATCTTGAGGATCCTGCGCATGCGCGCCAACTCAACCACGACGCCTTGATTGAGCGACAGCGCGCCGCCGGAGAGACCCGTTCCTGCGCCTCTTGGCGTGAAGGGAACTCGGGCCTGCGCGAGTATTCGCATTACGGCTGAGGTTTCTTCAGTTGACGAAGGGAAGACAACAGCGCGAGGTCGATACTTGTGTTGCGGTAATCCGTCACACTCGTAGACCAATAATTCGTCCGGCTCGCTAAGCACGGATGCATCGCCAACTACTGCGCGCAACTCTGGGATGATAGTGTCCACTTGTCTCGCTTGGTTTTTAGGCTGGGCAATGATACATCAGTTTTGGAGTGCGGTGACCTGTCACCGCTTTCGTCCGTCGCGACCTGTCGCGACGCTGCTGGCGACAGATCGCCAGCGACCAAAGCGCCGACAGGTCGGCGCACTCCAAAATACATGCTGACTTGCAACCGACACCCGACAGATCGTAACATTCGCTCGAGTTACCCCCAGGCTTAAACCCCGCAGCAGTTTCTTTTCAATCTCTCCCGGACCCCCAATAGTTTCACCCCCTTTAGTACGAGTCCGAATTAACAGATACCAGGGAGGTGTTCACATGTTGAAATGGGGATCTCGCGGACGATTTATCGCCAGGCTAGTCGCAGCCATAATTTTATTGCCTTCCGTTTCCGCTATTGAGGCGAAGTCAAAAAAACCAAAAGAATCACTGCGCGGAACTCCTGTTTTGTGGCGTGCTCCGAACGATATCGCTTCCCGAAACTTGTTTCTGGGACCAGGCGGCACCGCTATGCAACCCGACCTGCGCCAGATCAAGTTTATTAAGGAAGAGAAGGGTGGCTACTCGAAGAAGTTTCGCATTCAGGATGCTTCCGGCCGCGAGTGGGTCGCGAAGATTGGCAAGGAAGCGCAGTCGGAAACCGCGGCTATTCGACTGGTCTGGGCAGCCGGCTATGAAACTGAGGTCAATTACCTGGTTCCCAGGCTGACAATTCCGGGGAAGGGCACGTTCCAAAATGTCAGGCTCGAGGCCCGCCCGGATTCGGAGAAGCGGCTTGATGAGTGGAAATGGACGAAGAACCCTTTCGTTGGCAGTCGCGAGTTCCAGGGCCTCAAAGTAATGATGCTGCTGCTGGCCAACTGGGACATCAAAGACTCAAACAATAAGGTCATAGCTGTGAAGGGAAGTGACAAGCTGCGCTATATCATCAGCGATCTCGGGGCAACTTTCGGCAAGACCGGTCACCTTCCGTTTTTCTGGAGATTTAATCGCAGCCGCAATAACCCGAAAGACTACGTCAAGACGAAGTTTGTGAATGACGTCGACGGCAATATTGTTGACTTCCACTACAGCGGTAAGAAGCGACAAATCTTTGATCACATCACGGTTGACCAGGCCAGGTGGGTTGGAGACTTGTTGTCGCGTCTGAGTCCCGAACAAATTCGAGACGCATTTCGGGCGGCGAATTACACTCCGGAACAAACAAGACTGCTGACTCAGGGCGTAACAAATCGCATAACCCAGTTGGTCAATTTGCCAAACCGTGGCGAATTGAGCCGCGCCTCGTCAAGCTGGAGTCACACGCGCCGACGCGAGTAAAAGCGAAAGGAAAAATAAATCAACAGTCCAACGGCGGCAGCCCCAGCGGCGGCGCGCGCTTCTTTCCAGGTGCTGTTTGCCAGCAGCCAGCCTGCTAATAGCAACGCCAGAATCGCAATGACAGTGCCGTAGTGTAGCCGGAAGCCTGCGGGTGGAGCATCGCTTTGTCGCCGGAAGATGGGGAGTGAGAGGCAGGTGGCGCCGTACGTCACCAATCTCGCAATGGCGCTGATTGTTAGTGCAGCGACAAAGGAACTGTTGAGCGTCAACAACAGCATTACTGCGGCCGTTATCAGGATGGCGACGTAGGGAGTCGCAAATCGCCGATGAACTGAGCCGATGAATGATGGCAGTTGACGTTGTTCGGCCATCGCGAATGGAACTCGCGAACCCGAGAGCACCAGAATGTTTAGGTTGCCGGTGATTGAGATGATGGCCCCGGCCGAGATGATGGCGGCGCCTGCCGCTCCCATGAAGTGCATGCCGGCATCGGCCAGCGGCTTTTGTGATTGGGCCAACTCCGGAAACGTTCCTACGCAAACGACTTGAACCAGTATGTAAAGGAGGGCGACTACTGCGATTGCGATTAGCAACGCGTGCGGCAAGTTCTTCTTTGGGTCTTTCACTTCGCCCGCCGGGATAGCAGCCATCTCAAAGCCCGTGAAGGCATAAATCAATAGCAGTACTGACTGGGAAAACGCTCCAGTAGCGGGTCGTGGTCCCAATGCAAACGCCTGCGGGTTGAGAAAAAACAAACCCACGGCGATAAAGATTACCATCGGTATTATTTTCCCGATCGTGAATATATTGCTGACGATCGCGGCTTGCCTGATGCCCAGGAGGTTGATGGTCGCCAGCACAGCGACGACAATGATGATGATTGAGGCGCGCCAGAACGGGTTCGTCGCGGCCGGTACGAAATAACCTACGTAAGCGACCAATAGATTGCAATTAGCCGCGAATGCTGTCAGCCGCGCCAGCCAGATCAGCCAGCCAATCTCAAACGCGACCGTGGGGCCGAATGCCTCGCGCGCGTACAGATAAGGTCCACCGGTTTCATCAAAACGGCTGCCTACTTCCGCGAAGCAGAGAATGAACAAGGTGACGACGACAGCGCAAACAACGAACGCGATCAAACTGTAGGAGCCAATCAGAGAGAAAACTTTCGACGGCAAGCCAAAAATTCCCGCGCCGATGATTCCGTTGATCGCAATGGCAACAAGGTCCCAGCGGCGGATGCCTCGGACTAGCCCGACCGCCGGTTCGTGCGCCGATACTTTTTCCATGGCGTGGCTTATAATCTATATTCCTTTCTGACACAATCATTTCGAATTAGGGCGCTTTCACAAATATGAAACTAAAAGTTATTCACTTCTTC
>Ga0070698_100000879_pt1 | contig 33052 bp, 33 predicted proteins | sample KBSK1502metaG_FD_65477 | JGI IMG/M metagenome (GOLD analysis project Ga0070698, IMG submission 65477) | Corn, switchgrass and miscanthus rhizosphere microbial communities from Kellogg Biological Station, Michigan, USA - KBS K1-50-2 metaG | ecosystem: Host-associated > Plants > Roots >... | reverse complement strand
TTAAGCGGTAGGTCGCGTGTTCGAATCACGCTCGGGGCGCTACCTGCGGAAACTCGATGTTGATCTTCAACATAGCGCTGGGATATGAGGTTAACGCGCTGTTGACGCCTCGTAGGCGGGCAGCAGGCCCCCGAGCGACCCCGGTGAGGAGTCGTGGATTGTCGAGGTGTCTCTCCGCCGCGCGTTTGCCGGGCGGCCCCGCCCGGCGCGCGCTAGGTTGTGCCCTGTGCTGGACGGCGACGCGGTATTCGTTCCTGGCGAGATCCCGCGGCATGGCGGGTTCGCCTTCTGGGGAGCCGGGCCGGGACCGGACAAGGTGGAGCTGGTCTTCCGCGGCGGGACGTATGGGGTGCGCAAGCGGCAGGTGACGGCGACGTTCGTGTCCGTGGCCGAAATCCTGCCGGAGCTGATCTGTCTCGACCCGGCAGATCCGGGCGTACGGCGAAGCGTCGCGGCGTGGGCAGTGGCGGCCACCGTGGGCGTGAGCCTGGTGGCTCGTGGCCGCCTGCTGCCGACGGTCACCGACGGCGGCGCCGACGCCTGGCGTGCGGGTCCCCTGGATGCTGCCGATCTGGCCTGGCTCCGCGAGCTTGCCGCTGGCTTCCCTGCTGCCGCGCACGCGCTGGCCATCCCGGGCTCGCGGCCCATGCGGCTGCGCTCCCCGGAGTCGCTGATCCGGGACCTCTGGGATGCGATAGCCGACACTCTGGTACGGACGGCCGCCGCTCCGTACGCGGCGTCCTCGCCAGCCTTCGCCGCCGACGGAGCGGCCGACGTTGCCGACCTGGCGGAGTGGCTCTGCGACGCCGCGGATGGGCTCGCGGCCGGGGCGCGGCTCGGGCTGCGGGTGGAACCGGTCGCGTCTGGGCCGCTGGACCGGCCCGATGACCTGGACTGGTGGCAGGAGCCTGGGCGATCAGGCGATGACCTGGCGGATGAGCCGGATGAGACGGAGGACGGCGTCGCTGGTGGGCCGCAGTTGCAGATGGTGCTGCAACTGCGAAGCACCGCTGAGGAGACGTTGATCGTGGACGCGGCCGACCTGTGGGATCAGCCGGAGAGGGTGATCGCCAGGTTCGGCCCGCAGGCGGAAACCGATCTGCTCCTCGCGCTGCGCCGTGGTGCGGCCGTCTGGCCGAAGCTGGGCGGGGTGCTGGAGCAGGCCCGGCCTTCGGCGATCAGCCTGGACGATGGCGACCTGACCGACCTCCTCAGTGCCGTCGCGGAAGACCTGGCCGGTGCCGGGATCGAAGTGCTGTGGCCGTCCAGCCTGCTCGGTGACGGGCTGAAGCTGCAGGCCGTGGTCAGCCCGCCGGGGAAGGTGACGGAGGCCGGGTTCAACCTGGAGGCCTTGCTGGAGTTCCGCTGGCAGCTCACGCTCGGCGGCGAGCTGCTCGATCCGGATGAGATCAACGAGATTGCCGAGGCCAAACGTCCGCTGATCAGGCTCCGTGGCCGGTGGGTCACGCTCGATCCGGGCCTGCTGGAGCGGCTGCGCAGGCCACCCCGGGCGCGGATGCCTGCGATGGAGGCAATTGGCGCCGTGCTGGCCGGCTCCGCTGAGATCGACGGCGAGACGGTGACGGTCGTTGCCGAGGGCGCGCTGGCCGGCCTGGCGGAGCGGCTGGCCAGGCTCGCTGCTGAGCCGCCAGCGCTGCCGCCGCCGCCTGGCCTGGAGGCCACGCTGCGGCCCTACCAGCTACGTGGCCTGTCCTGGCTGGCGGCGATGTGCGAGGCCGGATTCGGCGCCTGCCTGGCCGACGACATGGGACTCGGCAAGACCATCCAGGTGATCGCACTGCACCTGCACCGCCGCCTCGCCCGCACCGGGCCGACGCTGGTTGTCTGCCCGGCCTCGCTGCTCGGCACCTGGGAGCGGGAGGTCCGCCGGTTCGCTCCCAGCATCCCGGTCCGCCGTTACCACGGCGGCGGCAGGCACGTGCGCGGGCTCGCCCCCGATGAGGTTGTGCTGGTGACCTACGGCGTGGTGCTCCGGGACGCGGCCGAGCTGGCCAGCCTGGACTGGGGCCTGGTCGTCGCCGACGAGGCACAGCATGCGAAAAACCCGCACTCCCGGACCGCGCGGGAGCTGCGGACGCTGCCCGCTGCCGCGCGGATAGCCCTGACCGGTACCCCGGTGGAGAACCGGCTGTCGGAGCTGTGGGCAATCCTGGACTGGACGACTCCGGGCCTGCTCGGCCATTTGGAAGCCTTCATCCGCCGAATTGCGGTCCCGGTCGAGCGGCACCGGAATCCGGCGGCCACCGCCCGGCTGTCCGCGCTGGTACGGCCCTTCCTGCTGCGGCGCCGCAAGTCCGACCCGGGGATCGCACCAGAGCTGCCGCCCAAGACCGAGACCGATCTGGTGGTGCCGCTCACCGCTGAGCAGGTCACGCTGTATGAGGCGGTGGTCCGCGAGACGCTGGAGGCGATCGCGACCAAGGACGGTATCGAGCGGGCCGGGCTGGTTTTCAAGCTGCTCACCTCGCTGAAGCAGATCTGCAACCATCCCGCGCATTACCTGAAGCAGACCGAGGCGCCGCTGGCCGGCCGGTCGGGCAAGCTGGCGGCGTTCGACGAACTGGCCGAAGTGATCGTTGCCGCTGGTGACTCGATGCTCGTGTTCACCCAGTACACCGAGATGGCCACGCTGTTGCAGCAGCACCTGGACGCACGCGGTATCCGGTCGCTGTTCCTGCACGGCGGGATCCCGGTGCGGCGGCGGGAGGAGATGGTCGAGGAGTTCCAGGCCGGGCGGGTGCCGGTGTTCTTGCTGTCGCTGCGTGCGGGCGGCACCGGGCTGACCTTGACCCGGGCAACCCACGTGGTGCACTACGACCGGTGGTGGAACCCGGCGGTGGAGGACCAGGCCTCCGACCGCGCCTACCGGATCGGGCAAGACAGGCCGGTGCAGGTGCACCGGCTGATCGCCGAGGGGACACTGGAGGACAGGATCGCGGCCTTGCTCGAGAAGAAGCGAGAGCTGGCCGAGGCGGTGGTGGGTGCTGGCGAGGGCTGGATCGCGGACCTGTCCGACGAGGAACTCAGCCAGCTGGTCACCCTGCGGGCGGCGTCATGAACTCCCCTGACGTGCCCGGTGCCAAGGCCGCGCCGGCGAATCCAAGCGCCGCTCCGGTGACGGATGAGGGTCACACCTGGTGGGGACGGGCCTGGCTGGAGGCGCTGGAGCAGCGTGCCCAGCTTGACCCCAACAGGCTGCCGCGCGGCCGCGATTACGCTCGCAGCGGGGCGGTCGGGGAGCTGGTGCTGGACCCGGGAGAGGCCCGCGCCGAAGTCCGGGGCCGCAAGCGGAATCCCTATCTGACCAGAATCCGGGTGCGGCGGTTCACCGACGAGGAGTGGGACCGGGTACTTGACGTGATCTGCGCTCAGCTCGGCCGGGCTGCCGCCCTGCTGGACGGCGAGGTTCCCCCGGAGGTGGCCGATGACCTGGCCGCCGCGGGGCTGAGCCTGCTCCCCGGGGCCGGCGAGGTAGGACCGCGCTGCAACTGCCCCGACGACGCCGATCCGTGCAAACACGCGGCAGCCGTCTGCTATCTGGTCGCCGACGCGCTGGATGCGGACCCGTTCGTCGTGCTGCTGCTACGTGGCCGCACCCGCGGCGAGGTACTGGCCGGCCTGCGAGCCCGCAGGCGCGGCGAGGAGAGCACCACGCCGGTCACCCGAGACACCGGGCCACGCTCCGGAGCCGGACCCAAACCCCCGACCGAACAGCATGCTCCGGCAGGCAGGAAACCACCTGCCAGCAGTGACAGGGGCGTCGATGCCCGGACGGCGTTGAGCGCGCCGCCCCGGGACCGGCCGGCTCCGCTGCCGCCGGTCCCGCCGTCGCGCCCCGGGCACCCGGCGGCGCTGCCCTCCGACCCGCCGCCGTGGCGAACGGCGATGCGCGAGGACTTGCTCGGCTTGGCCGCCGACGCGGCCCGTCGCGCCTGGGAACTGGCGAACGGGATCAGCCGCGACGCCGGCCTGGCCCTCGACGCCGACGCTGACCTGGCCCGGCGCGCCGACCATGTCCTCGGCACCCCAGCGTTCGCGCGGCTGGCTGAGCGCAGCGGAGTTGACCCGCGCGAACTGGCTTGCCGCGCGCTCGCCTGGCGGTACGGCGGCAGCGTGGCGCTCGAAGTCCTCGGTGCATCGTGGGAACCCGCTGCCGACGCTGGCAGCGATGCATCCGAGCTGTTGAAGGCGGCCCGGACCGCGATGCGAGAGGAAGCAGGCGCGGAGGTCAGCATCCGTGGCAACCAGGTCACAGCCGGGGGGATCCAGCTTCGGCTTGGCCGCGACCTGCTGTGGTACCCCTATGCGCTGGCCGGCGGCCAGTGGGAGCCGGCTGGCCCGCCGCAAGCCGATCCAGCCCGGGCCGCCGAGACGCTGTAAGTGCGGAACCTGACCGAACCTCTCCCGGGGTTGTCCGCGCTGTCCGGCACGCGGAGCGAGGGTGACTTGCTGCAGATCCGCTTCTGGGCGTTCCCGGTGGGACTACCTCACCCAGCGGGGCGGGTTGGATCAGCTCGTCACGAGCGGGGGCCCGTGGACACCGAGCCGGCGCGGTAGGCGAGGATCACCAGCTGGACGCGGTCGCGGCAGCCCAGCTTGGTGAGCAGGTGCGCCACGTGGGTCTTGGCGGTCGCCGGGCTGATGCAGAGCTGACCGGCGATCTCGCTGTTGGACAGCCCTTGCGCGACCAGGGTCAGCACCTCGAGCTCGCGCTCGGTGAGATCCCTGAGTTCGGGCCGGGCCGAGGGCGCCCGCGGCCCGGCGGACCCGGCTCCGCCCGCACCGTTCGGCCGCCGCGCGAACTCGCCGAGCAGACGCCGGGTGACGCTGGGCGCGAGCAGCGCGTCACCGGCCGCGATGACCCTGATCGCGTTCAGCAGGTCCACCGGCATCGTGTCCTTCAGCAGGAACCCGCTGGCGCCGGCCCGCAGCGCGGCGTAGACGTACTCGTCCAGGTCGAAGGTGGTGAGGATGAGCACCCGCACGTCCTGCATCTGCGCCGACCGGGTGATCTGGCGGGTGGCCTCGATGCCGTCCATGACCGGCATCCGGATGTCCATCAGCACGACGTCGGGCCGGGTCTGCCGGGCCGCTGCCACCGCCTCGGCCCCGGTTCCCGCCTCGCCGACCACGGTGAATCCCGGTGTGGCGTCGATGATGCCGCGGAAGCCGACCCGCACCAGCGCCTGGTCGTCGGCCACGACCACCCGGAGCGTCACGGCGCGTCATCCCCGATCGGCAGCCGGGCCGCGACCCGGAAGCCGCGCTCCGGCAGCGGCTGCGCGGTCAGCTCACCGCCGTACAGGCTGACCCGCTCCCGCATCCCGATCAGGCCATGCCCCTCGGCCGGCACCGCTCCCGGTTCCCCGCGCGCGCCCGCTACGGCGGGCACCTGGCAGCCGCGGCCCGCGTCGACGACCTCGATGGACAGCTCGCGCTCGTGGTAGCCGATGGTGACCGTGACGGACGGCGTGTCCGCGTGCTTCACCACGTTGGTCAGCGCCTCCTGCACGATCCGGAACGCCGCCAGGTCGATCCCCTGCGGCAGCTCCCTGCGCACGCCGCGCACCCGCAGATCGACTCCGACCCCGGCGTTGCCGATCCGCGCGATCAGCCGATCGAGCTCGGCCAGCCCGGGCGCCGGGGCCAGTGGCGCGGCCGGCCGGCTGACCGGCACGTCCCGGCTGGTGTCCGCCGCGCCGTCCGGCTGCCCGTCCGATCCGTTGTGACCGCCAGTCTGCTGGCTTATCTGAAGTTTGGAGATACCGAACGGAGGCGGATTCGACTGCCGCAGGACGCCAAGCATCCGCCGCATTTCCGCGAGCGCCTCGCGGCTGGTCGCCTGGATGGCACCGAGTGCCTCCCGCGCCTTGGCAGGCTGCTCGTCGATGACGTGATTGCCGTACCCGGCCTGCACCGCGATCACGGTCATGCTGTGCGCGACCACGTCATGCAGTTCCCTGGCGATCCGCAGCCGCTCCTCGGTGACCGCCCCGGCCGCCGCCCGGTCCTGGAGTTGCGCGGCGTACGCGCGGCGCTGCCCGGCCGCGTAGCCCACAATCCAAAAGATGATCACGACGAGCGCGGCGAACACCGGTTGTCCCGCGCTGAACGTGCCGCCCAGCCGGGTGATCAGCGCCTCGATCAGCAGCAGGAAGAGCACCACGCACAGTGCGGTGACCGCCACCGTCCGCCGGTACAGGGCAGCCACCAGGTAGATCACATAGGCGGTCGGCAAGAAGTAGACCGGGGCGGACTGCAGCGCGAGCAGCGCCGCCGTGTGCACGGGGTGCGAGAACGCCGGCACCGGCGTCGACGCCGAGGTGGCGTGCACCGATACGGCGATCAGCGGCGCGGCCACGGCGGCCACCGTGCTCGCGACGAGAGCGGCCATCGGGTTGCGACGGCGCAGCGCCACCGGAGCCGACACGGCCACGGCGATCGCAGCGGTCACCACGATGCCGGTCAGCCCGGACCAGGTGGTGTCGTACCGCTGGTTCTGCGCCTGCTGTTGGAAGAACACCACCAGGGCGCACGGCACCGCGGCGATGAAGTCGAGCGCCACCCAATAGCGCGGCTGCAGCCGCTTGGTCAGCGGCGGCCGCTGCGGCCGCTGCGGCCGCTGCCTGGCCGGCGGCGACGCCTGCCACGGGGTGCCCACGCACCCACGGTAGCCCCAGCTAACCCGCTTGACGTCACCCTCCGGGCGTAGGCCTGCGGGATCATCGCAGGCCCGGCCTCGCTCCGGCTGGCCGGAGAAGATCATCCTGTCGGCTGACGATTGTGATCATGAGCCTGCGCCAGGCTAGGGGAAACCCGACAACGAAAGTGAGGATGGGCCCATGGAGCGTCATTCAAAACCGCATCGCAAGTGCGGGCCCGGAGGGTCCGTGCGAGCGATCGGGCGAGGTCAAAGCGACAGTCACCGGGCAGGTTATTTTGAATGACCCGAACTTCATGAAAGACACTGGCACAGGCCCACAGGGCGGGCTCACCGATCCAGGCGGCACCGGGGGCACGCTGGCCGGGGACGCCGGCGGTTCGGTCATCGAGACGCAACTGCTGACCAAGCGGTACCCGGGCAACGTGACCGCGCTGGATGGGCTCACCGTCTCGGTCGCCCCCGGCATCACCGGCCTGATCGGCGCCAACGGCGCGGGCAAGTCGACCCTGATCAAGATCAGGCTCGGCCTGCTCAAGCCGACCAAGGGCCGGGCGACGGTGTTCGCCATCGACTCTGAGAAGAATGCCGAACGGATCCGGACGCTGATCGGGTACATGCCCGAGCACGACTGCCTGCCGCCCGACGTCACCGCCACCGAGTTCGTCACGCACATGGGCCGGATGTCCGGCCTGCCACCCACGGCGGCGAAGGAGCGGGCGGCCGAGTCGCTGCGCCACGTCGGCCTGCACGAGGAGCGCTACCGCCTGGTCGGCACGTACTCGACCGGCATGAAGCAGCGCGTCAAGCTGGCCCAGGCGCTGGTCGGGGACCCGCGCCTGCTGCTGCTCGATGAGCCGACCAACGGCCTGGACCCAGCGGGCCGCGGCGCGATGCTCGACCTGATCTCTCGGATCGGCACGGAGTTCGGGATCTCCGTCGTCGTCGCCTCGCACCTGCTCGGCGAGATCGAGCGGATCTGCGACCACGTCGTCGCGATCGAGGCCGGGCGGCTGCTGCGCGCCGACACCATCACCAGCTTCACCGGGGCGAGCCGGATGCTGCGTGTCGAGGTCGACGAGGGCCTGCAGGCGCTGGCCGACGAGCTCGCCAGGCGTGGGCTCGGCCCCCGCCGGCAGCAGCGCTTTGTGCTCGTGCCGCTGGTGAGCGACGCCACCTACGACGCGGTCCGCGACGTGGTCGCCGACCTGCGGGCGCCGCTGTCCCGGCTGGAGCTGAGCCGGCACAGCGTCGAGGAACTGTTCCGCGGCTCGGTGCTTACCGGAGCGCGCGCGTCGGGCAAGCCGCCGCGCGGCCGCTCAGACGGCGCCGACGCGGCCGGGCAGCCTGACTATGCGACAACGGAGGTGTCAGATGTCCGCTGACAGCACCCTGACCGGCGGCGCCCTCAGCACCCGGGGCGTGATCCACGACCGTGGCTACCGCCGCTACGACGGCCCGCGCCTCGGCCGTGTGCAGATCGTCCGTGCCCTGCTGTGGCACAGCTTCCGGTCCGCGCTCGGCATCGGCCGCGGCCCCAAGGCCAAGATCATTCCGGTGATCGCCTTCGTGGCCATCTGCCTGCCGGCCGTCATCAACGCCGTCGCGGTGGCCAGGGGCGGGGCTCAGGTCGTGGGCTACGAGTCCTATCTGTTCCCGCTGCGGGTCATCGTGCTGACCGTCTTCGTGGCCGTCCAGGCTCCCGAGCTGGTCTCCCGGGATCTGCGCAGCCGGGTGCTGCCGCTGTACTTCTCCCGGCCTATGCGCCGAGGCGACTACCCGCTGGCCAAGTACCTCGCGTTCACCGCGGCCTGCCTGCTGCTGATCGATCTGCCGCTGCTGCTGCTCTACCTGGGCTCGATCGCCTCGTCCAAGAGCAACGGGATCTGGCCCAACACCAGGGGGCTGCTGGCCGGCCTGGCCATCGGCCTGATGTGGGCGGTGCTGGTCGCGGCGATCGGCCTGGCCATCGCCTCGCTCAGCGGCCGGCGCGCCTACGCGACGGGCGCGGTCGCGATCTTCTTCTTCCTGACTCTCATCCTGTCCCAGATCATCCAGCAGGTCGCGCAGCGGGGACCCCAGATCGCGCAGCGGGGACCCGCCGGTCCGATCATCACGCCACAGACGACGCTACCGGCCGGCCAGCGGCTGGCCGGCCTGATCAGCCCGTTCAACACGCTGGAAGGCATCACGAAGTGGTTTGCCGGCTATGGTCACGCCTTCCAGGACGGGTCCGGGCAGGTGCCGGATCCGGGCAGCTATGCCCCCGCTTACATCGTGATGTTCGTTGCGCTTCTCGCGGTGAGCTTCGCCATCCTCGCCGCCCGGTACCGGAAGGCGGACGTGGCATGAGCACGATCGAACTGGCCGCGGTGACCCGCTGGTACGGCAACGTGGTCGCGGTGAACGACGTCACGATGACGATCGGCCCGGGGGTCACCGGGCTGCTCGGGCCGAACGGCGCGGGCAAGTCGACGCTTCTGCACATGATCAGCGGATTCCTCGCTCCGTCGCGCGGCACGCTGACCGTGGGCGGCGCGCCGGCCTGGCACAACCCGGACATCTACCGGACGCTGGGCCTGGTGCCCGAGCGCGACTCGGTCTACGCCGCCCTCACCGGGACCGATTTCGTCCGGTCCACCGCCAAGCTGCACCAGCTGCCCGACGTCGGCGCCGCCACCGCCCGCGCGATCGACATGGTGGAGCTGGCCGATGCCGCGGACCGCCGCATCTCCACCTACTCCAAGGGCATGCGGCAGCGGATCAAGGTAGCCGCCGCCATGGTCCACGATCCCGGGATCCTGCTGCTCGACGAGCCGTTCAACGGGATGGACCCGAGGCAGCGGCTGCAGATGATGGACCTGCTCGACAAGCTCGGCGCCGAGGGACGCACGATCCTGTTCAGCTCGCACATCCTCGAAGAGGTAGAGCGGCTGTCCGGCACCATCCAGGTGATCGTGGCCGGACGGCTGGCCGCCTCCGGCGACTTCCGGGCCATCCGGCGGCTGATGACCAGCAGGCCGCACGTGTTCAGCGTCCGCACGTCGGACGACCGGCTGCTCGGCGCCACCCTGCTCGGCCGCCCGGCGGTGACCGGCGTGGAGCTGACCGCCAAGGGGCTGCTGGTGCGGGCCAATGACTACGGCGCGTTCTGCCGTGAGCTCGCGGTGCTGGCCCGCAAACACGACATCCGGCTGCTTGAGCTGCTCCCGTCGGATGAGTCGCTGGAAAGCGTCTTCGCCTACCTGCTGGCGTCCTGAGTCGACTTCGAAACCTAAGGGGCAAGTGATCCCATGTCCGGCATGTTCAACGGAACCGTCGCCTCGATCACGCTACGCGCGACGCTGGGCCGCAAGCGGGCCCTGCTGTTCGGGGTCCCCGCGGTCATCCTCATTCTGGTGACCCTCGCGCTCAAGGCCTCCCATCCGGCCACCTCGGACTGGCCGAGCCTGATCCTCGGCGACTTCGGCTTCACCGTGGTGGTCCCGCTGACCGCGCTCATCATCGGCGGCAGCGTGCTCGGGGCCGAGATCGACGACGGGAGCATCGTCCACCTGCTGGCTACGCCGGTCTGCAGATCCACCGTCATCATGACCAAGTTCGCCGTGGCCGCCGCGCTGACCATGGTGCTCGCCGCCGGGTCCGAGCTGGTGTCCGGCGTCATCGCCACCGGCGGCGCGACCAAGCTCGTCATGGCCCTGTTCGTGGGCGCCCTGGCCGGATCGGTGATCTACAACGCGCTGTTCATCATGATCTCGGCCGCCACTACCCGGGCGATCGCCGTCGGGCTGCTCTACGTGCTGGTCTGGGAGGGCCTGCTGGGCAACTTCGTCAGCGGCGCCCGCATCCTGTCCATCGGTCACTACTCGCTCGGCATCGCCAACGCGATTGCCCACGACTCCGCGCTGCATGCCGGGCTGAGCCTGACCACGGCGGTTGTCATGGGGGCCATCGTCACGGTCGCGGCGCTGGGCGTGGCGATCCAGCGGCTGGCCAGCTTCTCGCTGCGCGGCGACGCCGTTTGATGGCCGGCGCGGTCGATGCCAGCCGGTCGATGCCAGCATGCAGACCGGGATGTGTAGCTCCGGCCGGCCAGCGCCGGCCGTTACCGGTCGTCGTCGTTGTAGGGGACTTCCTGACGCTGTTCGAGCACGTCGTCTTCGGGCTCGTCGTCAGGAATCTCTGTCGGCGTCTCCGGCTGCTCGCGATCCTCGGCGTCGTAGTCCGCGTATTCATCGTCGGCGTACTCGTCCTCGGGGTTGCTGTCGGTGCTGGGGGCCATGCTGTGAGTCTTGCTGGCAAGCGCCCCGGACGCAAATAGCTGGTGACCAGCACGACCAGGGCCAGCACGACCCCATTCACCGGCGCCGAGTGCGCAGCCAGCATCGCTTCCTTCCCCGGCCAGCACGAGATCGGAGTTGCTGCCCTGCAGCTCCCCAAGCTATTCGGAACGCGCGCTCATAGTCATGATCGAACGCCGGATCAGCAGGGTCCGGCGAACGCAGGCGGGCCGCCCATAGCCCGTTTTTCCCGAACGGCTGCCGCCAGACCGGCGCGCTGCCCGCCGAGCCGTTCCCGGGGCCGGCCAGCGGCTACGCCGACGGCTGCCCGCTGGCCACGGTCGCCCTGGAGACGGCTAGCTCATCGCCCCCGCTCGCGGACGCGGTGCGCGCCGCGTTCCAGGCCTGGCAGGGGCAGCTGCAGCAGCGATTCCAGGCCGCCGGGCGGGATCCGCCCGGGCCGCCGAGTTGGCCGCGCTCGTCGTCGTCGGCCTCGAGGGGGCGCTGCTGCTGTCCCGGGTGACCCGCAGCACCGAACCGATGCGCCTGGCCGCCGCACAGGCCGCCGACGCCGTCCGCCGCGAGCTGAGCCCGCGGCTGGCTCGTAGCCCGACGCATGCTCAGCCCCCTGCTCGGCCTGGGCGTGGCCAGCGGCGGCTGGGTGGATCGTGCCCACGGGGTGATCATGGGAAACGTGCTGTACCCGGGCCGGGGTCAGGACATTGCCCGGTAGATCTCCCGGCGATGGCCCACGCCGACCACCAGGATGACCAGTTGCGCGTCCCTCACTTCGTAGATGACCCGGTAGTCGCCGACACGCAGCCGATAGCGATCGTCGTATCCGGCGAGCTTCTTCACGTTGGCGTCCGGCCGGCGCGGGTCGTCCCCGAGCGGGGTCAGCGCCTGCAAGATCGTCAGCGCCGCGGCCTGCGGGATGGCCCGTAGTTGCCTGACCGCCCGCTCTCGCCAGCGGAACGCGTATTTCACGCGACGCCCTTGCCCGGGTCTTCCTCGAAGATCGCGGCGACGACCTCCGACATGCTGTAGGTCGGCGCATCGGGGTTATCCGCCAGATCGCGGTCGGCCTCTCTGGCCAGGTAACGGTCGATGGCGTCTTCAAGGGCGTTGAAGTCTTCGATGGGGACGACCGCCGCCACGGCTTGGCCGTTGCGCGTGATGATCGTGGGAGTTCCCCGCTGGGCTCGCGTGATGACCTCGGCGAGGTGCGCGCGGGCGTCTCGGACGCTGAGTTCGCTCTGGCTGTCATCCATATTCTTAGTGTACCCAGAATTGTGTACACGCACAGCGGGTGTGCGATCCTCGAGTTACACAACACTCGCTACACATACCTTCGGCGGAGGGAGCGGCGACCGTGGACGTTGACCTGCAGCCAGACCAGCCGGCCGCCGGGCCCGGCGACCTCGACCTGTTCGGCCGCGGGTTCCAAGACGACCCCGCGCTGACCTACGAGCGGCTGCGCCGGTCCGGGGCGGTCCACTACCTGCCCCGGCAGGGCTGGTACCTCGTCACGAAGGCCGAGACCGCCCGCGAGGTGCTGCGCGACAGCGAACGGTTCTCCTCCCGCGTGCACAAGCACACGCAGCCGCCGCCCGAGGTGGCGGACGAGGTCGCGCAGATTCGCGCGCAGGGCTGGCCCTACACGCCCGCCCTGGGCACGAACGACCCGCCGGAGCACACCCGGCTCCGCCGCCTCGTCCAGCGCGCCTTCACGCCGCGCTCGCTGGCCTGGATGGAGCCGCTGGTCCGCCACACGGCCGAGGAGCTCGCCGCGGCGCTGCCCGACGGCGCCGAGGTGGACTTCCTGGCGGCCTTCGCCGAGCCCCTGCCCGTCTGGGCGATCTCACGGGTCCTCGGCCTGCCCGAGTCGCGCCGCCACGACATCCGCCGGTGGTCGGTCGCCGCTGCCGCCTCGATCGGCGGAATGCCGGACGCCGCGGCCTGGATCGAGAACGAGCGCACGCTGCTGCACTACCAGCAGACGATGGCGGCCGCCATCGAGCAGGCCCGTCAGCACCCGGGTGAGGGTCTCCTGCCCGCGCTCGTGCAGGCGGCCGACAACCCCGGCGCCGGCGAAGAGCCGATCGAACTGGCGCAGCTGCTGACCCTGCTGCGCGAGCTCGTGATCGCCGGCAACGAGACCAGCGGGAAGCTCATCACCGAGATCGTCCGGCTGCTGGACGCGAAACCGGATGAGTGGGAGCGCGTCCGCGCCGAGCCCGAACGGGCGCGCGTGGTCGTCGAGGAGGCGCTGCGCTGGGCGACACCGTCGCAGACCGCGTTCCGCCGTGCCACCACCGATACGCGGCTCGCCGGCGTCGATATCCCGGCCGGCTCGGTGCTCGTGGTGGCGTTCGCCTCGGCGAACCGGGACGAGGACGTGTACGCCGACGCCGCCCGGTTCGACCCTGATCGTGACGGGCTGCAGCAGCACCTGGCCTTCGGGCTGGGCAGGCACGCCTGCATCGGCAACCCGCTGGCCCGGATGGAGGCAGTGATCGCCACCCAGGTGCTGGCGCGGCAGATCGAGGTGCTGACGGTCATCGACCGGGAGCGGCTGCACTACAACGCCAGCTTCATGGTCCGCGGCCTCCTCGAGCTGCCCATACGGGTACGCCGCCGCCCAGACGGCTAACGCCGCGCCGCGCAGGCGCCGGCCAGCCCCGGGGCCCGGGGTGTTTGCGGCGTGCTAATTCATATCGCGCCTCGTCAGGGTCGCGGGAAACAGGCCCGCAGGGAGGATCGGCGATGACCGGGCCGGAGACCGGAAGCCGCAGCCCGATCCTGGCGGAGGCCGCGCGCGAGCTTGAGGCGGCGGCGCACGACGCCCGGGTGGCGTGCGACTGCGTCGCCCCCGGTGCGATCGACCGGGCCCACACCAGCGCGCTCACCGCACGGGCGGCTGCCGATGCGGCGGTGACCGCGCTGCAGGCGGCGCTTCAAGCGGCCAGCGAGGCCGCCGGCTCCTGATTGCCCGGGCGGGCCGGGCCGCACATACGGCGCGCGCGCCTGTCTTCCCCGGGGCCGAAAGCGGGTCAGCGCAGATTCGGCCGCGCCGCGCCTCGCGGCGGGAGCGGCAGGACGGTACCCCGGTCCATCGCGCCCCGGTAGATCATGTGCATGGTGCGGGAGGCAAACTGCCACCCGTCCGCCGTCCGCGTGTACTCGTCGTCGTAGTGCCCGAGGTGCAACATGCCGTCCCCCTGGGCGCGCTGGTTGAACTCGATCAGGTACCACGAGCCGCGCGCGCGGTCGCCGTCCACCTCGACCAGCCCCGTGGTCACCACCTGCCCCACCCAGTCATACTTTGCGATCGCGGACCGCCACAGGCCCAGCACCTCGGCACGGCCGGACGCGACCCGGCCCCCGCCCAGATCCCACCGGCCGTCCTCCGCCCAGGTCGCCGCCCACGCGTCCGGGTCACGCCGGCACACTGCGTCCGCGTACCGCGCCACCAGCGCCCGGATCGCGAGCTCGTCCTCAGCGCTCATCCGGCCGGCCCCCGGGTCAGCGACGCGGCGCCGTCACCCTCCGGCGCCCGACGCGCCGCCGCCACGACCGCGCGCGTCGCGTCGGCGAGCCGGCGGGCGGCCTCGCCCGCCGGGCACCGCTGCAGGTCATCGGAGATCACCTCGACCGACAGCGGGAGGCGCACGCCCATCTCGTCCATCAGGCGGAGGAAGCCGGCCAGGTCGAACTCGCCCTCCCCGGGCACCTCGCGGTGGCGGGTGCAGTCGGTGTAGTAGTCCGGATCGACCCGCTGCCGCGGCCCGTCGTCGAACTGCACGGTGAACACGCGCCCGGCCGGAACGGCCCGCAGCATGTCGTCGTCGTTGGCGCCGCGGAAGTGGTGCCAGCAGTCCAGGCAGATGCCGCCGTTGGCCCGGCCGGCCCGCGTCACGATCTGCATCGCGGTCGCGGCGTCCGGGATGTTCGTCATCTCGGGCAGGAACTCGATCGCCACGGCGAGGCCGTGCCCGGCCGCGCGGTCGCAGAGGCCGGCGAACGCCTCGGCCGCGTCGTCGAGCGTGCCCGTATAGGGCCCGATGGCCTGCACGCGGTGGGCGGGCCCCAGCGCGTCGCTCATGGCGAACACCGCCCGCTCGGTCTCCAGGTAGGCGGCCCGCTCGGCTCCGGTGGCCGTCCAGCCGCGCAGCGCCTCGATCTCGACCAGCGGCATCCCGTGCTGGCCGAGCACCGACCGCAGGTCGGCGTCGGCCGCGCCCCCGGCGCGCAGCCGCTGATACTCGCCGATGAAGAGGCCCATCGCGGCGAATCCCGCCTCGGCGGCCGCCCGCACCCGCTCCTCGAACGGCTGGGACCGGCCCAGGCTGAAGTGGCTGAGGATCAGGTCGTCCGGCCCCAGGCCTGGGTACCCGGGCAGCGCGGCGAGCGCCGCCGCCGCGGTGGTCATCCGGTCACCTGTCTGCAGCGGCCGGCTCTCGGGCGGCCAGCCCTACGGTAGCCGGGTCCGGGGAGGCCGGTTCGGGGGCGGCCGGTATGCCGCTGCGGCCGGCCTCGCGGACGAGGTCGCGGCGGCTCGCCCACCGGCCGTGCTCGCCGGGGGCGACGTTCTCTCTGGAGCCGGTCGTCAGGCCGCCGTCCACCACCAGCGTGTGCCCGCTGACGAACCCGGCGTCGTCGCTGGCCAGCCACAGCGCGGCGTGCGCGATGTCGTCCGCGACGCCGATCCGGCCGCGCAGCGGGGTCCTGGTCGCGAACGCCTCCCTGGCCTCATCCATCGCGTCCGGGTCCCCGACGATGTTCGCCGCGTTCATCGGGGTCAGGATCTTGCCGGGGGCGATCGCGTTCACCCTGATCGACCATGCGCCGAGCTCGGCGGCGACGTTCTTGGTCAGCGCGATCACGCCAGCCTTGGCGGCTCCGTAGATATGCGGGCCCAGGCCGCCCTGCAGCCCGCCGATGCTCGTCGTGCTCAGGATCACGCCGCTGCGCTGCGGCTTCATCACGCGGGCCGCGTGCTTCATGCCCAGGAAGACCGACCGCAGCAGCACCGCCATCGTGAACTCGTACTCCGCCAGCGGGATCTCGTCGATCCCGCCGTGCGCGCCGACGATCCCCGCGTTGCTGAACATGCAGTCGAGCCGGCCGAACTCGCGCACGGCCGCGTCGACCGCGCCGGCGACCTCCGGCTCGGCGGTCACGTCGCAGTGCAGATACCGCGACCGGTCACCGAGCTCGGCGGCCAGCCGCTGCCCCTTCTCGTCCTGGATGTCGGTGAGCACGACACTCGCGCCCTCGGTGTGCATCAGCCGGGCGGTGGCCTCGCCGAGCCCGCTCGCCGCGCCCGTGACGACGACCACCTTGCCCGCAACCCGTCCGGCCACGGCCCTCCCCACGATCGCTAGTATCTTGCCAACGACTACAATAACCATTTGAGCCTGGGCCGGGCTAGGTTCGCCCCGGTCCAGGCCGGCCACTTCGTGACGAACGGCAACGCCGGCCCAGGCCGGCCGCCGGTCAGGAGCGGATAACCGTGCAGATCCTCATCGTCGGCACCATCGAGGTCGAGCCGGAGCGGCGCGCGGCGTTGCTGGCAGCCGTCCGCCCCTACGTCGAGCGCACCCGCGCCGACGAGCCAGGCTGCCTGGACTACGCGTTCACCGCCGACACGGTCTCCGGCGACCGGCTCGTGGTCGTGGAACGGTGGGCGGACGAGGCCTCGCTCACGGCGCACTTCGCGCACCCCAACTTCGCCGCGACCAAGCAGGCGCTGCACGACAACGGGTCCGGGGCCTCGCGCATCGCCAAGTACCGGGTCGAAGCGGCCGAGCCGGTCCGGGACGAGCAGGGCCGCTACCGGGCCGACTTCGCGGCGGGCGCTGGCACGTAGCGGTCCCGCCCCGTCCCGGTGAGCAGGAGCCGGCCCGCCGTCCAGTGAGAGGAGTTGGCCCATGGCGCAAGCAGCCCGCGGCGACGAGTATGACGTGGTCGTGCTGGGCACGGGTGCCGCCGGGCTGACCGCGGCGGCGCGAGCCGCGGCGGAGGGCGCCCGGGTGGCGCTGTTCGAGCGGGCCGGCACGGTCGGCGGCACCAGCGCGTGGTCCGGCGGCGCGGCCGAGAGGAGCAGCCGATGAGCGGCGTGCCGACCCGCCCGTTCCGGTTCTCGGTGCAGGCGTTCGAGGCAGGATCGGGCAGGCAGTGGACCGACACCGCCCGCCGGGCGGAAGATCTCGGGTACTCCACCCTGTTCCTGACCGACCACTACTTCGGCCCGGGTGACGTCTCGGCCGCGTCCGGGCACCGCCCGGTGGACGTGGCGCCGCTGACCGCGATGACCGCGGCGGCGATGGCCACCACGCGGCTGCGCGTGGGCTGCCGGGTGTTCTGCGTCGACTACCACAACCCGGTCGTGCTGGCCAAGGAGCTCGCCACGCTCGACATGCTGTCCGAAGGACGAGTCGAGGCGGGCCTCGGCGCAGGCTGGGTGGCCGCCGAGTACGAGGGGCTCGGCCTGGCGATGGACCCGGCCGGCGTGCGGATCGACCGGCTGGCGGAGGTCGTCCAGGTCCTCAAGGCGCACTGGGGCGGCGAGCCGCTCGACGTGCAGGGCGCGCACGTGCACGCGTCCGGCTTCGCCGGGCGGCCGCTGCCCGTGCAGCAGCCGCACCCGCCGATCTTCATCGGCGGCGGCGCCCCGCGGGTCCTCCGGCTCGCGGGCCGGCTGGCGGACATCGTCAGCATCAACTTCAACAACGCGGCCGGGAAGCTCGGGTCGGGCAGCGTAGCCAGCTCGACCAGGGACGCGACCGTGCAGAAGCTCGGCTGGATCCGGGAGGGGGCTGGTGAGCGCTTCGGCGACATCGAGCTGGAGCTCGCCGCCTACTTCATCGCGATCAGCGATGACCCCGCGGACGCCATGGCGGCGATGGCGGAGCGGTTCGGCGTCGCGCCCGGTGCGCTGGCCGAGCATCCGCACGCGCTGATCGGATCGGTCGACCAGGTCTGCGAGAAGCTGGAGCGGCAGCGCGACGAACTCGGCATCAGCTACGTCAACGTCGCGCAGCGCTCCATGGAGGCGTTCGCGCCCGTCGTGGCGCGGCTGACGGGCACGTAACCGCGCCCGCGGTCAGCCTCCGTCGCGGTCAGCCCCGTCGCTGCCCGCCGCCGTCAGCCGCCGTCCCGGTCAGACGTCGCCGCGGTCAGTCGTCGCCCCAGTCAGCTGCCGCGCACGGCGCGCGCGAACTCGCCGAGCGCGGCGATGTGCTCGGCGGGGCTGACGAGCCTGCCGTGCTGCACCCGGTCGTAGCCGGTGCCCGAGCTCATCGTCTGCACCGACAGGATCGTCCCGCCGTGCTCCTGCCACGCGGGCACCTCGTCGGCCCAGGCGCGCGGCCCGAGCGAGTAGTCGATCATCGCCTCCATCGGGAACGCGCCGGGGTCGCGGCCCCGCTCGGCGAGCAGCTCGCGCAGCCGGTCCGCCCTGCGATGGGTGCGGGGACCGTGCGAGCCGAACACGAAGCCGTCTCCGGTAGCCGCCGCCCGGGCCAGCGCCGCCTCCGCGCCGCCGCCGAACCACACCGGGATGCCGCCACGGGCCGGCCGTGGCGCCAGGCCCGCACGGTCGATCCGGTGGAACTCGCCGCGGTAGTCCAGCACGGGTTCCCGCCACAGCCGCCGCAGCAGGTCGACCTGCTCGGCCAGCCGCCGCCCGCGGCCGGCGAACGGCACGCCGAGGCTCTCGTACTCCACGAAGTTCCACCCGGTCCCCACGGCCAGCACGAGCCGCCCGCCGGACAGGAGGTCCACCTCGGCGGCCTGCTTGGCCAGCAGCGCGGTCTGCCGCTGGGGCAGGACGAGCACCGCCACCCCGAGCTCGATCCGCGTCGTGCACGCGGCCAGGAAACCGAGCAGGACGAGCGGCTCGTGGAAGGGGTCATCCTCGGTGTACGGCCCTGGCAGCGGCGATTCGCGGTCGGCGTGCACCGCCCCGAGCACGTGGTCGTAGGTGACCAGCCGCCGGTAGCCCAGCCCCTCCGCGGTCTGCGCGAAGTCGCGGATCACCGCTGGATCGGTGCCGATCTGGGTGGTGGGAAAGACGGCGCCGAGGTCCATCGCGGTCACCGCGCGACGACGGCGCGGTTGCCGTCCCGCCAGGTGTAGGCCTGCACCCGTTCGGCGATCTTCCAGCTGTCGCCGGTGCGGACGAGCGTGTCGGTGTAGCTGCCCGCGATGATGTACGTCTCGCCGCGGGGGGTGCCGGCGCGGACGTGCTGCGCCTGGAAGTAGCAGACCGAGCGGGCGGTGTCGCCGTCGACGTCGGCTACGTGGGTGCCTAGCAGGTGCTGGGTGGCGGTCAGCGGGGTCAGCGCGGCCGAGGTCCGCCGCAGGATCGCGGCGAAGCCCTCCAGCCGGCCGCCGGGATGGACGAACACGGGGGAGGGCGTGAAGCAGCTCTCCAGCAGGGCCCAGTCCCTGGTGTCCAGCGCGGTGGCGTACCGCGCGCACAGCTCGGCGATCTCCTGCCGGTCCGCGAGCCGCCGCGCCGCGCCCGCGCCCTCGCCACCGCCGGCCGCCCCGGTCACCCGGGGCCGCCCGGGCCGGCGGCGCGCACGTGCCGCGAGACGTCCCCGTACAGGTCGCCGATGACCTCCCGCCTGCTCCAGCGCCAGCACCCGTCCGCCCGGGTGAAGCTGTCCCGGTAGCGGCCGGAGAAGATCGGCTGCAGCGGGAAGTCCGGCAGCGCCTGAAGCACCGTGACGTACGACCGCGCAGTGGCGGTACCCGCGTCCTCATCGACGTCCACGGTGAGGTTGGTCGTCACGTGCTTGGTGCACGGCAGCCCGTCGTAGACGAGCACGTGGCCGTCGATCCAGCGCCGGGCCGCGGCCGCGCCCGGGACCGCCTTGTGCCACTGGCCGTGCTCGAACTGGGCGGCGAACTCGTCGAACCGCCCGGTGTCGAACAGCTCGCAGTAGCGGTACACCATCGCGGTGATCTGCTCCGCGGAGTCAGGCATGGGACGCGTCCGCGCTCGCCGGCTCGGTCTTTCCCGGCCGGGCCGACCAGCCCTGCGGCTCGGTGATGACCACGCACTCGAAGTGCCCGAGGCCGGTCGCGCCGTCGCTGGCCAGCCGCGTGAAGTTCTCCGCCCACGCGTGGTCGAACTCGAACGCCCGGCCCGCCTCGTCGACGACCTCGGTGGGGTGCGAGACGTCCCAGACCTCGCCCTCCACGTGGTGGTCGCCGCGGTACACGCCCTGGCCGAGGCCGTCGTTGAAGCCGCCGAAGTAGCCGCCGCCCTGCGTGTATACCCAGCCGAGGTCGGTGACCTCGTACCGGCGGACCGCCCCCTCGGCGTCGGTGAGCTGGAACATCCCCGACCGCAGCCGCCGCCCGCCCGGGTAGAACCGCAGGTCGTGCTCCACGCCCGTCACCGGGACGACGCGGTCGGCGAGCATGATGGCGCCCTTCCCGGCGGCCGCCCGGCCGCTGGGGTCGGCGAAGTAGAAGCCGCCGTGGCCCGGCATGGCGAACAGCACCCACTGCCGGACGCCGGGCACCCGGCGCCTGGCGCCGCGCGCCGGCGCCGCGTAGAGCTTCGGGCCGCCGCGACCCGCCTGGTAGCCCCAAGAGTGGTTGCGGAAGAAGGAGGCGGTCGCCGGATCAAGCTCGACCCGCCGGCCACCCACCTGGACCCAGCCCTCGCACGCCCCGGTGAGCTCGTAGGTGGTGCGCTCGCTGACGAGCCGGCCGTCGATGCGGGTGACCTCGGCCGGGTCTTCGTACGGGAGGGTGCCGCCCCGGCACATCAGGTCCAGCGCGATGCCGTGCTCGTTCTCCTCGAGCACGAGCCGCAGCGCCCGCATCGGCTCGACCAGCTCGATCCGCAGCGGGCCGACGGCCAGCTCGTCCATGGCGGGGCGCAGCCGGCGCGACAGCCGGATGTTGTGCTGCCTGCCCTCGTGCCGGACGCACACGAACCCGTCGAGCACGTCGTTGTTGGCGTACAGCCGCAGGGTCGAGGCCAGGCACACCCGCCCGGCCTGGTCGGCCGCGCAGATGTAGTGGCCGTCGTTCCAGGCCGCGTCGCTGCCCGCCACGCCGGCGAACGACGCCGTGATCTGGTGGCAGGGGTACTCGTCGAACCGAAGCAGCACGCTGACGCCTCCCGCGGTGGCGAGGGATACCTTACCCCAGGAGCCCGAGTTACTGAAGACCGGGTACGGTAAGCTCGGGCCGGGCTCCCGCACGGGACGAGCCACCGCAAACGGAAGGGCGGCCCGCCATGGCCTCCGCGCTCGAGGGCCGGAAGGTCCTGATCACCGGGGCGAACCGCGGCCTCGGCACGGCGCTCGTCGAGGCGGCGCTGGCCCGGGACGCGTCCGTGGTGGTCGCGGCGGCGCGCGTCCCCGCGGCGCTGCCGCGGTTCTCCGATCCCGGCCGGGTCGTGCCCCTGCGCCTCGACGTCACCGACCCCGGGACGATCACCGCCGCGGCCCGCGAGCACCCGGACACCAGCCTGCTCGTCTCCAACGCCGCCGTCACCCACCAGGGGCAGGTGCTCGCGGAAGGCGACGAGCCGGCCGTGCGCGCGCTGCTGGAGGTGAACTTCTTCGGCCCGCTGCGGCTGGTGCGCGCGTTCCGGGACAGCCTGTGCCGGCCGGGCGCCGGCCTGGTGTCCGTGCTGTCCGTCGCCGCGGTGACCGTGTCCCGCAGCTCGCCGATGTACGGCGCGAGCAAGGCGGCCTCGCTCATGCTCGCGCTCGCCGCCCGGGAGGAGCTGCGCGACGCGGGCGCGACGGTGACCACCGTCCTGGCCGGGTACATCGACACCGACATGGCGGCGGGCTTCACCAGCTCGAAGGCCAGCCCCGAGGAGGTGGCCGGGCGGACGCTGGACGGGTGGCTCGCCGGGCAGGCCACCGTGTGGCCCGACCGCTTCGCCGAGCTGGTCCGCGACGCCGTCGGCGAGCCCTTCCGCAGGCTCCTCGACGAGCCCAGGGACGCCATGGCCGGCGTCCACGATGCCTTCCGGCAAGGCAGTTAGGACCCCGAGGCGGCCCCGGCCAGCCCGTGCGTATCCTGGCGTCTCAATATGTGAGACGTAATCAGGAGACCTCCCGGCGACGTGAAGAGCTGGTAGTGCCCTGGCAGCACCGGGGTTTCACATCGTCGCGAGAGGCGTCGCCGGGCGGTCCGACGGCCCGGAACGTCTCAGTATGTGAGACAAGTCGCCTCACGGAACGGCCGGTCCCGCGGCGAAGCCGTTCGGGATCTGAAAAGAGCCGCGGCGGAACTCAGCCCAGCCCGGCGAGCGTGTCGGCGATCCACCCGGTCAGTTCCGCCCGGAACGACGTGTGCACCAGCTCGATCCACAGGCCGCCGGCGAACGGGTGGTAGCTGTACCGGGCCGGCCTGCCGTCCGGGCCGGCGTCGAGGACCCGCGCCGCCAGCCCGGAGGTGGCCAGCGCCCGGGCGCCGGCGGCGAGGTCCTCGGCCCAGAAGCCCACGTGCGTCAGCGCCAGCCCGTCCGCGCCCCAGACCGAGCCGCTGCGCTCCTGCACCAGCTCGAGGTGCGGCGGGCCCTGCACCGAGTAGGTCACCGCGATCTCGGCGCGGCGCCGTTCGCCGTCGACGACGACCTCGGGCGCCGACTCGCGGACCCGGGCCCAGCTGAACCCGAACGTCGCCGAGTACTGCGCCATGGCCGCGTTCAGGTCCGGCACCGAGAGGCCGACGTGGTAGAGCTCAAGTCCCTTGGCCGGACCACCGAAGTACGTCATGGCGAGCAGCCCTCCACCCGGGTAGATACTGTTGACCAGATACAGTTTCTCCGATGTTATGGGAGCGGCTCCCGGCAGGTTTCCCAGGGAGGGCCCATGCGCTCGCTCGTCTTCGGCGGGTCGACGTTCGTCGGCCGCCGCCTCGTACAGCAACTGGTGGATCACGGCCACGAGACCAGCGTGCTCAACCGCGGCCGGACCCCCAGCGCGCTGCCGGACGGCGTGGGCCGGTTCACCGCCGACCGGACCGACATCGGCTCCGTGCGGTCGGCGCTGGCGGGCACGGAGTGGGACGCGATCTTCGACGTCTCCGGGTTCGTCATGGTGGCCGGCGGCTCGCCCGTCGCCGAGCTGCTCGAGCTGCTCGACGGGCGGACCGCCGCCTACGTCTTCGTGTCCTCGATCATGGCGTACCAGCCGAGCCCGCTGATGCCGTGGACCGAGGACCAGCCGGCCCGCGCGGACCCGACCAGCACCTACGGGGGCTTCAAGGCGTACGCCGAAGCGGAGATCATCAGGCGGCACCGGCTGACCGGCTTCCCCGGCAGCATCGCGCGCCCGGCCGCGATCTACGGACCGGACAACAACATCCTCGACATGGAAGCCGCCATGTTCCTGCGGCTGCGGCGCAAGCTGCCCGTGCTGCTGCCGCACGGCGGGCTTGTCACCGGGAACTACGGTCACGTGGACGACCTGTGCGCGCTGCTGATCGCCATGGCGCGATCCCCGGCGGCGGTGTCCGGCGAGGTGGTCAACGCGACCGGGCAGGCGATCACCACGGCCGGCTACGTCCAGGCGCTGGCCGAGATCGTCGGCACCGAGCCCCAGGTCCAGCTAATTCCGGACGAGATGCTGGGGAAGGTGCCGGGCCCGCTGTTCGGCCACCTGTTCGGCGCGCGGCACCACGGCGTCGTCTCCACGGACAAGGCGCGCCAGCTGGGCCTCCCGGCGGAGCGCGGCTTCACCGGGGGACACCGGCACACGTACGAGTGGTTCCTCGCCTCGCCGCTCGCCGACGCGCCGGACGCCATGTCCGACCCGGTCTGGGGGGCCGGATACGACTTCGCGGCCGAGGCCAGGGCGCTGGCGCTGCTATGACGGTCTTCGTCGACGACGCGGCGCTGCGCGACGCGCGCGACCGCGCGGCCGGCTTCCCGCTCGGCCCGGCCGAACGCGAGCGCTGGCAGCAGGTGGCCGCCTACGCCGCGGCGCGCCGGCCGGACCCCGCCCCGGAGCGCGCGGCGGCGCTGCGGGAGCTGCTGCGCCTGCCCGGCGCCGGCGACCGTCAGGTGCTCGACGCGGCGGGCCGGCTGCTGGTCGGCGCGGTGACCGCCGGCGCGGTGACCGCCGGCGCGGTGACCGCCGGCGCGGTGACCGCCGGCGCGGTGACCGGTGGTGCGGCGACCGGTGGCGCAGTGACCGGCGCCGGAGCGGCCCCGTTGGCCCGGCAGGTCGAGGCGCTGTGCCTGCGGTGGATGGACGAGGACGTCAAGGAGGCCGCGCCGCTGCTCGAGCTGTTCACCGGCCACCACCGGGACCCCGAGGGCGGGCCGCCGGCCGCCGACCCGGAGCTGGTGAAACGGCTCGCGGGCTGGCTCGCCGAGCGAGCCCGGGCCGGAACCGGCGCCCGGCTGGAGGAGGCGCACGTCATCTCCGGCGGGTTCAGCCGGCTCATGCTGGACGTGCGCTGGACCGGCGGGCGCGGCGTGGTCCGGATCGAGCAGGGCGGAATGTTCGGCACGGAGGGCCGCCGCGAGGCGGCCGTCATGCGGATCCTCCACGCGCACGGGTACCCGGTGCCCGCCGTGCTGTGGGAGGAGCCCGACCCGGGCGTGCTCGGCCACCCGTTCTTCGTCATGGAGCACGTGGCCGGCCGCCCGCGAACCGACGAGGCGGGCCTCGGCGACATGCTGCGGTCGCTCGCCCGGCTGCACGGCCTCGACGCTGGGGCGGCCGCACAGGTCGCGGCGCTCGACGGCGCGCCCGCTGGCGGCGCCGCCCCCGACCGCGGCGCCGCCCCCGACCGTGGCGGCTCCGCAGACCGCGGGCCGGCGGCGCAGCGCGCGATCGCCGCCCAGCTCGGCCACTGGCACGACGTGTACCGCTCGGCCGCCAGGTACCCGATCCCGCTGCTGGAGCGGGGCTTCGCGTGGCTGCGCGCCAACCTGCGCCCCACCGGCCCGCCGGTCGTCGTGCACGGCGACCCGGGCCCGGGCAACGCGCTGCAGGACTCGGGCGGCGTGGCGGCGGTCATCGACTGGGAGTTCGCCCACGCCGGGGACGCGGCCGAGGACTGGGCCTACCTCGCGCTGATCCGCGGCCGGCGGCTGGGCACGCCGCGGGACTGGAAGGCGCGGCTGGCCGCGACGGTCGGCGTCGAGTACGACGAGCCGACCTGGCGCGCCTGGGAGGCGTTCAACTCGGTGAAGGGCGCCAGCGTCAACCTGACCGCGCTGGATGTGTTCGGCCGCACCGCGCGGCCCACGCCCGACCTGCTCGCCATCGGGGTCGCCGTGCACCTGCGCTTCCTGCGCCGCGTCGTGGAGCTCACGAGGAACCCGTGAATCCCGAGGAGCGTGAGACGGCATGCAGACACTGACCGGCAAGGTGGCGGTCGTCACCGGGGCCGCCAGCGGCCTGGGCCGGGCGATGGCCCTGCGCTTCGCCCGCGAGGGGATGTACCTGGTGCTCGCCGACGTCGAGCAGGCGCCGCTCGAGGCCGTGGCCGCGGAGCTGCGCGCCGACGGCCACGACCCGCTGGCGATGGTCACCGACGTCCTGCGGCGGGCCGACGTCGCCACGCTGGCCGAAGCCTCCTACCAGCGCTTCGGCCGGGTGCACGTGCTGTGCAACAACGCCGGCGTGGTCAAGCGGGCGCGCGCCTGGGACCTGACGACCGACGACTGGACGTGGGTCCTCGGGGTGGACCTGTGGGGCGTCATCCACGGCCTGCAGGAGTTCGTCCCGCGGATGATCGCGGCCGGCGAGGAGGGCCACGTCGTCAACACCGGCTCGATGTCCGGCCTGCTGCCGATCCCCAACCTCGCGGCCTACGCCACGGCCAAGGCCGCGGTCGTGGCGCTGTCCGAGGCGCTGTACCTCGATTTTTCCGCCGAACGGCTGCGCCTTGGAGTCTCGGTCCTCTGCCCCGGGTTCATCGCCACCGGGGCTACCCGCAGCGAGCGCAACCGGCCCGCCTCGCTCGCCGACAGCGCGGCGCCCCGGCCCGTGCCGCGCACCTCCGCCGGGGTCGAGCCCACGATGGACGCCGACGAGGTGGCGGGCCACGTGGTGAAGGCGATCCTGGCGGGTGACTTCTGGATACTCACCCACCTGGCCTACCGCGACCACATCCGGCAGCGCGCCGGCGACATCGGCGCCGGCGGCCGCCCCCAGCCCCCGCCGATCTGGTGACCTGCAGCGGGGGTCCCGCATTTCCCCAACCCCACCTGCGTGGGGCCCGACCCGGGCGCTGCCCATGATCGTCACTACTTTGCCCGCCGTTCCAAGATCGACGCCACTCTCCATGCGGAACGTGACCGCAAACTCGGGCAAACCGGGACAAAGAATGTGCGTTCTGCATGGAAAGTCGAGATGATCATGGTTTGCGGGCGGGGCTAGGTTCAGGAGCGGGCTATCGAGAGGGGTTGCGGGGCCGTACGCCCCGCAGGTTCCGGGCGCGGTGGCTGGCGTGGCCGCGCCGGGCCTGCGGGGGCACGCCCCGCGAGCCTAGGTTCGGCGGTGCGACCGGGCGGCCAGCGCGACGGCGATGATCAGCGCGCCGCCGTTGAACAGGTCGGTGACGTACACCGGCGCGCCGGCGAGCTGCAGCCCGTCGATCCCCGTGGCCAGCAGGTAGATGGCGATCAGCGTGCCGATCACGTTCACCCGGCCGGGCCGGATCATCGTCGACCCGAGGAACACCGCCGAGAACGCGGGCAGCAGGTAGGACGGACCTGTGTCGGAGGACGCCACGCCGAGCTCGGCGCACAGCACGACGCCGGTCAAGCCAGCCACCACGGCGGAGGTGAACAGGGAGCCGAAGACGATCCTGTTCACCCGCACGCCAGCGAGGCGGGCGGCCTGCGCGTTCCCGCCGACCGCGTACAGGTAGCGCCCGACCGGCAGGTACTCGATCACGATGTAGATGATGATCGCCAGGCCCAGCATCACGTAGAACGGGTAGGCGAGGCCGAGGAACGTGCTGGTGCCGAAGTTGAGGAACGACTGGTTGAACCCCGAAGTGATCTGCTGCCCGTTGGTGATCCAGTAGGCCACCGCGAGCAGCAGGCTGCTCATGCCCAGCGTGGCGATGAACGAGTTGACCCGCAGCGCCACGACGATGAAGCCGTTGACCGCCCCGACCACCGCGCCGGCCGCGATCGCGGCGAGAGCGGCGACGAGCGGGCTCTGCCCGTGGGTCTGCACCCAGGCGGTGATGCACACCGAGACCCCGGCCATGCCGGCGAACGACAGGTCGAAGACGCCGGCCGACAGCGGGATGATCAGGCCGAGCGCGAGCATGGCCGTGATCGCCTGGTTGCCGGCCGTGATCTGGAAGTTGTTCGTCGTGAGGAACGTGTGCGGTATCCAGATGGCGAACAGCAGGATCAGCGCCGCCCACACGTACAGGCCGCTGAACCGGTCGAACCCCAAGGTGAGCCGGCGGCCGGGCTGCCCGCGCTCCACTTCCCCGCCCTCCACGGCGAGGTGATCCGCCAGGGCGACCGGGTTACCGGCTTCGGCGATCGATGCCTGCGGCGCCGCCTCCTCGGCGGCCACCACCTCGTCCCGGGCCGGGCCCGGGGCGACGAAGGTGTCGGGCCCGGTCTGAGCGGCCTGGGCGTCGGGGTTGACGTTCACATGCGGCGTTTCGGTCATGCCACCGCTCCTGTGTCGGTGCCAAGCGTGGCAGCGGTTATCGAATCCGGGTCGATGTTGGGCTGGTGCATCCGGTCGGCTATCTGGCCGCGGCGGAGCACGACGACGCGCTCGGCCAGCCGGGTCAGCTCGTTGTGGTCGGTCGAGATCACGAGGACGGCGGCGCCGGCCGCGGCCGCCTCGTCGATCAGCGCGTGGATGTCCGCCTTGGCACCGACGTCCACCCCCTGCGTCGGCTCGTCCAGGACGAGCACGGCCGGCTTGCGGCGCAGCCAGCGCGCGAGCATGACCTTCTGCTGGTTACCGCCGGACAGCGTGTTGAGTATCCGGTCCGGGCGCGGCGGCTGCACGTTGAGCTTCCGCAGCCAGAGGCTCACGTCCGAGACCTCGCTGCGCCGGCTGAGCAGGCCGCGCCGCACGAAGTCCCCGGGGTTGGAGATCGAGACGTTCTCCCGGAGGTTGAACTCCAGGAAGGCGGCGTTGGCGTGTCGTTCCGCCGGCACCAGGGCCAGGCCGGCCTCAACCGCCTTGTCCGGGCGCTGGGGCTCGACGTCGTGCCCGCCCACGGTGACGCTCCCCGACCGCGCGATCCCGCCGAAGAGCGCGAGGGCCACTTGTTCCCGGCCCGAACCGGTAATGCCGGCGACGCCGACGATCTCCCCGGCGCCCACGTCGAGGTCGATGCTGGACAGCACGTTGGTGGTCAGGCCGCGCACCCGCAGGGCCGCCTCGTGGCCGGCCGCCGACGCCGCCTGGGCCTGCCCCTGCTCGACCGCGCGGCCCACCATGAGCGCGATGAGGCCGTCTTCGTCCAGCCCCGCCACCGGCCGGGTCGCCACGTGCCGGCCGTCGCGCAAGACGGTCACGCTCTCGCACAGCGCGAAGACCTCGTCGAGATGGTGCGAGACGAACAGCACCGCGACACCCTGGCTGCGGACCGTGCGGACCACGTCGAACAGGCGGTGCACCTCGGCGACGGGGAGGCTGGCTGTGGGCTCGTCGAGGACGAGCACCCGCGGGTCGGCGCGCCGCGGCGACAGCGCCCGGGCGAGCGCGACGGCCGTGCGCTCGCTCGCGGCCAGGTGGCTGACCGGCTGCCGGACGTCGATGTCGTAGCCGAGGTCCTTCAGCGCCTGGCGGGCCAGCCGGTGCTCGCGTCCCCAGGAGATCAGCCCCGCGCGGTTGCGCTCGTAGCCGTGGCCCATCGCCAGGTTGTCCCTGGCGTCGAGCGTGGGGACGAGCCCCAGGTCCTGGTGGACGAACCGGAGCCCGGCGTGCTCGCCCGCCGCGGCGGCCCCCAGCGCCAGCGGCTGGCCGGCGACGTGGACCTGTCCGCCCGGGTCCGGGTCGTGGTACCCCGCCAGGATCTTGATCAGCGTCGACTTACCGGAGCCGTTCTGGCCAACCAGGGCGCGGATCTCCCCCGGTTGCAGGTCCATATCGACGTCGATGAGCGCTCGCTGGCCCGGGAAGGTCTTCGATAGGCCTTGAACCTGCAGGACGGGGGAAGGCACCATCCGGCTCCTCGCTCGTGCCGACGGCGCAGGCGGCACTTCGGTCCTACGCCCCCCGGTCGGGGGTGTAATGAATGTCATCGTCCTCGGTAAGTAGAAGCAGCGTCAAGTAACTGGGACAAAAAACCGGGTCGCGGGGAGGTCCCCGACGACGAGTTCGTGAGCGGGAATCCGCGCCGCGGCCCGGGTTCCGGCTGGTGAGCCGCCGGGACCCAGGCCGCGCGACGCTGGCGGTCCGACTATCCGTTGATCTTCCAGAGGTTCGCGAAGTAGGAGGCGTAGTTCGTATACGCCTCGTAGTAGCCCGACGAGTCCAGCGGGGCGCTGTTGATGTTCTGCTGGGTTAGCAGCTGCGTCGGCAGCTGAGAGGTGTTGTCCGGCGCCAGGCTCTGGCCGTTGAAGATGCGCGCCAGCGCGTCGGCCCGGTAGAAGCCGTGGATCACGGCGGCGAAGCCGGTCCACACCGCGTCCTGCTTGTTCTTGAGTTCCTGGATGTTGGCCGTGCTCGCGCTCTCGCCGCCGACCTGGACTTTGCTGCTCAGCCCGGCGTTGCGCAGCGCTGCGTTCAGCCCGGTGGTCATGTCACCGAGGCAGAACAGCACCCAGTTGATGCTCGGGTTCTGCTGGATCGCGCTGACCACCTTGCCGGGGATGGCGCCGCCGGCCAGGTCGGTGATCTGGGTGGTCATGATCTGGGATTTGACGCTCGGGGCGACCCGCTTCAGCTCGGTGACCACGCCCTCGCTGTAGGCGTGCAGGATCGGGTACAGCGGCAGGTCGACGACCAGGACGCTCTTGGCGCCGTGGCAGGCCGCGTAGTCCGCGGTCATCTTGCCCCACAGGCCGGTCTGGGAGTCGCTGTCCAGCCCGATCTCGTACAGCGGCCCGTACTTGCCCGGCGCGGGAGAGCCGTTGTCGTTCATCAGCACGGGAACGTTCGCCTTGGCCGCCGTGGCGAGCTGCGAGCGGAACAGCGACACCGGGTTGCCGGATTGGCCGATGGCGCTCGGGTGGAGCTGGAGCGCCGCGCTCAGCGCCTGCTGCGGGCCCTGGGCGCTGGTGCCGACGTTGACGTACTTGACCGTCCAGCCCAGCATGTGCGCGGCCTGGGTGAAGCCCGTGTTGGTCTTGAGCGTCACCGCCTCGGGGTTCTGGGTGATGACGATGGTCTTGCCGGTCGGCGGCTTCTTGGTGAGCGGAACGTTCAGCGGGATCGTCTTGGGCGCGGACAGGAACGGCTTGGCCGCGTTGCACGCGGCCGTGTTGCTGCCCGTCGTGCTGGTGCCGCTGCCGCTACTGCCGCCACCGCCGGTGCTAGTGCCGCCGCCGCCGCTACTGCACGCGGCGGCCACGATGCCCAGGGCGGCGCTCAGCGCCACGGCCTTACTTACTGTGGCCTTTCTTCTGCTAAGCATAGTTTCGACTCCTTGAATTTCGGGGCGAGCGCCCGCGAGGAACTGGTGCCAGCTGTCGAGCGCCGATGGCTTCCGCCCCAGAAAGCCGAGGTGTGAGCTGGCTCACCTTTGGCCATCAAGGCTAGTGACGACGATCGGGATTCGGCAAGGTGAAACGTCAAGTTTCTTGATAACGAGTTCGGAAAGTTAAGGGTCAGCGAGGCGCTACCTCGCCGCGCAGACAGCGTTGGGGGTTCGCGATCCTGGGGCAGTACGGACCTGGTCCCGCATCGGGTAGGCAGGCTCCCGGCCGCCGATGCCCCACGCTGGCGGCCGGGACCGTCAAGGCATCGGCTTGGTCACGATGCCTCCTTCCGGACCAGGCGTGCCGCCGCCGCGCCGGCTACCCGGCCGAAGGTCACGCAGTTGGCGTACGAGTTGCCGCTGCCGACGTAGCACGGCCCCAGCACCCCGCCGGCGCTCTCGCCAGCCGCGAACAGCCGGGGAATCGGCCAGCCGGACTCGCCGATCACCGACGCGTCCCGGTCGACCCGCAGGCCGCAGGCGGTGAAGCACACGGTGGCCGGGCGGATCTCGGCGGCGTAGAACGGGGGGCTCGAAATCGGCTGCAGGAACACGGCGTCCTTGAGGTAGTCGAAGTCCTCGCCCGCCGCGGCTGCCGCGTTGTATCGCTCGACGGTGACCTCGAGGCGCCCCGGGGGCAGGCCCAGCGCCCCCGCGAGCTCCGCGACGGAGTCCGCGCGCCGCACCTTGCCCGCGCCGACCATGGACGCGACGATGTCGGCGTTCCAGTGCGGGCTCTGTTTCTTGGTCGACCCGGGGACCCGCTGCTTGTACCTGGCCACGCCGGCCGCCGTCGCTTCGTCGATGGCCGCCTGGTCGAATACGGCGAACGCGACGTCGCCACGGTCCTGGACGAGCCCGTCCATGATCCCGTACGGCGCGGTCTCGTCGCAAAACCGCCGGCCCTCCCGGTCGACGAGGACGAGCCATCCCGGCAGGTACGCCTCGTAGATCCGCGCGAAGTCCGCGTGCAGCAGCCGCAGCCCGCGGTCGCAGCCGGTCAGCTGCGCGCCGACCTGGGCGCCGAGGTCGATGTGGTCGCCGCGGCTGCCGTCGGCCCCGATGTACCAGGCCCAGCCGGTGCTCGCCGCCGACGGGAAGTACCTGGCCAGCTTCTCCGGGCTGTTGCCGAAGCCGCCGGCGGCCACGATCACCGCCCCGGCGGTCAGCGTGTCCTCGCCGGCGCCGGCGCCAGTCACGGCGCCGCCGTCGGTGAGCAGCCGGTCGACCCGCAGCCCGAGCGCGATCTCCACCCCGGCGCTCCGGCAGTGCCGGGCAAGCACGTCGACCACCGCCTGACCGCGCCCGACCGGGCAGTGCACGCGCGGCACGCGCTCGTCCCCGCCGAACACCAGCTGGTCGTAGAACTCCACCCCGAGGTCGCCGAGCCATTCGACGGCAGGGCCGGACAGCTCGGCGAGCCGCCGGACGACGGCGGGCTCCACCTTCCACTGGTTGAGCTGCATGTAGTCGTGAAACAGCGAGTCGGCGTCGTCGTCGATGCCGGCCGCTCGCTGGTACCGCGTGCCGGCGCCCATCATCAGCCCGCCCGACAGCCGGGACGAGCCGCCCACGACGCGCTCGGACTCCGCGATCACGACGCTGTCCGCGCCGTTCTCCCGGGCGGCCAGCGCCGCGGCGAGCCCGGTCGCGCCGGAGCCCACCACGAGCACGTCGACATCCCGCTGATCATGCATCGCGCCGTGAGTTCCTCTCGGATCGGCCGCCTTGGCAAGCCTGGACCACGTCCCGCCCTCGCGGGCTGGGCCGCCGGCGACGGCCCGGAGCGCGGCCGGCCGCAGGCACACACGCTCGCCTGCGGTCGCGCGGGGGTTGAAGTGTGTACCACCTCAGCGATACGACGGCGTGGCGCTGAGGTGGTCCCGGAGCGGGGGCGAACGAAACGTTTCATAAAACGTTCGTTGTATTACAGATGTTTTACATGAGGAGTACAGTGGTTGTCAATGCCTAGATACGTGGATCATGACGACCGCCGCCGGCACATCGCGGCGACCGCCGCCGAGCTCGTCGGGACGCGCGGCCTGGAGGCGCTGACGTTCCGGAACGTGGCCGAGGCCGCCGGATCAAGCACCACCGTGCTCACGCACTACTTCGCCGACAAGCGGGACCTGCTGCGGTCCACCTACGAGGCCGTCGCCGAGCGCTTCGGTGCCCGGTGGGACGAGGCGGTGCGGGGCCAGGGCGGGCTCGCCGAGTGCCTCGAGGCCTGGCTGCCGCTCGACCCCGAGCGGCTGACCGAGTGGCGGCTGCTGACCTCCTTCTGGGGGATGGCGGCGAGCGATCCGGCGCTGGGCAGCGCGCAGGCGCGGCACGGCCGCTCGTCCCAGCGCCGGATCGAGTCGCTGTTGCAGCAGCACATGCCCCACATAGCGGGAGCCGAGGTAGAACTCGTAGGCCGGCGGCTGATCAGCTTCGTGCTCGGCCTCGGGGC
>Ga0070698_100000878_pt1 | contig 33066 bp, 56 predicted proteins | sample KBSK1502metaG_FD_65477 | JGI IMG/M metagenome (GOLD analysis project Ga0070698, IMG submission 65477) | Corn, switchgrass and miscanthus rhizosphere microbial communities from Kellogg Biological Station, Michigan, USA - KBS K1-50-2 metaG | ecosystem: Host-associated > Plants > Roots >... | reverse complement strand
AAGAATGCCTCCCCGTTGATACACTTGGTGGAAAGCCATACGGTGGCGTTCGTGTGCGTGTATTTGCGGCATGCGGTGATAGCGAACGTGGGGCTGCTGGATGAGAGGTTTGACCGCGGGTATGGGTTTGAGGACTCGGATTACTGCCACCGGGCGAAGAAGCACGGGTACCAGTTGGGGGTGTATGACGGGTGCGTGGTGGAGCATGGGATATCGTTGAAGAGTACGTTTCGGCATGGGGACGATGGGACGCCGCGGCCGCAGAGTTTAGAGCCGGGGTTGGAGATTTTCAAGCAGATCCATGGGTGTCTGCCGGGGGAGTGGAAATGAAAGTTGTAGTCCTAGGCGCAGGTGGCATCATTGGTCAGCACATGGCGTTGTGTGTGCCTCATGAAGTAGACGCCGTGTTCTATCGCCGGGTGCAGGATTTGTTTTTCAAAGGCGTGGACTTGGCGGACGATCGCTCTATTGTGCGTATGTTGGACCGGGAAAACCCAGACGTGGTGATCAATCTCGCTGGGGAATCGGACGTGGACAAAGTGGAGCGGGACCCGGAGAAGTATGCCAAGGTAAACGTGGAGGCCCCTTTGTTGTTGGCTAGCTGGTGCGGGGCCCAAGGAAGGCGCCTCATTCACATTAGCTCCCAAGCTGTGTTTCCTGGGAATGAACCGCCGTATCATGCCGATGATGCAATTTGGCCAACTGCTTTGGCTCAAATGCCGGTGAATGCATACGGGGTACAGAAAGCTCAAGTGGACGATGCGTTACGCCAGTTGCTCAACGTTACTATCCTGCGCCCCACGTTTATCCTGGGAGTGCGCCCTATCCCCAGTGTCGGCCGCAAAAACCCAGTGGAGCAGATGTTGGAAGGCCAAACGGTGCAGGTGAATGACCGCAAATTCTCTGTGCTGTTTGCAAGAGAAGCGGCGGAGTTGATTTGGGAGGCCTTGGAGTCTTGGTCGTCCACGGTCATACATCTGGGTCGTAGTTTGGACTTCTTACCCTTTACCCGCTACGCCATAGCAAAAGAACTGGGAATCAAAGACGTGCAAGCAGTCCCGCACAGTAGTTTCCCTGGAATTGCTCCGAGGCCACTGGACACAACATACAGCTCAGATGCTCTCCATCTTAGCGGGCCTGGTTACAGTTTTCTGGATGGGATTCAACAGTGCCTTGATGCTTTCACATCCCGTAAAGGACTAGGTGTAATACAAAGGATTCGCGAGATTGCCCTTTTCCTGCGCAAAACGGAGGCCTACTGCTATTGGAAGCTGTCGAGTGGCTTCACTGCTCTGCACAATGCCGTACGGGAAGACTTCTTGAAAGCCGAAGTGGGAGACGATGACGCCAAATTACTAACCTGGTACCGGGAGACGGAGGCGTACATTTGGGAGTTGAGCGCCTATCATTGCGACCCAGGATTCAACTACCAAGGCATGTGCCGAGGAATTGCCGACCGGTTGAGAAATGATTGGGACGGCCCCTGCCGTTCGCAAGTTCCCCAGAGGGTATTGTGCTTAGGTGATGGCATCGGGGACCTCTCCATGATCCTGCACAAATCCGGCGCTGCTCCCACCTACCATGACCTGGAAAACAGCCTCACCGCCGATTTCGCCCGCTTTCGATTCTGGATGTACGGCATGAGCATCGTGGAATCCCTTAGCCCCGGCTGGGAGCCTGGGGTGTGGCATGATTTCGAATCGTGGATTAGCGGGAAACCGCACCCGCAGTTTCATGCCATTGTCGCCCTTGATTTCCTGGAACACGTCCCCAACGTGGAAGACTGGGTAGAGTTCATCTGGGCCTCCCTTGCTCCCAACGGCCTCTTCTGCGCCCAAAACGCCTTCAACATGGGCAGCGGCCCTACCGGCTCCATCCCTATGCACCTTTCCCGTAACGACCACTGGGAAAAGGACTGGGACCCGCTGCTATTCTCCCTGGGATTCGTGCAAGAATCCTCCAACTGGTACCGTAAACCAGATATTCACCCGGTGAAAAAGGAGATGGGGGGAGAGGGAGTGGTGGAGTGGCCTGCGAAAGTGGAGGAGGGGTGAAATGGAAGAGATTACACAGATTACGCTGAGGGGGTGTTGTTTTATGGCGTACCAGTATTTGAAGAAGGCGGGGGCTCCTAGCAGTGTGTTGTTTAATCTGTTGAATGCTTCGGAGGGAAGGAAACCGTTGCATCCGTGGCCGGATTGGGATGGGTCGAGTATCTATGAGACTACACCTTCACCTGGGGAGAAGTGATGAGCAACGGGCGGAGGCTGGATATTGGAATTGCGAGCTACAAGAGCCTGGAGAAGTTGCGGCGTACGGTGGCAGCGATTCAGGCCCACAGCGTTACGGATTGGCGGTTGTTAATCGTGCATAACCCGTCGGATGCAGACGGTGCGGACTTGTATGAGGAGTTGACGGAGTTGGCGGATTCAGACAGCCGGATTTATAGGCGTATCCTGTCGGAGAACAAGGGGTACGCGGGGGCTGTGAATGAGATTTTATGCTGGGCCAAAACGGAGTACATCGCGTATTTGGACAATGACGCGTATGTGGAGACGGAGGGGTGGGACGAAAAGTTGTGCCAAGTGTTGGACCGGTGGCACGAGGTGGGAATGGTGTTTCCGAACGGCGGGGCGTATCCGATTCAAAGGGGTGGGTATGCGGAGATAATGTGGGGAACGGGATTTGCTTGGGTGTTGAATCGGATAGCGATGCAGGATTGCTGTCAGTGTGACCCAGACGGACTGTCCACACTATTTGATACCAGTTTGGGGCACCAGGAGGAGGCGGATTACTGTCTGAGAATGCGGATGGCCGGGTATAGGTGTGGGGCAGTGCCGGAGGTGAGGGTGAGGCACGATGCCACGGCCACGAGCGACCCGGCGTCGATTGAGAGGATCAACCGGGGGGTGATTCGATTCGTTGATAAGTGGTGCCGGTATTTTGGGGGGAAGAATTTGAACTACCACTCACCAAACGTTTTGCGTTGGGAAGACTGGCCGCCGAATGCGTTGTATTTGGAGGAGTGGTGGCGGGATAAATTGCCAGCATCGGTGATTCAGGAGCGGGATGTGATCACGGTGGAGGGTCGGCAGTACGACTTGGTAAAGGTGCCGCGGTTGGCAGGGTTCTACAAAGGGAGAATCATATGAGCCCTCACATCAGCATGCCGGGCGGGTCGAGATGGGAGCCGGGAATGATGCTCGTGGATCGCATGGTGCTGCATTTGGTGGCCGTGCTGGATTTCTTCTTAGGGCATCAAGCATTGAAAGAGGCGGATCGAGTGGAGATGCTGGTGCGTCTCAAGGGTGAGATTGAGGCTCGCGTGGAGGCTCGGAAATGAGTGAGCAACAGTTTATCGGGATGTTGCGGGTGAAGAGCGAGGAGCAGTGGTTGCAGAGGGTGTTGGCTGCCCTGAGTCCGTTGTGCCGGGTGATATTCGTGATGGACGACCATTCAATGGACAGCACGCCGGAGATTGTGATGAGCTTTGGGAACACGGTGTATTTGCAGTCACCGTTTCCCGTGGATGTGCTGGATGAGTCCAGGGATAAGAATTGGCTCCTGGAGATGATTATCAGGACGCTGCCCAGGGAGCAGTTGAATGAGGCCAGCCCGTATTGGGTGGTGTGTATCGACGGGGACGAGGAGTTGGAGCCGTTGGGCGTGGAGAAGATACGCAGGGACACGGACCCACGGGCATTGGCGTATTCGTTTAAGATTCTGTATCTGTGGGACTCGGATCGGCAGGTGCGAACGGATGGGGTGTACGGGAATTTCCGGCGGCCGAGTATGTTCCGGTTGATTAACGAGGGGTTTAAGTTCAAGACCACGGGGAGCAAGGGAAATCTGCACTGTTCGAGCATCCCGCAGGAGTTTTTGGGGCATGCCAAGATGCACGGGAGGCTGGTGGCGGTGAACTTGGGGCAACAGGAGGGGGACCCTGTGCCGATGGTGTTTGACGACACGTGTTTACTGCACTATGGGTACATGTTGCGGGAGGATAGAGCCCGGAAGTTCAGGTGGTATAACCGGGTCGATCCGGGGAATGAGACGGAGGATTACTATAGGCATATCGTGCAAGGGGACGTGGTGGGGAAGGATGAGCGATTGAAATGGGCGGGGCCGTTGGTGTTGGAGCCGTTGGTGTTGGCGGGGATGGTGCCGGTGCCGGAGACTGTGGAGGTGGGTGATGTTTGATCTTGAAAAACTCGAATATCTGATAGCAAGTATTCGTGAGCAGGCTCGAACGGATGCACCACCCAATGAAGAATTGATGGCGCATGGGATATGCGTAGCTGGTTCAGACGGTGCAATCGTTTTGTACGCTTGGGGAGAAGCGTCTTCGGCGGTGATGGAATACTTGCACAGCATATCCAATACGGTGAAGCACACACAACTGAAAGCCGGAAAACCATTTGTGGAAGCCGGAGGCCTCCCGCCCAGAGGCAAACACTATACCCGTACCCGTCCCCCGCGTCCTAAGGTATAATCCCTCCGTAGGTGGCGCATGCGGATCGTCGGCTTAGGAACCGGCCTGGGAACAACAACGGCGGTACTTGATTCAGCCACAGTCAACATCATCGCCAACACGATACAGAGAGTGGAAGGGTACTTCCCCGGCTCCCTTGCCTATCGCAACAACAATCCAGGGAATCTAATTTACGTGGGGCAGGCAGGGGCTATTCCAGGGGACGGCGGATTCGCCCGGTTTGCCAGCTACAACGACGGGTGGCAGGCGTTACTAGACCAAATCCAACGGTACGCGAGCCGGGGCATGACCATTCAATCCATGATGAACGTGTACGCTCCGGCCGGGGATGGAGACAACAACCCCAATGCATATGCAAGGGAAATTGCCGGCGCTTTGGGCGTGACTGTGGACACGCCGTTGCAGGCTCTGGGAATGCCCTCTCCTGTTGATTCCAGCGCCTGGAGCATGCCGGTGGGGACTGAGGTGTACGGAGAGACCACTGAGACTCTGGACCCGCAGAAGGCCCTTATGGCAGCGGGAATAGGCCTGTTGGCCATCGTATTGCTAGGAAGAGGGTAGAGAAACACGGCATGTTCCAGAAAACTGCTCCAATGTCAACAATGTACCAGCAGCAAGCCCGGAAAGAAGTTGTGGCCGCTTACGCTAAAATTGCAAGTGACCCAGAGATTCGGAGGCTTAATGAAACGATCACCAGCCTACGCGGGCGCATTGGAGTGCTGGAGTTGGTAAATGAAACGCTCCGTGGCCGCTTAAACGAGGCCATGAAGCGCCTCAAAGAAGCGTCGATCTTGCTGGAAGGAGGTATGCGATGAGCATACTATCACTGATTCTAATGGTGTTTGGATTCGTGCTGTTCGTACTGGCCGGGTTGGGAATACCGAATCCGCCCCGGTTTAACCTGATGTCGTTTGGGCTGGCGTGTTGGGTCTTGGCCGAGATTTTGACAAAAGCCCTGATTCGGTGAAACGAGGGCGCCGGTGGCTGTGGTTTGGCCTGCTGGCCGTTGTGCTGGCGTGGTTTGGAAGGGATGGTACCAGGTGATGGCTCACCGTCCCTTTCCCAGTACTTCAGTCCCATTTACATCACTAGATCCGGCGTGAGATACTCTCCCCTGAAGGCATTGCCAACCGAGCCCGGCCAGAAACGCTACTCGAACAGGCGATAGTCACCCTGAGATTGTTCTGAGCGGGGGGACCGGGCTCCGGCAACCATTCCTCCCTCCCATTTCCCCACTTTTCAAATTTCGCCTAAGAGCCAGTATGCGAAATAAAAAGACGTCACGGGGCGGCGGGGTCTTGACGGGGGGCTGGAATCAGGGTATATTTCAGTTAACCAAATGCGGATACGAAACGAGAGCGGCCGCTTTTTAACGCGGGGTAGAGGAATTGGTACCTCAGCCGGGCTCATACCCCGGAAAGAGCGGGTTCAAATCCCGCCCCCGCTACCAAACTTCCCGCCGGTCGAGTTGCTCAATGAGCACGATTACCGGACGTTTGTTTTCGACTCCATATCGGATTACCAGCGGTTGACGAGTGGGGAACCGGACTAATGCCCCTCACCCCACCATTCCTCACCGCCGATGCCCTCGAACTAATCGAACGGTGGTACTATTCCGCGGCCGGGGAATCCAACTCCGGCTCCGGCACGGCCGAAGAAAACGAGCGCCTGAAGCGTGTTTTGGCGGAGCTGGGGATTGACGAGTACCACCCAGGCGACGTATACATGTTCGAGCACCCATCAGAGCGTTAATCCCATGCCCCTTACCCCTTCTGAACGTGAAACCATCTCCCGCTTCCATGCCCTGTACTCCGGCGGTCACGCCCAGCGCCGCCGGGATCTAGAGGGCAACAACTCAGCCATGCCCCCGTGGACTGAGACGTACTGGATGGGCAAGCAGGTGGTGAAATGCCCCATGGATCTGTGGACGTACCAGGAGATCATTTGGGAGACGAGACCAGAGGTGATTATTGAGACGGGCACCAGCGGCGGGGGCTCGGCTTGGTTCTTTGCTGGAATGTTGGATTTGCTGGACAGTGTCAATGAGTCGCTGGTCTACGGACGAGTTTTCACTATAGACAAGGACCAATACCCGGAACTGTGCTTGCCGCATCAGCGAATCGTTTACTTTCAAGGGGACTCTGCCGATGAGTCCAGCGATTTCGTGCGGATCGTACGACAAAAATCCGCCGCTCGACGCACCATGGTTTCTCTGGACTCCCTCCACACCTACTCTCACGTGCGCCGGGAACTGGAACTGTACGCCCCCCTCGTCTCCCCCGGCTGTTACATCGTGGTCGAGGACACCGGGTTTGGAGAAGTAGGCCAACGCTCCGGCACTGGCGACTGGGCCGACCGAGCAGCTCTGGAATTCGTTATGGAGCATCCCAATTACGTGATCGACCATTCCAGGGAAAAACACATGCTCACGTCCAACTGGAACGGATGGATACGGAGGGAATCATGAGATTAGCTTTCCTACTGGTATTGGCCGTGACCGTGGCCCCCTTTGCTCTCCCCGCCCCACCCGCCCTTCGCATCAACACCAAATCCATCCCACCGGGCACCGCGACCGTCTTCTACTCCACCACCTTCTCCGCATCCGGCGGCAAAGCCCCCTACACCTGGTCCCTCGGCTCCGGCCTCCTCCCCCCAGGCATCACCCTTTCCCCCACCGGCACCCTCTCCGGCACCACTCCCTCCATCGGCCCCTTCCAATTCTCCGTCCAGGTCACCGACCGTTGGGGAGCCACCGCCACTCTCCCCCTAACCCTCACCATCACCGGCCCTCCCTTCGTCCGCTTCCTCTCCGGCCCGCTCCCCACGATCCTCCCCGGCGTGCCCTACTCCGTCAAGCTCCCCATCGACTCCAACACCCAATACGCCTGTGCCATTGCCCCCGGCCTGCCCCCAGGCTTGTCCCTTGCCGCAGATTGCACCCTTTCCGGCATATCACCCAACTATTTCACCGTCTCCATCCAGGCCAACCCATGAAACACATAACACTTCTTCTAATCTTTGTCGGCTTCTACCTGTACGGCGTAGCTGTTGGCTCCTTCTCCACCCTTGCCGCTGCCGACCGCCCCGGCTGGTACATCGTCCGGGCCCTTTGCGTCCAGTGCCACGGTGGAGGCCAAACCCCTCTCCAACACGTCGAAGGCGTCCCCGATCTGCCCCCCGAGCAACGCCACTACATGCAATCGGAAGAGGGCGCTATGCGTGCCGTCAAGGGCCTCGACCTCCGCACCAAGGCCAGCGCTTTAAAGGGCGGCTCCCGCGGCCCAGCCTACGAACCAGGCAACTCCTCCGAATCCCTCATGTGCCTAGCCATCCAGCCCCTTGCCTCCGGCGGCGGCATCCCCGGCCCTGGTGGCCCCCATTCCGTCCACATGCCCCCTTGGGGCCAGCTCCCGGACGAATCCGTCAAGGCCATCTGTGACGCCATTGACGCTGAAAAGCCCACTAAGCCAGCCAAGCCTAGCCCCAACTCTAAGGCCAAGAAACCATGAATTCAATACCCAAGCTTAGGAATGTCCGCCCGGTCAAGGGGCGGCCAAAATTCAACACCTGAGATGTGAAAAGGAGCGCCGCAACTGTTGAGTTAACGACTAGCCGGGGCGTGCCGCATGCTGATCCCATGACCGCCCCGGTGCCAAATTCCCGTGATGAGGAGAACAATGGATAAAAGGCTTGATTACCTTCTAAAGGAAACGGAAACTGCCGTCAGAATTATGCACCGTGACAAGACTACAGCCCATATCTTTGACTTTGGATCTAGTCCCACTACAGGGGAAAAATACATAGTCTTGATAGCCATCCTGCCGGAAGAAGCTGAGGCCAGACTGAAAGAAATCATGGGTCCAACATTTCCATCCAAGCCACTAGAAACAGTATGAAACTCTCCACTCCCGCCCGTGAACTCGTCTCCCTCATCCGCCGCCACGACCTCACCTACGACCTCCTCCGCACTTACTCCTCCCAGGCCCGCAAGTACCTCAACCTCCGCCCCACCCGCCGCGGCCGTCAGCTCCCCAAGCTCCTCCCCGAATCCTCCCTCCGCGCCTACTTCTCCGCCCTCGACCGCACCGACAACCTCCAACACCAACTCCTCCTCCGCCTGCTCCTGTACACAGCCATCCGCGTCTCTGAACTGTGCCGCATCAAAATCTCCGATGTAGACATCCCCACCGGCAAAATCTTCATAGACGACGGCAAGGGCTCCAAAGACCGCTACGTACTTTTCCCCGACTCTTTCCGCCTCACCCTGCGTGCCTACATTGATTCCAGCGTCTCCCGCCACCACCGGGAGTACTTGTTTGAGTCCCAACAACACCGCCCCTATTCCACCCGCCGCATCCAGCAAATCGTCACCGAATACGGCCGCATCGCAGGCCTCACCGAGCGCATCCACCCTCACCTATTCCGCCACCAGATGCTCACGTGGCTCACCTCCCAAGGCCTAGGCGATGCCCAAATCCAACTCATCTCCGGCCACACCTCCAAGAAATCCCTGGAAGTCTACCAGCACGTGGCCCTTTCTTCGGTTTCCTCAGATTATCAACAGGCTGTGAAAAACCTAGGCATATGAGACTCACCCTTACCTGCATACCCTTCTTTTTCCTCATCTTGATCGACACAACCACACAACTCCATTGGACCTGGAGAAAGTGCGGGCACCATGACAGCGGCTCACTACACACTTTTCTCAACCCGTTCAACCACTGCTCAATCTGCAAAAAGAAACTCCCAATAGAAACAAAGGGCCAAGCATAATTCCATGGTCATCCCCGAGCTATCCCAATCTCTCCTCTCCCGCGAATTCACCGACGAACAATCAGAGCACCGTTGGAACGATTTCCACATGTGCAAATACTTCCCAGCCTGTGGACTATTACTCCTCGTTTGGTCCCGAGATTGGAGTAAAGGCGTATTCATCCATCTGGAAGGGCAACAAGACAACACAGTCCACCTCGCCTCCACCGACGACCTCAACACCACTCTCCAAATCATCGACGCCACCACCACTTTCCTGCTTACAATAGAATCACTCCATGAAAAACTCTCCCAAGTTTAACCCGGTGAAAAAAGCTGAGACGGTACCCAAGGGAAGGGCCCCTAACCCTTTTCCCAGGCGTAAGATCAAGATCCCCGTGGAGATACAGAACACGGCTGCATTGTGGTTGGAGTTTTACCAGGAGATGACGATTAGCATGTTGGGGATGATGTCCGGGGGAGAGGCGACTGCCAAGCAACGGATGGATCTGGTGAAGGAGGCGGCTGATTTGGCTACGGAGATGGTGAATCAGTATGAGGCCCGGTGGCCGGGGGTGAAACCATGAAGACTCAGGCGCAAAGGGCGGCCAAAAGGTTGAAGCGTGAGAAGAGGGACACGAAGGAGAATACGTGGTATTGTTTTCATTGTGGTAACCGGCATTTGATCGGCGAACGCTGCACGCCATTGCCGGAGCATGGAGTTGGACTGACTCTACAGGAACGCTTGATCCTTTTGGGTAAAGCCTAGTACTTTAGTCCCACCTGTGCTACAATCCGGGCTGAGATTCACATGTCACAGAACCCGTACTACTCCACCCCCATTGAAGCGGACACCTTTCTAGCCGAGCTGGAATCCGCTTTCCCCGGTGTCGCTATGCAAGTGGAAAACGTCCCTTGGCTGGCAGGCACGGGGCAGGACGTACTCTGCATTACTTGGCTGAATCCGATCAATCCCCTGGTGGGCATCGGTCGATTCGGGGCCAACCCCAAGGTTTACTGCATCTGTGGATTCCTCCGCACGATGAAAGAAAACGCCCCCAAGAATTACGTATGGGGCTGGAACATTAACAAGGGCGACCTCGACCGGCTACCGCCTAAGGAATAGCCGGTACAGGTTCAAGGGCTGGCATCGCTCGTACCGGATGACCGCCTGTAGTCGCTCTACCTCACCCCGCTTGCGCAGGACCTCCAACCGGCGGCTCACTTCCTGAGGGGGCAGGCTCATGGCTAAAGCCAGCTCTCTTGATGTACCAGGGCCTGTCTCTAGTAGCTTTTTGATTCTCTCAATTTTACTATCCCTGGGGAGGTGCCATTTCCTCCCGCGGAATCTCTTCAATTTATTCTGGTACGCGGTGCGGAATCTCATCCCGGATCAGAAGCAAACAAGCTGCACCATATCACCCGCCTGGATTCCAAACTTGAAACGAATCTGGCCGTTGAAAATCACGTAGTCCTCATCCGGGGATTGGGCGATGTTGCGGGAGACGATGCAGATGGATTTGCCCGCGGGGATAGGGAAACTGTTGGGGGTAGTGTCGGTTACTTTTTGAACGGTGATGACCGGGGCTAGGAGCTGGCTCGGCTTGACTTCTATTTTATTCACTATCGCATTGCCGATTTTCCCAGTGAATTGCAACGCTACGATCCCGGTGGAAGAGAGCGCCAGATAATTTAACGTCACCGGTTGACGGCCGCCGAGTTTGAAAGGGTCTATATTCCCACTCACTGCCCCGTTGACGCCGATTGTAAACACTCTCTTGTTGATGGCATTCTGGTTCGGCTCTACCACCGTAATCTTGACATCGTATAACCCCAGCTCTGGTACCGGTATTTCATACCTAAAACTGGTGCCAAATCTCAGAGTGGACAAGACTACATCAGGGACGACAGGATCAGTAAAAACAGTGCCTCCCGTGAAGAACTGATCCGTTATGGCGCCCGCGTCCACCGTGATTACTTGCGCCGGTAAGCACAAGGGCAAGAGCAGGAGTAGCAGTCTCATTCTCATCAGTCCCCTAGAATAACAAAACGGGCGGAGGCGGGAATCTCTCCCCATCCCTCCGCCCGTTCCGTATTCCTAACCTACTTCAATTACGGCGTTGGCGGCAACGGCTGTCCCGGCGCTCCCAGCGCTTCGAGACCCGTTACAATCTCTCCCAACTTCGTGTTCAGCTCAGCGTCATCCGCTGGGGGATTGTCGATCAACGCCTGAATCCGTGCGGCAATGGCATTGGTGGCGGCATTGAACCGGTCCACCAACGCTTGTTCGTTTGCAGATAGGGGCATGGTGCTTAATTCTCCTCTTTCACAGTTTCTGATTTCAATTTTCATCTCTTACGTTGTTGGCTACGTTGTTGGCGGCGGTGGCGGCGTGCCCATGTGTTCCAGTCTGGCGACAGCCTGTTCCAACTTGGCATTCAACTCCGGGTCGTCCTGCGACTTCAGCTCCCGTAGCACCGCAATAATCGTCTCAATATCCGCCCCAACCAAAATCACAACTACCGGGCGGGTTTCCATGGCCACGAGTATACCACTTACCCTTCCCCCGTACTAGGGCAAAATTACGCCCCATTCAGTACTTTCGTCCCATTGCAGTCCCTGTAACCAGACTGCAAAATGAATCATGGCAAAACTAATCATCTCCGGCAACCACGCGACGATCCATCAGGAAGACGGGCAGCCCTTCTGCCAGTTTGATCTCAACGACCGGGCTGTGCTGAATGAGACTTTGGAAATCCTCCTCACCACCAAACAGTACGAATCCTTCCGGGCTCTCATTGTGGCGGCGGTTCAGGCGAAGTAGTCAAAATGAAATCTCCAAGACTGCCTCAGTATTCGTTCTTTCACACGCACACCTGGTTAGGCTCGGACCCCAGTTCTATCGAATGGATGCAGGAATGCGCTGACCATCACCTGGATGGTAAGATCCTGTGCAAGCAGGTTTGGGCAATCATAGAGCTGGGCGCACCGTTAGGATAAGTCCCCATGATATTCGTATCCGACCCCGACCACAGCACCATGGTGGAAATCTCCCACCCTTCCAAAGGCGGCACCCTTACACACAATTTCTGGATGCCGACCGGTGGCTACATCACAGTCACGGAATCCGCCATCGAGATCCGCACCGCCCAAGACGAAGTCCAACACACCCTACCCCTCCATCCGGGCTCCGGCTCCCTTGGCCACTGGTACGTAGGCCAATATCAACGGGACCGGTATTCTAACCTACCTGCTCCCATGCATTGCGAATACTGGATGCTGTGGAATCCCTCCTAATAAGCTATAATCCCCCCATGGAAGTCCCCCCTCATCTCCTCTCCCGCCTCCGCCTCTTCCCCGGTAAATGCATCGTCCGCCTCGACCACCCCGCCACTCTCAACTCTCTCCTCATCCCCGAATCCTCCCGCGGGCCGCGCCTTGAAACCGGCTCCCGCATCCGCGAATCCAACACCGTCTACACCGGCACCCTCCTAGCCTCCACCCCCGGCAAAAACGAGGACACCATCCCTCCCGGCACCCGCGTTGTCGTCGCCCTGCTTGCTGAGAACCTGGACCAGCACGATATCCTCACCACCACCAATCGCGTGCAAGCGATCCTGGAACCAGAGCCCACCGAAATAGGCTCCCTGCAAAACCCTCCCGGATTTTTAGACCACGATGATGTGGGTTGGATTTAACCCGGTGAAAAATGATGCCGGTACCGTTTCCCCGGCTGCTATCCAATGCAGACTGGTATGTCTACCACCCTGCTGGTCGGCATGAAATACTAATTCGTGCGAGCTAGGGATTGCTCTGTGAGGTATTGGTACAGCTCATCCGTGGTGATTCCCAATTCCCGCGCCATACGCACGGCAACCGGCAAGCTCGGCATGTCGCGGCCGGATAGGACCTGCGACACGTAGCTACGGGTGAGGTTCATGCTTCGGGCCAGCTCGCTACGATTGGCCGCGGATGCTTTTTCCTCTACGGAGATGAGGGCCTGGACAGTTGCGCTCATAAGCAAGAGTTTAGGCTAGTATGGGCAAAAAAACAAGCCACAATATTTTGTGGTGTCAAGGGTGTTGACTAATACCTACGGGGGGTGTAACATGGTCAACGTTTCCTAGACCCGGAAAGTCAGGCAGGTAAAATTTAACGTGCAACCAACGAAAGCCCAAATCTTGTCTCAAGCAAGGAAGGAACTGGACAACACCAGGCGAAGGGTGAAAATGACGCAGGAGTCCATAGAGATCCTGCAACAAACCATGAAGGTGTTTGAACCTTTCTGGGAGGCGGCGAACAGAGACCCAGAGGGGACGGCTAAGAACACGTACGCAACTCTGGTGGTGGCGTTGTCTGGGATGGCCAAGATACAGCTCTTGCAGTTGGAGTTGGCGCAAAGGGAAGGCGCTGAGAGGATTATGGAGTTGGGATTGGCGATGGAGGCGTACGAGTCGCCGTTGAGCACAGCCACCATCATCCCGCCAACCAACGCGAGGCCCGTACGATGAAACGCGGCGGCTCAGGAGGCAGACGGTACGGCAAACGCAATGGGGATGGGGGAGAGGATCACGGGCCCAATGGATACCAGGAAATCCCTTACCGTGACGCTCTGCTGGAATCCGGGGAGGTTCCACTGCATGAAATCGACGCCTTTGTAATTCCCGCCCGCGATGAAAACGGCGTAGGCCAGCACATCTCCCTCAACATTCCCCCCTACATGTACCGGCAGATGCAGATTTCCCTCCGCTCGATGCGGTTTCCCTACTTGGATATTCAATACCTCATCCGGCACGCGATCCACCGGCACATGTACTTCCTCACTGAGATCCGCTCTTCCCTTCCCTCCCATATTCTTTCTGAATGCGAATCCCTTATCGAAGTCAGCAGAGACCAGGAATTCAGAACCCGGTCGAGGGAAGCGTTTGAGGCGGTTTCCAATCAGATTGAGAAGTACTGTACGGATGGGGAGAGAGGGGAAGCGACCCGGTTGCTGGCCCGCGTGAGGCAGGCTATGGAGGGCGTCCAGTCAAGTCCCTGGAAATCCCGCTTCATGGTTCAACTCATGCGCCGGTACTCGCATTTAATCAGTGTGGCGGATGGTGGGACGGCCCCGGAGTCGTTGAACACCATCACAGGGGCCGTCAATGGGTCCACAGATCACGAGTCGGCACCCAAGTTTCACTAAATGACCGCCGCCCCATCCAGCAACGTGCTTACTCCCCAGGACCTGGGAATGCCGTCCAAGTTCCAAAACTGGCGTCCTGGTCAGTGGGAGTCAATTGAAGAAAGCACAGTTACAGACAAGCGCTTTATCGCCAACTGCGCCCCCACTGGATTCGGCAAGTCTCCCTACTATTACGCCGTGGCAGTCCTCTCCGGCGGCCGCTCCGTCATCGCCACCGCCACCAAAGCTCTCCAAGACCAGCTATCCAAGGACTTCAACCTGTTTGACATGCGCGGGCGGCAAAACTACTCCTGCCTCAAGGGACACAGCCTCTCCTGCACCGAGGGCCGTATACTCTCCTGCAAAGACCCCGGCTGCCCCTACACGGCGACTCGCAACCGGTTTCTCAATTCCGAAATCGGCCTCACCAACTACGCCTACTTGTTGTCTTCCGTGATCCACTCCGAGGGCGTAGGCAAAGTAGACAACTTAATCTTGGACGAGGCCCACTCCGCCGTCCAGGAACTCTCCTCCGCCATTGAAATCAAGCTCAACCACAAGTCCTACAATTTTCTCTACCAGGCCCTGGGATTCCCGCCCCATGATTCCGGTGATCTCGACATGTGGAAGGCATGGGCCAAGTCCCTTCTCCCCAGAGCCCAACAATACTTGAAATCCATCAAAGAATCCGGGGAGCACAAGTGGCTCTCCCTGGTAGACTCCTACGTGCTTTCCCTGAGCCTAATCGCCACTGTTGACCCGGAATGGATTCTCGACAAGTCCAACCCCAACGAAACCGTCATCTCCCCTCTATGGCCCACCAAGTACGCGGATAAATACCTCTTCCAGGACATCTCCCGCGTCATTCTGGTATCCGCCACCCTGGTACCCAAAACTCTCTCCCTCCTCAATATCCCCTCAGACGTAACCCTATCCCTGGAACAAAAATACACATTCGACTCCTCCCGCTGCCCGGTTTACTTATTCGGCTCTTGCTATATGGACTACCGCACCACCCCCGGCCAGTTCCAGGAACTCATCGGCCGTATGGACACTTTCATTGACCGCCGCCTGGACCGCAAAGGCATCATCCACCCTGTCTCCTACGCCTACGGGGAATCCATCTACGAGCAATCGAGACACCAGGGCATCATCATTTTCCCCCGCAAGTCCTCTGAGTTGCCGAAGGCGATTGAAAAATACCTCACATCCCCTGCCCCGGCAATCCTCATGTCCCCCGCTCTCACCACCGGGTACGATTTCCCCTACTCCACCTGCGAATACCAAGTTTTACTCAAAATCCCATTCATCGACCGGCGCTCCCCCGTCATGGCGGCCCGCTCCAAGTCCGACCCAGAATACCTCCCCTACCTCACAGCTCAAACCGTAGTCCAAATATGCGGCCGGGCCATGCGGGATTTTGACGACCAGTGCGAGACCATCATCTTGGACCTCCACGCCAATCAATTTTTCCGCTCCCCGTCCCCCACCAAAAAGTACCGACCCGGCTACCGTCACCTGGTGCCACCTTATTTCCTGTCCCGCCTCAAGTGGCCCAACGGTCAGCCCAATCCCCCTCCTCCCCTCAACCGCCACCCGGCACTACACCTGGTCGCTTGACCTTGGATTATTCATAACGGGCCGGAAAACCCGTTCCGATCAACTCATCAACCATCCCGGCCAGTATCGCCCAACCACCGATTCAACCGGAAAGAAAAGGTAACCATTCAAATGTCCACTCCGAACAACGTAACCAATTACATTTCCAACGAGCTTGAAGACTTCCAAGCGGGAGGGCTATACCCAGGCGGCACCGGCATTGCCCAGTCCATCCGCTACGTCCTATGGGACTACGAGGGCAAGCAACCCCCCGACTCCGCCGTAGCCGTTCACATGGACTTCAAGCCCATCGACGGCGGCAACGACGGGAAAAACGTATCTATCTTCTGGTCCGTGGGCCCCGCCTCCGATTTCGTCCCCTCCCAAAACGGCGGTCACTTGATCCCTGTCGCAGGCCGTCCCACCCAAGGCACCGGCTCCAACTGGGCATTCGTTCTCTCCAAATTCCGTGACAACTGCGGCCTAGCCCGCGGCGTCCTCTCCGGCCCCGAGGGCATCACCATCCTCTCCGGCGCAGAACTCACCATTGCCAAAGTCCCTCAGCCCAAACGTGAGGGCCTCACTGGCGACGATGAGGAAAAAGAAAAGGGCGGCCGCAAGTTCCCCAAAGAAACTTACATCCCCACCCGCGTAATCTACCCCTGGGACCGCAAGGGAGGCCCCTCCCGCCCCGCTGTGGCTGTCATGCCTTCCCCTGCCGTTGCTCCCGCCACTACCCCCGCTTCCACTCCCCCCATCCTTGTAGGTGCCGCTGCCCAGCAAGCTCAAACCTCCGCCCCTTCCACCAACGGCAATGCCATCCTTGCCGCCCCCACTGACCTAGCCTCCGCCTTGGCCATCGCCCTCAAGGAAAACGGCGGTTCCCTCACCATGGAATCCCTAGCCAAGGCCGTCCTCGGTGCCGCCGTCAATTCCGACCGTGGCGTAAAGGTAGCCATCGCCAAGCAATCCAAAGACCCGGCCCTCATCGAGGCTGCAGCCAACGCCAATGGTTGGATCTGGGACGGTAAAGACCTCATCGCCGTCTAACCTCATTTTGGGTGGTTCCAGCCACCGGGCTCTATGACCTCCGACGTAGGGCCCCGCGGCATCTGCTTGGATATCACCCACCCGCCGGGGCCGGTTCGAGGCTCATAAACCTCCCTGCCCCGGCATTTTTTAACCCGGTGAAATAATCAGAAAGGGGCTATGTATGGTGGACTTTGCGGCAATGGGTGAGAAGAGGAGACGGGGTAGGAAGGGACGGACGGAGCTGGTGGATGCTGGACCTGAGATTCCACCGCATGCGCCAGTGGAAGTGTCTGGTAATGAGTTGTTGCAGGCCCTTGTGGTGGAGGGGGAGCAATTAGACCAAGGTCCAGACCGGCAATTAGCGTCCCAGCAGACACATTTGGCCTTGGTCCACACCGAGGCTCCCATGGTGCGATTGAGCATGTACCAGGCGGGAGCGGAGCTGATCCAGTTGCAAGGCCTGCTGGATGAGGTGGAATCCCGCATAGCAGACGCCCGCACGTTGATTTTCAACAAGGAAATCCTGGAGACACTGGAGGCAGAGCAGAAATCCATTGAAGCCCAAATGGAGCAGTATTGTTTGGGCTTGGAGCAGACGGGCAGGGTGGACGCCGCGGTAGCATTCATGCGGCACCTGGAGATGCACCTGAATGCAGCGCAAAGGGAAGCTGACCGCAATAAATCCATCGTAACCCGATGCGAAAACACCATCGACCGCATCAAAGGGTATTGCATGACCGTGTTGAAATCAGCCAACAGGACTGTGCTAGAAGGGTCCCTCCACAAGATCCGGCGGCAAGTGAACTCCTCCACTGCGGTAGACATCCTGGACGCTTCCCAAGTGCCGGAGAAGTACATTTACGTGCGTGTGAAAATGTCCCTCGCGGATTGGAAGATTATGCAATTGATGGAGCCGGAGTTGACGGAGGGCATGCGGGCTACGGACAACGAGTTTGACCGGCAGAAGATTGGGGAGGACATGAAGAGTATACGGCAGGCGCGGGCTAAGGCGGTAGATGAGTATATCAAGGCCCATCCCGAGTGTGGAGAAGCATTGGCCGATGAACTGATAGTTGAGATTGAGAAGCCTTTCCCCAGCATTCCCGGCGTACGTTTGATCCGGGGGGAACACGTGAGGATATCATGATCTGGCCCTGGAAACGCTCCCCTCCCGTAGCTATGCCGTCTATGCCCAAGATGGCCGACTTGGAGACAACACCAGATCCTGTACCGGGTTGGGCATTGAAGGACCTTATCACCCGGCTGGAAGGGGAAGTCAAGACCCTTATGGCCCGCAACGCGGACCTCTCCACCCAATGCGAGGAACTCCGGGCAAGCAAACCCATCTCCGCCTACGAACGCCAAGAAATCCTCCGCATCACCCAGGAGCACCGGGGCCTCAACGACACCCAAAACGCAATCGTAATCTGGCTCCGTGAGAACCGCCAAAAGGAAATCAGTGAAGGGCAACACACCGGCCGCGGATTGGCCAGTGTCGTAATCGGCTACCTGCAACGGGGCCTAGCCCTGGAAAAAGAGAAGCAACAACATGGCAATCAACAGGCAAATTAACGGAGCTGCGGCACCGGATCTTGGGAAGTTCTTCTCCTCCGGGGATTCATTCAAAGAGATCCCGCGGTTGGCGTTGTCCCTGGAGGCATTGGAAAAGAGCGGCAAGACGCATTGGGCGTTGATGACGACCCCCGAGCCTATCGCACTCGTCACCAACGACCCCGGCACCATGCACGTATTCAAAAAGGCCAAAAACGCAGGCCGCAAGATCCCCTGGGTACTGGAGCAAAACATCATCAAAGGTGACCCCTCCGCCCGCTCCAAAGACGACGTGGACAAGGACGAACAAAAAGTATGGCGCAGGGAATTCGACCGTTTCACCGGGGCCATGGAGATTCTACACGAGGACAAAACAGTACGCACCCTGGTGATTGACAACACGTCTGAAATCGCTAACCTCTGCGAGCTAGCCCACTTCGGCAAATTGAAGGGTAACGCCCGCATTGATCTTAGGGCAGAATTCAACGCTGCCATGCATAAGTGGTTCTGGGACCTCTACAAGCGCCGCCCGGATCTCAACATGATCCTCATCCACCGCTTGAAAAAGGAATACAAGCCCAAATCCACCGGTACCGGGGATAGCTGGACGGGGGGCTACGAACGGGAAGGCTTCAACCGTATTGGGTATTACGTGGACATGTCCGTGCGTGCCGGGTGGATCAAGCCCAATGCAGCCGAGTTGGGGGGATTCTGGACGGAGGTGGATGCCAACCAACCCACGCGATACGGGGCTGAACTCTCCGGCAAGCGCTGGTATGCCTTAGACTCCAGGGACCCGTCCCACTTCGCCTCTCTGGCTATGGCTGTATTCCCTGAGACTGAGTTGGAGCCTGAGTATTGGGGGCTGTGATGATGGTTCTCACGGGCTTTCTGATTATTCTATCCCTGCCATTCTCCGCTATTGGATTCTTCTGCGGATTCATCGTCCAGGCGATCAAATTTGGCTACATCTTTGCCATAAGGCGCCTATCCGCTTTTGAAAGGGACGATGATTACTAGCCGGGTATGCCCCACCACGATTCCATCATCTACGTTGACGTTCGTGAAAAGGAACACTCCTACCTGGACCGTAACGGCGTCCGTCGTACCTCTGGTGTAGACATGCTGTCCCTCGTCCGCGATCACCGCGACAAGGTTAACGCCCAACCCAAGTTCCTCAACGCCGGAGACTTCTGTTTTGCCGGTGACGGCCCCAAAGGCCCCTGCCTCATCGGCGTCGAGCGAAAACGGGTCAAGGACATGCTTTCCTCCATGCGTACCGGCCGCTACTCTGGTAAGCAACTCCCCAAGCTATTCGACCAATACGAATTCGTCCACCTGGTCTTAGAGGGCCGCCACCGGGCCAACTGGTATTCCGGCATTGTAGAGGAGCCCTGCGGCAAGGACTGGTCTCCGGTCTTAGTCGGCACCCAAACATTCCTTTCCCTGGAGCTGGAATCCTACCTCAACAAGCTCAAAATGCGCCTCCCCTCCCTCACCATCCGCCACACCATCACCCCCAAGGAAACCGTAGATTACGTCGTAAGCCTCCACCACACCTTCTCTACCCCCTGGGACAAACACCACGCCCACATCGCTATCCACTTGCCTCCCGAATACGCCACCGTGGGAAAAGCCTCCGTGGTGCGCCGCGTAGCCTACGCCCTGCCTGATATCGGCTGGGAACGCTCCCGAGCTGTGGAAGAGTCGTTTCGCTCCGTGGAAGAAATGGTCAACGCTACCCCTCGCGACTGGGCCAAGCTGGAAGGATTCGGCAAAGTCCTCTCCACCCGCACCTATAAGGCCCTCCACGGCGAATACGACCTTGAGGGACTGGAATGAATCCCGACCATCCCACCAATCGTTACTGTGGAAACCAAATGTGCTGTTGGGGACCAAGAGGGAAGCTAGTACCAGTTTTTCACCGGGTTAAAAAGGAGACCAAGATGAGGAAAATAGACGGGAAACACCATTTGCTGGGTGAGAACATCATCAAGAGTAGCAATGGGGAGCCAATTGCAGAGGATGAGCCGTTGTTTTTGTTCCGGGGGAGGGATCGGTTGGCGGTTGCCACCTTGGAGACGTACGCGCGGTTGTGCAAGGTAGATGGATGCTTGCCGGAACATGTTGAGGCGGTGAACGAGTCGATAGAAAGGTTCAAGCGGTTCAGGCAGGACAAACCGCTAAGGATGAAACAACCGGGGGTAACGAGGGGGCTTTGAAATGTGTAAGCACTGCTCCCATCTGGCGGGTGATCATGCGGAGGAGGATTCGTTGATTGGGAATTTTGTCAAGGGGCAGTGTTTGAGGTATGGGTGCAGGTGTAGGAATTACGAGCCCAATGAGATACAAGCACAGCTCTGGTACTTGACCAGATATTTTAGAAGGTGTGTGACTGGAGTGGAAGATGCCAAGACGGAAGAATAAGTTCATGCCGTTTGAGTTTGAGCCTAAACCGTGGAACGAGACGGGGGAGGTGGATAAGGGCAAGGCGCAGGCACGGGGGGTGAAACGGGGGAACAAGGTGCAGGCGGCAATGGCGGCGATGCGAAGACTGGAGAAAACACGTGCCAAGACCACCTAGAAGCCCGCTGGATATTATTTTGGATAATTTGCGGGACGCTGTGCTGGATACGGTGGAGGACCTGAGCGAGACGGCTAGGGAGTATTTTGAGCGGAATGTGCAGGAGGCGGCAAGGGCTGTGCCAAAGCCCAAAAAACGCATTCCGGGGGCTGGGACGGGGGGCAGGGGAAGGAAGGCGGCAAACCAGAGGGCGGGGGAACGGATGCGGCCTAGGGCTCAGGAACGGCAGGAACGGACGCTGTATGAGGTGTTGGAGGTGTCCAGGAATGCGAGCCACGAGACGATTTCGGCGGCGTTCCGGTCGTTGAGCAGGAGGTACCACCCGGATAACAAGGAGACGGGGGATGAGAAGAAGTTTAAGGAGATTTCGCACGCGTGGACGGTGCTGAAGGATGATATCAAGCGGCGAGATTATGACAGGGTGTGGTTTACGGGGAGGGGGATGGGATGAGCAAGAGGAAGCGGTACGCGATCCAGCATGATAATGGGACGTACTTTAGCCATTGGGCGGGGATTGGACCGGCGTTTGGAGCGGACCTGGTGCATGCTAGGAAGTTTAGTAGCAGGCAGGACGCCATGTTGACGCAGGGGCAGCATTATGGGTTTGTGATGACGGAGATTGTGGAAGCGGGGGTGGGGGAAGAGGCAGAGCTAGAACCTTCGTACTATTCCAAAGCGTATCGGGAAATGTCACGCTGAGACATGGCCAAAATCCGGTATCAGTCCATCAAGTTTGCCGCGTCATCACTGAAGATTGTAGAGCAGGCGAATAGGATCTTGGAGGAGTATGCGAGGAGGGGGATTGTGGTTACCCTCCGGCAGCTTTATTACCAATTCGTTAGTAGGGATATCATTCCGAACAAGCAGACGGAGTATAAGAGGCTGGGCGGGATCGTGAATGATGCGAGGCTGGCGGGGCTGATCGACTGGGACCATTTGCAGGACCGGACGAGGAATTTGGAGAGACTGGCGCATTGGACGGAGCCGGGAGGGGTGATTGAGTCGGCGGCCAGCTCGTATCACAGGGATTTGTGGGAGGGGCAGGATTATTACGTGGAAGTGTGGGTGGAAAAGGATGCGCTGCTAAGTGTGATCGAGGGGCCGTGTAATAAGTGGGACGTGCCCTTCTTTGCGTGCCGGGGGTATACGTCGCAGTCGGAGATGTGGGGAGCCGGGCAGAGGTTGTTGAAGCGGATGCGGGAGGGTAGGCAGGTTAGGATTATTCACCTGGGGGACCACGACCCGAGTGGGGTGGACATGACTAGGGATATTAGTGAGCGGTTGGGGATGTTTGCACAGCATCACTTGATTATCGATTACATGAAGGCGCACGAGAGGCGTAAAAAGAGCGGGAAGCAACGGGAGGAGACGGAGGAGGATTATTTGGACCGGATCAGGAATGATTATCCGGGGACGCCGCTTGAGGTGAACAGGGTGGCTCTGAATATGAACCAGATCCGGCAGTACAATCCGCCGCCGAATCCGGCTAAGTTGACGGATAGCAGGGCTACAGCGTACATCGATGAGCATGGGGATGAGTCGTGGGAGCTGGATGCACTGGACCCGGACGTGTTGATTGATCTAGTGGAAACGAATATCCAGGACTATTTGGACTTGGATCAATGGCACGAGATGGAGACGCAACAGGAGCGGGAGCGGGAAGTGCTGCAAGAGGCCAGTTCTCGGTGGGATGAGGTAGCGGAGTTTTTAAGCCAATGAAAGTGATTATTGCCGGGAGCCGGTCGGTGACTCGGTATGCTGCCCTGGACGCCGCTATTCTCAGGGCCTACAACGATAAGGGGATTACGATTACGGAGATTGTATCGGGAGGGGCGCAAGGGGCTGACCGTCTGGGGGAGATGCGGGCTAGGGATTTTGCGATCCCGTTGAAAGTGTTCCGGGCGGATTGGAAGAGGTATGGGATGAGGGCGGGGATGCTGAGGAATCAACAAATGGCTGAGTATGCCGATGCACTGATTGCATTGTGGGACGGGGACAGCAGGGGGACGGAACACATGATTAAGTGCATGGAGAAGTGCGGTAAGCCGGTGTACGTGTACCTTGCCAAATGATTCAGTGCGCCCTGTGTCCTAGGCGTAGGGGGCCGGTGCCACCGTGCGGGCCGGTGCCTGCAAGGGTGCTGCTGATTGGGGAGGGGCCATCGTATGAGGAAGACCGGCAGGGGGTGCCGTTTTCCGGCCGCACGGGGCAGGAGCTGGACCAGACGTATTTGACCATTGCCAACTTGCCACGGTCGGTAGTCCACATCACCAACGCCCGGCTATGCAGTGAGAAGCGGTACGAGAATCCTACACCGGAACAGGCATTAGCGTGCGCCGCGGTGCATCTAGGGGAGACGCTGGCACGGGTCAAGCCACAGATCGTAGTGCCCATGGGGGCCGCGGCGTGTTCCTTGTTTCCCGGTATTAATTTGAACCTTGACCATGGGATACCACAACCGGGGGCATGGGGATCGTGGCGGGGGATCTTGTTCCCGCAGTTCCATCCATCGGCGGGGATGCATTCGAGGGGCTACATGATTCCCTTGATGCAGGACTTTGACAGCCTCCGCAAGATGATTGCCGCCCTCGACCGCGGGGAATTCGAATACCCCTATGATCCGTTCCCCAATCCCGATTACCGGGTGTGCAGGACAGAGCAGGACTTAAACGATTACTTGCCCAATGGAGAAGTGGAATTCCTCGCGTGTGATACGGAATCGTTGCCGGATGGGAGGGCCTATTGCATGACCCTGTCGCATACGCCTGGGACGGGAAGGCTGATCTACGCTAAGAACCGGCGCTTGCTAGAGGAGCTGGCCGCGACCATCACCAATTGCGGATTCGCGGATGTGAGCGAGTACATCCACCTGCTATTCCACAACTACCTCTATGACGTGGCCCCCTTTGATGAAATTGATTTGCCCATCGGCCCCTTCTCAGACACTATGGTGCGGGCCTACAACCTGTGCCTGGGCGGGGGCGGCGACGATGACGAGGAATCCCGCGCCGGTCGAGGGTCTCTGGGCCTGAAGACTCTGGCCTACCGTCACTGTGCCATTCGCATGACCAGTTTCGATGACACGGTACACCCTCACTCCATCCCCCACGTATTGAACTACCTGTACTCCGCGGCCGACGTATTCAAGCCCGGCGCACACGATCCGGCCATATGCACCTGCAACCACCACAAGACCATGCACGATCCCCGCGGGAAGACCGGCAAACTATTTGGCGCCTGCCGGTCATGCCCCTGCGACCGCTTCACCACTCGCAAGAAACCCAAGCCATCACTCGATGACAAGGCCTTCAATCAGCTCTACCTGAAAATCACCAACATAATTTTGGACCTAGACTCCGGCAAAAATATTAACCCCTGGGACCGCATCAAGCAATGGGAGCCCCCTGCCGACTCCAACATGATGATAGATGTGTGCGGCCCCATCCCCGTCCCTTCCATAGAACACGTCCCAGAGCCGTCCCTATTGCGTTACGCGTGTCGTGACGCCGATGCAACTCTCCGGCTGCATCTCAAGCTCCGAGGCCTCCGCCCCTGGATTTTTTACTAATCCCCCAATGTTGCTATTCGTGCAAATTGGGCCCTCCAAATCGTCCATTTCGTCTCCTCAAACATTAACGTTTATTCTTTTCTTAACGATACTTAATCAAAAAACCACTTTTCGAGCGCATTTGCGCCCCCCCAGACCCCCCTATTGCACTTCGAGATTAAAACCCTTGTTTAACCTCGAAGTGCTCTATATACTAAATAAGGAACGGGCCCGCGTACGAGGAATAAAAAAGAAAGGAAAGAACTCATGGTAACTTGCCTTCGCGATGATCTCATCCAAATCCAATTCCCCTCCCCCTCCACCGACCGGCGCTACCAGGATCAGGAAATCGTGTGCTACGTCCGCCTCATCCCCACCGGCCTGGAAATCAACTACTCCCACCACATCCTCCACTCCCGCAACTCCGCCACCGGTCCCCACAACCAGCACGACGTATTCCGCTACCCCCTCACCCTTGCCCTCCGCGCCATGATCGAACAGTGCGTCATGTTCGAATTCTGGTCTGCCTTCTCCCGCACCGTCCAGGTCGTGCCCTTCGACCTCAACACCCCCCTCTCCGAAATGGTTTTCTAGAATGCCCCCTCCCCTCCAACCCGTCGATTTCCTAGCCAAACTCCTCCGCACCCTGCGCCCTCTCCATCCCCCGCCCCGTGACTCCCACCTGGACGACATTCGCGACCTGCCCTCCGCCATCTCGCTCCTCCGCGACTCCACCGGCATCACTCGCGAATACCTGTGCCACCGCACCGGCCTCACCAAGCAACAGCTCCTCACCCTCGAATCCCGCGGCCGCCCCCTGCACGCTGATACTCTCCGCCTCCTGCACAGTCTTGCCGAAGAATTCCGCCTCCCCAACCTAGCCGAATTCTTCCACAACACCCTCCAAGACCTGCTCCGTAACACCTCCCCCTCCTCCACCAAACGCCGATGAGAAAAAAGTCTCCCCCGCCTCCTCCCACTCCCGCCCCCATCCCCCTCTCCCCACTCTCCGAGCGCCTAATCCGCAATCTGCAACGCGCCCTGGAGTACGATCCCTTCGCCGAACGCGCTGCCGCCAAAGCCCAAGGCGAACTAGAATTCCAACAACTCGCCGCCGAACTCGCTGCCGCCAAGGCCGAGCGCCAAAAACTCTGGGGTAGCAAATTCCCCCTAGTCGTCGGCCAACGCCCCGGTGATCGCGTCGTAGTCAACGGCAGAGGCGTCCGCATCATCCGCGCCGGTCGAAAGTACCGAAAACCCACATCCAAACCCGCCGCTAAGTCCGCCCCCAAATCCGCCCCCAAATCCACCCGCAAACCCACTCCCAAACCGAGGAAAGTTTAACCCGGTGAAAAACTCCAGGGAGGCGGTAGGGGAGGAGTTTGGCGAAAAAAGGTACCTTGGGGTACCCCACTGGTTTAAAATGGGTTTAACGGATGATAGCTTGGCAGCAAATGGCACTCTATGTTATGATGATGCACGATATGGAGGCCAATTGTCATTTAGACTAGCTTGTTTGTGGTGCGGGGTCCTTTTTGAGCCTATAAGAAGGTGGCAGAAATTCTGCTCTGCCGACCATAAAATGAGGTACTGGACGCACATGAAAATTGTAACAGAAGCGGGGAAGCTTATGATAAACAAATCTAGCTCTGTAGGTGTGGTTGTAAATTACCGGGCGGTGCTGAACATACCAGGGCAAACAATCGAGGACAAGCCGGTGCAGACGATTTGTGTATCGGAACAGGAAGCTAACAAGTGGGCTCAGGCATGGTTCACTCGGCTGCCCAAAGAGACGCGGGAAAAAGCCACGGTGGATATTTACGTGAGGACAGAGGCGATGCACAAGGCCGGTGTTGTGTACGTTGCAGAGCCGGGAGAATAAGCATGCCGGTCCTTGCTGTAATTCTCATTTCCATTCTGGTGATAGTCCTCCTCATCTCCCTCACCATACGATTCGGGGCGATGCACTACGTACCCGCCATATTTTGGATTGCCGCTTTACTCATACTCGGCTGGCTCGCAGCCGGAAATCAAAAGAGGCGCAAGTAATCTCCATGTACGGCGGCGTGGAATTCCGCGACTACCCGGACGCGGACAATATCGGAATCATGGATCACGGTTGCCTACCCATGATTGCCGACATGCACAAATACGGCATTCGCATTGATGTGCCCTTCCTGCAATCCCTGTCCCAACGCATCGCCGCTATTAAAGAAGACAACGAAACCATCGTAGGTGCCCTCATCGGCAACTACCAATACCGCAACTCCAAAGGCTCCTACGAGCCCTTCAAGATCGGCTCCCGCGACCACTTGTCACAGTTGCTGTTTGAGGAACTCAAGATCCAAGGCGATACTCCCATCCCCCGCACGCCCAAGGACAAACGCTACGAGGTATCGGAAGAGATCCTGGAGCCGTTCCGCGAATCCCATCCCATAGTCCCGGAAATCATCGAGTGGCATTCTGTCGAAAAGTTGCGCAACACTTACACCGACACGCTACCTCTCATGGTGGACTCCGATTCCCGCCTGCATACCAGTTTCAACGCCACCGTTGCCGCCACCGGCCGCCTATCCAGTTCCTACCCCAATCTCCAAAACATCCCCGTACGCACCAAGCTGGGCAAAGAAATCCGCCGGGCATTCATTGCCGGTCAAAACATGGCCCTAGTCTCCTCCGACCTAGCCCAAATCGAAATGGTCTGGGCTGCGCATCGCTCCCAAGATCCCACCATGCTCTCCGTATTCCGCAAGGGAGAAGACATCCACACGCGCACCACCTGTAACGTCTTCGGCCTCGACTACCCCGAGATGGCAGCATTGATCAAGTCCGTTGACGACAAGACCGCGACTCCCGACCAACTCTCCCGCTACGCCTACTTCAAGCAGTTCCAGAGACTACCTTGTAAGACAGTAGGTTTCGGTGTGCTCTACGGCCAAACCCCTGAAGGCCTCCAATCCTCCCTTGCCTCTGACGGCGTCCACTGGCCCATAGAGCGTTGCACCAAACTCATCAACGTAGAATTCTTCGGCGTCTACCCAGGCTTACTCCGCATGTTGGAACGCGACTGGGCCACGGTCAAACGTTACGCCCTATGCTGGGACGAATTCGGCCGCGTACGCCTGGTCCCTGAAGCCAAATCCGTCCTCCGCCACATCCGGGAAGAAGGAGTCCGCAAAGCCGGTAACCACCCCGAGCAAGCCTCCGCCCAAGGCAACATCAAACTAGCCATGGCGGAACTCACCGACATCTACCGCAGGATGAACCGCTCCGCCCCCTGCCGACCGCTCCTCCAAATCCACGATCAGCTCATCACCGAGGCCCACCGCTCCATTACCCAAGACGTAGCCGACATCCAAGCCGAAATCCTACGCAACGCCGTAATCCTCTCCATTCCCATCAACGCCTCCTCCGACATTGGCAACTGCTGGGCTGAACTCTAACCAACCTTTATGCACACCATCAAAATAAACATCTCCCGCTCCGACCTCGAATCCAAACGCGCCAAACTGGCCGACTCTGGATTCCCCATCCTAGGCGACTCCGGCACCGTCACCCGGTTCAAAATCACCTTAGATTACTCCTACAACGAACGCCTGGAAACTCTCACCTTCGTCATCATCGAAAAGCCCCGCCTCGTTTCCTTCGTCTTCGTGGAAAACCGAATCCGCGACTGGCTCTCCATTGCTCAAGACTAACTCCCAGTACTAGGTACTTTTTCCCTCCCTCTAAGCCTTTTTCACCGGGTTAAAAACGGGGAATCCAGGGTAAGATTGGGTATGGCAAATGTGGCAAGTGTGGCAATGTTTATGGTTCGTGGAATCGTGGCTGGGATTAAGTTCACCGGCCGCGTGGTGTGGTCGATGGGATGCGGGGTTGAGGCGGGGGTAAAGGGGTTTGTAGTTGCATGGGAGGAGTTTGGCAAGCCTACCCTAGTCCCTGCTCCCAAGTCCCCCTCCCCGGCTCCTACTCCCATTCAACCGTGGCCGCCGGAATTCAGTGAAGTGGAGCAGGAGGCTATCTCCGGGTTGCGTGGACTGGGATGCAGTGCTCAAAAGGCAATGGCGGCGGTAGTGGCGGCGCGGGAGAGTCATGACGGCACAGTGCAGGGCGTGATACGGCTGGCGTTGGCGTATTTGAATAATCTCAAGAGGAGGGCATAAGGGATGGCTAACACGAAGGCTTGGAAAGTATACAACGGGATCGAAGTTACGGTAGATGAGCACGGGGACTTTTGCGCTACGGTAGGTGATATTTCCTTGCGCCAAGCGTGCTGGGACCATTTACGCCGGAGGATTGAGGCTGAAAAAAAGGCGGATGCCACAGCCTCATGGGTGGAGCTGGACTGTGTTGTACTGCTTGCGGATGCAGACGAAAACTACCGGGCAGAAAAACTCGTACTTAGGGGCTTGAATCGAAGCAACTCTTCTTTCAAGTTCGACAAGCCTGCTAAGGATGCTGTTCACATATTGCCCTACACTGTGGAGAATTCTGCTCTCTTGGATCAGCTAGTAGTTGCCAAGTCAACAGTGCGCGATATCGAGGAGGCCATTAAACCGCGCCTACTTCGGGAGCCCGGCTACGGAGGGCGTATCGAGTCCACCAAGTACAGTGAGGAGTTGGAGAATCTGAAGCGGCGTTACGCTCATCATTTGAAGTTGTCAAAAGAGCCGGTGGACCAACAATGATTCCCAGCCCCCAGCAGGAAACCATTTTCAATTGGGCTCTGACCCAGCCCGGTTCGCTCAACATCATCGCTAGGGCCGGGTGCGGGAAGACCTCCACTATGGTAGAGCTTACCAACCGCGTCAAGGGCCGCATCTACTGTGGTGCCTACAACAAAGCCATTGCTACAGAGCTGGAATCCCGCGTCACCAATCCCAAGGCCATGATCGGCACCCTACACTCTCTGGGCTTTTCCCTGTGGCGGCAAATCCGGTCCAAGTCCGAAGTGGACGGAGACAAGGTGCGGCGCATGGCTAAGAAGCTGTACCCGTTTGACAAGTTCGGCGTGTCCATCACCCGTGACGCGGTGTCCTTTGCCAAACAAGCCGGGTTTGGACTCAAGGGCCTCGACTACACCCTGGTGGAAAACTGGGAGAAGATATTTGAGCACCATGACCTGTGGGACGATGTACCAGACGTGATCTCCCCCGAACGCATGATTCAAGGGTGCATGGAAGTGTATGACGAGTCCCTACACATGGGGGAAGACGCCGTCCCTGTGATCGACTACGATGACATGATTCTGTACCCCTTGTATTACGGGGATCGCAAGCCGGGGACGTTTGACTGGGTCATGATTGACGAGGCCCAGGATACCAGCGAAATCCGCAGGCGCTTGGCTATGTGGGTAATGCATGACCAGGGGCGTATGGTAGTGGTGGGTGATCCGGCGCAGGCGATTTACGGATTCAGTGGAGCGACGAATGACGCCATGGAGCTATTCAAGCGGGATCTGCAATCCTCGGAACTCCCTTTGTCGGTAACCTACCGCTGCCCCAAGGCGATTGTATCTCTAGCTCAACAATGGGTCCCTGATATCACGGCCCACGAATCCGCCCCTGAGGGAACGGTAACTACGATCCAACACACGGCTCTGTGGCGGCAACCTTTCCGGCCTCAAGACGTGATCCTGTGCCGCAACACCCGGCCACTATTAGGCATAGCCCGTAGATTACGCGGCCAAGGCGTGGAATGCGTTGTGGAGGGTACCAGCGGCAAGTCTCTCATCTCCCTTGCCTCCAAATGGGGCGAACTCCCCATAGGCGCGATGCTGGAACGTTTATCTGAGTACCGCTCCCTGGAATCCTCCAAGTGGATGAAAAAGAATCGCGAGGACAAGGCCGAGCAGGTTGCCGAGAAGTGCGACATGCTTAGGGACTTGGCTGAGGACATGGATAACGACCTGCCAGTGTCCAAGCTCATCTCCCGCATCCAAGACATGTTCGGCGAAGGGGAGAACCGTAAATCCTGCCTGCGCCTCTGCACTATCCACCGCTCCAAGGGCCGGGAATGGGATCGCGTTTACCTCATCGGGCGAAATGAGTACATGCCCTCCAAGTGGGCCAAGGTTGAATGGGAAGTGCAGCAAGAGCACAACCTCATGTACGTCGCCGTCACCCGCGTCAAGTCCGAGCTGGTAGAAGTCATCGTGCCCTCCAAGAAACAGAAACGCGGGGGAGGGGAGCCGGAGCCTGATTGGTGGGAGCTATGACCGGCAATTACTACAACAAACCAATCCGGCATTACGCTTGCGTACTATACCAAGGCAATTATCGCCAATTCCATTGTTGGCTGATCGTCATCGGTCGACCAAAATTCTCTCTAAGTTACAAAGGCTACGGCTACCTAATTGAGCTAGGCAGGCCTTTTTAACCGGGTGAAAAAAGGCTTTACAGTGCGTCTATCGTGTGGCACAATGGCAATGTTATGGCAAATGCGATCAAGTTGCAGGTCTCGGGGGACGGGTACAGATTGACGTGCGGGGAGGAAGTGTCGGATTCGGTGGCGTTTGGGGAGCCGTTGGAAGTGGAGTTGAAGGGGAAGAGGTACTTGGCGTTTTGCGACACGGCGGATGGGGGGACAGAGGCGGACGAGATGGAGCCCCTGTTTGAGCATTGGGTGTATGAAGTGCGGCCACTGGAGGATGTCGAGCCGGAAGACGTGGCGGACTTCGATGACGGGGAAGAGGAAGTAGATGTATTGGCGAGGGATGGGGACGAGGCGGCGTAAGTAGGGCCGCGCGTCTAAGCCCCCCAACCGGAATCAAGGCAGTTAAATCAATGGGGTATAAGTGTGCCCCGGAATATCAAAAAGGAGAAGTATGGCAAAAGCACAGGTTAGTAATGAGTTGGAAGATTTCCACGCGGGGAATGAGGCGGGACCCACATGTATGATCCCCCTGGACAAGATCCTGGTGGACAAAAGCAAGAACCTGCGACGGTTCCCGGCCAAGGCGGCGGACATCAAGGCCATGGCGCTATCGATTAGCAAGATTGGGCTGTTGCATCCGCTGATCGTGTGCCCTTTGAGCCAAGACCAGAGGGCGGCGGAAGGTAATGAAGGGAAGGAGTGGGAACTGCGGGCCGGGTTCCAGCGGTGGGATGCACTATTGTTGGGGAATGAAGGGGGGATCTTGGACATGGAAGCGGTGGAGTGCCGCATCCTGGACCCTGCCTCTATCGACATGGACGATGTCAACTCGGACGAGAACGACAAGCGCATACCGGTGTCCCACATCGACCAGGCGTACACCGTGCATCGGTACCAGGAGGCCGGGTTTAAGAATCAGGAAATCGCGGCCAAGATGGGCAAGGCTAATGCCTGGGTGACGTACGTGAGCAAGCTGTATGGCCTGCGGCCGGAAGTGCAAAAGATGATCCATGAAGGCAAAATCAATTTCCGGCTGGCACGGGAGCTGCCGGAGATGACGGAGGAGGAACAGGACCAGCGGATTGTCCAGGTGATCGCCGGGGAGAGCGGGACCGAGGTGGCAGCCGAGAGTAAGAAGGGTAAGAAGAAGGACAAGCGCGGGAGGAAAGCCAAGGAAGACCAGACGGCGACGGCTCAGGGGATTAGCGCCAAGAAAGCGGTGTCTGTGTTTGAGGAGGCCGTGGCGGAGCTGAAGGCGCTAGAGAAGCCCAACAAGGCTCAGGACAAGGCGCTGACCCTGTACGCGGATCTCGGGAAGTTCATGGCTGGGAGGCTTGGGGCCCAGGCGCTGGACAATCGGATCATGGCGTTGCTTTAAAGTCTGTGGTATGATTCACGCGTGTATCCTTTCTGACTGATCGCGTGATGTGATCCTGAGGGGCCGCTGCCGGGGGTAATAACCGGTCGGTGGCCCCTATTTTTATGCTGGGACGGGCGGGGTGGGGGTGCCGGTGATAGGGGTAGTCCCGTCTTCCTCTTCCTCTTCGTCCCAATTGGGATTCACAAACTCCGCTACAAAGGATTTGATGCGTTCGTCCGGGAGTCCGTTGAGGGCCTGGGCCGTCCCAGGGTGAAGGTATAACGCCTGAATGATTCCCTCCGCGCCGAATCCCTGGATTTCCTCGTATGTGCCGGAGCCGAATCCACCCTCAAACCAGTCGGCAAAATGTGTGCCGGTTAGTTTGGGGTCGCGGATGTGCCGGGCTAGGGGGGCCTGAATTGCGTTTAAGAGGTGGATGAGTTGTGGTGGGAGAGGGATAGAGGCAGTGGGCGGCGGCTGAGGAGTGTTGGCAGGGAATCCAGGCCCCGGTTGTGGCATATGGGACGGCATGAGAGCGGGGGGAGGTTGCTGAGGGTAGCCGTTGGGATACCCGGTCATGCCGCCGGGCGGGGGGAATCCAGGGGCA
>Ga0070698_100000877_pt1 | contig 33070 bp, 33 predicted proteins | sample KBSK1502metaG_FD_65477 | JGI IMG/M metagenome (GOLD analysis project Ga0070698, IMG submission 65477) | Corn, switchgrass and miscanthus rhizosphere microbial communities from Kellogg Biological Station, Michigan, USA - KBS K1-50-2 metaG | ecosystem: Host-associated > Plants > Roots >... | reverse complement strand
CGCGGCCGGCGGCGCCGCGGGAGGAGCAGGCGGCGGCGCGGTCCGGAACGGGGACGCGGCCGACTGGCCCGGGAATTCCCCGCCGGCGAGGCCGGCCCCGGCGCCGTCAGCGCCACCCCCCGCCACGGCGGCAGGCCCCGCCGGCACCGCGGCAGGCCCGGCCGGCACCGCGGCAGGTCCGGCCTGCGCCGGCGCGGCGCCGGCCCCGGCGCTCTCGTCGTCGATGGTCGCGAGCTGGGCGCCGACCGCGACGGTCTCGTCCTCGGCGACGGCGATGCTGCGCAGGATGCCGGAGGCGGGTGAGGGAATCTCCGTGTCGACCTTGTCGGTGGAGATCTCGAGCAGCGGCTCGTCCCGCTCCACCCGCTCGCCCTCCTTCTTGAGCCAGCGCGTGACGGTGCCCTCTGTGACGCTCTCGCCGAGCTGGGGCATGGATACCGAGACCGACATGACCTTCCCCGACTCCCTCTGTAACTAGCGCTTGCGCGCGGCTCTGTGACCAGCGAGCGCGCGGCGCTCACGCATGGAAGTGCAGCGGCTTGCCGGCGAGCGCGAGGTGCGCCTCGCCGATGATCTCCGACTGGGTGGGGTGCGGGTGGATCAGCTGCGCCACGTCGGCCGGCACGGCCTCCCAGTTGTAGATCAGCTGGCCCTCGGCGATCAGCTCGCCCACCCGGGCTCCGACCAGGTGGATGCCGAGCACCGGCCCGGGCTGGCTGTCCCCGTCCGCGGGCGCGGTGGCGATGACCTTGGCCGCGCCCTGGGTCTGCAGGATCACGCTCTTGCCGTTGGCGCCGAGCGGGTAGTTGACCTCCACGGTCGCGATCCCGCGCTCGGCCGCGGTCGCCGACGTGATGCCCACCGAGGCGACCTCCGGGTCGCAGTAGGTGATCCGCGGCACCCCGTCGTAGTCGATGGGCGTGACCCGCAGCCCGGCCAGCCGCTCGGCGACCAGAATCCCCTCGGCGAACCCCACGTGCGCCAGCTGCGGCCCGGGCGTGAGGTCGCCGACCGCGGAGATCGTCGGCACGTTCGTCTGGCACACCTCGTCCACGACCACGAAGCCGCGCTCGACCGCCACGCCGGCCTCCTCGTAGCCGAGCCCGGCCGAGACCGGCCCGCGGCCCACGGCCACGAGCAGGAACTCCGCCTCCAGCGTCTTGCCGCCCTCCAGCGTGACCGTGACCCCGGCACCCGTGTCCTTGACGCCCTCGAACCGCGTGCCCAGCTCGAACCCGATCCCGCGCTTGCGGAACGCGCGCTCCAGCTGCCGCGAGCTCGACTCCTCCTCGGTCGGCAGCAGGTGCGGCAGCATCTCGACGATCGTGACCTCCGCCCCGAACGACCGCCACACGCTGGCGAACTCCACCCCGATCACGCCGCCGCCGAGGATGACCACCGAGCGCGGCACCCGCTCCAGGGTGAGCGCCTCGTTGCTGCTGATCACCCGGTAGCCGTCGATGTCCAGCCCGGGCAGCGTGCGCGGCTCCGAGCCGGTAGCCAGCACGACGTGCGCGCCCTCGTACACGGTGTCCCCGACGGCGACCGCGGTCCCCGAGACCAGGCGGCCGTCGCCGATGACCGTCTCCACCTTGCGGCTGGCGACTGTGGACTGCAGGCCCTTCCACAGCCGGTCCACCACGCCGTCCTTGTAGGCGTTGACCCCGGGCATGTCCAGCCCGTCCAGCGTCGTCCTGACGCCGAACTTCCCGCTCTCCCGCGACATGTCGGCGACCTCTGCCGCGTGCAGCAGCGCCTTGGTCGGGATACAGCCGCGGTGCAGGCACGTGCCGCCGACCTTGTCCTTCTCGATCAGCACCACCCGCATGCCCAGCTCGGCCGCGCGCAGCGCGCACGCGTAGCCCCCGCTGCCGCCACCGAGTATCACCAGGTCGTAGGGCCCGCTGTCCTCCGCCACCACACGCTCCTTGTCGTTGTCCGCGGCCGGCTACAGCAGCCCGGCCGCGACGTCCTCTGCGACCTGGACCAGGGTCCGCACCGCCGCCCCGGTCCCGCCCTTGGGGGTATACCCGTGCGGGCCCTCCTCATTGAACGAGGGCCCGGCGATGTCCAGGTGCGCCCAGCGCGTTCCCTCGGGCACGAACTCGCGCAGGAACAGCCCGCCGACGAGCATCCCGCCGCTGCGGTCCTGGGTCACGTTCGCCAGGTCGGCCACCTCGGAGTCGAGCCCGTCGCGTAGCTCCTCGGGCAGTGGCATCGGCCAGAACGCCTCGCCGGCCCGCCGCGCCGACGCGACGATCCCGTCCCTGACCGCGTCGTCGTTGGCCATCACCCCGCCGGTGCGCCGGCCGAGCGCGACCAGCTGCGCCCCGGTGAGCGTCGCGACGTCCACCAGCAGGTCGGGGGAGTCGGCCGCCGACCGCGCGAGCGCGTCGGCGAGCACGAGCCGCCCCTCGGCGTCGGTGTTCAGCACCTCCACCGTCTTGCCGCCGTGGATCGTGATGATGTCGGTCGGCCGCTGCGCGCCGCCGCCCGGCATGTTCTCGGCGGCGGCCAGGTAGCCGATCACGTTGACCGCCAGGGCCAGCTGCGCGATCACCTGCATGGCGCCGAGCACGGCCGCGGCCCCGGCCATGTCCGACTTCATGTGCTCCATCGACTTCGCCGGCTTCAGCGACAGCCCGCCCGAGTCGAACGTGATGCCCTTGCCCGCGAGCACCAGCGTCTTCGTCGCCCCGGGGTGCCGGTAGGCCAGCCGCACCAGCCGCGGCGGGTGCACCGAGCCCTGCCCCACCGCGAGGATGCCGCCGTACCCGCCCTCGGCCAGGCCCTTCTCGTCGAGCACCTCGACGTCGAGCCCGTGATCGGCGGCGACCTGCTCGGCCACGTCGGCCAGCGTGGCCGGCACGAGGTCCGAGGGGCCGGTGTTGACAAGGTCGCGCACCAGCGTCACCGCGTCGGCCAGCGCCTGGGCCCGGCGCGCGGCTCGACCGCCGCCCGCGCCGTCCGAGGCCAGCGTCAGCTCGGCCGACGGCGGCGCCGGCGCCGTCGTGCGGTACCGGGAGAACGCGTACCCGCCGAGCAGCCCGCCGAGCGCGACCGCCTCGGCTTCCGCCTCGTCCCGCGCCGGCAGGGCCAGGGTGATCCGGCAGACGTCCGTGCCGGGTTCACGATCATTCTCCCGAACGGGCTTCGCCGGCTGCCGGACCAGCGCGCGGACCGCGGCACCCGCGGCGCGGCGCAGCGCCTCCAGGCTGAATCGCGGACCCTGACCTGGCCGGGCGTCAGCCGCCTCGGCCCGGCCCAGCCCCACGGCCACGACGACCGGCGGGAGCGCGTCCGGGCCCGCGGCGCCAGCCCCGCGGGCCAGCGGCCCGGTTACGATCTTGACCGTCTGCTCGGCCGTTCCCGTCGCGCCGAGCGCGGCGGCGGCGGCGAGCAGGGTCCCGCCGAGGGCCTCGTCCACCGCCTCGGCGCCCGGCGCGAGCTCGGGTCCGTCCACCCCCTGGACGATCCCGACGACGACAGCGTCCGGCGCGGCTCCGCCGGCGGCGGCATCGCTGGTCAGAAGTCTGGTTGTCACTCGTCAGATGCTAATGCCTGTGCGCCCCCGCAATGACCGTGCGGTCCAGGCAAATCCGCCCGGACCGCACGGTACGCAGCTGAGCCGCGGAGCGCGGGTACTTCCTCAGCCCTTGAGCTTGATCGTGGCGAAATTCGGGCTGCTGAAATCGAACATCGTCATGAGGTTGCCGATCGCGGGCCGGTTCTCCGGCACGTACACGTTCGGCTCCGGGTTCGGCAGGTTGTCGATGCTGTAGGAGGTGAGCGGGCTCAGCTTCCAGTTGGCCTCGATGAACTTCAGGATCGAGACGTGGTCGTTGTAGGTGTGGTCGATGTAGTCCTGCCTGGCGTACGGCGAGACCACCATCATCGAGACCCGCGGGCCGTCGCCGAAGAAGCTGACCGGCTGGATGTAGCCCGAGTCGTAGTAGCCGCCGGTCTCGTCCTCGGTGATGAAGATCGCGGTGGACTTCCACAGCGACGCGTTGCCCTGCACCGCCGCGATCGCCCGCGCCACGAAGTTCTCGTAGGCGTAGAGGGTGGAGTAGCCGGGGTGGCCGTCGTCGTCGCCGGGCTTGAGGAACGTGACGGCCGGCAGCGTGCCGTTCGCGGCCTGGGAGATGAAGTCATCCGCATTGTGCTGCACGTTCTTGATCAGCGTTGGGTTCGTCATGATCGACGACGAGTACTGCATCGGGTCGCAGATCCCGCAGTAGGAGAAGTCGGTCTGCTTGGTGGCGTCGTTGTACCCCTCGCCGTAGTAGCCCCAGCTGATGTGGTGCGCGGACAGCGCGTTGCCGATCGTCACGTAGTCCGTCTTCTGCGGGGGCAGGGTGAAGGTGGACGTGTTCAGCGAGCCGTCCACGTTGTAGCCGGCGTTGTAGTTGTTGAGCAGGTAGTATCGGCCGGGCTGGCAGTTGTTGAAGATCTTGTAGGGCAGCGAGTTCAGCAGGGCGAACACCCCGCTGACGCCCGGCTGGCTCTGGTCGGCGCACATGGAGTAGGAGCCGCCGGAGTAGCCGTCCTGACTGTAGTTGTTGTTCGTGCCCGGCTTGGGGTTGGGGTTCTCGATCTGGTTGGTCGGCGGCATCGCCGCGTTGCCCGAGGCGTCCTGGTAGGAGCCGGCGAAGCCGGTGCCGAGCGCGATGTGGTTGGCGCCGGTGCCGCCCATGACAGCCTGGTGGTAGTTGTCGCTGATCGCGTAGTGCTGGGCCAGGTCACGCAGGATCGGCGCGTCGCCGGCGGCCATGTTGTAGTAGCCAGTCTGCAGCCCGCCTTGGGCGATGGTCGCCGGCGGGATGGCGCCGTTGTCGTCGCCGGCCGTATTGGCCACCCAGGTGTTCAGCTGGCCGTGGTGCGAGCCGTACTGCTGCCACATCTGGTAGAAGCGGTGGATCGGGTCGCCGACGTACGCGCCGTAGAACTCGCAGCCGCCGGAGTACTGCAGGTGGGTGTCGGCGTAGGGCACGTACTTGGTGATCTGGTAAGGCCCGCTCGGCAGGTTCGCCGGGAACCGCTTATCCGGGCTGAAGATCCCCAGCCCGTCACAGCCGGGAGGGACATACGTGGTGTTGGGCCGCGGCAGCGCAGCGTACGCGCCGGTGATCTTCGGCGTGAGGCTGTAGGTCGAGGTGTTCGACGCGGTGAGCTGCTCCGCCTTCTTCCAGTTCGGGCCCATGCCGCCGCTCTTGGTGACGATGCCCTCGGACAGCAGGTTCCTGACGTGCTGGCCCTTGGGCGTCTGGTAGGTCGCGAACACGTTGTCGAAGCTGTGGTTCTCGCCGATGATCACGATCACGTGCTTGATCGGCGTGGTCGTGGCCGCCGCGCCGGCGCCGTGCGTCGCCGCCGCGGCGCCGCCGGCGGTCAGCGCCGCTGCTCCGGTGACCACCGACGCGGCCAGTGCCGCGAACCCGAGGCCGCCTACGGGACCGAACAGTTTCCGTCTCATCCACCCGCTCCTCTCGCTAGCGCCGTGCGGCGGGAGCACCGCTGCGGCGCGGACCCCTCCGGAAGCCTGCCGAGCCAGGATTTCGGATGACCAGACTAGGGTTAAACGTGCGGTGACGGGTGGTCAACGATCCACTTTTGCCGCGTATGCCGGGGGCAATGGGGTTCGCCCCGCAGGCGCGGCTGGAATGTAACCGCCGTCAGGCGTTGTTAGTAACGGCTGTTAGAATCTGGGCTGAGCCGGCAAGAGGCTCGTCGGCGGCTCGGGCCGGCGGAGCGCGTGAGGAGGGGCATGGGCGCGGGAATCGGGCTGTTCATCGCGGTCTTTCTCGCCTGCGTGGTGGAGGCCGTGGAGGCGACAACGATCATCCTCGCCGCCGGGACCGCGCGGGACTGGCGGTCGGCGCTGACCGGGATGACCGTCGCGCTCGTCGCGCTGGCGGCCATCGTCGCGGGACTCGGCCCGGCGGTGACGGCGCTGCCGCTGCGCGAGCTCCGGCTGGTCGTGGGGGCGCTGCTGCTGATCTTCGGCCTGCAGTGGCTGCGCAAGGCGATCCTGCGCGCCAGCGGCTACAAGGCCTTGCACGACGAGGAGGGCATCTTCGCCGCGCAGCTGGCGGACGCGAAGTCCGCGCCGCGCCGGCGGCTCGGCTCGGTGCCTGACTGGTACGCGTTCACGCTGTCGTTCAAGGGGACCCTGCTCGAGGGGCTCGAGGTCGTGTTCATCGCGCTCACGTTCGGCAGCAACGCTCATAACATCCCGCTGGCGGGGCTGGCCGCCGGCTGCGCGGTCGTGCTGGTCGCGGTCGTCGGCGTCGCGGTGCGGGCGCCGCTGGCCCGGGTCCCGGAGAACACGCTGAAGTTCGCCGTCGGGATCATGCTGACCGCGTTCGGCATGTTCTGGGGAGCCGAGGGCGCGGGCGCTCACTGGCCGGGCTCGGACGCCGCGCTGCTGGTACTGGTGCCGGCGATCGCCGTGTTCGCGGTCGGGCTGGTCGCCCTGCTCCGCGAGCGCAGGAACAGGACGCAGGCGCCGGCCCCCGCGCGGGAGAGCGTGCCGGCTACGGAGGCAGGCTGACATGGCCAGGCGGATCAAGGCGTTCTTCGCCTTTCTCTACGACTTCGTCATCGGCGACGACTGGCGCATCGCGGCCGGGGTGGCTGCCGGGCTGGCGGTGACCTACGCGGTCAGCCAGACCAGCGTCCCGGCGTGGTGGCTGCTGCCCGTCCTGCTGGTATTCCTGCTGCCCGCCAGCCTCTGGGTGGCGACCCGCCGCAAGTAACGCGACGGCCCCGCTGCCTACCGGCTCTCCGCCTCCTCGGCGTAGACCCGGGCGGCGTACTCCTCCAGCGTCTTCTCGCACCGGGCGAGCGCCTCCTTGGCCGCGTCCCGGCCGGCCGCGCCGAACGCGTCCCGCTCGGTGACCCGGGCCAGCCAGTTCCGCAGCTTCACGAGGTCGACCTCGTTCTCCTCCAGCTCGGCGTACGTGAAGTGCCGGGCGACGTACTCCTTCTGCACCTGGGCGAGGAAGTCCTCGCACTTGTCCACGATCTCCTCGTACTCGTCGTCCCTGGCCGCCTGGAACGCCGCGCGGATCTCCGCCTCGCCGGCCAGCACGCGGCAGGACAGCAGCGACGCCGTCCCGGACATCTCGAGGATCTCCCGCCGCAGCTTGCGCAGCGCGCGCTCGGCGCCGGGGCTGGCGGGCAGCGCCGCGGCCGAGTTCTGCAGGTAGATCGCGCCCAGGCTCTTGATCCGGCGCCAGACGGCCGCGCGCAGCCTGGTCGGCTCCGGCGGCACGCGGTAGACCAGCAGCAGCCACCGGCTACCCTCGGCCTCCTCCTCGCTCACCCGCCCATTATCGTGCCCGGGGTGAGATGCAATCCTGGTCGAGTAGCTAGCCGCGGCCCGCATCGTGGCGGAACCTCATCGTGAGATGCAATCCTGGTCGAGTAGCTAGCCGCGGCCCGCATCGTGGCGGAACCTCATCGTGAGATGCAATCCTGGTCGAGTGGCTAGCCGCGGCCCGCATCGTGGCGGAACCTCATCGTGAGCCAGTGCCTGTTCTGCGACATCCTCGCCGGGGAGAAGCCCGCGTGGTTCGTCCTCGACAAGCCCGAGGTGGCCGCCTTCCTCGACGCCAGGCCGCTGTTCAAGGGGCACGTGCTCGTGCTGCCCCGGGAGCACCACGAGACGCTCGCCGACCTGCCGGCCCGGCTGATCGGCCCGCTATTCGGCCAGGTGCAGCGCGTCAGCGCGGCGATGCCGGCCGCCTACGGCGCGCAGGGCAGCTTCGTCGCGATCAACAACGTCGTCAGCCAGAGCGTGCCACACCTGCACGTGCACGTGGTGCCGAGGACCAAGGGAGACGGGCTGCGCGGCTTCTTCTGGCCGCGCGGCCGGTACGCCAGCGACGACGAGGCCGAGCAGTACGCCGCTCGGATGCGCGAGGCACTGGCCGGATCACCCCACAGCGGTGACGACCAGGCACGTGGCGACGGCGATCTCCGCGACCGCGCCGAGCACGTCGCCGGTGATCCCGCCGAGCCGGGCGACCGCGTGCCAAGCCAGCCCCAGTGAGACGGCCAGGCCCGCCGCGAGCGCGGTGACGAAGATCACCCCGAACGGCGCGGCCAGCCCCAGCGCGGCCGCGGTCAGCGCCGTCGCGGCCAGCGGCGACACCGTGCCCGCCACCCGGGCGCCGAGCCCGTCGGAGCGGGCCGCGGGCACCCCGCGGCAGCAGGCCCAGGTCATCGCCAGCCTGCTGCCGACCCCCGCGACCAGCAAGCCGGCCACGCCGCGGCCGAGCGCGTCGGCCCTGGCCAGCGCGCTCACCTGGACGAGCACGGTGAAGATCATGGTCATGACGCCGAACGGCCCGATGTCGGACTTCTTCATGATGTCGAGCGCGGCCGCGGCGGGCCGTCCGCTGCCCAGGCCGTCGGCCAGGTCGGCCAGACCGTCCAGGTGCAGCCCGCGCGACAGCAGCGCGAGCGCGGCGAGCGCCAGCGCCGCGGCGAGCAGCGGCCCGGTGCGCAGCAGGTGCCCGGACAGCCACAGCACCCCGGCGCCCGCGCCGCCCAGCAGCAGCCCCACGGCCGGCGCCCAGGCCATCACCCGGCGCCAGGCGGTCGCGGGGTGGGGCCCGGCCCGGGACCGGCGGGGGAGCGGGATCGCGGTCAGCAGCGTCACCGCGAGCCGCGGCGCGTCGAGGAGCATGCCAGCTGAGCCTAACCACCCCGCCCGCGAGCACGGCGAATGCGAATCGGGTGGCGTGTTCAGGGCGGCTCTGGGTGAACCACCCCCGCCGGCGGTGCAGGATGGACGGATGAGGGAAACCCGAGCCACGGCTGAGGGCCTGCGGGCGGCCATCGATCGCAGCGGCTACTACCCGGACCTTGTCACCGACGCGGTGTCGTCGGCGCTGGGCCCCGAGCCCATCGTGTCCTACGTCGTCGTGCACGACGCGATGTTCGACCCCGGCATGGAGGTGCGCAGGCACATCACGGTGCTGGTGCTCACGCCAAGCCGCCTGGTCTACTCGCATACCGACGAGCACCCCGCGGAAGAGCCCGAGGGCCGGCCGCAGGCGGAGACGAGCACGGAGGCGATCAGCTTCTCCCGGATCTCCTCGGTGGTGCTGACCAGGGTGGTACCTGACCCCGCCTCGTACGTGGCCGGGGTGACGATGCCGACCGAGGTGCTGCTCACGATCGGGTGGAACGTGCTGTCGCACGTGGAGCTCGAGCCGGCGCACTGCGGGGACGAGAACTGCGAGGCCGACCACGGGTACACCGGCACGATCACGGCCGACGACCTGTCCCTGCGGGTCAGCGAGGCGGCCGACGGCACGGACGGCGTGCGCTCGGTGCTGTCCTTCGCCCGCGCGCTCGCCGCGGCGGCCGCCGGGCCCTGACGCGCGGCCACTGCCGAGCGCTGGTGTCGCGGGTCGCGTTGCCGGCCGGGCCGGCCGGTGGCACGATGGGCGGGCACGCGATGCACGGGACCGAGACGAGTAGACGGCGAAGGACAACCCCCGCATGACGGATGAGCCCAAGATCCCGCCAACGGTGCCGTCCTACGGAGCGGGGACCCTCGCCGACCTGGCGACCTCCCTGCTCGCGTCGCTCGGGATGTCCCGCGAGCCCAACCCGCTCGGCCTGCTCGAGACGTCCCGCGTCTGCCTGCTGATCGTGGACGGCCTCGGCTGGGAGCTGCTGCGGGACCATCCCGCCGCCGCGCCGTTCCTGTCCGAGCTCGGGGTCACCGGCCGGGCGCTGACCTCGGGGTTCCCGTCCACGACCGTGACCAGCCTGGCCTCGCTGGGCACCGGGCGGCCGCCCGGCGCGCACGGCATGCTCGGCTACCAGGTCGCCGTGCCGGGCACCGGCAGGCTGCTCAACGGGCTGCGCTGGGACGACCGGGTGGACCCGGTGACGTGGCAGCCGGAGCCGACGGTGTACGAGCGCGCCGCCGCCGCGGGGATCGGCGCGTACCGGGTGGCCCCCGGGGCGTTCCGGAACACCGGCCTGACCGTGGCGACGGGGCGCGGCGCCGACTACCGGCCCGCGGACACGATGGGCGCCCTGATCGCGCAGGCCGAGGCCGCGATGAGGGAAGCCGAGACCGCGCTGGTCACCGTCTACCATGGCGGCCTGGACGCCACCGGGCATGTCTTCGGCGCCGGCTCCGATGCCTGGTACTACGAGCTCGGGCACGTGGACAAGCTGGCCGAGCAGCTCGCCTCGGCGCTGCCGCCGGGCACGCTGCTCTACGTCACCGCCGACCACGGCATGGTAGATATTTCGCCGGCCGGCCGGGTCGACGCGGACGCGGTCACCGATCTGCGCAAGGGCGTGGCGCTGCTCGGCGGCGAGCCGCGTGCGCGGCACGTCTACGCCGAGCCGGGCGCGGCCGGTGACGTGCTGGCCGCGTGGCGGGACGTGCTGGGCGAGCACGCGTGGGTGGTGTCGAGGGACGAGGCCGTCGCCGACGGCTGGTTCGGCCCGGTGCAGCCAGCGATGGCCGCCCGGATCGGCGACGTGGTCGCCGCCGCGGCCGGCGGCACCGCCATCGTCGCGACCCAGGCCGAGCCGCGCGAGTCCGTGCTGATCGGCATGCACGGCTCGCTCACCACCGCCGAGCAGCTGGTGCCGCTGCTCGTCCACCAGGTCATGTGATGAGCCAAGACCCCGGGGATCCCGCGGACTCCACTCGCACCGCTCGCCCCACAAGCCCCGCGCGACCCGCAGGTGCCGGACCGGTAATCAGCGTCGCGGCGCTGGCCGAGGCGCTGGCCGGGCCGGTCCCGCCGGTGCTCCTGGACGTGCGCTGGCGGCTCGCCGGCTACCGGGCCCGATCCGGGCTGACCCCTGTTCAGAAGACGCGGGTGCCCGGTGGCACCGCGCGGTCCGGCGCGACCAGCGCCACGCGCTTCGCGTCGGGGGCGGGCACCCCGAGGACCAGGACCTGCGACGGGAAGCCGGCCACCCGTCGCGGCGGGAAGTTCACCACCGCGAGCACCAGCCTGCCCGCCAGGTCGGCCGGCTGGTAGAACGCGGTGAGCTGGGCGCTCGACGTGCGCGTGCCCAGTTCGCCGAAGTCAATCCACAGCTTGTACGCGGGATTGCGGGCCTGCGGGAATCCCTCGGCGCGCACGACGACGCCGACCCGGATGTCGGCCCGGAAGAATTCGTCCGGCGTGATGGTGTCGTCGGGCGTGGCGGCCGCGGTGGCGCCGGCGGTCCCGGCGCGCCCGGCCGCGGCATCGGCCGCGTTATCGGCGGTCACGGCGGTGATCTTACGCGCCCAGGCACAACAGCCGCAGCCGCGGGCCACCGCGAAGGCGCCACTACTCGCCAATTCGCTTGATATCCCGGTTACTACCGGGAAAATGGCCTCCGATGCGGCTCCGAGCAGACCGGCAGAATTGCCGGGGAACGGGGCTGATGCGGAATACGTGAATGACCTCACGCGGTCCCGCAGCGACGATTTCCTGCGTCGCGCCAGGCGATTTTTCCCGGCCGGCCCGATGAATTCCCCCGGACGTGCTGGCGGTTTCCTCCGGCCACGCCGGCGATTTGCCCCAGACCCGCGCATTATCTGCGCGGTCGCGATCGCCCCACCGTGGCACATTCTGGACGTTTGCCCATATATACGGTTCTACCTGGCATAATGCAGGACGGATGTCGCCGTGGTAGTCCGCTACGGACTACTATAACGGCGGCCCGGCGGTAGTTCGAATGGAACTAGGCTGCGCATCAAAATTGGTCAATCAACCTGTAGGCTTCCGCCGCCGGGCGGCGGCCGGAGCCCATAGGCTGACCTGGTGAGACCGTTCCTGCTGCTCGCCATCCGCGCCGACGATGTCGCCGCGGACAACGAGTACGAGGCGTTCCTGGCCTTCTCCGGGCTGGACGAGGGCGCGCTGCGCCGGGTCCGGCTCGAGCAGCGGGCGCTGGGCGAGGTGGACCCGCGCGACTGGTCGGGGATCCTGCTCGGCGGCGGGCCGTTCAACTCCAGCGACCCGGAGGAGTCGAAGTCCGCCGTGCAGCGGCGGGTCGAGGCGGACCTGCGCGGCCTGCTCGACCGGCTGATCACCGCCGACTTCCCGTTCCTCGGCGCCTGCTACGGCATCGGGACGCTCGGCGGGCACCAGGGAGCGGTGGTGGACCGCAGGTACGCCGAGCCCATCGGCGCGGTCCCGGTCACCCTCACCCGCGACGGCCGGCGGGACCCGCTGCTGCGCGGCCTGCCCGCGACGTTCGACGCGTTCGTCGGGCACAAGGAGGCCATCAGCCGGCTGCCGCGGCACGCCGCGCTGCTGGCCAGCTCCCCGGGCTGCCCGGTGCAGGCGTTTCGGATCGGCTCGCACGTCTACGCCACCCAGTTCCACCCCGAGCTGGACGTGGCCGGCCTGTGTACCCGCATCGACGTGTACAAGGACGCCGGCTACTTCGACCCCGCCGAGGCCGACGACGTCAAGGCGCGGGCCCGCCGCAGCAGCGTCACCCACCCGCCGGAGATCCTGCGTGGCTTCGTTCGGCGCTTCGCCGTCGGCGGCGCCGAGGCGGACTCCGGCGAGCCCGCCGCCGGGCGGACCGCGTCGTAGCCGCCTAGGAAGGCCGCTCCTCGTGCGGCAACCCCAGGCCGCGGGCCAGCTCGGCGAAGGTGGCGTACGTCCGGCGCTTCGGCAGCGAGGAGACCAGATCCAGCAGCCGCTGCTCGGCGAACTGCGCCGTCAGGCGCTCGAGCAGCCGCTCCCGGGTCGCCGGGAACGCGGTCCGGTCCAGGTGGCGGGCGAGGTCGCTGCGCAGCTCGACGGCCTCCCACTCCTGGCCTTCCTGGCTGGCGAACCTGCCCTCAGGGGCCCAGGTCGCGTCCGCAGGGGCCTCGTCCCCCTCGTTCTGGGGCTCCGGCCACTCCTCGGCGACCTCGTGTATCTCCTCGCGCTCCTGGCGCTTGATCGCGTCGTCCCGGGCCGGCCCGTGCGTACCGCTGAACTGTTCGCTCATGGCTTGCCTCGCTTAGCGCTGACGGCCAGGCGCCGCGGCGGCGGGCCTACGGTGTCCATAGGTACGGTACCGGAGGAGGACGCATGGCGAGCGAGCGCGGCTGCCGTTCCCGCCGCCTCGGCGACGGCGACGTGGTGCTGGTTCGACAAGCACGGCGCTGGTGCTGACCGCGGACCTCGGTCACAGGAGTTTCCCGGAAGGGCCGGGCTGCCTGTTGCAGCAGACGTGTGCGCTAGCAACGGCTGTCCTCGCTTGTGCCCGTCCCCGCGTCAGTGGCTTGGATGGTCATCTGAGATCCAGGGTGCCTGCAGCTCGACCATGCGCCGGGTGGCGTAGTTCATCTCCGCTACCGTCAGCCGGAGCCGGTATCACAGGCACCAGAGCCGTTCGCGGCCGGACCAGGTGACCGACTTCTCCAGCTGCCGCCGGTGGATGAGGTCTGCAGAGCCGGGGGCGGGGCTGGCCGTGGCTTCCCTGCCCGGTGCGGGCAGGCCTGGGCGTTGATGATCTGGTGGGGGAAGATTCCGGTGCATTGTGGTCTCCTTGGTGGCTTAGCCGGGCTTTGCCGGGCGCCTGCCTGGTATCGGATGCTGATGAGCTCAGCGCGCTGGGATCGCGGCTGGCTTCACCGTCGCGGCCGGTGGGGGTGTTCACCACGCATAACCGCCCACAAGACAGGCCACAAGAATCCGCCCTGTGTTCTGGTGATGACTGCGCGAGGTCGGCACGGGCCGGCCGGCTGGATCATGTGCCGCCGGGCCCCGCTGGCCAGCGGCACGTCGTCGGCCTCACCGGCGGCGGCTACGGCGTTTCGGTCACCGTGGCCGGCAGGTCAGGATCGGCTGTCCGGCGGCTCGCGGAGGATCAGCGTCCCCGAGACTGTGTCGTGGCCGGTTGCCGCCTGGGTGCGCGCGGCGGAACTGTCTGGCGTAGCGGAACGCAGACTCAGCCGCCTGGCGGAGGCTGCGGAGGCCGCGCTCGCGGGTGGCGACCTGGACCGGGCCAGGCGGCTGACCGAGCCGCTACCGGGCGCGGAGCAGCCCATCTTTCGATCGCGGATGCTCGCGGTTCAGGGCAGCCTCGATCTGCTGGCAGGGCGGATGACGGCCGCGCAGCAGACCTTGCAGGAGGCAGCGGATCTCACCGTGGACGCCGACCCACGGCTGGCCGTCGAGCTGCTGGCCAGGTCGGTCACGGCGGCCGTCGAGGGCGGGCTGTTCGAGGAGGCCACCCGGGACGCGGAGCGCATGGCCGGCCTGGCCGAGCAGTCGGATGAGACCGCCCGGTTCCTGGCCGACCTGGCCCACGGCGGCCTGGCGTGGCGGCGCGGCGACGCCGAGCAGGGCATGCTCCTCATCAGCCGGGCCGCATCGAAGCTGGAGGCTTACCCAGCCCTCGCCTCGGCCCCCGAGCGCCAGCTCGACGTGGCCTCCGCCTGGTGCAGCGCCGGGTATCTCGATCGCGCCCGGCCATACGCCGACAGGGCGGTAGTGCTGGCGCGCAGCGAAGGCGCCGTCGGCCGCCTTCCCGATGCGCTCCAGTGGGCCGCCGGGATGGCCAAGGAGACCGGCCACTGGGCGCAGGCGCTGGCACACGGCAGCCAGGCACTCGACCTGGCGGTGGCGACAGGCCAAACGTTCCTGGCCTGCAACGCGCTGGTCATCATCGCCGAGGTCGAGGCGGCACAGGGCCGCGACCAGGATTGCCTCCAGCACGCGCGCGACGCCGACCGGTTCAATCCAAAACTCAGGCGCACCAAGTAGTCAGCTATAGCGGTCAGCGAGGAACAGCGGCGCAAAGATTAGCCGGTTCCGTGCCGGGCTGGACCATTCGGTCGCAGCGCCGCAGTGGACGCCGGGTGCCGGGTGCGCCGGCCCGCGGTCCGCGGGCACGATGACGTTGCTGCTCAGCACGAATGACGTAACAGCGATCGTGGTAGTCCGAACCACGGGAGCACGCTGTTTTCGAAGCGGGTCAGGGCGCAGATCCGGTCGCCGGCCAGGGTGAGGACGTAGAGGCCGACCCCGTGGCGGAGGCCATCCGGGGCGCGCAGGTAGGCCCCGAACGCCGGCTGACCGTTGGCTCGCGTGGGGACAAGGTCGAACCGCCGGCCCCCATCGAACAGGCTGGCGCAGAACCGGACCACGAGTTCCCTGCCCTCGTACTCGAACGGCATCGGCGGCATCGACATGAACACATCGTCGGTCAGCAGGGCCACCAGCGCGTCGACGTCGGCGGACTCCCACGCGCTGGCGAACCTCGCCACGATCGCGTCCTCGGCGGGTGAGCCTGCGGCGGGCGCCCCTTCGCCAGCGGCCGGCGGCCGCCGGCGCTGCAGGCTGGCGCGCGCCCGCTTGAGCGCGCTGTTGACCGATTCGACCGTCGAGTCGAGCATGCCGGCCACCTCGTGCGCGCGGAACCCGAGCACGTCGCGCAGGATGAGCACGGCGAGCTGGCGCGGCGGCAGCACCTGAAGGGCGGTCACGAACGCCAGGGAGACGGATTCGGCCTGTTCGTAGCGGGCCTCCGGGCCGAGCGGCACGTCGATCGCGCCCGCGGTCTCGGGATACGGCTCGAGCCAGACGACCTCGCCGAGCCGGGTCGGCTCGGGGGGTTCAACCCCGGGCACGTCCCACCCCTTGGCCGGGCGCCGGCTGGCCGCGCGGCGCGCGTCGAGGCAACGGTGGGTGGCGATCCGGTACAGCCAGGTGCGCACCGAGGCGCGGCCCCCGAACCCGCCGAGACCCCGCCACGCGGCCAGCAGCGTGTCCTGCAGGGCGTCCTCGGCGTCCTGGAAGGATCCGAGCATCCGGTAGCAGTGCACCCGGAGCTCCCGGAGGTATGGCTCGGTCAGCTCCCGGAACGCTTCGCCGTCCCCGGCTCCCGCCCTCGAGATCAGGTCGGCTGTCCTTACGGCCACCCTCACCGTCACCTTCTTCCCGCGCCTCGTCGCCCTTCCATCGTGTACTGGCGCCGGCCGGGGCGCGAACTGGGCGGCCGGCCAGCGCCCACTGTTCCGGCACCGCGGCGCCTGCACCATCGAAGGCTCAACCAGAGAAAGGAACCAGAGATGATGCTGCAGCACAAGGTCGCGGTGATCTACGGAGCCGGAGGCGCGATCGGCGGCGCCGTCGCGCGCGCCTTCGCGTCCGAGGGGGCCAGGGTCTTCCTCACCGGGCGCCTCCGGGCGCCGGTCGAGGCGGTCGCCAAGGACATCCTTTCCGCCGGCGGGTCCGCCGAGGCTGCCGAGGTCGACGCCCTCGACGAGCAGGCCATCGGCAGGCATCTGCAGTCCGTGATCGATCAGGCGGGCCGCCTCGACATCTCGTTCAACGCGATCGGGATCCCGGACTCCGAGCTCCTCGGCGTCCCCCTGGCCGAGATGGACGCCGCGCAGTTCTCCCTGCCGATCACGGCGTACGCGACGTCGTACTTCCTGACCGCGCGCCTCGCCGCCCGGCACATGATCCCGAACAAGTCGGGTGTGATCATGACCGTGACCGCGCTCCTGTCGCGGACGGGCACCAGGTTGAACGGAGGCTTGGGCCCGGCGCAGGCGGCCAAGGAGGCGCTCACCCGGGATCTATCGGCCGAGCTCGCGCCCGCGGGAATTCGCGTGGTCGGCCTGCGGCCACACGGCATACCGGATTCCAGCTCGCTGCGGGAAGCATACGACGCCAAGGCACGCGCGACGGGCCTGTCCTGGGACCAGTACCGGGACTACCTCGCCAACTGGAGCCACGCGCGACGGGTCATGACGGTCGAGGAAGTGGCCAATATGGCCGTCTTCATGGCGTCCGACAAGGCGAGCGGGATGACGGGAACGACCGTCAACCTGACCATGGGCAGCCTGGACGACTAGCGGCCAGGCCGGCTGTACGGTCGAGGGTGTTACGCGACGGTTCGTTGTGCTCATACCGGGGCCGGGCCCGGCAGATGCCAGACTAGAGAACGGTAAGGGAGGTGAGCTGGATGAGCATTGCGCTAGTGGAGCACACCGGCCCATGGACAGCCGACGATGTCGAGGCGCTACCTGACCTTGGTGACCATGCCCGCTTCGAAGTCTATGAGGGTGGGGTGCTTGTAGTGAGCCCGGCGCCGGGGGTGGGCCATCAGCGGGCCTCCTATTGGCTGCACCGCACTCTCGTCCAGGCAGCGGCAGCGGCAGCGTCAGGTGCTGGTGTCGAGGTGCTGGAAGCGGTGAATGTCGCCCTGCCCGGCGGCAAGCTCGTAGTGCCTGACGTCGTGGTCGTCGCGGCCGAAGCGGTCGATGAGGCGACGGTCAGGGTCCCCTATGAGGCGGTTCTGGCGGTGGTGGAGGTCGTCTCTCCGTCGACCGTGTCGATGGATCGGGCAGTCAAGCCGGTCATGTATGCAGAGGCGGCGATCCCTGTCTACTGGCGGGTGGAGCTGCAGGATGGGCCGAAGATCGTCGTTTGCGCCCTGAGCCGTGGCCGGTATGTCACTCGCACTACCCTGACCGCAGGGACCCGGGGGCGGATAACCCGGCCATTTGCCGTCGAACTGGACCCGGCGGACATGGTTGGTCGCTCAGCCTGAACTGCGAGCAGGCTATTCCTGGTCTCCTGCCCCAGATGGGGTTGGAGCGGGTCTGCTGGCGGATCTTCACGATGTGGCGCAGTGAGTCGGGGATCCGGTAGCCCGGCGCGGAGCGGGCGTGGGTGCGGTCCCCGGCCTGGACCGGGCCGGTCTTGAGCCGGGCCGCTGGTCAGCGCCTGCGGGCCCGCAGGACCGCGTCGTGGATCGTCACCTCGCGCCCGTCCGGGTCGGTGGCCCGCCGGGGCCTGGCCTCCGCGGTGACGATCTCCCACCGGTCCTCGTCGAGGGGCCGCGCGATGTCCTCCGCCGTGTAGAACAGCTCGGCCATCCGCGGGCGGGGCATCGTGGTCTGCAGGTCGCTGGGGTCGTGGCCGACGATGAGCAGGGAGCCGCCGGGGGCCACCGCGCCGGCCAGCCGGGCGAACAGCTCCTGGCGCGGCGCCGCGGGCAGCTGCATGAACTGGGCGGAGACCAGGTCGAACTTGCCGTCATCAGGTTCCCAGGTGGTCAGGTCAGCCCGCATCCAGCGGATCCGCCCGGCCACGTCGTCCCCGGCCGCGGCGGCGTGCGCGGCGCCCCGCTCCAGCGCGGTGGCGGAGAAGTCCACCGCCGTCACCCGCCAGCCCCGGCCGGCGAGCCACAATGCGTCGGCGCCCTCCCCGCTGCCCGCGTCGAGCGCGGCGCCGGGGGTGAGGCCGGCCGTCTCGGCCACGAGCTGCGGATTCGGCTGCCCGCTCCAGACCGCGGCCGAGGTCCTGTACCGCTCCTCCCAGAACTCCGCGCCGAACATGCTCAATGACCGCTCCCTGCACCTGGAGTCATCCTGCTGCCGGCGGTAACGCCGCCCGTCCGAGAGCGTACCGATCTGCCCGGGTAGCTGGCCTGCCCGGGTGGCTGACCTGCCCGGCCGGCGGGTCCCGTCCGGCGCGGCGGGCCCCGTCCGGCGCCGGCGCTCTACCGGTAGGCTCCGGGGGTGGCCGCAGACGCGCACCCCGCAGACCACCACGCCGCGAACGCGCACGCCGCGAACGCGCACGCCGCGAACGCGCACGCCATGGCCGAGCAGAACGCCGCTGACCTGCTGGTCCGCTGCCTGGAGCGCGAGGGCGTCACCGTGGTCTTCGGCATCCCGGGCGAGGAGAACATCCGCCTGACCGACGCGCTGGCCCGCTCACCCACCATCCGCTACGTTCTCGTCCGGCACGAGCAGGCGGCGTCGTTCATGGCCGAAATCTACGGCCGGCTCACCGGCAAGGCCGGCGTCTGCTCCGCGACCCTCGGCCCGGGCGCGATCAACCTGCTGCTCGGCGTGGCCGACGCCACCACGAACAGCTCGCCACTCGTCGCGCTCTCGGCGCAGGTCGGGCTCAACCGGATCTACAAGGAGAGCCACCAGAGCGTCAGCCTCGTCTCGATGTTCGCGCCGGTCACCAAGTGGGCCGACGTGGTCCTCACCCCGGGATCCGTGCCTGAGATGGTGCGCAAGGCGTTCAAGCTCGCGCAGACCGAGCGCCCGGGCGCGGTCTACCTGGCGGTCCCCGAAGACGTCGAGGCAGCTCCCGTCCCGCCCACCCTGACGCCACTCAACGTCAACATCCCCCGCCCCGACGAGCCGTCCCGGTCCCAGATCGAGCGCGCCGCGGCCGTGCTCAACACGGCCACCAGGCCGATCGTGCTGGCCGGCCACGGCGCGGCCCGGGCCGGCGCGGCCGCGGCCCTGCGACGGTTCGCCGAACGGCTCGGCCTGCCCGTCGCCACCACCTTCCACGCCAAGGGCGTGTTCCCCGACGACCACCCGAACGCGCTCGGCGCGGTCGGTTTCATGCAGCACGACTACGTCAACTTCGGCTTCGACGAGGCGGACGTCATCGTCAGTGTCGGCTACGAGCTGCAGGAGTTCGACCCCGCGAAGATCAACCCGGACCGGGACAAGCGCATCCTGCACCTGAGCCGGTTCCCGGCCGAGGTCGACGCCAGCTACGACGTCGAGGTCGGCGTGCAGGCCGACATCGGCGCGACGCTCGACGCGCTGGCCGCCGCGACCATCGGCCGGTGGCGGCCGGGGGAGAGCGGCGAGAAGATCCGCGCGCTGCTCGCCGCGGAACTGGCCAACGGCGCGGCCGACGACAGCTTCCCTGTCAAGCCGCAGCGGATCGTCTCCGACACCCGCGCCGCGCTCGCCCGCGACGACATCGTGCTCGCCGACACCGGCGCGGTGAAGATGTGGATGGCCCGCCTGTACCCCGCGTACGAGCCGAACACGTGCCTGACCTCCAACGGGCTGTCGGCCATGTCGTTCGGCGTGCCCGGCGCGATCGGCGCGAAGCTGGCCGCGCCGGACCGCAGGGTGCTCGCCGCCGTCGGCGACGGGGCGTTCCTCATGAACTCCCAGGAGATCGAGACCGCCCTGCGCGAGCGAGTCCCGCTGACGGTGCTGATCTGGCAGGACGACGCGTACGGGCTGATCAGCTGGAAGATGGACATGGAAATCGGCCACGAGGTTGAGACCGGCTTCACCAACCCGGACTTCGTCGCCTACGCCGAGAGCTTCGGCGCCCGCGGCTACCGGGTGACCAGGGCCGGCGACCTGCTGCCGATGCTCACCGAGGCGCTCGCCGCCGACACCGTGTCGGTGATCACCTGCCCGGTCGACTACACCGAGAACCTCCGCCTCACCGAGACCCTCGGCGACCTGTCCGGCCCGTTCTGACCGCGACGATCGATTTTCCCGAACGGCTCCGCCCTCGCGCCGTTCTCGAAGGCGCAGCCGTTCGGGAAATTAAAGCTGTCCGACGTCCGTCACCTTGACTACGGCGCTGCCGGCCTCGTCGGAGGCGGCGAGGTCGACCCGCGCGCTGATGCCCCAGTCGTGGTCGCCGGCCGGGTCCTCGAAGATCTGGCGGACGTCCCAGTGGCCCGGGTGCTCGTCGATGATCAGCATGGCGGGGCCGCGCGCGTCGGCGCCGGTGCCGATCTCGTCGTGCTCGGCGTAGTACGGCTCGAGCGCGCCGGCCCAGGCGCCCGTGTCCCAGCCGGCCCCGGCGTCCAGCTCGCCGAGCTCGTCGTAGCGGCGTAGCGCCGCGAGCTCCACCCGGCGGAACAGCGCGTTGCGCACCAGCACGCGGAACGCGCGCCGGTTGCCGGTTACCGGCGGCGGCTCCTCGGCCGCCGCGGCCGGCCGGCGCTCGTCGGCGCCCCCGCGCAGCCGCTCCCACTCGTCGAGCAGGCTGGAGTCGGTCTGGCGGACCATCTCGCCCAGCCACTCGATGAGGTCGGCCAGCTCCTCGGTCTTCGCCTCGTCCGGCACGGTCTGCCGCAGCGCCTTGTACGCGTCGGCCAGGTAGCGCAGCACCAGCCCCTCGCTGCGGGCCAGGCCGTAGAAGCCGACGTATTCGGTGAAGGTCAGCGCGCGCTCGAACATGTCCCGCGCGACCGATTTGGGTGCCAGCTCGTGGTCGGCGACCCACGGGTGGCCCCGCCGGTAGATGGCGTAGGCCCCCTGCAGCAGGTCGGTCAGCGGCATCGGGTAGGTGACCGCCTCGAGCAGCTCCATCCGCTCCTCGTACTCGATGCCGTCGGCCTTCATCTGCGCCACGGCCTCGCCGCGCGCCTTGAACTTCTGCGCGCCCAGCACCTCCCGCGGGTTGTCCAGCGTGGCCTCGATGACCGACAGCACGTCCAGCGCGTACTCGGGCGCCTCGGGGTCCAGCAGCTCGATCGCGGCCAGCGCGAGCGGCGACAGCGGCTGGTTGAGCGCGAAGTCCGCCTGCAGGTCCACGGTCAGCCGCCACCGCCTGCCCTGCTCGTCGGGCTCGGCCAGCCGCTCCACCACGCCGCCGGCCAGCAGCGCGCGGTAGATCGCGAACGCCCGCCGGATGTGCCGGCGCTGGGCGGCGGGATCCTCGTGGTTGTCGGTCAGCAGGTGGCGCATGGCGGCGAACGCGTCGCCAGGCCGGCCGATGACGTTCAGCAGCATCGCGTGGCTGACCGCGAAGCTGGACTGCAGCGGCTCGGGCTCGGAGGCCACCAGCCGCTCGAACGTGGGCGGGCCCCAGGACACGAAGCCGTCGGAGGGCTTCTTGCGCACGACCTTGCGCCGCTTCTTCGGGTCGTCGCCGGCCTTGGCCAGCGCCCGCTCGTTCTCCACCACGTGCTCGGGCGCCTGCACGACCACCGAACCCGTCGTGTCGTACCCGGCGCGGCCCGCCCGCCCGGCGATCTGATGGAACTCGCGCGCCTGCAGCAGCCGGGACCGGGTCCCGTCGTACTTGGACAGCGCGGTGAACAGCACCGTCCGGATCGGCACGTTGATCCCGACGCCGAGCGTGTCGGTGCCGCAGATGACCTTCAGCAGCCCGGCCTGGGTCAGCGTCTCCACCAGCCGCCGGTAGCGGGGCAGCATGCCGGCGTGGTGCACGCCGATGCCGTGCCGCACCAGCCGCGACAGCGTCTTGCCGAACCCGGCCGTGAACCGGAAGTTCCCGATCATCTCCGCGATCGCGTCCTTCTCCGCGCGGGTGCAGACGTTGACGCTCATCAGCGCCTGCGCCTGCTCCACCGCCGCCGCCCGGGTGAAGTGCACCACATAGACCGGTGCCTGCTTGGTGTCCAGCAGCTCCCGCAGCGTCTCGTGCAGCGGCGTGAGCACGTAGGAGTAGGCCAGCGGCACCGGGCGCCGCGCCGAGTGGACCACGGCGGCCGGCCGGCCGGTGCGCCGGGTGAGGTCGGCCTCGAACCGGCTGACGTCGCCCAGCGTGGCCGACATGAGCACGAACTGCGCCTGCGGCAGCTCGATCAGCGGCACCTGCCAGGCCCAGCCGCGGTGCGGGTCGGCGTAGAAGTGGAACTCGTCCATCACGACCTGGCCCACGTCGGCCAGCGCCCCCTCGCGCAGCGCGATGTTGGCGAGGATCTCCGCGGTGCAGCAGATGACCGGCGCGGCCGCGTTGACGCTGGCGTCGCCGGTCATCATGCCGACGTTGTCCGCGCCGAATGTGTCGCACAGCGCGAAGAATTTCTCCGACACCAGCGCCTTGATCGGCGCGGTGTAGAAGCTGCGCACCCCCTCCGCCAGCGCCGCGAAGTGCGCGCCGGCGGCGATCAGGCTCTTGCCGGACCCGGTCGGGCTGCTCACGATCACGTTGGCCCCGGACACGACCTCGATCAGCGCCTCCTCCTGGTGCGGGTACAGGCGCAGGCCCTGCCGCTCCGTCCAGCGCGCGAACGCGTCGAAGACGGAATCGGGATCCGCGGTCGCGGGAAGCTGGTCGATGAGCGGCATGGTGCTCCCATATTGCCCTGTCCCGTGCGATGGCCGGGTCACGTCAACGGGCTGTCATCGGTACAGGCAGTGAGTTCCGCGACGGATGTGCGACATAACAGCGCCATACTGTTCACGGCCGGACGTTCCGGTCCGGCCACATCCCTCAGCCGGGCCGGGGGGCCGGGCCCATACCTCGCGGAGGCTTTGGTGGGCGGAGGGCAAGGAAGCGGGCTCGAGGCCGGCCAAGACGGCCCGGCCGGGGCGCGCCGGCTGCGGATCTGGCTCGGCCGGCACGTCACGAGCACGATGGAGATCATCGACGGGCCGCGGGGGCGGCACGCCGAGGCGCCGGCGGCACCGGGCGGCGAGGACGCCGACCGCGCGCTCACCGCGCTGTACGACGAGCACTATTCCGCGCTGGTGCGGCAGGCCTGGCTGTTGACCGGGGACACGGCGACCGCCGAGGCGGTCGTGCAGGACGCGTTCGTCGCGCTGCACGCCGCGTGGCACACGCTGCACGACGCCGGCCGAGCGCTGTGCTACCTGCGCCAGTCCGTGCTGCACCGGTCCCGGGCCGCGCGCCCGCGTGGTTCCGTGGCCGCCGGCGGGGCGCCCGCGCCGATCATCGCCGCGCTGCGCGCGCTGCCGCCCCGGCAGCGGGAGGCCCTGGTGCTGTGCTACTACGCCGGCCTGCCCGCGGCCGAAGTCGCCGCGATCATGCGGATCAGCGAGCGAGCGGCCAGGTACCACGTCGAGCGGGCCACCGCGGCGCTGCGCCTGGTGCTGGACCCGACGGGCACCGCCGCCGGCGGGATGCTCATCGCCTCCTGACGCCGCCGGGCGGGGCCGCCGGTTCCGCCCCTGGCGATCGCGGCCCGTCGGGGGGGACGGGCCGCGGTACGGTGGCGGCGATGAGCAGCAACCCCGCGCGCTACGACGCCATCGCCGACTGGTACGTCGAGTTCAGCCGCGACTGGGACACCGAGCCGCGCGCCCTGCTGCCCGCCGACCTGCGCGGGCAGCGGGTCCTGGACCTGGCCTGCGCGTACGGCACGGCCAGCCGGTACCTGGCCCAGCGGGGGGCGCGGGTCACCGGCCTGGACATCTCGGGCCGCCTGCTGTCCCGGGCCCGCGAGCTCGAGGCCGGCCAGCCGCTCGGCGTCCGCTATATCCAGGGCGACGCCGCCGCCGCGGACTGGTGGGACGGGGAGCCGTTCGACGGCGTGCTCTGCAACATGGCGCTGATGGACATCGACGACCTGGACGGCACGCTGTCCACCGTCGCCGCCGTGCTCGCCCCGGGCGGCTGGTTCAGCTTCTCGGTCGTTCACCCGTGCTACCCCGGCGGGCCGGAAGGGTCGCTGTCCGGGTTGCCGAGCTGGCCCCCGGATGGCGGCTACGCGCGCGAGGGCAGGTGGAGCACGGGCGGCGAGGGGGTGCGCGGCCGCGCGGGGGTCAACCACCGCATGCTGTCGACCTACCTCAACGCGGTGCTGCGGGCCGGCCTGGTGCTCGAGGAACTGGCCGAGCGCGGGACGTCCGTCCCGGTCGCGCTGATGGTCCGCTGCCGCCGCGCCGGGTAGAGGCGCCCCGCGCGGTGTGGTGATCAGTGAGGCAGGGCGTTCCGCAACGCTAGTCTCGCCACGGTGGCTCAGTGAAAGACGATCGTGCGGTGGCCATTGAGCAGGACGCGGCTCTCGGCGTGCCAGCGGACCGCCCGCGCCAGCGCCTGGCACTCCAGGTCCCGGCCGATGGCGGCGACCTCGTCCGCGGTCATCGAGTGATCGATGCGCGCGACCTCCTGCTCGATGATCGGCCCCTCGTCCAGGCCGGGCGTGACGTAGTGCGCGGTCGCCCCGATCAGCTTCACCCCGCGCGCGTGCGCCTGCTGGTACGGCCGCGCCCCCTTGAAGCTCGGCAGCATCGAGTGGTGGATGTTGATCACCCGGCCCTCGAGCTCGTGGCACAGGCCCTCGGACAGGATCTGCATGTAGCGCGCGAGCACGACGAGGTCCACGTCGAGCCCGGCCACGATCGCGCGCAGCTCGTCCTCCGCCGCCGGCTTGGTCTCCGGCGTGACCGGGATGTGCCGGAACGGCACGCCGTAACCCTCCGCCAGCCGGCCGAAGTCGGGGTGGTTGGACACCACGGCCGCCACGTCGATCGGGAGCGCCCGGATGCTCCAGCGGAACAGAAGGTCGTTCAAGCAGTGACCGAACTTGCTCACCATGATCAGCACGCGCTGCCGGTCCGCGGCGTCCAGCAGCCGCCAGGTCATTCCGAACGGCTGCGCCACGGCCGTGAACTGCTTGCGCAGCAGTTCCAGCCCGGGGGCCGCGCCGCCGACCGGGGTGAACGTGACGCGCATGAAAAACGTGCCGGTCTGCGGGTCGCCGAACTGCTGGCTCTGCGTGATGTTGCAGTCCTGCCCGACGAGGAACCTCGACACGGCGAACACGATGCCGGGCACGTCGGCGCAGGACAGCGTCAGGATGTAGTGCGGCCCGGGCTGCGGTGCGGTCATGGGTTGCATCCTAGGGATGCGCGGTTACCCTCAGCGCGCGATGGCCGCCGATCGCTTGCGGCGCCGCAGCCACAGCGCGGTCCCGGCGAGCGCCGCCACCGCGAGGGCCGCGGCCGCCGCGATGAGCCAGGCGAGGCCCGGTGAGCCGGCCGGCGGCGCCGCCGCGGCACGTGCGGCGCGGGAGAGCTGGGTGTGCCTCGTGGCCGGAACGCGCGATGGGACGCCGAGCTTGGTCAGAGTGCGGGTCAGCCCGGGACTGGCCCGAAGCCACCCGGTGACCTGCAGCGGTCCCCCGAAGCCGGCCTGGCGCGTTGGCGTATAGACGACCGGCCCGCCGGCCGCCCGCGGGTAGAGGTCTTGACTGATTTGCCCGTACTGCTGGCCGGGTTGTGGGGCGATGCCGGGCACGGTGTAAATGACCGTGTACCGCGGGCCGAGGGAGCGCTGCGACGGCGGGGTGCGCAGCCGGGGTAGCGGCTGGGCGGGCACGCTGGCGTTGGCACCGAACACCACGATGAACAATCTGGTCTGCAAGGCCAGCGTCGAGAGCCTGCCCGGCAGTCCCGGCTCTCCGTTGCCCGAGACGATGATCGCGCGGCCCAGGCCGGGGCCGGTGATCGTCGCCAGCGACGGTCCCTTCGCGAGCGCCGGCGCGGCCAGCGTCACGGCGGCGGCGGTCACGCCCGCGGCGAGCGCGGAGACGGTGATCAGCTTGCGGAGCATCGGCGGCTCCTTCCGTTGGGGCCTCGCTTCTGGTACACCGCCGCCTCCGTTCAGGTTCCCGCGGTCAGCGCGCCGAGCGGGCGATGGCGAGCGCGGCACTCTCGCCGAAGTTTCCCTCTAGGCGCAGCGCGACCTGCCCCGTGCCCCAGATCAGGGTGTTGCCGGTGGTGAGCCGGGCCGACGCCGCGGCCGGGGCGCCGTCGCGGGTGATGTACATCAGCTCGTGCGGGCCCCTGATCCACAGGCCCTCGAACCCGTTCACCTCGACCTCGGCCGCGGCGACGAAGTGGGCGAACTTCTGGAAGAAAATCTGGTCGAGGTGGCCGGCGAACTCGTCCATCCGCACCTCGCCGCGCCGCGTCCGGTAGATCAGGGACGCGACGCGCCCGCCGTCGCTGACCAGAGTGGTGCCGGGCGCGCCGAGCGCCGCGGGTACCAGCAGGGGGAACGAGACGCGCCGGCGCGCCTCGGCCAGCGACATCCGCCGCTGGCCGGGCAGCGAGGCGCTGGCCCCGGGGGAGGGCGGCGGGCCGGGCGGCTGGCGCAGCTCGATGCCGGCGAACCGCAGCACATGGGTGATCACCGCGCGCCCCTGCGGGGTGGCGAACAGGACGGCCAGGAGGGCCGCCACCGCGATCAGCGCGGCGCGCCATCCCGGCCGGCGACGAGCGGCCGCGCGCCCGGCGGGCCGTCGACGGCGCCCGGCCGCTCGTCCCTCGATCCGCTGCTGGATCGCCGCGGTGAGGTCGCTGGCCGGCGGCACGGCGAGCTCGCGGCCCAGCGCCCGCAACTCGGACTCCGCCGCGTCCTGCCACTGCTTCCGGTCAGTCATTGATCACCCGGTCCTGCTCCTGCGGCGCGAGCACCCCGCGCAGCCTGGTCAGCGCGCGCGACGTGCGCGACTTCACCGATCCGAGCGGCCACCGCAGCACGTGCGCGGTCTCCGCCTCGGAGAGGTCGAGGAAGTAGCGGCACACCAGCACCTGCCGCTCCCTGTCCGGGAGCGCGTTCACGGCCGCCACCAGCCGGGAGCGCCGCTCGGCGGCCAGCACCTCGTCGACGGGGCCGCCGGCCGTCGGCTCGGCCCCTTCGCCGCTGGGCAGCCGCAGGGCCAGCGCGGCCCGCCGCCGTCGCGAACGGGTGAGGTTCCTGGTCTCGTTGCTCACGATCCGCAGCAGCCACGGGCCGAAAGGCTCGCCCGTCCGGAACCGGGACAGGTGCCGGAACGCCTTCACGAACGCCTCCTGCACGACGTCGTCGGCCTCCTGCCCGGCGCCCAGCAGGAAGGCAGCCCGGTGCGCGCGCAGCGTATAGCGGGCGACCAGCGCCGCATAGGCGTCAAGATCGCCGCTACGCGCCCGGGTTACCGCCTCCGCGTCGTCGATGGCTCTCCTCGCTCAACCGAGCACACGCACCCTGAATACACCGCCGGCCGCCTCCGGGTTCCCGCGCATTTCGGTGCATCGCGGGTAGCGGGTCGCGTAACGTGACCGGGACAGGGACCGGTCCGCACGGGGAGCATCCGGAAGGGGTTACAGAACGGAGGCCCGTCGCATGCGTCACTGGATCGGGATGATCTTGGCTGTCGTCATGACAGGAGTGCTCTTCTTCTCCGGGGCGTGGGGTTACCTGCGGCTCCTGCGCTTTCCCGCCCCGGAGGGCCAGCTTTCCCGGCTGCCGGCCGGCGGCGGTTCGCTGACCTCCGATCACCACGTGCTTCTGGCGCTCGCCGCGATCGCCGGCACCGGCCTGCTGGCGGGGATCCTCGTCGCGGTGCCGCGGATCTCGCCGCTCGCCGCCGGGGTGCCCGGGCTGGCGCTGCTCGGCTGGACGGCGCTGTATCTGGTCAGCGTCCGCCAGGCCGTCGACGTTATCCCGCTGAGGACGTACGCCTTCGGCGCGGGATTCGAGGCCATGCTGTTCAACGGGATCCTGGGCGCCACGGGCGCGGCGATGATCACCCCCATGTTCGTGCCGTCCCGGTGGCGCGCCCGCCAGACCGGCCCCAGCGAGGCGGCCGAGGCCGCCGGGGCCGAAGAATTCCTCACCATGCTGGGCGGATCCGGCCCGGGCGACACCGCGAAGCAGCCCGGACCCGCGGGGCGGGCGGATCAGCCGACGCAGGCCACCCGGATCCCGACCGCCGCCGATTTCCCCTCCTCGTTTCACATGCGCCCGACCAAGTAGCGTTCCCCGGGCTCCCCGGTCGCCGCGAGCAGTTGCTCACCGGGGGACGCGATCCTGCGAACCGGGGGTCTCCCGCAGGCGGCCGAGTCCTCCGCGGCGGAGGTCCCGGCGCGCCGTCAGCGCAGCGCGCCGATGACCATCCCGCCCGATCCGGCGATCAGGATTCCGGCCATGGCGAGTTTCGCCGCCCGCGAGCCCGGCGGCGGGACCTTGAACACCCAGACGCCGATGCTGGCGTTGACGAGCAGGCTGAGCTGGCCGATGGTGAAGCCGACGCCGGTGCCCACGCGCGAGACCAGGCCCAGCAGAGCCAGGTTCCCGATCCCGAAAAAGACCCCCGCAGCCAGGTTCGCGGCGGCGACAGCCCACAGCAGGCCTCGGTCGGGCCGGCCACGACGCAGGCCTGAACCGGCATTCCTGCCGCCAATCTGGCACCTGCAGGTCGCTGCGGCTTAGTGGTCTCGCCCGTAAGTTCGTCGAGGGTGGAGATCATGCCGCCAGGGCCTGGGGCTGATTCTTGTCGTGGGCGTCGATCCGGCGTAGCAGGTCGCTGAGGTCGGCGCGGGTGAACTTCCAGCTGAATGGCCGGGCGATGGCGTTGTAGCGAGTCTCGAACGCGGCGAGGCGCTCGCGGATCTGGTCCAGGCCGGTGAAGTCGTTGGGGGTGAGGACTTTGCGCTGGACGACGGAGAAGTAGAGTTCGGCCTGGTCCAGCCAGGAGGCGTGCGCGGGCAGGTGGACCAGGTGCGCGTTCGGCCAGGTCCCGGCCATCCGCTCGACCGAAGCGGCGCCGCGATGAGAGGACCCGTTGTCCACGATCCAGAACACCCGGTCCGCGCTGGCGTATGGCTCGGTGGTCATCACCTGCTCCACCAGCCGGGCGAACGGCGCGATCCCGGTGGTGTCCTCGCACCGGCCGGTGACCTGCCCGCGGCGGACGTCCCAGGCGGCCAGGTAGGCCAGGGCGCCGCCGCGGTCGTAGTCGTGCTCGACCCGCATCGCGCGGGCCTTCCCCGGCGGCAGGGTGGGATGGCAGCGGCACCGGGCCTGGATCGAGGTCTTCTCATCGGCGCAGATCACATGGTCGTTTGGGCCCAGCGGCCGGCCGTCCCAGGTTCCGCCGTACAGGTCCAGCACCCGGGCGGCCTTGGTCGCGAACCCTGGGTCGCGGACGGAGATCCAGGACCGGTGCTGCCAGGGTTTGAGGGCGTGGCCGGCCAGCCACCGGCGAACCGTGGACGCCGAGACCGCGATGCCGCAGCGGACGGACAGTTCGCGGGCCAGGTCCGGGCCGCTCCACTTCGACAGCGGCACGCCGGACTCGGCCGGCAGCGCGCACGCCAGCGCGATGACCTCGGCCCGGTCCGCGGCGGTGAACGCCGGCGGGCGCCCGCTGCGCGGGGCATCCTTCAGCCCGGCCAGCCGGCCGGCGGCGAACCGGCGACGCCACTTGCGGACCGTGTCGGTGCACACCCCCAGCTCCCGGGCGATCGCGGCGCTGGCCCGGCCGGCCGCCGCGGCGAGCACGATCGCAGCCCGCAGCCGGTCTCGGTAGGGCCCGCGCACCGATCGGGCCTGGGCCGCCAGCACGGCCTCTTCCTCGCCGGACAAGACAATCTGGTATGGGCTTGGCATAGGCATGCGTTCTTTATGCGGTACCCGGGCCAGTGCCCCGCACGCGGCGACGGCCGGAGCCGCCAAGAGAAGATGACTGCCGTGGCCAGATACCCAGACTCCACCAAGACATCCCTGGAGCAACGGCTGAGCGCCCAGGCCCGCGAACGCTGGCCGCAGATCGCCAGCCTCCAGATCCGCCACCGCGGGACCTTCAGCTACGTCGACGCGACGCTGACCGACGCCACCACCGTCAAACTATGCCGGCTGCGCTACGTCGGCTCGGCCAGCCACTGGCAGTTCGCGATCTACCGCGCCAGCCACGACGACTACGACGAATCGGTCTTCTTCACCGGCCTGCCCCTCGGCACCTGCCAAGACGCCCTCGACACCGCCTGCGGCCTCTACCTCAACGACCCCACCGCCTGGATCCGACCCCCGACGAACTTACGGGCGGGACCACATAGCGGGGCTACGCCCCACCCCAATAGTCGTGCCAGTGCACGGCTGAGGGGCGGGGTGGGTGCTGGTGCCCGGCTGAGGTTGCGGGAATGGGCTCCGGCCTGCGGCCAACGGTGACATCATCTGCCCGTTCATGTACCGCTTGTGCGGTTAGGTGGCCCTTGCGGGCCTTGCCGCGGACCGGAGCCTGTCATGAAGCTACCGCGCACTACGGCCGATGTCCTGTCGGAGCACGTGGTTTTCGAGGTCGAGTCGATCGACCGGATGTACCTCAACGTCTACCAGCCCAAGCTGCAGTACGGCGGCGGGGTCTCGGCGTTCTTCGTCGGCCACCGCGGGCACAAGTACGCGTCGTCGGTGCTGATGGCGCCGATCACCGAGACGTTCGTGGCGAACATCCATCACTTCATCGCGGCCCGCGGCGTGGACCTGGTGTCCTTCGGCAAGGGCGAGGACAAGGACGCGATCGCGCACCGGTACCTGGCCGCCTTCCCCGGCAAGGAGGGCGTGCTGTTCGTCGGCCGCGCGCAGGAGAAGGCGTGGGTGTTCCGCACCCAGAAGCGCCGCAACCCGGCCACCGGGAAGGAGTACCTGTGGCTGACCCGCGCTACGCTGCACGTCAACTACTTCTACTTCTACTGCGTCGATGCGGACTTCGGCCCGTTCTTCATCAAGTTCTGCAGCTACTTCCCCTACGGCGCGAAGCTGTGCCTGAACGCCAACCACTGGGCGCAGCGGCAGGCGGAGAAAGCCGAGATCGGCTTCACCCCGATGGACAACGCCTTCGCCGCCGTCGATGACGTGCCGGCGCTGCAGTCGATCTGCGATTCCCTGGGCGAGGACCACATCCGCGCGCTGCTGGGCAAGTGGCTGGGGATCTTGCCGTACCCGTTCACCGAGGACGACACCGCCGCCGGGTACCGCTACGACGTCTCCATCGTGCAGGCGGAGTTCAGCCTCACCCAGATGCTGGACCGCCCGGTCACCGGCCGGATCTTCCTGGAGCAGATGATCCGCGACAACCTGGACCTCGGCCGCCCGGATAAGGTCAGCCTGATCTTCGGCCGCCGCATCCACAACGGCCGCAAGCGGCCCACTCCCAGCGAGTTCCGCACCCGGATCGTGACGGACAACGTCACCCCGGCCGTCCGCATCGAGTACAAGAAAACGAAGGTCAAGCAGTACCACAAGGAAGGCAGGGCACTGCGGACCGAGACCGTCATTAACGATCCCGGCGACTTCGGCATCGGCAAGGGGCTAGCGAACCTGCCCGCGCTGCGGCAGGTCGGCTTCACCGCCAACCGGCGCTTGCTCGGCGTCCAGAAAATCAGCCACGACCCCGCCGCCGGCGCCGCCGCGATCACCGCCATCACCAGCCCCGTCATCACCCCCGCCGGAACCCGCATCCCCGGCCTGCGCTTCACCGACGAGCGGGTCCAGGCGCTGCTCTCGGCCCTGTGCGCCTTCAGGCTGCTGCCCAACGGATTCACCAACCGCGAACTCCGCACCCACCTCGCGCCGCTGCTCGGCAGGCGATATGAGGATATGACCAGCGGGCAGATCACCTACGACCTCAGAAGACTGCGCGTCCACGGACTCATCGAGCGGATCCCCCGCACCCACCGGTACCAGATCACCGACACAGGGCTGCGCCACGCCCTGTTCCTCACCCGCCTGCACGCCCGGTTCCTGCGTCCCGGACTCAGTGAACTTACCGGCCAGCCCCCGCCCGTCCCCGCCCCGCTGCGCGCCGCCGACCGCGCCTACCGCAACGCCATCGACAACCTCGCCCGCCAGGCAAGTCTCGCCGCGTAAATGCCACCGCCCCCATCAGCGCGCGCCGCACCGGAATTTGACTCGATCATGGCGGCTCCGGCCGCCCAAAGCCCTTAGTCTGGGTATTCGTCCTTGCGCCGGAGACGGGCCACGCCGGGGCTTTCCTTCGGCGTCCGCTCGAGCAGGAACGAGTGATAGGGCACGACGAAGGGGTCTGGTGCCATCACCGTATAGGTGTGGTAGACGGTGCCGTTCTCGCGCGCAAAGGCGATCCACCCGGGGCCCTCGCGGAGGCCGTCCTTCAGCTCGGCTCCGATCTGTTCTGACCACTCCAGGAGCTCGCCGGGCGGATCGTCGATCATCGCCTTGACTTCGGGGACCTGCTGCGTCTGCTCCTCGGTCATCGCGAGCCCGAAGTCGAACGGGAAGTCGGTGCCGTAGGTCGACACGTACCGGAACTGCCAGCCCATCCGCTGCTTGTAGGCGAGGAGCCGGTCGATCGGCGCGCGCGAGAAGCAGATCAGGGTCACGTCGTGGTGGTTGAGGTGGACCAGCGTCCCGTCGAGCTCGTCGCCGAGGCTCGTGCAGCCGGGGCACGCGCCGCGCGAGTACGCGGGGCCGAACATGATGTTGTAGGCGAGGAGCTGCGAGCGGCCCTCGAACAGGTCCGAGAGGCTCTTCTTACCGTCCTCGGTGTCGAATTGGTAGTCCTTCTCGACCGCGACCCACGGAAGCTCGAGCCGCTTCCTGTGGATCTCCTCGTTGCGCCGCGCCTGCTCGGCCTCGAGCTGCGCGAGCTCCTCACGGGCCGCCTGCCATTCGTCGCGGGTTCCGGTCCTGTGCTCGGGCACCATCTACTCCCTCCGGGACGCAGCCTGAATCGGTCGCGGCACCACGCTACGTGAGCCACAGGTGTTGACGGCGCCTTTGTCCGGACACCAAGTCGTGATCAACGGCTACGCGGCTCGCCG
>Ga0070698_100000876_pt1 | contig 33074 bp, 35 predicted proteins | sample KBSK1502metaG_FD_65477 | JGI IMG/M metagenome (GOLD analysis project Ga0070698, IMG submission 65477) | Corn, switchgrass and miscanthus rhizosphere microbial communities from Kellogg Biological Station, Michigan, USA - KBS K1-50-2 metaG | ecosystem: Host-associated > Plants > Roots >... | reverse complement strand
GGTGACACAGGCTGGCGACTACCGCTTCTTCGCGGGCTGGCGTAGCGATCCCTTCTTCTTCGACGTGCGGGGCGCCCTGAACAACCTGCAGTTCACCGGCAACGATTTCTTCGCTGACAACAACGTGTGCAGCATCGTGCTGGAGGTGCCGAACCCTGCCCTGGGGCCTAAAGAGGTTGGCCTTTGGGCTCGCACGCTGGACGGCGGGGGTGGGAACTGGGTCCAGGCGGACCGCGGCGGACCGCCTGCGCAAGCTGTCTTCCTTACCGGCGAAGAGATAAGCGCGTACAGCGCCGCAGCGCCGGCGGACGATGCCCGTTTCATCGCCGTGGTGGCGCAACAACAGAAAAAATTACCCCTTAGCTAGAGGGAAATGTTGCACTCAGTTGTTGCAGTCCTTTTTGAATTCATATAACGTAACCAACAGAGATAACACAATATGAAAAAGGTAGGATACGCTCGGGTAAGCACCGATGAGCAAGATACGGCAGCACAAGTCAACGCACTTGAGAAATACGGATGCTCTCCAATTTACAAGGAGAACAAGTCAGGGGGTAAAGCTGGGCGCTGGGAACGTCCCGAACTGCATAAGGCGTTAGATAGCCTGGAGAAAGGTGACACATTCGTCTGCTGGAAACTAGATCGTCTCAGCCGGTCGCTGAGCGACCTGCTACACCTATTGGAGCAGATTAAAAAGGCTGGTGCGACCTTTGAAAGCCTGACAGAGCACATTGAAACCAAGTCTGCAGCCGGAGAGCTGATGATGAACATGCTCGGATCTTTTGCTCAGTTTGAAAGGTCAATGATCAAGGAGCGGACCAAGCTCGGAATAGCAAGGGCGCGAGCAGAAGGAAAATGGGGTAACGCGAAATTCAAGCTCACTCCAACTCAGCAGAAAGCAGCAATTTCAATGATCGAGCGCGGAGAGAAGTCTCAGTCCGAGGTGGCGGAATTGTTCAACGTTCACCGGTCCACGATTTGCAGGTTAGCGGCAGAACGAAGGGTGCTAGAACGGTTATGAGCTGGTAAGAAGAGTGGAATGCGTTACCACCAAATGAGCAAGAAAGAATGCTCCGAGAATGGGAAGAGAACGCTAAGCAATACCGAATCCGCCTAAAGGAAGAGATAGAACAAGACTTCTTTTCCAACGTCAACAAAGAGAGCAGTCATACCTACAACGGAACACCATGTTGGGAATGGACCGAGAATCTAACCAAGGCGGGTTGTGGCACGTATGGCGGCATGGTCGCATATCGTTTTCTCTGGACACAAATCCTCGGAAGGGAGCAGCCAAAAGGGATGGAGCTTCACCATAGGTGTGAGTTCAGACCGTGCGTCAATCCCTGGCATCTAGAACTGCTGACACGCAAGGAGCACCGAGCGTCGCCATAAACGACCGTCTCAAGTAAGATCCAAACCCGCAGTATCGCTTCCGGCTCTGGCTCCCTTTGCATCTGCTGCTTTAGTTGATTAAAGGCTGATCGATCAATCTCGGGAAACTGCTGGGCGATGGGATTCAATGAATGCGTTTTCTGCTAGAGACGACTGAATTCTATTAGGTCTTATCTCGCAGCTTCTCTTGGGTTGTCCCGAGTCCGTGGCATCTCCCCGGTTACTCGGGACCCCACCATCGTCTCACGACTCCGGGTGGAAATGGGTTGTGGGTGTCGCCATCTTTGTAGCCCTAGTTAACATCCGGGGTACGAACCCACGCCCATGACATGAAGCTTTAGGGTAAGACCAGTTTCTCTCGTGACTCTCCAACCATCCAACCATCCAACCATCCAACCATCCGCCGGGTAAGGGATAATTCACAATTTCCGCACCCACAAAGGCACTCCACCGGAGGGGGGGATGCGATGGGCGGGTCCCTACAGGACCTGGGGCCGGTTAGCCCGTAAAAAATTTTAAAATAAAAAGGAGTTCCCCGCGAAGAACTCCACCCTGGTGTCGCCCCTGGCTGCTAAGCTTGTTCTCCGTCTTCCCTGGTCTCTTTCAGGGCTTTCGCTGTGATACTTCATTACCATCGAGTCGTGATGTTTCTACCCTGGGAGCTAAGTTATTTGTGCCACCCACGTGGGTTGAAACTTTCTCACTCTAATAGTGAAATTTGTAGTTGCACTCCGGCTGAGCTTGAGTTAGTATCCCGTACTCTTCCTTTCTCTTTTCCCCTATCCGTATAATTGCTCTCCACTGCTTACGGATTAACCGGATAACAACCTTTGATAGCCGCATCAGAGGCTTTCTCTCGCGAACTATGCAATCAACTTCAGAACAACAACAGCACGACGCCTATTTGGAATCTTTGGAAGCTTTGAAAACCGAAGCTATCAGTGAGTATTTGTCCATGATCGGTGCGAAGGGTGGTGCAGCCAACAAGGGCAAACCTGGCAGGAGTGATATTGCACGAAGAGCTGCTATCATCAGGAATCTTAAGGACCCCGGGTGGCAAGCAAGAGTGCGCCGAGGCAGATCTGCTCCGTTAGAGGGGTAAGGGTTAAAGGGCTAAAGGGTTAAGGGTAAAATGGGTGTAACAAGGTCAGTTTCTACGGGGCTTAATAACCAAGAGGGTACGAAGACCCCCCTTGCGCCCAAAGGGCTCCAGAATCCCGACTGTTTAACGCCTGTGACCCCCCTGGCATCAGTGGTCAGGGGTAATAGGCTGGTGGAGCGCAAGGGCAACGTGGCGATATATCAAGGGCCGTATCAAGACTTCGAAGTCATTGTTATCAGGGTGGCAGAAGAGAGTGTCTTTGCTGGCAAAGTGGTGCCCCGTCGGGAAGTCTATCCCTCTGCAGAATCGTGGGGAACATACGGATGGACCTATTCGCCTAATTCACATGCCGACCCATTGGAGGCAGCCCGGAAGAAGATGAAGCAACTGGCGAGGAGAATGAAATGAATTATGCAGGCTTTAATACCCGCCGGAAACAGGTGACCAACACGCCATTACTACCCCTACATCCGTGGGTGGCATCGGAAGACGCGGAGTTGCTGGCGAATATAATTGTTCTACTCAAAGATGCAGAGATAGAGCCAACCGCAGCCCTCATTGCTCTCTACGTTGCTACAGCTCAGCGCGTACGCGACTCGAACCGGCGCACCGACCTTGAGAGGCCGAGCGTTTTATGAGGGAGACTGATGGCTGACATCATGTTTGACATCATCTTTTCCCGAAAATCATTCGCCTGCTTCTGGCAATGCTGCGCTAAGTTGTCAATCAGACGTCCGATTTTCCAGGCGCTAATATTCACGTAGGCTGCACTTGTCTGCGAAGTTCTTGCATCGTTGGGATCGAAAAAGGAAAAACCCGACGAGAGTTTGATCCACTCCCCGACGATGCGGGTGTTCTTTTCTTGAATCAGTTCGTGCTTGAATATGTGTTCCTATGAACACATAATACCTTATGAGCTCGTTCGGTTCTCGTCCTCCTGAATTCGACCTCTACTACGCCGCTATCAATAAACAGACTGGGCAGACTGTCGCGGTCGGAATGAGCGCGCCGGGCGTGCTTGCCGACGCCTCCGAAAGGACCGGGCTGCCGAAGGATCGCTTTGAGCTTCAACAGATTAGTCGGAAGGAATGGGAACAATCTCAAAGGGTCTAATCGGAGGCTCTAATGTTTTACTCGCGGTGTTCAGCGTATTCTTACACCTTGCCAAAGCGCAGCAATTATGTTCATGTGAACATAAAAATTGACTCTTCCATTCTGCAGGGGCGCAACGTAATTTTGGCTGAGGTTCCATAAGATGAGTGGCGTGAAACATTACACTCTTGCTACGCAAACTTTTCATGGCGCGAGATTTGAAGATCACGGGCTCGACCTCGATGTACTTCCCGAAATCGTTGCCTTCAAAACCCTTATAGCTGAGGTCGCGAAGGATCTTTGGAGGAAAAGGAATCCTGAGCGCGAGCGGCTAGCGGTAAATTTCGAAGATCGTTTCTGTGTAAAGATGTTTGCTATTCAAGGCGGAAGCGTGACGGTCCCTTTGGAACGCCTCTACGATGTTGCCGAGAATTCTCTGATTGTTGAACCGCCAGAGGATGAATTCGACGAGGCCGTTGGCCTAATAACAGACTCGATAACGGCGGTTCAAAATGAGCAGCGGCTTCCCCAGGGTCTCTCGCGACGCGTGCTCCCTATGTTTACCGAGTTCACAGGGCATCTCCTTCCGGATGAAGCAATTAGCTTCGTATCTGGCAGATCCGCTAAAAAAGCGAAATTCACTCGTGAGACTAAATTTCTTTTCGAGCAGAGGATTGCAGGAGATTTTCAAGACGAGATCAAGCTGACGGGCGAGCTTCGAGCAGTAAACTTAGATTCTCGTACCTTTGTCTTGCGATTGGATGACGAATCTAAAGTGACCGGAAAATTCTCTGACGCCCAAGAATTAACGATTACCGAGGCGCTTCAAAACCATAAGAGTGCGCGCTTGGAAATTAAAGGGATAGGTCTATTCGAAGGGACGACTGGGGAGCTTTTGCGGATTGAGAAGGTCAACGAATTCACTGCTTTGTCACTTGCTACAATCGCTGCGAAAACACCGCGACGATCCATTTGGGAAATTGCAGAAGAGATTGCTGATCGCGTTCCGGAAGAGGAGTGGGAAAAAATGCCGACAGACGCCTCGACGAACCTAGATCACTATTTGTATCGAGCACCCAAAAAAGGTGAATGAGGCGGGTCTTTGCAGATACGGCGTACTGGGTGGCTATCCTAAACAAAAAAGACTCGCTTCACGGTCTTGCCAAGAATGTTTCACAGCAGCGCACAGGCGACATCCTTGTGACGACGGAAATGGTTCTGACTGAGTTCGCAAACTTCTTTTGCGAGCGCGGAGCTTTTTTCCGTAAAAGCGCAGGCGAACTCATTCAAGAGATTCGGAATGACCCGAACATTGAGATCGAACTCCAAACGACCTCACTTTTTCAGAGAGGTCTCGCTGAATACCTTCGATACGAAGATAAGCAATGGAGCTTGACTGATTGTGCGTCGATCTCAGTGATGCGCAATCGCGGACTTGTAGAGGTTCTGACAGACGACCACCACTTCGAACAAGCTGGATTCACCATTCTTTTGAAGCGGAAATAATTGTTAAGCCAGTGCCGGATTGAGTTGCTGGAATCGTGCAGAAAATCAGCTTGGAGATAGCTACTCGCGGTGCGATACTGGTGTTACCTAGGATGGGGTTATTCGTCGTCACTCCATGCTCGTGGGAAGAGACATACTCCTGCACTGTTTAGGAGTCTCGCCGATTGCACATTTGGCCTGAAGGTCAGTTCGACTTCGGTTTCTCGTGTCACGGCCTGCGCGGTGATTCGCACGGACATGCGGACCTGACTCAAATCAGATCTCAACGTTTAAGAAAGCAACAATCAAAATCTATGAGCGAGAATGTATATTGGGTACTTGAGTTTGCCGTCGATCCCGGTCGCTTTGAGGAGTTGAAGACTCTAATGGCGGAGCTGGTTGAAGCGACCCGAAAAAATGAGGTTGGTATGCTCGATAACCACTGGGCAATCAGTGATGATCGACAGGTCTGCCACATCTATGAGCGTTTCCAGGACTCCGCCGCTGTCACGACCCACATGCAGTGGTTCGGCCCGAACTTTGGCGAGCGATTTATGAAAATCTTGAAGCCCACGCGCGTCGTCATCTACGGCACACCGAGTGTGGAGGTGAAGGATGGGTTCGCCGAGTTCAACCCCGTCTATATGGCACCGCTTGGAGGATTTAGACGATAAAGGGTTTACAGTGCGGGGTTGCAGGTATTATCGGGTTCGCGGTTTTCCTAGATACCTATTGATTTGATCCGCTCGTACTCCTCCTTGCTGATCTCGCGAAGCTCAAAATCGGCTTTCGCTTACCGGTCTTACGTGCCGCTTCGGCGAGAACTCCTGGAGCGGAGTAGCCACCTTAAGAGAACGAGCGTTCTCCTCTACGTTTTTGCCTCTACCGTTGCTATACTGTAGTTCAAACTCAGGCCATTCGGAACGGAATTGTCGATCGCCTGATTCGATCCTTGAGTTCCGGATGGCCGAGATTTTGGACCATGGTCGCGCACGCGTTCACCGCTAGTGGTGAAGATACCGGTCCCAAAATGATGCGATCGACGAGCCTTTCAAGGCTCAGATCGTCGGTTTCCGGCATTCCGGCGATTGTCTCGAGTTTGAATTTCAGTTTCGGTTCGACGCCACGCGGACCATTCCAGTAGCCGATCATGTGATTCAAAAGCTCAGAATCCGTGCGCCCTCTCATGTAGGCGACGCGCCACTCATTCTCTTCGCGGAATCCGTGATGTTTCGTGAATATCGCCAATTGCTTTAGCCGCTCAAAAATGTAGAACGCACAGAGGTACAGCTTGTCGTCCGGAATGGCGTTGTTCTCGAGGATGTCGGCAGATCGCGCAAGGAACATCTGAATCCAGTCGCGCCGCTCGTCCTCGCTTCCGTAATACAATTTCGCAACGATTAGAAACGAGTCATCCCTCGGAATAATCTTCGCCGTATCAAACACGATCGCCACGCCTCGTCCCTGATCGCCATACCCGCGCCACATCGACAGCACCCCGTCGTTGTCTTCGTTCGCGTGTTCCGAAAAGCACAACACAAAAGTATTAGGAAGGTGCTCTTGCGCGAAGTTGTTGAACCAAGAAACGAAGGCGGCTCTCAACATCGCGAAACGCCTCGGCGTTTCGCAGGCAGCTCTGACTCTCTCGCTCGCATCAAATAGCTCCGCTACGGCATTCAGCCCAAATGTCACCTCCTGGGGATCATTCATCAGCAACGGATGAGAGAACCAAATTTCCTTGGTGCGCAGAATGGATTCCAGGACCGTCATCGAGGTGTAATGCGCCAGTAGCGGTCGCTTGTTCGGAAAACTATCCTCTCCCTGAACCTCGGTCCAAAGCGGCTCAAACAGATTGTGAATTTCTGCATCGTCCATTTAACTTGGAGTTTCTATCCCGTTTGTTCGTTCGCGAAATCGCCCGAGTGTAGTAGATGCCGTCACTTTGGCAAGGGGGTTACCGTAGAGCTTCTTGTTTGTTTTTGCTAACTTCGGAGTCTCTGCTACTCTCCGACCGAGACCAGCAACAGGGTGCTCATCACTCTGATTTGAATGCAGCGGCTGACCACCGCAAAACAACACGGAGTAGGCATTGTGGCAAGTGTGCTGTGGGAGTCTCGGCGCCGTACTGAGATCTAAAGCTGGTCAGTTTCTTCTATTGTGGTCATGCCAATGCCGGGGAACAATCGGCGAACCTTGACCAAGGGTAGTCAACTCTGGCAGTGTTCGGCTTTTTATGAGCGCCAGCGGATTGGACGCCTACAATCGAAGTCTTAACGGCCACATTAAGAATGTGAGGGACAATGTCGAAGCTCTGATTTCTTCGATTCACACCGTCGCGCAGGGAAACAATGCCAACTTTTACACGCGAATCGAACATGCCCAGGGGGCCATTAGCGACCTCAGAAAATTTTTCGGCCCCGGACAGCCAGTCCCCCTTCTGAGCGAACTTGCTGCTAAGACCGGAGAGCTTAGACAAAACCCGCATAGCGTCGACCTGATTCGCTATCTTACAGATATCGGGCCACAGCTTATGCGATTGGCTGGTGGCGCCTACGAACAGCCAGTGGTCGAAGATCAAATGAAGAGCTTGGTCAACGATGAGCAGCTAAAGAGTGAACTGGGGGAGCTGGAAGCAAAGCTAACCGAGTTGATCAATGAGAAGGGGAGAGAGATTACTTACGACCTGATGCAGGAAATACAGCGACTCGCGGACCTCCTTCGTCAATCTCAGTCCAGGTCCATTTTTGAAGTGATCGTCAAAACCGACGGGATATATAACGTACTGTCGGCTGCTGCCGATTCGTTCATCGGTATGCCGGTCTGCACAATTCTAAAGGAGGCGGCAGGCATGGCGCTTAAAGTCAAGAATATCGCCCTTTTGAAGGCCGAGGATAAGCTACGAGCCTATCAGGATGGACTTAGCATTAGAATGGCGGATCACCTTCCAAGATTGAAAACGAGACATATTTTGTCCCTGCCTTCTGCTGATTTGCGGGAAGAGAGTGGATCGTAAAAATGCTCCCAACCAGCGTTCCTCGGAAAGATCGACTAGGGTTATTGTTGGTGGCCCGATCGAACACTCCGCTTCACGTTCAAACCAAACCGAAGCGATTAACTGAGCCAGTCCCATGGAAAGCTCTTCTGTCTAGGTTTACCGATTCAACGCGAAGTAATCGAGTTGGGACTTCGGCAAAGGCTGGAAAGGCGACGCACGCTGATGCGCGGTTTGATCAGAGCAGTTTATCGGTTCCGAGATGCCGCTCTAGTGGCCGAGAAGAAAGACGACTTCGGCAACGCGCTTCAGAATCTATATCGGGAACTGGAGCCTGCGGAGGATCTGGTTGGTTCCGGCTAATGACTCAGTCTTTCGACTAACATCCTATTTTATCGATTGGCTGAAGCCGTTGATGCCGTTTGGAACGGAGTTTTTGCTGTCACTAGCGGATATCTCATAGTAGAATCCCCTTGTCACTCAATCACCTATGTCATTCAAAGACTTACAGGACGCTCTGCCATGGGTCGTTAATCTTCCCATGATTCCGAAGGTCATAGTATCGCTGATCATTTCAGCGGTCGCTGTATTGTTTTTACTCCTGATTTGGACACCTCCCGCTGAAGCGGCGGTCGCTGATATACTCTCAAAGTGCTACCGCAGAGCGTTAATCACCAGAACGCATGCTCAACTTAGCCCGGAGGCGATGTTTGCCTCGATTGAGGATTGCCGAAAGACCATACAGTCAGACATCCCACACATTCGCGATGCGAAGCTTAAGGCTATTGCTGTTGAGCTGCTTACAGCCGTCGATGGAATTTTACGACTCGAACCGATTCGCTCGCCTGAGGATTATGCTCCTATCGACAGGCTGAAGCTCCAGGCTGTGAATGGGTTTCAGCGGTTGGCGCGGTTGACGGGTAAGAGCTATCTGCTACCAGAACCAGGTAAGCTAGGGGAGACTAAACCTTACTTTTCGCAAGGCGAAGCTAATGACTTACCGACCGAAGAAGAAATTCGGAATGGCAATAAAGTTTCCTAACAACTAGTGTTAGCGGAAGTCTCCAGAAAAGAACGCATCCTAGGTATTTTTGGAGAGTCGATTTTGCGGTAATCTCTACTTCGCACTTGCAGAAGCAAAGTTGGCGGATGCCTACCGTGCGTCGGCGTCCGGCTCGATGGCCGCATAGTCGATTGACCTGAACTTGAACGCCTCCGCGTCGAATGGCCGCAACTCTAAGACAGCCGATCTTCTGCACTCGCGATACCGAAAGCGGAAATCGAAAGTTGGATACTGGCGCTTGATTTTGTTACTTAAAGATCGATAATGCTGGTTAGCAAGTCATTCGCTTGCTGCGCCTAACAGCGGATCACGCGATCGGTTAGGCGGAATTAAAAATTGCCCTCATTTCCGGGTTATTCGCCATTTACCAAGGCAGGACTGGGTATATAGAAACGGAAATGGGATTTCGAAAATAGGTGGCTAGTTGGAGAGAGGGCTTGTAACACACTTGTAACACACCCGTAGTCGAGGGGCTGCTGGAAGCACCTCGAAGCCAATAGGCTGGGCATGTCGCGAGAATGCTTAGCAATAGCTTGCGTGGTGTGAGGCACAGTAGACGCGCCGAAGAGGAGAGTACACGCTATTAATTGCTGCCTTGGCTGCGCGACATAACACGTTTGCCCCATGTTACTTGCTATCGAGTGAAGAACATTCATCCGTTGGGTTCTAGCTACGGTGGATCTTGCCCAACGATCTGATATCCTTGTACTTCACCGCAGCGAATGACTGCGGCTTGATTACCCCGGAGTTCAACGCTCGTGAACTCCAGGATTATAATTACAATGTCCTGGGGAGAACTGCAGAGCGGGTGGATCAGGCGTCTCGACGAACGCCTGTGTTATGCTCCTTCGGGATAATCCTTCCACATGAACCCAATGGTCTGCGCTGTCGCGACCGAGTTGTTTGCGATAAACAGGTTGCTAGCATTCCCGCCGGTCTGAATTACCACTTGATCAGCAGATCCTCCGCTAGTCTTAATAGGAAGATAATTGCTTCCCGGCGTTGCTGAGCCAGCTATCGCAATGTCGTTTGCCGTGAGGGAAAATATAACCTCATCGCAAGCAATATTTGGCAGTTGCACGTAGGCTTGCGAAGCTGCGGATATCGCGACACTAGAGAAGCCGTAAGATGCCGGAATGTCTGTAACGACGTATCTGGACATATTAGTTTTTGCTTTCTTTTGATGCGTCTGTTTTGTTCGCGTTGTCGGCTTTGTCCTCGGCAATGTGAGCCTTCAACGCTGTTAGCCTCTCGCCAGCAACATCAGCACGGTGCAGCAGGCGTTCCTCGGTATTGGCGTTCATCTCGCCACTCGTGCGGAGAGGTTCAAACTGCCTCAATACCTCTATTCTGCGATGCAGCCTAATCTCGTCCTTGGTCGCCGGAGCAAGTCTACGGATAGCAACTTCCTGGCCGAACCTTTCAATGAGCAGCTCTGCCGTGACTACCTTCGTGTACTCGGAGATCAAATTTATGAGCCGATGTTCTGCCTGAACGGTTGCTCGATTTAGTCGGCCCAAGCCTTTAAGAAACTGTATGAAAGAAGAAACTCAGCAACCATCAGATAAGTCGTCCGAGCTGGATCGTGCACAGGAAGAGTACATGGCACAATTCCAGAACGAAAAGGGTGAGCATGACCACGGCAAGTTCCAGACGGTCGTGAGTAAGCTTTTTGAAATAGGGAAGGCCGAGGAGAAGAAGTAGCCCTGCTGAGTTTAGAGGGCGCAGACATGGACTTGAGGTTACTGTCGCAGTCATTTTCCACGGGACTTGTCAGGGTGGAAAAACGTGAAGAGCGCCATTTTCTGATCTTGGAGAGCGAAGCTTCCCGTCAGGATGCAGATCTGCTGGCTGCTGGTACCGAAGCGCTGAACCAGATGAATGCGATTATGCTGGCGGGTGGTTCCAACTTTCGACCGCCAAGGGTTCGCGGCATCACAAAGCAAATGGCCGATGGAACGCTGCGTACTTTCTTAAACGCGGCGGTCCACGTTGAGGCGAGATCAGCGGCGTTTGTCAATGTGAGGCTTATAGGACCCGATGGACAGGTCAGAGAGAACAAACGCCCAACTGAAGATCAAGTCACACTGCAACTTGCGGCTAAAGACGAACACCTTCGGCGGGCGCTGCTAATCTACGGCGCGCTGGAACAAGATTGGGGAAACTTGTATAAGGTGCTTGATGTAATGCGGGAGGCTCATGGTGATTTATCCGGGCTCAAAGCCAAAGACTTTGTCCCCGGTAAGAACATCGACAATTTTAAGGCTACTGCCGAGAGCTTTCCCGCTATCGGCGTAAAGGCCAGACATGGTAAAACAAAAGGCGTAATACAAAAGCCGAGGATGACTTTGGAGGAGGCGCAAGAAATGTTCCGCAAGCTCTTCCAGGGCTGGATTCAGGAGCTGAAGGATCGAGGGAACCCCTGAAGCTTTGCAAGCGGAAGCGAATAATCCACGAGAACCGCTCTTCATATGAACGGCGCGATCCGTCAACAAGACGGCCCTAGCGAGCGCCAAGCGGTTCTGGAATCATCGGCTGGTGGCGTGCAAACCCGAAGCGGAGTGCGCAGCGAGGCGAGATGCCAGCGAAACTATCAGGCCGACAGAATCTCCTTCCCGTCGGCTTTCAGGAGCGTAGCTCTATGGTTCGTGAAGTGTTCATAAAACGCAGCAGCCTTCGGCCCGACAATTTCCGCCGTGGGAGCAAGAGACCCTAGCCCGCGTCATGCCACCTTGTTGATCTCTCCGGTGTTCGGATCGTGAAGAAAGAAGACCGCTGGTAGGTAATCAAGGCGATCATCAAGTTCGAGGTCTGCAAGCATTCGTCACTCAGACACTCCGGGGGCTTTGGCGAGAACCTGAGCGCGACGTCGCCGCTAAGCAACCTTTGCTGTCAAACGATTGATGTTCCCTGCCGATGGGGCTAAGTGCCCATAACTTCGCTCAACGACCTGCACACCGTCCCCAAGCCACTTCGCAACGATGTAAATGCTTTCCCCCTCGGACACCAAATTACTCGCAAACGAACGGCGCAGATCGTGAATCGTGCATTTTACCCCACAGCGAGTGAAGTGGGTCCTCACGATTTTTTGAAAGTCGTATCGATACTTCCAAATCCCCGACTCTTTCGTGGGGCGAAGTGCGAATTCACGGGGATTTCTCCTCTTAAGAAATACCGTCAGAAAGTTCAAAAACTCATGTGTGAGGGGGACGGTACGATTATCTCTATCCTTCAACGTGAACCCTTCATCATTCTGGATATGAACCAGCCCTAGTGGCCTAGCCTCAAGATCGAACCAGCCAACTCTGGCGTTCGCTATCTCATTCCGCCGCAGCCCAGCATGGAATCCGCAATAGAGGATAAACTTGAGTTCGGGGTCGGTAGCCCTTGTGATGATGTCCGCCGCCACTTCTCCCCTCACCCAATTCTTTCGCCCATGGGCTCCTCTGTCCGGGACTTCAAAGGAGTCTAACACCTCGGGCGCGAGGTGCTTGGTTTTCACCAGCCAGCGGATGAAGGTTTTCAGGTCCGTCGCGTAGCTATGTAGTGTGTCCCGGCTCCTCCCTTCGGCTTTGAGCCCGTGCAACCAATCACTAATTTTCCGATTGCTGATTTGAGGGATGAATTCAACGCTGCATTCACCAACGAACCTCCGCAAAAGGTTACCCACGTTTCGAGCGGTATGTGGGCGCATCGGCTTCTTGGGGCGTTCCTGTGCCACCCTTAGATATTCGGAAATCACAGCTTCTATTCCCCCTTGGTGTTGCATTGGGCGGAACAGACCTTCTGCCAGTATTGCGCGAGCCTTAACGATTGCCACCGCTTCATCGTCCGTCTTGAGGGAAACTGCTTGTCTCTTTCCGTCCTGAATCCAGCGAAACCAGAGGTACTTAGACCCCGGCATTTGGTAGATACCTTTGATAAAGCCAGTTGGTCTACCACTTTTCTCTACCATTTCAAGCTCTAAAGGACCCTATATGCGCTAATTTTGGCGACCCAAGAACGCATAAAACCGAGAGCTTTTGGTATGCAGGGCAGTAGGGCACGCGCACCTTAACCGTTGATAATCAGCGACTTGTATCCTGGTAGCCCCAGCGTCAACCTGGTGCACGGTGAGGGAATCGAACCCCCGACCTACTGGGTGTAAACCAGTCGCTCTACCGCTAAGCTAACCGTGCCGGTGAGATTTTTCCACTGCGAGCCGAGTTATTAGTCTTATTTTGGATACCGGTCAAATCTGCGGGAACATCTTCGACCGGAATCGAAGAATGGAGTCGCCGTTACTGGGGACGATATTCCTGGCCGACGCGGGGCAGAGGCGTGTCGGTGCATTGGGATCGCGACCAAATAGGCTGGTAAATTTTGTCCATTCTGCGCGATCTTGTACTCTCCGGGCCTACCTCTCGAGCATTTGACAACAGAATCTTGTTCGGTCGGTCGAGGATCGATACAAAGAGACTGATAGAGAGAGAATGGACCGCCTCAAAATTTGACGTTCCTGCCTTTGGCGGTTTCGTCGACCTAACACGTAACTTTCGGGATCGAATCCCTTTTAATCCGCCGCACTTGCAGCGCCCACATTCGCGGGGCAACAGTTCGTGGGTCGAGCAAGCCCAGCCTATAATCGCTGCGCTTCGCGCCTGCATTCAGTGCCCTTTTACACTATTACCGATCGCCTCTCCCGGCGTTGTCAGCATTGATGGCTGGCACGCGCCATGCTTGCCAGGGATAGATGTCTGTTCGACTGTTGCTATGATTCACCTCACGTGCTAATGGCGCTCTGTTGTTTGTCGAATCAGTAAAATACCCGGTGTCTGAAACTTAGCGCAAACTTCTAACTACTTTATCGAGTATCGCCATGCTTGACTGTTCTGCAGGCGCCATGTTCAGAACGCCGAGCGAAGCGCATCACGACTTTTGACTTCGGAGATTTGCGACAGTCGAAACTTCAGAAATGAAAAAAATCGAAGCGATCATTAAGCCATTTAAACTCGAAGAGGTAAAAGAAGCGTTGTCAGATTTAGGGATCGAAGGAATGACAGTCTCTGAGGTGAAGGGTTTCGGACGCCAAAAAGGCCACACTGAGATCTACCGCGGTAGCGAATATACGGTTGATTTTCTCCCCAAGATCAAAATTGAGGTGGTCCTCGCTGATAGCATTGTCGAAAACGCGACAGTCGCGATCGTGAAAGCAGCAAAGACTGGCAAAATCGGAGACGGCAAAGTATTTGTCTATAATATCGACGAGGCCATCCGTATTCGAACCGACGAAACGGGCGAAAAGGCGATTTAGCGCGGCCCTTCAGGCCGGATGGCAAATAGCAGATAGCAAATGACAAATCTACTGCCGGATACTAGCTCGTCCTTTACCTGGGCCAAGCTACTTTGATTGCAAACGGACGAGCGATTTTCTTGCTAGGTCCCCAAGCGGTCGCACCGGAATATTTGCTATCTGCTATTTGCTATTTGCCATCCGGCCTGAAGGGCCGCGCTATCTGGTATTTGTCATCGGCCTGAAGGGCCGCTATGGTCACGGGCGCCGATGAAGATCGCTTCCGAATACACTGACGAGATCAACGCCCACATCCTTGCCTATTCCGAAGATAAGATATCGGGATTTGTCCGCGAACCATTTCGAGAGATCGCGAAGATGTCGGGAATGGACGAGGAACTGGTCATCACCAGGATACGTTCCATGCTGGAAGCCGGTACCATTCGCCGGGTTCGACAGACGCTTTTGGCAACCAGCTTGGCTCAAGGTGCCCTGGTTGCCTGGAAAATTGCTTCGGACAAGCTGGATGCGGCTTTTGACTTCATATTCCGACGAGATCCTTTCTCCGGCCATGTGGTGATTCGCTCTACCGATCAAGATACCTCCGGCAGTGAATATCGGCTCTGGACCACAATCAAAGTGCCGCAAGGTCACTCCCTTTCCGATCATGCCAGGCTCTTAGGTCAGAGAGTCGGTGCAGAAAGAGTAAAATTGATGCCCGCGAAGGGCATATTTGCACTAGGAGTCGGGCATGTGCGCCGAAAGGTTTTGGAACCTGGTGCGCGGTCGGAGACGCCGGCGCAGATGATAAGTACCGAGATCGTTGCGCTGAGTGAAATCGAATGGCGGGTACTACTCGCCTTAAAGCGAGAGTTCGCGGTCGACGAAATCCGCTCCAATCCCTGGGCCAATCGCGCTGCCGAATGCGACTTGCCGGTAACTACATTTTTCGAAATTGCTGAGGGCTTGAACGACAAAAAAGTCATCGGTCGTTTCTCGACTTTTCTAGAGCATGTCAAACGCACCGCCGGCGGTATTCGCGTTACGCGTTTCAACGCGCTTTTTCATTGGGCTGTACCTCCGGGCTGGGAGATCCAAGCCGGATCTGAGGTCGGTCGGCATGACATTCTCACCCATTGTTATTGGCGTGAAGGCGGTCCCGAATTTGGCAACGTGAACATCATGGCTGTCGCGCATGGCACCGACAAACAGTGGCTTTTGGCTCACAAGGCAGCGATCGACCGCCACCTGAGTCAGTGCGGAATTCCGGTGACATATACCAACGTGTTCTGGGGTGGACGTTCCGAAATAAAACCATCCGAGATCTCTCCATGGGCGTACCGAGAGTTCATTCTCGCCTTAGGCTCGAATGAAATGACAGATGACAGATAACAAATGACAGATTTCGCAGGTGAAAAAACCCTCAAAGCCGATGTGATGGGTGAGATTACTAGCGTGGCGGATTCAGATGAGGGTGTCGGGAATGCAACGCGGATTTGCAATCTGCTATTTGTCATCTGTCATTTGTCATCTCGTTTGAGCCTCAGGCGAAAATGATGACTTGGAAAGTCATAGCAGTTGGCAAGCCAAAGCTCAAGTTCGCGGCAGAAGGCATTCAAGAATATCTCGTGCGCATTAGACGCTTCGCTCCCTGCGAGACTCTGTTTCTCACTTCGGCGAAACCGGAACAGCTGACAACTCGCATCCTGGCAGAGAGCGAACAGAGTTTTCGCGTGATATTGGATGAACGAGGCGAACAAAGTTCGAGCGAGGAACTCGCCGAGTTTATTTCCGAGCACCAAGTCCGCGCAACTCGCAGAATCTCACTTATCGTTGGAGGGGCGGAAGGTCAGGCCGAACAGATCCGGTCGCAAGCTAACTGGCTTTGGGCATTGAGCCGGTTGACCCTACAACATGAGTTGGCACTCATGCTCGCGCTTGAACAAGTTTATCGCGCTTATTCGATTCTGAGTGGAGCGCCCTACCACCGTGTTTAGCCTGCAGGTCTCACCCGCTGGGCGGAAGAGAATTCCGTTTGTTCCGGTGTAGATTGCCCGTAATTTTTTCGGCCATTTCAACCTTCTCCTCATGCGAACTTCGTTGACGCACCTCCTGTTAATTTTGGTGACGTTCGGAGCCGACGCGCAGGAAAAGTTTATCTTCGAAAATACGCCGGGAAAACTCCCAAAAACTGTGGTTCCTCGGCGCTACGTCATTCATCTGGAACCCGATCTCGAACAGATGTCGACGGAAGGCGCCGAAGGAGTGGAGATTGAGGTTCTCAAACCCTCCAGCCAAATTGTTTTAAACGCGGTTGAGACAGAGATCTGGAATGCGTGCCTCGCGCACGGATCTTCGCGGGAAGAGCTAAAACCGCAGTTCGATGCTGCCAATCAAGTAGTCAAATTTACGACTTCGATGCCGCTTCAACCCGGACGCTATACGCTTTCTTTCTCGTTTCGGAGCAAAATCAGCAACAGTTCCCGTGGCCTATTTGCACAGTCGTACGATCTTCGCGACAAAGCGGAATCCTTGCTGGCAACGCAATTTGAGCCAGCGGATGCGCGCCGAGGATTTCCTTGTTGGGACGAACCCTCTTTTCGGGCAACATTTCAGTTATCGGTCAAGACTCTGAAAAGGAATACGGCCGTCTCCAACATGCCGGCCGTCGCGGAACAGGCATTCGGGAGCGACCAAAAGATTGTCATTTTCGGACGAACCCCGCCGATGGCTAGCTACCTCGTTGCCCTGGTCTGCGGCAAACTAGAGTGGCTGGAGGATCAAGTCGCAGGCATCAGGCTTCGCGTCCTCACCACCCCTGGCAAAAAAGAATTTGGCGAATTTGCGCTCGAGAATACGAAGAAGCTCCTCGAGTACTACAACGATTATTTCGGCATTAACTACCCGCTACCGAAGCTCGATCAGATTGCGCTGCCCGTAAATTTTGGAGGCGCGATGGAAAACTGGGGAGCTATCACCTACAACGAGAACTTATTACTGTTTGATCCGGCCAATAGTTCGAGCGCAACTCAGGAACAGGCTCTCACCGTCTTAGCCCATGAAGTTGCGCACCAATGGTTCGGTGACCTGGTGACGGTCGCCTGGTGGGATAATCTCTGGCTAAGTGAAAGCTTCGCGACTTGGATGGAGCGAAAAGCGGAGGAGCATTTGTATCCACAGTGGCGGGGGTGGCTACGGGCCTGCGAAGATCGCGAACGAGCAATGTTCCAAGACGCGCAGGAAAACACGCATCCGATCCAGCAGCCAATCAAAGGCGAAGAAGAAGCTTTGGAGGCCTTTGATGATATCACCTATTGGAAAGGACAGTACTTCTTTCGCATGCTTGAGGGATTTCTCGGAGACGACGCATTTCGGGACGGAATTCGTGTATTTAAAAGAGAACCAATTCTCAAACGCGAATGCCATTAATCTTTGGAGCGCATTGGAAAGGAGCAGTGGCCGCTCAGTGGCGAAGCTGGCATCGACCTGGATCGAGCAGTCGGGATTTCCTTTGGTCGAAGTTACCGCCGAGTGCCTGAATAAGAATCGGGTCGTCACTTTGGAACAATCTCGTTTCTCGTTTGAACCGAACGATAACGTTAGTCAGCCTTGGATTGTTCCAATCGGTATTCTCTCCACCGCAGATCCGCATCGGCCCAGATATGCATTGCTGGAGAAAATCACCGAGAACTTCGATTTTCCGGGTTGCGACGGAGCGCTCAATGCCAACGCCGATAGCTTCGGATTCTATCGGGTCTGGTATGACCCCGATTTGCTGAGCCGGCTCGGTTGGGACTGGAGCCGTTTGAGCGAAGAGGAACGGGTAGACTTCGTCTCCGACACTTGGGCGATGGTGATGTCAAACCGCACACCGGTCACTGCTTATCTGGCGCTGCTGGACCGGTTGCGATCCGAATCCAGCTACAGCGTTTGGCACAATGTGATCCAGGCCCTTACCATGATCGATCGGCTAGAAAGAGAGCAATCAGGCAGAGCGGCTTTTCAGGCATATGTCTGTTCGCTACTCGGACCACTTTTCCAACGCGTCGGGTGGGATGCAAAGCCGGATGAGGAATTGGCGACTAAACTACTCCGGAGCGATTTGATCCAGACGCTTGGAGCGTTCGGCGATCGGGGGGTGATCGATGAAGCATTCCGGCGCTTTGAAGAATCCCGAAAAGGACATGCGGACCTGTCACCCGATCTGCGCCGGGCCGTCACCGAGGTGGTCGGCCGCTATAGCTCGACGGCCATCTACGACGAGTTGCTCCAGTCTGCGCAGCAAGCTCCGCTGCTGGAAGCCAAACAAGATTTCTATCACGCGCTCGAAGTCGCCCTCGATCCAGATCTAGCAAAACGTACATTACAACTTGCTATCACCATGTCCCCGGCAGAGTCGAAGGCCGCGTTTTCCGCGGTTGCGGTGGCCGGCGAGCATGCTGAGCTCGCCCGGCTGTTTACGAAAAACCACTTGGATGATTTGCATGCGCAACACGATGAAAAGCTTTGGTCGGATCTCCTGCCAAAGATTGCGGAAGGCTTTAATTCATCCGGCTACGCTGATGAATTGGTGCAGTTAGCTCGAGCTCAAGGATCAGCCGACTCTTTGAGCAAAGCCAAGGCCGCGGCTGATCAACTCCATTTTCGGGCTAAACTAAAAGACCATCTTCTCCCTGATGTGGATGATTGGGTGCTGAAGAAGTTGGATGGCCGGGTCCAAGCGGCGGTGAGCGAACATTAACCTCAGCTTTTCCGTGCGATCGTTCGCGGCAAGGAACGATGATCCTCATCTACGATCGGAGGGCGCGTCGCTTGCGACGCTGGTGAGCTATCCAGGGCGAATCGAGGAATCGAGACGATGGATCCCATCTATATCAGGGGTTATTCCCGGGAGCCGCAAGCAGCTCCCCTCCGCTCGATGGGTATCTCGAAGTCCCGCGGCGATCGGCGCCCTATGCGCCCTTTTTACTGCAAAAGCCGTTCCAACGTTTCTCCCACCAGATTAGGATTCGCCTTCCCTTTGGATGCTTTCATGACCTGGCCTTTCAGGAAATTGATGGCGGCGAGTTTCCCTGCCCGATAAGCTTCGACCGACTTCGGATTAGCCTGGATGACTTCTTGGCAGATCGTCTCAATCGCTCCCAAATCACTTTCCTGTTTCAAGCCTTTGGCTTCCACAATATCGGTGGGAGCAGTCCCGGAGCTGAACATTTCGGCGAATACTTCCTTAGCTTGCTTGCTATTGATCTTCCCCTCTTCCACCAAGTTGGCCAAAGCTTGGAGATGATCTGGAGCAATGGGACATTGGTCGATCGACTTTGACGCAGCTCCCAGAGCGCTCAACAAGTCATTTAACACATAATTGGCGATCGCCTTCGGTTTCTTTGCCTTTTTCGCCGCGGCCTCGAAATAGCGCGAGAGAGCAACATCGTCCGCCAGAACACCCGCGTCATAGTGGCTGAGCTCATATTGCCGGACGAAACGTTCCCGTTTCTCCCAGGGTAGCTCTGGAAGTGCGTCACGGACCTCTTGCATGAAAACGTCGCTCTTTACCGGCAACAGATCGGGATCAGGGAAGTAGCGATAATCGTGAGCTGATTCTTTGGTCCGCATCAAAATCGTTTCACCCAGATCGTCGTCCCAACGGCGCGTTTCTTGGCGCAGCTTCTCTCCCCTGGAGAGAACTCCAATTTGGCGTTCGATTTCGAAAGCCAAGGCGCGGCGTACCCCGCTAATCGAATTGAGATTCTTTAGCTCGATTTTCGCCCCATATTCCGATTGGTGGCGCGGACGAACCGAGACGTTGCAATCACACCTCAACTGTCCTTTCTCCATATCGGCGTCGCTCACATTTCCGTAGATAAGCGCCTGCTTTAGGGATGTGAGATACGCAAAGGCTTCTTCCGGCGATTCGATGTCTGGCTCGGAAACAATTTCCATCAGCGGCGTGCCGGCGCGATTGAAATCGATACCACTTGTGGTCTCGAAGTGCGTGCTCTTGGCCACATCTTCTTCCAAGTGAATCCGCGTGAGGTTGACCTTTTTGTCCGGGTTCCGGATGTTCTTTTGAGCGTCCTTGGGGTAAGCCAAGTCGTACAGCGGTACCTCTCCGTTTTGGCAGAGCGGCAGATCGTATTGGGAGATCTGATAATTCTTCGGCATGTCCGGATAGAAATAGTTTTTACGATCGAACTTACAGATCGGCGCAATATCGCATTTGAAGATCAAGCCGGTTAGTGCCGTCATCTTCAAGGCTGCGAGATTCATGACGGGTAGCGACCCAGGAAGACCAAGACAAACCGAACAGACATGGACGTTCGGCTCCGCGCCATACTCCACTGCACAACCACAAAACATTTTTGTCTTGGTCTTTAGTTGCACATGGACCTCCAACCCAATCGTTGCTACGTAATCGTTACTCATGCCGATGATCTGCCTGATAATAAATCATACTGGGTATGACTGAATCATACTGGGTGTGATATCGTCCTGCTGCATTAGGATGATTTTGCGACGGAATCAAGCGTTGGAGCGGAGGTAACGCATTCGGTACAAGCGGCGACTGCGTCCGGTAGGGCGTGTCCGTCCCCGGACCGCCGAAACCACCGGCGCGCCACTACCCTAGCAACCTATGAGTTTTACGACGAACAAACCTCCGGCAAAAGTTTTCGGCCTAACCGCGCGACTCGGCGGTCCGGGACGGACACGCCCTACCGCACGGCGACAGTCGCCTACCGGATTCGATCATGGTTTCGCTTCCTCCTTGGCGTAGTCACAGGCGGCTTGGATTTGATCGCCTGACAGCAGTGCTCGAATGTTCGGATCGGTCCATAAAGTCAAAACCTTCGGATTCGATAGAATAGATAAGAAGTCACCCCTTCTCACCGCCTCCGATATTTCAGGATCAGCTTGCAATGTTCGAATTCTGGGATTTTCCCAGACACCACGGAGCGTCGGAGACTCAAGCAGACGTCCAATCGCGTGCGGATTCGCCAGCAACTGGCAACATTGATCCAGTCGACGATAAGCCACCGATGGCACCGGATCCAGTTGGTCGAGAACGGCTTTGCCCGATCCAAGTTCCAACGAGTTTTTCAATCGAGCGATTTCCACCACCAATCCGCTGGAGACGGCGGTTCGCGATGATTGGGCCGCGATCTGGTCCTCGGCGATCCGGCCTAAAATCCGAATTCCAATCACGATGACCCAAATCTGGAGAAGCGCATAAACGACTGCAACGGCCGCGCCACCCATGCCAAAAACCAGGCGGACAATCGCGAAATCTTGGTCTCGCGTGCGCTTAAAAATAATGCCGCCGACGAATACCAGCAGATTGTAAGCGAATAGCCAAACGGCCACGCCCAGGATCAACGCTGAGGTGGAGGCCGGTAGCCAGGCGTTTTGGTAAAGAAATCCGGATCCAACCGGCGTAATAAAGACGACCGCCAGTAAGGCGCCGAAAACCGCTAAAGGCACAAGTAACTGCCTCAGAACGCCCTGCATCCAACCGCGCAAAAACGACACAAGGACCCAGCTACCGGCAAGCGCGAAAAACACATTCCGCCAATATTCCGAGCCCTCTGTACCGATGCCCGTCATTTCCCTTGGGTCAATTTCACCCTTATTCGCGTTTATTCGCAGCCCGTCCGCCGTAGCTTTCTCGATGACGGTCTGATTCGTCTCGGCTCAGCAAAGGCGGATCTATTCGCGGTTTAATATAATCCCTATTCATTCGCGGTTTATTGGCCAGCCTTCTGCCGGAGCCAATGGTCACAGAGGACGAGCAAAGTCATTGCCTCCACCATTGGTACTGCCCGTGGCAGAACGCAGGGATCATGGCGGCCACGGGCCATCAATTCGGTCGAACCGCCGGTTACATCGACCGTCTGTTGGGGCCGCAGAATGGTTGCGGTCGGTTTAAACGCAACTCGAAAGACGATCGGTTCACCGTTGGTAATGCCGCCCTGGATGCCTCCCGAATAATTGGTCTTAGTGGCCACTCTACCTTCGCGCATTTCGAAGAGGTCGTTGTGCTCGCTACCGGTCATCCGGCTTCCGCCAAACCCGGAACCAATCTCAAAGCCTTTCGTTGCAGGCAGGCTAAGCATTGCCTTGGCCAGGTCTGCCTCCAGCTTGTCGAAGACCGGTTCGCCCAGTCCGACCGGGACATAGCGAACCACGCATTCGATGACTCCGCCGACCGAATTGCCTTCCTTGCGCATTGTTTTGATCAACTCGATCATCAGATCCGAGGCTTTCGGATCAGGACAACGTACAATCGATTGCTCAACCAACCGGCTCTCCACAGTTTCCACATCGATCACAGCCTCCAGGTGGTGAATGCTTTTCACGTAGGCAACGACCTCTAGTGCGGGAACCGCCTCCGCTAACACTTTCTGGGCGATCGCTCCGGCCGCAACGCGCCCAATCGTTTCACGCGCGGAAGCCCGACCTCCGCCTTGCCAGTTGCGGATGCCATACTTTGCCTCGTAAGTGAAGTCGGCATGAGAAGGGCGGTAGGCCGACTGCATCTCTCGATATGCTTCAGGTCGCGCGTCTTCGTTTTTGACGAAAACCGAAATGGGAGTCCCGAGCGTTTTGCCTTCAAATACGCCAGAGAGAATCTGACAACGATCCTTTTCGTCGCGGGGCGTAACGATCTCACTTTGGCCAGGACGACGACGGTCCAACTGGCGTTGAATATCCTCAGGCGTCAGCGCAATCCGTGGTGGGCAACCATCAACGACCACACCGACTCCTCCGCCGTGTGATTCACCCCAGGTGGCTACCCGGAAAAGAACGCCAAATTGTGAGGCCATTAATAACGCTAAATAGGAGGTGTTATATAAGACCAAGCATCAGTTCGGGGCAAGCGATTGCTGTTGCCGGATTTCCGTTTCGGTACCGAGTCGAGACAAAAATCGCCCCTTAGCCAGGAATTCTGCTGCCCCAGCTTTTAGTTTCAACCGCCAAAATCGATTGATACCTTGACGCGCCGTGAATGTTCATCACTTGGAGCTTTTCTTTTTTGTCGCTAAGCATGGAGGAATTAGTGCTGCCGTTCGTCACATTCCTTACGGTATCCAGCAGCCGGCCGTGAGTGGCCAGATTCTCCAGCTGGAGGAATACCTGGGCCAGAAATTGTTTCAAAGACGGCCATTTCTCCTGACGCCGGCCGGCGAAAGGCTCTTCCGGTTCATTCAGCCGTTTTTCGAAAATCTAGAATTAGTTTCCGATGAGCTGCGTGGCCAGGGCGGAAAGAAACTTCGGTTGGCCGCATCGACTGCATTGCTCAGAGAATACGGGCCAGCGCTTCTGGGCAGTCTGCGGAAGAGAGTGCCCGAATTGAAGTTGGTATTGCGCGAGGCAGATCAATCGTTAGCAGAAACCTTCCTTTTGACACAGGAAGTCGACTTAGCAATCACGGAGCTTTACAATAAGCCTCCAAACGGCATTCATACCGAATTGTTGGTGGAATTGCCATTGGTCCTGCTTGTTCATTCGGCGAGCCCTCTGAAGAAGCTTTCGGAAATATTGGACCAAAAACCGCTCCCGTTGATTTCCGTTCCGCCCAACTCGGCATTGGCCAAGACCTTTCAAGACGGCCTGCGAAAGCGAGGAACCAGCTGGGAAATTGGCATTGAGCTTTCCACGCTGGAAATGGTGCAGACCTACTGCGCTGCCGGTTACGGAATTGGACTTTCGATCCTGGCGCCGGGGATTCAGTACGGACCCGATCTGCGCGTGATCGGACTAAGGGACTTTCCCCTGCTGAAGATCGCCGCCTTCTGGCAAGAGCCGTTGCCTCCCGTGCCGGCACTTTTTATGGAAGAAATTAAGAAGGAGGCCCTCAAACAAAGAGGAACATCCAGATGATTTCTTTGTGCACGCGCGAATCGAGAACAGCGGAAACATGACGCCTCTTTTGGTCAACCCTCCTGACATAGGGCTGACAGGGCACCCTTCTAGTCTGTCCCTAACAGCCGATCCGGTGCACCGTTTGCAACCCGACCGGCTGCCAAAAACAACAAACGAAGAGAAGTTGCCATGACTGTCACTTTCACACCTCGTTCTTCCAGTCATCACAATCGCAATCCGGACCGATCTACGGCGGTTAGCCTTCTTCCAGCGAACAGTCGTCGGATGATGGAAATCGATGAAGCCACCAAACAGTTCAAGCTCGAGCAGGCGGTCCGAAAAGCCACTGCCCAGCTCAGGCGTTCAGTAAAGGCGCCAAACCCTCTTGAGGATGATCTCTACTCACCAATTTCCGGCAGGCGCGTATCACCCTCCTCTGGGAGGTTCTTTGCCGGCCGAATTTCTCGCTGCCACCAACGTATCTGATGCGGGGCATCCATTGACCAAAAACCTCCGTATCCTACTTGCTTTGTCGTTTATCCCGTTCGTTGTTAAATAAACCCAAGCGGAAAAGAACGCTTCCTTATGTCCACTGTAACAAACCTCACTGTCCCGAAATCCTTCCCGCCGTTTAACTTGGCGCGCCTGCTGCGTACAGTCTTTCAACCCAATGCGGCCGAAAGGGTAGCCATTTTCATTGATCTCGACGACCCGCATCAGGTCAAGGATTTCGGTTTTCTCAAAAATCCGAGCCTTACCATCCAGAAACATGCGTACGAAGTTTTCTATCAGGGCCTCAGAAACGGTGGTCTCAAAGAGCTGAATCTCACCGGAGCCGATTTTTTCGCATATAAGATCACTGGTGGCAGCAATCTCGATCTGCCTGACTTGGCGGTAACTCCGGAGGGAAGAGAGGTAAGTCTGGAAAAGGACGTCTATCCAAATTACAAGCTAATCCTTTGTGTCTCGACTTATTCTGCGACTGCTCCGCTGACCGCGTTTGCGAAGCAATATGGTTTTCGGGGGGCTACCCTACATGGTCTAAACGAAACGATCCTCAGTAGCGGCCTCTCAGTCGACTACGATGAGGTAAGTCGAAATGCGGAAAAGCTACGGCTGGGTATGACTAAAGCCGACTGGGTTGAAATCGATTTCAGCTGTAATGGCGAGAAGCACACGCTCCACCTGGACCTCGCGAAACAGGAAGCGCAAAAAAGCCACGGCCTTTGTCGTGGCGGCCCAGATGTCGCCAATTTGCCGGCCGGCGAAATTTATTACGTACCAATCAGCGCCTCCGGGGAGTTCCCGCTTAAATATGAGGATGGTACAATCGGTCTGATGACCGTCCAAAATGGGCGAATCATTGCGGCGGAATTGATTCACGGAAATAAGCAAACGATCGAGGAGCACCGATTGAAGATCGCTGCCGATCCGGCTACCGGAGAACTCGGCGAATTGGGATTCGGCACCCAATTGTTACCAGTTTCGGGTCGAGATATTCAGGATGAAAAGATCTTAGGCACCTTGCATGTCGCGACTGGCCGCAGCGATCATCTTGGGGGCCACCTGACTCCGGATAAGTTCGCCGACAGCAAAAACGCGACTCACGACGATATCCTTTTTGCCCCGCACAAAACGCCGGAGATACAGGTTCCGCAGGTTCGGATACACCGAAACGGAACGATCGAAGTATTGATCGAAAACTTCCAGCCGGCACCATATATGGCCAAGCTTCTCTCGTAATGGGGTAGTCCGGTGCTCCCCTGAGGAAGCCGCAGCACGGCCGTGGGCATGGAAAGTAGCCAATTACCCAACAGTCGGAGGGGTGCATCGCTTGCGACGCCCATCAACCGCCCATGACGAATCGAATCCCAGCACGTTTTCGGGCTCGGTTCCCCGGTCTGCGTTGGGTTACTCCCGGGCGTCCGGCAGCCGCCGGACGCGCTATCCGAAGTGCTAGGTGTCCGTATTGGCTATTTCATCTCCGATGAACGTCTACGAAACTGATGCGCTAGTAGATCAGTATCTGCTGTTTCATTACGGCGAAGGGGAGGACCAGCTTCCATATCCGTTCGGTCCCCACGATGCACTCTTCTATCCGGTTCGCTGCGTCACAGAATTTGTTCCGTTGGCAGGTCGGGTGGGTCGAGCACTTGACTTGGGTTGCGCGGTTGGCCGCTCCGCATTCGAATTAGCGCGAACGGCACAGAACGTGATTGGGATTGACCTTTCGCAACGGTTCGTCTCAGCGGCAAAGGAAATCCAACGGTCCGGCGAAATTCGGTTCCACCGGCACGAAGAAGGAAATGCTTACACCTCGATTTTGCGGCGGCTTGACCCGGCGATCGATCGCGGCCGATGCCAATTCGAAGTCGGCGACGCGCTTCGTCTTCGCTTCGACCTCGGCACGTTTGATTTCATTTTGGCAGCGAATCTGATCGATCGTGTGCATTCTCCTAAAGAATTGCTTGCCGTCCTTCGCAGGCTGCTCAACCCGGGTGGTCATTTGCTTATCGCGTCGCCCTATACCTGGCTTTCTGAATTTACACCAACTCAGGAATGGTTGGGAGCGACCCAAACCTGGTCGGAAACGACGACGCTCCGAGCGATCCAGGAGAAACTAGGAAACGAATTTGAGCTGGTCAGCTCAAAGGATCTGCCATTCCTGATTCGAGAGCATGCTCGCAAGTATCAATGGAGCGTCGCCCAAGCTAGTCTTTGGCTAAAGCGGTAACTTACTTGATCGGTTCCAAGTTTACCGTTGTCCGCATCTTGTCATAGCCGAGAATCATCGCTTCCAGCACGTAGGACCTTCCGGCGACCATATCTCGGGTCGAGATATTGCCGACGAATTCGGAGCGCTCACTTGGATTGATGATCACGTAGCCTGGGTTCGGATTTGCCGGTTGGTCGTCTGACCATTGCACCAGCTTTTTTCCATTGGCGTCCCGCAGGACGAAATCGTATTCACGCCCGGTATCGAAGATCAGATTCTGGGATTTCTTCGATCGATTGATCAACTGAATACGCGCTTCCAACGAGTGGGTATCGCTCAATTTAATCGGGTTCGGACTCACCAGGATCCGCATTTCCAAACCATAGTTCACTGGACCGGTAATTGGACCAAACGGGCTATTCCTTTCGGCTCTCGCCTTGGCCGGGACCTGATCCTTCTTTCCGTGTCCGGCAAAGGGAACCCAACGATAAAGCCCCTGCGACGAACAACCGGCCAGGCATAAGACCATCACAGTCCACAGCTTCAGACGAAAATTCATGAGCACCGTTTAGCGAAACAGAAGGTTGGTTGCAAATCCTATCCATTCAGCAGCCCGTCGGATTTGAAAACATTTCCTCCTCCGCAAAGCAGAGTTTGACACCGGTTTCGAGAGAAAGGATTTGAGACAGTCGTAAATGCGACCGTTTTTCATCAGTCTCTTAGGATATCTATTGCTCGCCCCGAGTTTGGTTCAGAGCCAGCAACCGATGCTCATTCTGCCTACCGAAAACCAAGGCCTACTGCATGACGATCCAGCTAGCTTTTACCAGTATGTTCAGCGTCACTTCGAAGGACAAGTGAGCCAACCCTGGGAAGGCGGACAGTACGGTTTTGTCCGAAATCCGGTCCGATTTGGTTCCGCAATCATCCACACTCGATTTCATGAGGGTATCGACATCCGCCCATTAAATCGAGATGCCAGTGGTGAGCCGACTGATGTGGTCAACGCCATTGCCGCAGGCAAAGTGGCTTACACCAATACGGCCGCCGGATCTTCCAACTACGGCAGATACGTCGTGGTCGAGCATTCATTCGACAACTGTCCATACTATAGCCTTTACGCCCATCTCAGCGTTGTCATGGTGAATCCTGGAGACCAGGTGGCTCAAAACGCTCCGCTCGCGATTATGGGTCATAGGGAGAAGGAATCGATCGGGAGCGAGCCCATGTCCACCTCGAGCTTAATTTGATGCTCAATGGCCATTTTAACGAATGGCAGAGCAAGTACTTCCCGAAAGATATTAATCGTCACGGTATCTATAACGGTATGAACCTGGCCGGGCTTGATATCGGACGCTTCTATCTCCAATTGCAAAAGAATCCAACGCTCACAGTCGCCCAGTTTGTGCAGGGTGGAGAGCCTTGGTACCGGGTGGTAGTGCCGCGCTCGCCACAAATGGATCTTCAGGAACGCTACCCTTGGCTCGTTCAGGGCAGTCAGACCGGCCGATCGTGGGAGTTAACTTTTGACCGCACAGGGTTGCCGCTGCGGATCCGGGCGGTCGAGGAGTCGACCAGTGAGCCGATATTGAGCTGGGTTCACCCTTCGCCTTATCCTCAAAATTGGATGACTAAAGACCACATTCGAAATCATGGCTCGATACCGGCATTGACAGTCGAGGGCCGGCGCTTCATCGACCTCATCTGCCCTAGCGGCCCGTTGAAATGATCTGGCGCAAGGCAATTTCGGCGGGGACGAGCTCTCACGCGTCCTCCGGTAAGGATCGGCTCCCGCCGGTCCGGGTTCCAAACGGACGGGCACGAGCGCATCCCTACCGATTCCTGACGGTCGCCATCTGTTTAATATTCGCGGCGCCGAAACACGCCATTGCGGCATCCCAACTTAGTGGCGCGGTAACTCAACTCGTCGTAGGGATCGCGCCAACCTGGGACAGCATGAAAGGCAAATTACAGCGGCTGCAAAAAGTAAACGGTAAATGGGAGCAGGTAGGTGAGCCGATGGATGTACTTTTCGGCAAGCACGGATTGGCGTGGGGGCGGGGCGAGATTGTCGGGCAGGGCGTTGGGCTAACTAAGGTCGAGAGGGACGACCGTGCGCCGGCGGGCATCTTCAAAATCGGTGTTATTTACACGTATGACCAATCGCTCCCGAGCGGTTCTGAGTACCCCTTCCACACCGTGAAACCTGGAGACGCATGGGTCGATGACGTGAGTAGTCCGAACTATAATCAACATGTTGAAGTCGACCCGAACAATCCTCCAGCCTGGTATCAAAAGGCGAAGATGCGGTTAGGGGATTTCGCCTATCGCTGGCTGATCGAGATCCGGCACAACTCCGATCCGCCGGTGCCGGGATTCGGAAGCGCGATCTTTTTCCATATTCGTCGTGGACCGGACCGACCGTCGGCGGGATGTACGACCATGGCAGAGTCGAATTTGGTCACGCTCATTCGATGGCTGCGAGCGGATGCTAACCCGCACTACATCTGCCTTCCTCGAGTGGAGTATCTGGCTCGCTGGCAAGGATGGGCTTTACCAGATCCAGAAACGGTAGGACTGTTTTGAAAACTAGAATCTGCGAACGTTTGGATTGAATGTCTTTAGCCATGACAGCGGAAACTCAGCGAGTTAACGAAGAGCCGATCGGATTCAAACCGGATAGCAGTCTCATCGTTGTCGGCCACGGCTCTACCATCAATCCGGATTCCAGTACACCGACCTTTGCTCACGCCGACACGATCCGTCAAAAAGGTCTTTTCGCGGATGTGCTCTGTGCCTTTTGGAAAGAAGAACCCAGTCTCCGAGAAGTACTCCGAATGGTCGAAACTGAGGAGGTGTATGTCGTTCCGCATTTTATCAGCGAGGGATATTTCACCCAAAAAGTCATACCGCGAGAGATGGAGCTAGCCGGAGCGATTACCCGGAGTGACAGTAAAGTGATTAAATATTGCGAACCGGTCGGAAACCATCCGCAAATGACTGATCTACTGTTACAGCGAGCTGGCCGAACCGCTCCCAATATCGCACCTGACCAGACCAGCCTCCTCATTGTTGGACACGGAACCGGCCTCAATGAAAACTCCGCCGTGGCCGTCAAAACCCAAGTCAAAGAAATCCGAGCGCGTCAGATCTATGCTGAAGTAGGTGCAGCTTACATGGAACAGGAACCGCTAATTTCCAACTGGCCATCGTTGACGCACTGTCCGTCCGTAGTCGTCGTCCCATTTTTTATTTCCGACGGTCTCCACAGCTACGAAGACATCCCGGTGCTATTGGGTATTCACGCCAAATCGACTGGGGCAGCTAGCCAACGGGAAATTTTCCGACGAAATCCGTACATTCTCAACGGTCGTACTCTTTATTACGCGAGCGCAATTGGCACCGATCCGATGATGGCTGAGATCATCCTCGAAATGGTCCATCAATTTGATCGCAATCATCGGGCATCGGCAGTTGGCAATTGACATGATCCGCGATCGGCTTGAGCGCATCCTTGCTAATGGCAGTTTGAATCTCGGCGAGATCAATGCGCGGCGCATCACCGATACGCTCTTCGTCGTGCGCCACCGGGAAGATGCGGAACCCGGAAAAGTTAGTACTCTTCGGATATACACTGGACCGGCGGCTGCGCGCGATCTAGCGCGATTCGATCGAAAAGGTCAATATCGTCCGCTCAAAGGAGCGCCGACGTTGCCGACTGGTTGGGAACTTCGACTCGACTCGATCGACTCGCTGAGACTCGCCATCGACTCTTTTTATCCGGGAGCGCTCGCTAGCTGGCTCGCGGGGGAAGAAGGAGGGGTCAACCCCGTCGATTTGCGGACTACTCTGAATCGGCAAACCGGCATGTATCGCGTAACTCAGAAATTGAGTAACGCCCAGGCCAATGAACTGGCCGGACGGTTCTGCCGTTCTGACGGTGGTTGCTTACGAACGATTTTGTGGACGATCGAGGGAAAACGTCCAGACGGAAACCTGCCGGAAACAAAATTTTTGACCTCGCATGATCAGCTTGGGAAATACGAGCCGGCGATCCCGTTTCTCTGTTTGGAAGCCTGTAATCTCTTTGTTGCGGAAGCCCGAAAGTCCGTAAAACAAAGCTCAACATGACCGCATACCGCTGCCGGAATTTGGTAACGATGGACTCCGGCGAATTTGTGGACGGAGCATTTGTGGTCGATGGGAATCTCTTCGGATCTGTAGGAAGAGCAGCCGATGTGTTGCCCCATCATCATGGCGAGGTAATCGATCTCGGAGACGTGATTGTATTGCCTGGGCTAATCAATGCCCACTGTCACCTCGAATATAGTATCTTGCGGGGGGTGATTTTGCCGTCGCGGAATTTTCCGCAATGGATCGGACGCATTAACGCTCTCAAACGCTCGCTCACCGATGCCGACTACGTCAGCGGAATTGAATTAGGATTCCAGGAGTTGCGCCATTATGGCGTGACAACGGTCCTTAATATTTTGTCGGCTCCGCAAGTGATGGCTTTGTTATCTCCGCCAGCAATTCGTTCCTGGTTCTGCCTCGAATTGATCGATGTCCGGCCCCGGCCATGGATAGACGACTACGCATTTGGATCTTGGTCGTTTTTTGAGCCAGCAAAGTCTTGGCTCGGCGGATTCGGTCTAAGTCCGCATGCTCCCTATACCGCCTCCGCGGAGCTCTATCGTCTCAGCAACGAGTATGCGCAAAGCTTACGGATGCCGTTGACCACCCATATCTCGGAGTCGTGGGCAGAATATGAAATGTTTGCTTTCGGCCGAGGAGAGTTGTTCGATTTTCTCCAGAAGATGGGACGAAGGATGCATGACTGCGGAATGACGTCGCCCCTCCGATATCTACTTTCGTCCAACCTGATTGGTGAGCGCAGCATCATCGTTCATGCCAATGAGTTGGACCAAGCCGACTTTGCGCTGCTGGCCAAACCTGAGTGGCGCAGTCTCTCCATTGTGCATTGCCCGAAAAGCCACCGCTTTCTCCATCACAACAGTTTTTCTATGGAGAAACTCTGCGAAATCGGATTAAACATCTGCATTGGCACTGATAGTCTGGCGAGCAATGATTCCCTCAATCTCTTCTCCGAGATGCGCTTGGCACATCGAAATTTCCCCTCTTTGAGCTCGCTCGATCTCCTCAAGATGGTAACAGTAAATCCTGCTCAAGCCCTGCAGCAAGACCACAAACTTGGAAGAATTGCCCCCGGTTATCTTGCCGATGCAATCGCGATTCCGTATTCTGGTGACGCCGAGATGGTCAATGACGCGATTGTGGATAATCGAAGCTCGATCGAATGGATGATCGTCGACGGAAAATTGGTGAAATAGCGGCATTGGTGCTCGCGTGCACGGCTACCCCGTTGTTCGGGCAGACACTCAACGTCGTTGCTCAGAGCGCCGCGGTGGTAGACTCGTACAGCGGCGACTTTTTATTCGCGAAGAACGAGAATGCCAAACAGTATCCGGCCAGCTCTACTAAAATCCTGACCGCGCTTATTGTGATCGAATCGGGTGACCTGGATCACCTCGTTACCGTCGATCTGGCCGACACCAAAGTGGAGCCGAGCAGCCTCGGCCTGAAACCGGGCGAACAATACACACGCCGCCAATTGCTATACGGACTCCTTTTGAAGAGCGCCAATGACGTTGCGATGGTCTTGGCGCGCGATAATGCCGGCTCGATCCCAGCGTTTGCAGAAAAAATGAATCTTCGGGCTGCGCAGCTTGGCGCAACTTCCAGTCATTTCGTCAATCCACATGGTCTGCACGATCCTAACCACTATACGACGGCGCACGATCTCGTTCTTATTGGCCGAGCGGCTATGCAACAGCCGCTGTTCCGTGAGATTGTATCAACGATATACTACACCTGGAAGGCTCCATCCGGTCAGATCGATCAACTCAGAAATCACAACCGATTGCTTCGCCATTTTGCCGGGTGCAACGGTTTGAAAACGGGTTATACCCGGATAGCTCAGCAGGTCTTGGTTAGTTCGGCCCTACGAGGCGGCCATGAGGTGATTTCGGTGGTTCTCCACACCGACAAGCCAGGGATTTGGGATGATAGCAGAGCGTTGCT